>Ga0209170_1001245_pt1 | contig 10947 bp, 12 predicted proteins | sample KloWWTKNB14_bulk_FD_187178 | JGI IMG/M metagenome (GOLD analysis project Ga0209170, IMG submission 187178) | Active sludge microbial communities from Klosterneuburg, Austria, studying microevolution and ecology of nitrifiers - Klosterneuburg... | ecosystem: Engineered > WWTP > Aerobic digester >...
TACTCGACGCCGCCGTTCGTCGCCGCCTTCACCTGCGCCACCAGATCCGGATCGTCGGCGTTGAAGGCATGCGTCGCACCCAGCGCATAGGCGCGCTCCAGCTTCTCGTCGAGCCGGTCGATGGCGACGATCTGGCGCGCGCCGGCGGCATGTGCGCCGAGCAGGGCGGCAAGGCCAACGCCGCCGAGACCGACGATCGCCACCGTGGCGCCGAGCGGAATGCGCGCCGAGTTGATGACGGCGCCGACACCGGTCAGCACGGCGCAGCCGAACACCGCGGCAACGTCCGCCGGCAGGTCCGCATCGACCTTCACCAGCGTGCCGCGCGAGACCACCGCGTACTCGGCAAAGCAGGAGACGCCGACCTGGTGGTTGAGCAGGGAACCATCCGCGCGGTGCACGCGCCGCCCGCCACCGAGCAGCGTGCCGGCGCCGTTGGCGGCGGCGCCCGGCTCGCACAGGGCCGGCCGGCCTTCCATGCACGGCGCGCAGTGGCCGCAACTCGGCACGAAGACCAGCGCCACTGAATCCCCGCGCTGGAGGTCGGTGACGCCCGGCCCGCATTCCTCGACGATGCCCGCCGCCTCATGGCCGAGCACCATCGGCATGACGCGCGGCCGGTCGCCGTTGATGATCGACAGATCGGAGTGGCAGAGGCCGGCGGCGGTGATCTTCACCAGCACCTCGCCCGGGCCGGGGGAATCGAGCTCGATAGTCTCGATGGCGACGGGGCGCGTCTGCGCATAGGGGCCGGGACGGCCCATGGCGTCGAGGACTGCGGCGCGGATTTTCATAAACCTCCTTCAACGCAGAGGACACAGAGGCACAGAGATCACAGAGAATGCAGGAGCGAGGTTTTCCTCCGTGCACTCTGTGCCTCTGTGATCTCTGTGTCAAAAGCGGTTTGCTTCAAGCGATTCCGCCGAAGCACAGATATTTAATCTCGAGATAATCCTCGATGCCGTACTTCGATCCCTCGCGGCCGATGCCGGACTGCTTGACGCCGCCGAAGGGCGCCACCTCGTTGGACATGACGCCGGTGTTCACGCCGATCATGCCGTGCTCCAATGCTTCGCCAACGCGGAAGCAGCGGGTCACGTCGCGACTGAAAAAGTAGGCGGCGAGACCGAACTCGGTGTCGTTGGCCAGCGCGATCGCCTCCGCCTCGCTGTGAAAGCGGAACAGCGGCGCCACCGGACCGAAGGTTTCCTCGCGGGCGCACCGCATGTCCGGCGTGACGCCGGCGATCACCGTCGGCTCGTAGAAGGTGCCGCCCAGCGCATGGCGCCTGCCGCCGGTGAGGACCTTGGCGCCTTTCGCCAGCGCGTCGGCGACATGCTCCTCGACCTTGGCCAGCGCCTGCGCGTCGATGAGCGGCCCCTGCACGACGCCTTCCTCCAGTCCGCCGCCGACGCGCAGCGCCTTTACCCGCGCCGCCAGCTTGACGGCGAAGGCGTCGTAGATGCCGTCCTGCACCAGCAGGCGGTTGGCGCAGACGCAGGTCTGGCCGGTGTTGCGGTACTTCGAGGCGAGCGCGCCCTCCACCGCCGCGTCGAGGTCGGCGTCGTCGAAGACAATGAACGGCGCATTGCCGCCGAGCTCCAGCGAGACCTTCTTGATGGTTGGCGCGCACTGCGCCATGAGCAGCCGCCCGACCTCGGTCGAGCCGGTGAAGGAGAGCTTGCGCACGATCGGGTTGCCGGTCAGCTCGCCGCCGATCTTCGGCGCGGAAGACGCGCTGCCGGTGACGACGTTGAAGACGCCGGGCGGAAAGCCGGCGCGGTGGGCGAGTTCCGCCAGCGCCAGCGCGGTGAGCGGCGTCTGCTCGGCCGGCTTCACCACCACGGTGCAGCCGGCAGCCAGCGCCGGCGCGACCTTGCGCGTGATCATCGCCGCCGGGAAGTTCCACGGCGTGATGGCGGCGCAGACGCCGATGGGCTGCTTGATGACGATGAGCCGCTTGTCGGCCTGGGTGGCGGGAATCGTGTCGCCGTAATTGCGCTTGGCCTCCTCGGCGAACCACTCGACGAAGCTCGCCGCGTAGGCCACCTCGCCCATCGCTTCGGCGTAGGGCTTGCCCTGCTCGGCGGTCATGAGATGGGCGATGTCCGCGGCGTTGTCCCGCATCAGCGCGAACCACTTGCGCAGGACCGCCGAGCGCTCCTTGGCAGTCTTGCCGCGCCAGCCTGGCCAGGCCCGGTTCGCGGCCTCGATGGCGCGGCGCGTCTCGGCGGCGCCCATGTCGGGCACGACGGCGAGCAGCTCGCCGCTGGCAGGATTGGTGACAGGAAAAGTGGCGCCACCCTCCGCGTCGCACCAGGCGCCGTCGATGTAGGCATGGCTCTGCAGGAGCAGTCGATCGTTCAGGTTCATGGTCGTCTCGAAAAAACAGGGAGGGCTCCACACGGAGCCGTGGCGACAGTGTAACGCCAGAGCCGATAAGCACAACATGCGCAGGGTTTTTTGCCGGAACAAGGCGTGTATATTCTGGATTCCCGATTCGTGCGACCGTTAACGTGAACTCCTCGGATTCCGACTCCCGCCGCTACGCCCTGCGGCTCATCGTCTGCGGCAGCATCGTCGTCTCGCTCGGCCTCGGCCTGCGCCACACCTTCGGCCTTTTCATGCAGCCGATGACGACCTCGCTCGGCTGGAGCCGCGAGGCCTTCTCCTTCGCCATCGCCGTGCAGAACCTGGTGTGGGGCGCGGCGGCGCCCTTCGCCGGCTGGCTGGCGGATCGCTACGGCGCCGGGCGCGTGGTGTTCGGCGCCGGCCTGCTCTATGCGCTGGGCCTGGTACTGATGGCGCACTCGCCGAACCCGACTTTCTTCCTTCTCTCCGCCGGCCTGCTGGTGGGACTCGGTCTCTCCGGCACCACTTTCTCCACCATCTACGGCGCAGTCGGGCGTGCAGTCGATCCGGCGAAGCGCGCGTCCGCGCTGGCCATCGTCGGTGCGGCGGGCTCCTTCGGCCAGTTCCTGCTGGTGCCGGTCGGCCAGGGCATGATCGGCTCGCTCGGCTGGTACGGCGCGCTGATCGGCCTGGCGGTGGCCGGCGCTTTCATGATTCCGCTCGCCTTCGGCAATCGGGAAGTGCGGCCGGAACAGACCGGCCATGTCGTCCCGCAATCCACCGCGGAGGCGCTGCGCGAGGCCTTCTCGCACCGCGGCTTCTGGCTGCTGACGCTGGGCTTTTTCGTCTGCGGTTTCCAGGTGGTGTTCATCGGTGCGCACCTGCCCTCCTATGTCCTCGACAAGGGGCTGCCGGCCAACGTCGGCATGCTGGCGCTGGCGCTGATCGGTCTCTTCAACATCTTCGGCACCTACGGCTTCGGCCAGATGGGCGGCCGCTGGTCGAAGAAGAAACTGCTGGCGGTGATCTATCTCGCCCGCAGCGCCGTCATCGTCGCCTTCCTCGCCGCGCCGCTGTCGTCGTGGTCGGTGGGCATTTTCGCGGCGGCGATGGGCTTCCTCTGGCTCGGCACGGTGCCGCTCACCAACGGCCTGGTGGCGCAGATCTTCGGCGTGCGCTACCTCGCCATGCTGTCGGGCTTCGTCTTCTTCAGCCACCAGGTCGGCAGCTTCCTCGGCGTCTGGCTGGGCGGCCTGCTCTACGACAAGACCGGCTCCTACGACATCGTCTGGCTGATCTGCATCGCGCTCGGCGTGGTGGCGGCGCTGCTCAACCTGCCGGTGGACGAGCGGCCGATGGCGCGCCTCGCCGCACAGCCTGCAAGATGAAAGCCTCCCGCATCATCCTGATCATGTTTGGCGTGGCAGCCGTTGCCTTCGTTTCCGGCTGGGCCTTCAAGGCCTACCTCAAGCCGGAGGCCGTCATCGATTACGTCAACCAGCGCTTCTTCTGCAACTGACGGGCTAGCAGGCGTCCCGCTTCGCCGTGCTGCGGAGACTGACTTTTCGGCGTTATCGCCCGGGTGGCACGCACCGAAGCGACGGGGCATAATGGCGTCATAGTGTTGCCGGAAGCAGCACGTCATTCAGGAGAATTCCATGGAACACCTGATCAAGTTGCACATCGAGAAGCTGCCGGAGGGCGTTTATCTTGCGACCAGTGATGACGTGCAGGGCTTGATCGCGCAGGGGCGCACGTTGCAGGAGACCCTGGAAATCGCCCGCGACGTAGCCAAGAAGCTGATCGAGTCGCAGGCCGACGTTTCCGATGCGACGCTGCCGCCGCTCACGGAGTCTTTCGACTACCCCTTGGTCGTGGCGGTCTGATGGGGCGGCTTGCCGGTTTCAGCTATCGGGAGATCGTCAAGCGTCTGAAGCAACTCGGCTTCGAGTTCCACCGCCAGGCGGCGGGCAGCCATGAAATCTGGTTCGACCCGGCAGCGCGCCGCTACACCACCATTCCCAATCACCCCGGCGACATGCCCGAAGGCACGCTGCGCGCCATCCTCAAGCAAGCCGACGTCGACACGGAAACGTTCTTGCAGAAGAAGTAAAGACCAGCCATGCCGATACCCAAACTTTTCCAAGGCCGCATGACCGCCCCCGTCATCGCCGCACCGATGTTCCTCGTCTCCGGCCCGCATCTGGTCATCGCCGCCTGCAAGGCCGGTGTGGCGGGCACCTTCCCGACGCTGAATGCGCGGCCGATCGAGGTGCTCGACGAGTGGCTGACGCAGATCAACGCCGAGCTGGGCGCGGCGATGGCCGCCGATCCGAAGGCGCCGGTCGCACCCTACGGCGTGAACCTGATCCTGCATCACTCGAACACGCGGCTGGCGCAGGACTTCGAACTGGTGGTGAAGCACAAGGTGCCCTTCGTCATCACCAGCCTCGGCCACCCCGGCGAGGTGGTGAAGGCGGTGCACGGCTACGGCGGCGTGGTCTTCAGCGACGTCATCCATGCCTACCATGCGAAGAAGGCCATCGCCGCCGGCGTGGACGGCATTGTCTGCGTCGCCGGTGGCGCCGGCGGGCATGCCGGCACGCAGAGCGCCTTCTCGCTGGTGCGCGAAATCCGCGAGTTCTGGGACGGTCCGCTGGTGCTCGGCGGGGCGATTTCCGACGGGCATTCGGTGCGTGCCGCCGAGGTGATGGGAGCGGATTTCGCCTACCTCGGCACGCGCTTCATCGCCACGCAGGAATCCATGGCGACGGACGACTACAAGCAGATGATCCTCGACTGCACGGCGAAAGACATCGTCTACACGCCGGCCATCACCGGCACGCATGCGAATTTCCTCTGGCCCAGCCTGGAGCAGGCCGGCTACAGCAAGGAGACGCTGGGTTCCACCGACGCGAAGGAGGATTTCGGCTCGGGAGCGAAGGCCTGGCGCGACACCTGGAGCGCCGGCCACGGCGTGGCGACCATCCACGACATTCCGGCGACGGCCGAACTGGCGGCGCGGCTCGCCGCCGAATACCGCGCCGCCTGCGCGCTGCCGGTCAGCCCCGCAGTCGCTTAAAACCGCGTCTTCGAAAGGTCCTGCGAGATTTCCAGCGGCCTGGAAGCTTCACGCGCGCCGAAGATCAGGCGGCGGATGCCGCCGCCGATGGCGAGGCAGAGGGGAATCGCCACCAAACCGTAGAAGGCCGATACCACCGGCCACCAGGCGTGATCCGTCGATCCGGTCATCGTCCGCCGCACGTAAATCACGACCGCCACGCAGATCGCCAGCGAGAAGACGGTCGCCACCCAGTTGAACCAAAGCACCGGCCGCGGATCCGTCGGCTGCGGCGACAGGCGCCAGAAGGCCCAGACGGCGAGCGCCAGCAGCGGCAGCAGAAGCGTGAGGGCGAAGATCATCGGCGTTTTCCGGTCTTGTCGCAGAGAAAGAAATCGATGGCCTGCTCGGCGATCTGGTCGAGGGTCAAGCCGCCGCCCGAACGATACCACTGCACCGTCCAGTTGAGCGCGCCGAAGAGCAGCAAGCGCGCCACCTTGCCGTCGTCGCCGAGGCGGCCGGCCTTCTTCAGGTCGCGCAACACGGGTTGCCAGACCGCCTCGTAGCGGTCCTTGACGGCGATCACCTCGGCGCGGGATTCCTCCGACAGCGCGCGCCATTCGTAGAGCAGCACCGGGAACTCGGTGTGGTCCTCGAGGATGATGCGCAGGTGGCTTTTCACCAGGGCGCGGAATCTCTCCTCGGGCGCTTTCAGGCCCAGCACGGCCGTCTGCTGGGCGTCGAGTGCCGCCTGCAGGCCCTCGATCATCACCGCCTTGAGCATGTCCTGCTTGCTCTTGAAGTGGTAGAAGGGGCTGCCCGAGCGCATGCCGACGGCGTCGGCGATGTCGCGAATGGTCGTGGCATCGAAGCCCTTGTCGACGAACAACCGTCCTGCCGCGCGAATCAGTTCCGAACGGCGGTTGCCTTCGTCCGCCGCCGCCTTGCGCGGTGCCGGTTTTCTTTCAGAACGCGCCATGCTTTCCTTCCCCCTTGCCGAAGCGGGCGGCGCCTTGCAGCCATTCGCCGCTTTCCAGCGTCCTGACGCCGTAGGCGAATTCCTGCGTCATCGCCTGCCCCATTGGCAGGCCCCATTGTTCATAGCTCGACAACCGGTCGTGGCGCAGGCAGGTCTGCGGCAGGCAGGACAGTTCCGCCGCCAGCGCCTCGGCCACCTCGCGCGCAGCGCCGTCGGCGACGACGCGGTTGGCCAGGCCCATCGCCAACGCCTCCGCGGCGCCGACCGGGCGGCCGGTGAGGATCAGGTCGAGCGCGCGCGAGTGGCCGATCAGCCGCGGCAGGCGCACCGTGCCGCCGTCGATGAGCGGGACGCCGAAGCGGCGGCAGAAGACGCCGAACACCGCGCTCTGTTCCGCCACGCGCAGGTCGCACCAGCAGGCCAGCTCCAGCCCGCCGGCGACGCAGTAGCCGGAGACGGCGGCGATCACCGGTTTCGACAGCAGCAAACGCGTCGGCCCCAACGGGCCGTCGCCCTCCGGCGAGATGCGGTTGCGCCGCGACTCGTCGGTCAAGGCGCCGAGATCGGCGCCGGCGCAGAAATGCCCGCCCGCACCCCACAGCACGGCAACCGCCGAATCGGGATCGGCATCGAAGGCGCGGAAGGCATCGGCCAGCGCCGTGGCGGTCGGCCGGTCGACGGCATTGCGCCGCTCCGGGTGGTCGATGATCACCGTGGTGACGTGGCCCTTCTTCTCGATACGCACACTCATGTCTCGATCTCCATACGCAGCAACGCCGCGGCCGCGCATTTTCCCAGATTGTCGCTGCGCAGGGAACGTGCCGCACCGCCCTGCAGCGCGTTGTTCAGCACGATCTTCAGCGCCAGCAGATTGTCGAGCGGGTACAACTCAACCGGGCCCGAAGCCATCCCGGCGAAGTGCTGCGCGAGGCGCTCCGGCGTGACCTCGCGCTTCAGCACGGTGTAGGTCGCCGCGTCGGGGGCGAACAGGCCGAGGTCGCAGCGGTCGCCCTTGTCGCCGCTGCGGGCATGGGCGATGTCGACCAGTTTAGTTTTCATCTCGCCGTATCCTGGAGACTGACTTTTACTTCGGGCTCGACGAGGTCGCGCCGCACCAGCGTCGGCCACAGGCCGAGCAGTTGCCGCGCCGGCTCGATGCCGGAGAAGCCGCTCGCCGTCGGCGGGCCGGACAGCGCGAGCCAGGGGAACTGGCGCGGGAAGGCCTCGGCCAGGCGACGGTCCCTGGCGCGCACCGACATCTTCAAATACACCTCGTTGAGCTCCTCGATGCGCGAATCGTCGGCGAGCGCACCGAGCAGCGAGTCGTAGCCGAGGAACTCGGTGTGGACCTCCTCGTACTGCAGCTTCATATCGGCGAGCTGCCGGCGCACGATGGCCTCGGTGGCGCGCGCCTTCTTCATGGCGCCGGGCCAGGAGTAGCCGATGGCGGCGGTGCCGGCCCAGCCATCCTCGTAGCCGGCGACGATCTTCAGCTTTTCCGGTCGCGGCCGTCCGGTGGCGCCGCTGACGCGCACGCGGTCGCCGCCGAGATCCTCGAGCTTCAGCGTGCCCATGTCGAGCACGACGTCGGGCGAGAAGTAGACGTGCGGGTTGTGCACTTCGTAGAGCAGTTGCTGGCGCACGGTGTCGAAGTCCACGCGGCCGCCCGTACCCGGCGCCTTGGTGACGATCGCCGTGCCGTCGGGACTGACTTCCGCGATCGGGTAGCCGATGTGACCGAGGTCGGGCACCGACGCCCAGCCGTTTTCCAGATAGGAATTGAAGTTGCCGCCGCTGCCCTGGCCGGAGCATTCCAGCAGGTGGCCGACGGTGAGGCCCTGGGCGAGGCGGTTCCAGTCGTCCGCCGCCCAGCCGAACTCGTGGATCAGCGGCGCGAGGAACAGCGCGGCGTCGGCGACGCGGCCGGTCAGCACGATGTCGGCGCCGGCTTCGAGCGCCCGCACCAGCGGCTGCGCGCCGAGGTAGGCGTTGGCGAAGAGCAGGCGCTCGCGCACCGTGTCGATGGAGGCGCCGGTGTCGAGGTGGTCGAGCGGTTCGCCCGCCGCGCGCAGCGCGTCGATGCGCCCGATCACCGCGTCGCCCGTGACGGTGACGATCTTCGCCTTCCAGCCGCGCTTGTTGAATTCCGCAACCAGCGCGTCGCGCGCGCCCTCGGGATTGAGGCCGCCGGCATTCAGCAGGAACTTCACGCCGCGCGGCTGCGCCAGCGGCCACAGCGCCGTCAGCATCGGCACGAGGTCGCGCGTGTAGCCGGCCGCCGGATCCTTCTGGCGGTCCTTCTGCAGGATCGCCAGCGTCAGCTCGGCGAGATGGTCGGAGCCGATGTACTGCACCCCGCCGCGCTCGATGCTGGCGGCCACCGGCCGCCACGAGTCGCCGTAGAAGCCAAGGCCGGCGCCGATGCGGACGGTTTTCATAGCAGGAACGCTACCTCTTTTGACGCAGAGGACACGGAGACACAGAGTGCACAGAGAAAGAGCAATTTTTTGAACCGCATTTCTCTGTGTCCTCTGTGCCTCTGTGCTCTCTGTGTTGAATGCGGGAATCTATTCCGGCCAGGCCCGCTGCAGGATCGTCTCGAAATCAGTGTTCTTCGCCAGCGTGCCGAGCACATGGCCCCACTGGCCGGCCAGACGCGAGGCGCAAAAAGCCTCGCTCACCGCCGCCGGGGCGAAGCGCAGCAGCAGCGCGCCCTGCATGGCCAATGCGATGTCCTGCGTCAGCCGCCGCGCGCGCGTCTCGATGCCGTCGGCGTCGCGCAGCGCCGATTGCAGCTGGGCGACGTGGCGGTCGAAGGCGGCGTTCCTGCCCAGCGCCGGCGCGATCTCCGCCGCCAGCACCTCGGCGCTCTTCGGCTGCTTGGCCAGGGCGCGCAGCGTGTCCAGGCACATCACGTTGCCGGAGCCTTCCCAGATCGAATTCAGCGGGCTCTGCCGGAACAGGCGCGGCATCGGGCCCTCCTCGACATAGCCGTTGCCGCCGTGCACCTCCATCGCCTCGGCGACCAGGGTCGGGCAGCGCTTGCAGATCCACAGCTTGGCCACCGGCGTGAGCAGCCGCCGCAGCAGGCCCTCCGCTTCATCCTCCTGCGCATCGAAGGCGCGCGCCAGGCGCAGCGACAGCGCGGTGGCGGCCTCAACCTCGAGCGCCATGTCGGCCAGCACGTTGCGCATCAGCGGCTGGTCGCGCAGGCGCTTGCCGAAGGCGGCGCGCAAGCCGGTGTGGTGCATCGCCTGCGACAGCGCGGCGCGCATGATGCCCGTGCTGCCGATGGCGCAGTCGAGGCGGGTGTACACGCCCATCTCCAGCACGGTGGGGATGCCGCGTCCCTCCTCGCCGACCAGCCAGCCGACCGAGCCCCAGAACTCGGCCTCGGTGCCGGCGTTGGAGCGGTCGCCCATCTTGTCCTTGAAGCGCTGGATGCGGATCTCGTTGAGGCGGCCGTCCGGCGTCCAGCGCGGCACGAAGAAGCAGGACAGGCCCTTCGGCGACTGCGCCGTGACGAGGAAGGCGTCGCACATCGGCGCCGAGAGGAACCACTTGTGGCCGACGATGCGCCAGGAGCCGTCATTCAATTGCTCGGCGCGCGTGGTGTTGGCGCGCACGTCGGAGCCGCCCTGCTTCTCGGTGAGGCCCATGCCGATCAGCACGCCGCGCTTCTGCGCCGCCGGGATGAAGCGCGGGTCGTACTCGCGCGAGAGCATCAGCGGCATCCAGTCGCGGGCGATCTCCGGCACCTGCTTCAGCACCGGCACCGCGCCGTAGGTCATGGTGGTCGGGCAGAGCGAGCCATCCTCGATCTCGGCGAACATCACATAGGCGGCGGCGCGGGCGACATGGGCGCCCGGCTTCGGCTCGGCCCAGGGGCCGGTGTCGCAGCCGTTGCGCTTCAGCCAGGCCAGGCAGGCGTGCCAGGAGGGGTGGAACTCCACCTCGTCGCGGCGGTTGCCGTAGCGGTCGAACAGGCGCAGCTGCGGCGTGTTCACATTGGCGAGGCGGCCGTGCTCGATCCACTCCGCGCTGCCGACCTCGGCGCCGCGCACCGTCAGCCAGTCGTGCGCCCAGCCGGCGCCTTCGCGCGCGGCGGCTTCCTGCAGGGGCAGGTTGCGGGTGTAGGCGTTGTAGTTCTCCAGGGCGTGGGCCTGGTTGATGACCTCGTGCGTGGCCATCAGGGGAGGATGCTTGGCGTCCATAGGGGCCTCGGAAATGTAACAAAGCAATTGCTTGCTTGACAGAGTTTTTGCACTTTACTACCCTTCACCGCTCATCGCAACTGGAGAGGGAAGATGATAGATCGCACCTTGTTCACGGAGGAACACGCGCTGTTCCGCGACGCCGCGCGGCGCTTCATGGAAACCGAGGTGCAGCCGCACCGCGAGCGCTGGGAGGAGCAGGGCTACGTCGACCGCGAGGTGTGGCTGAAGGCCGGCGCGGCCGGCTTCCTCTGCCCCTCGATGCCCGAGCAGTACGGCGGCGCCGGCGCCGACAAGCTCTACAGCACGGTGCTGATCGAGGAGCAGTACCGCATCGGCGA
>Ga0209170_1001248_pt1 | contig 10926 bp, 15 predicted proteins | sample KloWWTKNB14_bulk_FD_187178 | JGI IMG/M metagenome (GOLD analysis project Ga0209170, IMG submission 187178) | Active sludge microbial communities from Klosterneuburg, Austria, studying microevolution and ecology of nitrifiers - Klosterneuburg... | ecosystem: Engineered > WWTP > Aerobic digester >...
TCTCTTTCAATCCGAGCCGATTCCAGCCAACCTCATTGAAGACACGAATCCTTCCCTGGTCCTTATCAGCCAGCGCATTCCCTGCCGCATCGTTGGCTTTTCCTCAGACGGCCTCGCCTTGGCGTTCGAAGGCGAAGCCCCAGAGACGATCCCCTCGGCGCATCTCACCTTCGACTCAGTCCGCTTGCTGCAAGCCCTCGACAAACGTCTGCAATCCATCAGCCAGCAACCGGACGCCTTCGGAACCGCCCTCGCCCTCAAGGCCTTTGATCCTGATGCCATGGCCACGATCACTGCCCTCGACCGCTTGCCGGACCCCTCGGGCCTCAATCCCAAGCAGGCGCAGGCCTACACCAGTGCCCTCGAACGAGATTTGCTATTTGTCTTGGGCCCTCCCGGCACCGGGAAAACCGCCTTCATCACCGCCTTGAGCCAGGCCTTGTTGGCGCAGAATGGCCGGACCCTGATCTGCTCCCCCACCAATACGGCCATCGACAACATCCTGGAACATCTGCTCAGCCAATCTCCTGATCTCGCCATCGATCAGGTCATTCGTATCGGCACCCCCAGCCCAGACAGCAGTGATCAGTGCCAAATGGCCAATCTGGAGACAGTTGCGCTAACCCACACACTGCCGCTCGAAGAACGCGCGAAGACCCTCCGCCGCCAATTGCAGGACTTGGATCGAGACCTGCCGTACCTCGCCCATAGTGCCGACTCCGCCAAACGACTGGACACTCACTGGCGAGAATTGCAGACGTTGCGCGAGCGGCACCAGATGCTCCACGCCGATGAACGCCGGCTGCGCGGACTCCTCACCGAGCGCGCCACGACCATCCAGGAACTTGAAACCGAGCTTCGAGCCTTCAATGCCAGTCCTGCGTTCCGTCGGCTCTTCGAGCACGGCAACAAAACACGGATCGTCAACGACCTTGCCTGTTTCCGAGACTACCAGGCTGCCGACGAAGTCACGCTCCGGTCCCTGCAATCTCAGGTGCTCCACTCACAGGTCCAGATCGATACCCTCAATCGCGTCATGGAACAATTCCGGCAGGACCACCAATTGCCGGATGCCCCGTGGTCCCCCGAGCAGATCTGCGCCATCCATGAGGCCATGCAGGGCATCCGACACGATCTACAAGACACCCTTGATCGCCTTGAGCACGAGATCGCTCAGATTGAACAGGCCCTCGTGCGCCGCAGCAAGATCGTTGCGACGACTCTGACCCGGACCTACACCTCACGGCTACTCGACGATCAGCGTTTCGATACCGTGATCATCGACGAGGCCAGCATGGCCCTGGCCCCGGCCCTTTTCTGTACCCTGGCGCTGGCCACCTCGCGGGTGATCATCGTGGGAGATTTTCTGCAACTGGCGCCCATTGCTTCGGCCAAGACACCGGCCACCAAACACTGGCTGGCCCGGAGCATTTACGATCTCGCCGAGATCACCTCAGGACGAGATCCTCGCGTGGCGCCTCTCAGCACGCAGTACCGCATGCATCCCGACATTGCGAACGTCAGCCGTCGCCTGTACGCACGCGCTGGGCTCAGCTATGTCTCCGCTCCGTCCACGTTGACGGACCGCAGCCAGACCGCTGAGGCCGCGCCGGCACCAGGACATGCCCTCATCTTCTGCAACACCGAACCCGCTCATCCCGTCACTGTTCGTGACGCAAAAGGCTCTCCCTTCAACCTGTATCACGCGATGCTTGCAGTCCGCTTGGCGCAGCAAGCCCTCTCCACGCCCGGGCATTTGCCGACCGTCAGCATCATTTGTCCCTATCGCGCCCAGGTCAATCTCATCGAACGACTGTTGCGCCTGGAAGAACTCGATGAACTGGTGCGCGTGGGCACCATCCACCGTTTCCAGGGACGGGAGAGCGACGTCGTGATTTTCGATACGGTCACGACGGAGAATGCTACCCGATCAATGTTGGGCTGGGCCTATGATGACGCGGCCCCGCACAAACTGATTAATGTCGCCCTGACCCGCGCCAAAGGCAAACTGGTCCTCATCGGGCATCACGGGGCACTCGCCACCCTGCAGCACGGTCCCCAGCCGATCCTCTGGGAATGCATCGAAGAAGCCAATGCCAATGGCTTGCATCTCGCCGCGACGACCATTCTCCCGGCCATGACCTTCTCACTGCATGACAGCCCCATTGAGTCGGACGCAGTCCTCTCGCGGGTGCTCGCACGTACCACCGCGTCACGGGGACAGCTCAAGCCCGTGCCCTCACGGCTCACATCCCTCGTCCAAGCCTCCTAGCCAGCACACCACGCACAATGGCTGCCGCACTCTCCGGCGGCAGCATGACGACTGCCGGTGTTCGTGACCGACGTCGATCTCCATCCGATGACCGGCCACGCCCACATCCAACAGGAGGACGCTCATGGACACCTCACCCACTCCTCGTCCGCTCACCTACGATGAGCAACACGCCTCGGAAGCGACGTTTCTTGGCCTCCCCGCGCACCCCTCGTGGACGCAAGGCGCTCAACAGATCCACGCCCAGCTCACGCAGGCTCTGGCCAAGAAGCAGCCACCGACGGAGTTGACGCACGAGGGCCTACGCCCACGTCTATCCTCACTTCCTGTCGTCCACGATACCACCGACCTCGCCCTAGACCACTGCCAAGTCTGGCACCTCTCACTGCACGACCCAGGCGAACAACATTTATTCGTGCTCGATCCGCACCATCCAGTGAAGGACCTCGTACAGACGATTGAGGCCAAGTGGCCAGGTCGCGCCTATCAACTCGATCCCGTCACCTGCGGCGTGTTCGCACTCCTCAACCTTCCGCAGGAAGTCTTTAATCAACATCCGGAACGACAGATCATCCATTCCCTTATCGCACCGGCTCCCCCGGCTCCGGCCTCCTAAGACACGGCCCCACGACTCCGCCTACCAATTCACCACAGCGCGCACCCGCACAACGCACCAGGCCGCACGAAGGCCCGCGTAGCGGGCAGGCATCACACCGTCACGATTCAGGCGCATAGGGTGCTTGAACGAATCACGTGTGCAGGAGGTTATTATGTCCACGTCTACCCAGACTCCCCAGGAACCGAAGAAACCGTATCGCGACACCAATAAAATCGAGATTGCCGGCCAGCTCGGTCAGAATCCAGAAATCGTTGCATTGTCATCTGGACGCATGATCGTCACCGGCTCACTTGCCTCTCATCGGAACTACGTGAAGGATGGCCAAACGGCCAAGAAGACCAACTGGGTACCGTTTACATACCGTGGCGACAAGCCCGAAGAGTTCGCCAATGCCTTACGGAAGGGCGATCAGGTTCTCCTCCTCGGAACCCTCGACTACCGTGAATGGATTGATGAGTCCACACAAACCAAGCGCTCCACCTTGGAAGTCGCCGCGTTCGAGTACAAACTGATCCGCGAGGGCAAGCATCATTAAGCCCGTGCGTCGGCCTGCCACCGAGACTCAGATCGGCCCTCGCTGACAGAGTCCCGGTCCCGGCCATGTGGGTAGACGATCCCCACACATCGATCGTCCCCCGTGGATTCTGCGGACTAACAGAATCATTTCTCTCAGTGCAAGGCGTTCGGGAAGGTAGGCTTTGAAGCAGCCAGGCGGGTTGGAATCCGCTTCCCTCTAAGGAGTGGTGATGATCCCGGTGCGACGGCCAGCGCTTTGCGCGAGATACGCTGGCACACCCCTGAGATCCGGGGGGAGAAAACGCGCCCATGCCTAGATGATGCTCACGGACGGAGAACTGAATGAAGCCACGAGTACGTTCTTCGAGAAGGCTTGTACGCTAGGGTGGCAAGTTGTAGACGGTGCTTCCGAGAAATGAAAAATAGACTTTTGGCGTAATAGCACACCTGAACGCCTCCCCGTTCCCACCCATGGTCTTTCCCCTAGCTCTGGAGGCCACCATGCAGAACGCTCCGATCCTTGCGATTACCATCTGCGTGCTCTTCGTCGGAATCAGTGTCGGACACCCGTTCCTTCGTCGGGTCTTGCACAACAAGATACGACGACACTATCAACGTCACCCACTCTCCCTCGAACTCCGACACCTCGCCCCTGCCTGCCGTCCCAATCGACATCGCTCCTGACGCCACGCGTCAGCGACCGGAATCTCCTGCTGACCCTGCGGGCAGGGTCCTCGCTCGATGACCTTGATGGAGGTGCGTATGTCCAAACCCGCTGCGGCTAAACGGTATACCTTCCCTAGTCCCATGAGTGTGGGCATTGCTCTGACTGCCCTCATCCGTGCCTACGGGTATCATTGTCATTCCCCTGAACCGTATTCCGCACATTCGTGTACCTACCTCGTCGAGAATCCGCACGATGCGGCCGATAAGGGCGGGTACACGATCACCCGCAAAGCAGCGAGTGCAGAGGAGTACCTGTTAACCATCCACCGCGCCTCCGCCCCTCATATGCGGACGCTCATCGAACGGGCACGGACAGAGACCGCAGCACAGTCCACCATCCAAATCGTGTCATCGCGCCGCGCCAAGACACAGGTAGCCGCTTAACTCCGAGGCAACCGGCTCACGCCTCGACTGTGCACCTTCTCGTGACCAACCCACACCGTGTCTGGATCGCCCCACCCTGATCCCAGGCTTCCTGACGGAGAGATTATGCGCTCTACTCGTCCGCTTCCGATCGGATTCCTGTGCTTCCTGCTGCTTGTCGTCACCAAAATGTCTTGGGCACAGTCCCAATCCATTCCGCCCATTCCAGACGAACCTTCAGACGCTCAGTTAGTGGACGAAGATGTGAACATCGCCAACGGCTTCTTTGTCCGCGACTATGCCGTGGGTGGCTCTCGCACGGTCAATTACCGGACGGCCAAACAAATCGTGAACGTTCTCCACAATGAATTCGAGAACACTGTCGTAGAGACTCTGCCAGCCCCCCTGTTCTACTGGTATGACCGCGATGGGACCGGCCGGTTCTCCATGTGGATCGAGGCTCAAGGCACCGGGTGTGTCTGTGATGTCCGGCCCTACGCCGATTCGTCCCTGACCATGGCCCCAAGGCTGCCGTGAGATGTGGCCATCCCCATAGGCCCGCTGCGCGGGCAGGTGATCGTCAGGTGTCACCCAGGAGGTCCACCATGATCCCACACGACACCCCGGCCCAGCGCGCAAGCGAGCAGGCCCGACGGCTTGCCGACACATTTATCGGTCTACTAACACGGTCCGGATACACGGCCACCCTTGGTGCCCCAGTTAACTACGGCCACAAGGTCTCGCTCGCTCACCCCTCCCTGCCACACACCCTGTACGCGGTCCTCTATGTGGGAAAAGAGAAGGCCTCGTTCGTGAAAGAGGGCAAGAACTGGCCGGATGGTTTGTACGATGCTCTGCTCCAAGAGTTTCGTACGCTGCTTGAACCCGAGGCCATGCTACCGTTGTCTCCTATTGCACAAGCAGCAGGATCGACTGTCGCCTACGTCGATGGCTCCTATTGCGAGCAAGACCACAACGCGCACATTGGCTGGGCTTTCGAAATTTGGCGCGATGGCCAGTCCATCGACGGCCAGGCGGGCTCCATCTCCCACCCCAATGCGTTGAGTCTTCGCAATGTCGCCGGGGAGTGTCACGCGGTCGAACAGGTCCTCGAATGGTGTCGGGCCCATGACTGCACGGACATCGAGATTCGGTTTGACTACACCGGCCTAGCTCATTGGGCGAACGGCACCTGGCGGACCAATGCGGTCAGGACACAACGCTATCGTGAGCGAGTGGCATCATCCGGCGTCCGCATCACATGGACCAAAGTCCAGGCGCATACAGGAGAGTACGGCAATACACGCGTCGACTTCTTCGCGCGCCACGCAGCCACCACTCACGCCTTTTTTCCTGAGTTACCACTCTCCATCCTGCCTCCACGCTTTCGCGACTCACAGATGGCGCCTGCTCCTGGTCAGTAATACAGCTGTCGATGGCTGAGTGACTCCCCCGCCAAGTCGGCAGACCGCTCCAGTCCAGGCCCGCTACGCGGGCAGGCCGCCTCGGCACGATCACTCGCATGAATCACGCTGTAAACACACGTCTGTCGGGAGGCTGTTATGCGTATGCTCGCTCTTGTGATGCTCATCCTCGTTCTCGGGGTTCATTCCAATCTTGTGAAAGCGGAGGAGATCACCCCTAACACCCTCCCGACCATCGAGCCCACGCTCACGGAGATGCCGTTTGTCGAAGGACAAGGTGCGAGCTATCCTGTGTCGGACCAGGCGCGCGCCTGTCGTCAGGCGTTACCCAAAGCTCAACTGGCCCTCGCCAAAAGCCACGCGCACATGCTCCGGACGCTGGCAGTACGCCCGACCTCCGATCCGATCATCGACATTACGAATCGCTATGATCGTCGTACTCGGATCTGTACGGTCACCATTCGTCTCACCTGGCCCACGGTGTACACCTACCCTCCGGTGAAGCTGGCCACGGATTACCGTGTCCCGACGCCCTAACCCGTCTATACGCAAGGCTCATAGACCGCTCCCCGCAGCTGAACTCTTCGAGGAGGTCCTATGAATCGAGTGGTGCTCGTATCGGGTAGCCGCGAATTCCCCTCCAAGGCATTGGTCATGGACGTGATGCGGCAGTCGTTCCGTGAGGGCGATTGTCTGATCCATGGCTGTGCCAGGGGAGTCGACTCCTGGGCGGAAGAAGCCGCACGTTCAGCCGGAGTGCCCGTGTCCCGCCGTCCGGCAGACTGGGACCGATATGGGAAACCAGCTGGTATGCTCCGAAATACCGCCATGCTCCACGAAACCCTCGCGGCGCCGTCGTATCTGATCCTGATCTTCTGGGATGGCCGGTCGCGCGGGACGAAACACATGATCGATGCGTGTCAGGCCAGAGGAGCCACGTACTCTGTCGTACGTTCGTAGGAAGGCAGGAATGTATCCTACGAACGACTGCGGCATACAATGACACCAAAGGAGACCGCATGGGCCGCACCACACCGCTCTCTCCTCAGTGTCAGGAAGTTGGTCCAAAGACGCTTGTTGAACACTCGACTCTCGGTCTCATCCAGTATGAGACCTGTCGCGACTGTACCTATCACAATCTCTCTCGCGCATCCTCACAGGGACAATTCGTCATGAGCTGCTATGCGACGAAGGATGAGCTAAATCGTGACCGCTATGCGCTCCACTATCTCAACTGTGTGCGTGATATGAAGTACCAGATGTATCAAGTCTCCACGGCATACCCACGGTACACCCTGACACGACGCGGCCAAGGGGGCCGCACCTACGATAATGCGCACTATGAGTTTTGGTGTAAGGTGGAAGCGCTCATTGAGCACTTGTTTACACCCTGCTCACCTGGGCCTCCGCAGGTGTCTCCGTGACCCTAACCCCGTCCTGCATCCCCCAGCTGCGGCTCGCTACGCTCGCAGGGTCGGCTTACTGTGACTGTTCACCACAAGGAGGTACCCGTGGGACACACCGGCTTTCATTTGCCCATATCTGAAACCTTGAAACTGCGCACACTCCGTCATACGACGGAGCAGGAATCCGTCGATGCCTTGGCTCGCCTCCGTGCACAGGACCGAGAGGCGGACAAGAAGGACGTCGGCGCCATTGCCCGCGCGATCCGAGCTGGACAGTCGCGCATCACGCTGTGACGGCTCGCCATACATTCACTCCAGCGTAGCTGTGCTCTTTCACAAGAAGGCCGACAGCGTACGGCGGACAGGACCGATGGCTATAGCGATCCTATCGTCTCGGTGCTGTCCGCGCTCCTCTCCACGTCGCTCCCACACCAGCAGAGGCCTTCGGCAGGGGCTCGCTTGGTGACCACTCACCAAAGGAGCCGACGATGACACGATTGGATCGAGGACAGATCGGGAAAGCCAACGGCATCGATATTACGGTAAAGAGCAGCCGTGGCCAGTTTCGGGCATTCGCGCCGACTTGGGACATGGTCATGGGGCACAAACGGCGGGACCTGTCGGACGAGCAGTATATTGTACGCTACCGGCCAATCCTTGATCGTGTTCCGCTTGCAGTATGGACGGCGCTCGCTTCGACGCCAGCCTGCACCTTCCTCTGCTACTGTCCCCCTGGAGTCTTCTGCCACAGTCATGTGGCTATTGAGTATGCGCTCGCGCGCTTTCCGGACTGGTTCATCGACGGCAGGGCCTCGGCCTCTATTCCACGGCGATACACGCTGTAGCCGTAGGGCCGGCGCGAGCATGCGCTCGCGCCGGCAGAACCGCTCTCATTGTGACAAGCTGATATCCCGCTTCAAGAGCTCGATCCACCACCCCTGCCAGTTTCCATGAATCGCCGCTGCGCCAAACGCCACCCCTGCCAGAACTAAGATCAGATGATCGGCAAACCCAAACGGCTTCCATCGCGCCAACACCCACCGCTCCCGATTCGTCGCATACCATGGCCACCACAAGGGCACACCCCCGCTTAGTGCATCCAACACAAGGTGACTCACCCAGCCAATCAAGCCCGCTTCAATCCACATCCATGGCATATCGAAGATCACGGCCAGGGAGGCGGCCGTAGTGATTCCGACCAGCGAATGGCTATAGGTGCGATGGCCCACCAGCCCTTTGAACCCTTTGGCCAAGAGAAACAATCGATAGCCAATGGTCGATTGCGGCTCGTCAATATCCGGCAAGAGCCCAGTTCCTGCTGAGATCAACAGAATGGTGGGGTCTGGTCCAAAAATCCAGGCGGCCATTGCGGCTGGCACCAGGCAATGCGTTCGCCCCATCATGCGTCACCTGCATTCTGCAGGTGACGCGCATCTTCTTCCCGCCCAATCCATTGCACCTCCCCCGCAAGCGAGGCTCTCTTGGCCTGGCGGTAAGCCCGAGATCGGAGTTTCGCTTTGACCATCCGAATCCGTGCCCGAACCACATGCTCTGCATTGAGTCCCATCTGGCGCTGCTTCCTCACCAAATTATTCAACGCCCGGGCCGAGTACGCCGGATACTTGAGAATCATCTGTTCGATGTACCGGTCAAGCCCACGGAACCGTCGCTTGATCCTCGGCGTATCATCATCCAAGAGGATATTGAGCCAGAGGCCCACCAAGCGTGGCGCTCGGACTCTCGCCTCGTGCAACAACTCGTAAAAACGATTCATGTAGTCTTCGTGTAAAACTCCCCCTCGCTGCCGTGGCATAGGCACCTCCTGGGGGAGGTATTACCGGATACAGAACGCCGTCAGGAGGCAAGTGGGCGGACGATGACAAGTCTCAATATAAGACACCATATATGCATCCGGTATACGAAATGCGTACTCGATGGTCCTGCCGCACCCTACTCACACTGCGTACGTCGCTATCGGCCAGCATGATGGTGATGGGCATCCGCCGAGGGAGTCTTGAAAAGACGTTGGCCGCGCTGCCGGACAGCTCGCGCCAAAGCCATGTCCTGCCGCACTCTCCGGCATCCGCCGGACAGGTGTATGACATTACTCCTGTCCTGGGGGGCTGACTCCCCCACATAACCATGGATGTCGGGCCGATCCAATGAACTCGTTGTGAACCCACGGGATTCTCGTTTGGGTCTGCGTACGCACGACAGCGGAATGTCTTACTTATTTGTCTGATATGTATGACAAATAGATTTAGTGGTGTACTGGCCCGCTCTAGGTCCACGAAGTTAGTAATACATCCCTAACTGAGTGGGCCCAATCTGAACCGCATGACGAACGGAGGCTGTGTATGAGTAAGGCGACTGTTGAACAACCGAAAGCGTCTCGTGGACGCCAACGCCCAGCGTCCTCAGCTCCATGGGTCGCGATCGACGTCGGGTATGGATACACGAAGATCCTGACTCAGGAGGGCCAGGCGCATGTCTTCCCGTCTCTGGTGGCGCCGGCGGAGCTCTCCAATATCGACCTGAGCCTGTCCGATTCCCAGGAGACCGTGAAGCTTGAGGGCGCGGAATATATTGTTGGCCAGGCGGCAGTGTCCCGGGGGTTTCGCTTTAGCGAGGAATATGACGGCTGGTGGATGACGACGCGCTACAAAGCGCTGCTGCACTATGCGGGCGCCAACTTCGTTCCGCCAGGCTCTCGCATCGTGACAGGCATTCCCCTGCATATCTTCGGCTCTCAGCGGGCCCAGCAGCAAATTAGCGACGTCTTCCGGAAAGCGCTCAAAGCTCCCGCCGTGGCCGTCCTACCTCAGGGATTCGGCGCGTTGTGCCTCGCGATCAGCACCAACTCCGGACTCGCGCAAGGACGGGTGGCCTTGGTCGATATCGGCAGCCGTACGACGGAACTCATTTGTTTCTCCGATGGACAATACCTGAACCACGAATCGGCGGGGGTCGTGTTGGGGGTCGGACAGGTGTATACGCAGGTCGCCCAGAAGCTGTCTTCCCAGCATCAGCGACAGATCGATGCCTACGAGGTGGACTGGGCGTGGCGCGAGGACAAGCCGATCAAGATCAAAGGGGGTGTGGTTGAGCGGCAGTCCTTAGAGACGCTGGTGCAGCATTACGTGCGACCGTTGGCCACCAGGCTCCACAACGAGATGACGCGACTATGGAAAGAAGGCGCACCAGGCATCGATCACTTGCTCTACTGTGGCGGCGGATCGGCTTTACTCGCTTCCTATCTCGGCCACTTCCGCGACGACTATACGATTCTGCCGGAGAGTCAGTTCACCAATGCGGCCGGCTACCTGGAATACATCCGCCTCACCAGCACAGATCAGACACGCGCGCAAGATCAGGGGGCTGAGGACATTCCACAGGGCGACGCGTCCGCACAGAAGGCGTCGCATGCCTAGGGTCACCGTTTATTTCTCGGAGAAGTCAGCGGAGGATATGCGGCTGTTTCGGTGGCTAGTTCGGCTTCCCCCGTATCAACGCAGCCGCCACTTCAAGCGGTTGGCGTTGGCCCGCCTCATTAATGGGGCGGGCCGTTCGGGATCAAAACGCGCAGGAAAGCCATCTCAG
>Ga0209170_1001249_pt1 | contig 10919 bp, 8 predicted proteins | sample KloWWTKNB14_bulk_FD_187178 | JGI IMG/M metagenome (GOLD analysis project Ga0209170, IMG submission 187178) | Active sludge microbial communities from Klosterneuburg, Austria, studying microevolution and ecology of nitrifiers - Klosterneuburg... | ecosystem: Engineered > WWTP > Aerobic digester >...
ACGCGCTGCTGAGCTTTGTGACGAAGATGTGGCAATTAACAAAGCCATTGGTGAGCATGGCCTGCCGCTCATCCGCGATATCGCCAAAAAGAAAAAAACCGTCAATATCCTGACTCATTGTAATGCGGGTTGGCTGGCCACTGTCGATCACGGCACGGCGACTTCGCCGATTTACCGGGCGTATGATGAAGACATCGATGTTCATGTCTGGGTCGATGAAACCCGCCCGCGCAACCAGGCGCACTGACGGCCTATGAATTGGCGCAGCACGGCGTGCCGCACACGGTCATCACCGATAATGCAGGCGGGCTCTTGATGCAGCAGGGCAAAGTCGATCTCATTTTTGTCGGCGCTGACCGCGTCACACGTAATGGCGACGTGGCAAACAAGATTGGCACATATCTGAAGGCACTGGCGGCCAAAGACAATGACGTGCCGTTTTATGTGGCGCTGCCTTATACGACGTTTGATGCTTCGCTCGAAAGTGGTGCCGACATCCCGATTGAAGAACGCAGCGCCGATGAGGTTCGTTTCCTCGAAGATTCGGCAGGCAAAGTAAAAATTACGGATTCACCGATTTCTAACCCGGCTTTCGATATAACACCCGCACGCCTCGTTACGGGCTATATCACCGAAAAGGGCGTCGTCAGCAATCTATCTGCCGCGCATTCCGACGCGGCTTAATTATTATTTTGTTCCTGATTTTCGAGCGCACGGCGTACATCGCCCGGCGAACCCGTATGACGCGCAAGCAGGCGGTAAGCCACCGGCACGATGAACAGCGTAAAAATAGTGGCGAAGCAAACACCCGATAAAACGACTGTCGCAATCACCGAGCGCGTCTCCGAACCCGCACCGCCAGATAACATGAGCGGCACCGCGCCCATCGCAGCCGTGATCGAGGTCATCAGGATAGGGCGCAGGCGCAATTCCGCCGCCTTCAGCAGGGCTGCATCGAATTCCTCACCTTCGTCACGAAGCTGGTTGGCAAATTCAACAATAAGAATCCCGTTCTTGGCCGCCAGCCCCACCAGCATGATCATGCCGATCTGACTAAAGAGATTTAATGTGTTGCCCGTGACATAAAGCCCAAGCAATCCACCCGCTACTGCGAGCGGAACGGTGAGAATAATAACGAACGGGTGAATATAACTCTCGAACTGCGCGGCCATGACAAGGAACATAACGAGAATACCGAGAACAAAAACAAAAAACACCGATCCGCCGGAATATTTGTAATCCTGCGACTGACCCTTGTAATCAATGATAACATCTTCAGGCAGGTTTTCGCGGACCAGGGTTTCTAGATAGGTCAGCGCTTCACCCAGCGTATAGGCCTGCTCAAGATCGGCATCGATAGTAATGGCCCGGACGCGGTTATAACGGCTTAAGGATCGAGAATCTGCGAACTGGTCGATTTTCACGAGATTGGCCAGCGGTATCAACTGGTCGGAGCGATCCGAGCGCACGTAAATATTTTCCATGTTTGTTGCCGTGCGCTGGGCGCTACGCTCGCCCTCGACAATGACATCGTATTCCTCGCCCTGGTCGATATAGGTTGTAATGCGGCGAGAGCCGAGCAATGTCTCCAGCGTGCGGCCGATGGAAACCACCGTCACGCCGAGTTCCGCTGCGCGGTCGTAATCGATGGAGATCTGGTAAAGCGGCTTGGTTTCCTTGTAATTCCAGTCGACGCTGATAAGGCCCGGGTTGTTCTCATTAATCTTGGCGACCAGCGTGTCGCGCCATTCCGTGAGTTGCTGATATGTGCCACCGCCGATAACGAACTGCACTGGCTTGCCGCCGCCGCCGGCAAAGCCCTGCCGCATAACTGGTGAGACACGAACGCCCGGCAGATCGGATAGCTTGCCGCGCACTTCATCCATGATATCCCACGCCGAGCGGCGCTTGCCCCAGTCGGCCAGCACGCAGATCAAGGTTCCACTGTTAAAGCCTGCGCCGCCGCCAAATCCGCCCGGCGCGCGAACCAGCAACGTTTCCATTTCGCCGGTTTCCACATAGGTCAGGAGACGTTTTTCAATCTCGTCCATGTAATCTTTCATGTAGGCGAAAGACGCGCCTTCCGGACCACTGACTGAAATCGTGAAAGCGCCCCGGTCTTCGCGCGGCGTGTATTCTTCCGGCACGGCAATGTAAAGTAGGGCAATGCCCGCGATAATCACCGCAAAAACGGCTATGACGATGACGGGCCGCTCAATCAGGCGAGTGAGAATGCCCACATATTTTCGCCTGATTTTAATGAAGGCATCGTCAATTTTATCGACGAGTGTTTTTTTGCCGTCATTTTTCTCTTTCTGACGCAAAATTTTCGAGGCCAGCATGGGCGTCAAGGTTAGCGCGACAAGGCCGGAAAAAGAAACGGCGGCCGCAAGCGTAACGGCAAATTCAGAAAACAGCCTGCCGACATCGCCTTCAAGGAATGTAATGGGCACAAAAACGGCGACGAGAACCAATGTGGTTGCAACAACGGCAAACCCGACCTGCCGCGTGCCGCGGTAGGCAGCGAGCAGCGGCGGCTCGTTCTCCTCGCGCATGCGTCGCACGACATTTTCAAGAACCACGATGGCATCGTCGACCACGAGGCCGATCGCAAGCACGAGCGCCAGTAGGGTTAGCAGGTTAATGGTAAAACCCAGTGCATAAAGAACCATGAATGTTGCGATCAGTGAAACTGGCACGGCAACAGCAGGGACGAGGGTGGCGCGCAGGCTCCCTAAAAACGCATAAATAACGAGAACGACAAGCCCCATCGCGATACCGAGCGTCACGTAAACTTCGTGCACTGCTTTATCGATAAAAACCGAAGTGTCGTAGCTGACTTCGATCTTCATATCTTCAGGCAGGGTTTCATTAATGCGTTCCGCCTGTTCACGCGCTTGGCGGGCGACCTCAATTGTATTGCCGGTAGACTGTTTAATAATGCCAAGGCCGACGCGGGGGCTGCCATTGCCGCGGTACATGACACGGTTTTCAACAGTGCTTTTCTCAACGCGGGCAACGTCACCAAGGCGGACGAGGTAGCCGTTTTCACCGCGCGCCAGGACAAGCTTCCTGAAATCCTCTTCCGTACGGAATGTGCGGTCGATGCGCACCGTGAACTGACGCTGGATGGACTCAAAACTTCCAGCCGGGAGCTCGACATTTTCAGTGCGGAGCGCATTTTCAACATCTTCCACGGTCAAGCCGCGCGCCGCCAATTGACTCCGGTCGATCCAGACGCGCATGGCGTAACTTTGTCCGCCGCCGACACGCACGCTGGCGACACCGTCAAGAATGGAGAACCGGTCGACGAGGTAACGCTCGGCGTAATCCGTAAGCTCCATCGTCGTGCGGCTGGCGCTGATCAGGCTGAGCCAGATGATGACGTCGTCGCTCGCGTCGACTTTTTGTACTTCCGGCGGGTCGGCTTCCTCAGGCAGGTTACCGACAATGCCTGCGATCCTGTCACGCACGTCGTTGGCGGCGGCTTCGATATCGCGGTCGATGTTGAATTCCAGCGTAACGCGCGATTGCCCGTCCGAGCTGGACGATTCAATGAAATTAATGCCTTCAACACCTGCGATGCGGTCTTCAATAAGTTCTGTCACGCGCGTTTCAACGATTGAAGCCGAGGCGCCGGGATAGGACGTGTTGATCGTTACGACGGGTGGGTCAATATCCGGGTATTCGCGCAAGGGAAGGCGGGTAAAAGCGACGATCCCGAAAGCGATCAGAAGCAGCGAGATAACGGAGGCAAAAACCGGGCGGGTAACGGAAAAGTCGGAAAGAACCATCAGTCCTTGTCCTTTACTTCACCTTTGGCGGATGTCCCGCCCAGCACATCTGAAATGCTTTGCCCGTCTGCTTGCTCGCCGATGATATTCGCCGTCTGGCCGGGGCGGGCGGTCATTGTGCCATGCGTGACGATTTTCTCGCCTTCGTTAAGGCCTGAAGAAATTTCGACGGTACCGGGCTGGCGCGTCCCGGTTGCGATTTTTCGTTTTTCGATCTTTCCATCACCGCCGACGATGAACACGTAATTATCACGGCCTTCGGGGATCAGGCTTTCTTCCGGTATAACAATCGATTTGCGGGCATTACTAAACAACTCAACGCTCATTAAAAGGCCCGGTTTTAAAAGATGATCATCGTTCGGGATAAGCGCCCGCACCACGATAGTGCGTGTCACGGGGTCGATTTGGCTGTCGAGACTCGCAATTTCACCCTTGAATTCGCGGTCACCGAACTCACGAGCATGCGCGATGATGGGCGTGCCGATTTTAAGATCAGCCAGAAAAAGGGACGGCACGGAAAAATCCAGCTTCATGATGTTATCATCATCGAGCGTCGTAATTTTTGTGCCGGGCTGCATCAACGCGCCGACGCTGATATTGCGAAGGCCTACTACTCCACTGAATGGTGCGCTGATGAGATAGTTTTTCAAGCGCGATTGCACCTCACGCAATCTTCCTTGCGATGAATCATAATCCCGCTGTCTTTGATCAAGCGTCGCCTTGGGGGCAACGCCGTCCTTGGCGAGTGTTTTTACGCGGTCGAGCTGTTGCCTTGCTTCCGAGACGACAGCCTGCGCCTGGTCAAGCTGGGCTTTTTCTTCGCCGCTGGCCATTTCAACCAGAACGTCGCCTTTTTCAACGCGCTGGTTATCAGTGAAATTTACGGATGTCACGGTTTCAGTCACGGTCGTGGTGATGGCGATCGACTCGTTAGCCCGGAGCGTACCCAGTGCCTCGACGCTGTCCGAGATATCCTGTTTTTTAGCCGTGGCGACAATAACGTTGGCTGGCTGGTCGCCGCCCTTTTTAGGCTGGGCCCCTGCCGGACCGGAATAGGCCAGGACCAGGATTGCAGCCGCCAGCAAGGGTTTTGAGATATTCATAAAAAGCCCCATTTGTTTATATACGCAGCTTATGACGATTCCCTTTTATCCGGGAAAATAGAATATTCCATTTACCCGGCGCCCGTCATGCCTATATTATTGGCTGGAACAAAACGCTTTTTCCGCGCGTTTGCGCAACCGGAGGAAACAAAATGAAGCAGCTGTCCCTTATTCTCGCCTTGTGCGCCTGCCTTGTTGTGCCCCAGAACGCTTCGGCGGGGTCGGCATCGACCCCCATAGAGCAGCGGGCCGGAATCCAGAAAATGGCCGATGAAACCTTGGCGCGGCTTTACAGAGAGCAGCCGGACACGGCGCGTGAGATTGAGGGCGCGGTGGGCTTTGCCGTATTCTCAAGCGGCGCGCTTGCGCTACTCTGGGTTAGCGGCGGCTATGGTCATGGCCTTGCCCACGATAACCGTAACAACAGCGACGTCTATATGCAGATGGCCAGCGCAGGCGTAGGTCTTGGGCTTGGCGCCAAAGATTACAACACCGTCTTTGTATTTCATGATCCCGCAGCATTTTATGATTTTACTACTGAAGGACTCGATCTGACCGGTACGGCTGATGCCGCGGCCAAAGTTGGAATGAAAGGCAATGAAATCGGCGGTGCGGAAAATGCATTGCCCGGCGTGCGGATCTACCAGTTGACCGATTCCGGGTTGATTGCGCAGGCCATGGTGCAGGGCACGAAATACTGGCGCGACAGGGAATTGAACAAGTAATTAAATCCCCGCGACACGTCTTTTGGTTTATTTAGCGTAATGATCTTGATTGGCCGCTTCCGGTGGGGTATTTCCCTTTTTAACGGCATGCTTGGCGTATATCTTCTGCCATTCGCTCAGCTCTATCGCGCGGCTTTCGTCGGTGTCCGCGCGCAGGAAATAAATATCCAGCACGTTAAGCGCTTTGATCTCGGTGGAGCCGGGCGCGTATTCTCCGACCATCACGGCCTCAAGAAATGAATCCTTGTTGTACTCGACGCCGTCATCCTGGCCGTCATTGTCGAGATCGATAAAAGTAATCGCCGGGTTTTGTTTCGGCAGGACGTCGATGGGGCGCTCGGCGTGATATTCGTTTTTCGTCAGGCTTTCGTTGCCGTCGCGGTCGAAATAATAAAACATGTATCTGGCAACTTCGATGCGGGTGATGCGCCCGTCGGCATCGAGATCTAGCGCGTCGATCGGTATCTGGGTCTGATTCTCAAGATTGAGCCCTTCGGCCGCTGCGTGATGGGGGCATAAAAAAGCCCCGGCTGCGGCGGCAATCAAATATACGAGGATATTCTTTTGCTTGAGCATGGCCGGGGCTCCTTATATGAGGTCGATTACTTTGTTGCTGCTGTCTTCAGTTTTTTTAGCGGGCGGATTTTTACGCGAACCGTTGCAGGACGGGCAGCGGCTTTCACCATTTCGCCCGTACCGGGGTTGCGAACCAGCGTACCGGCTTTACGGGCCGGAACTTTGCGCAGCGTGACTTTCATCAGGCCGGGCAGGATGAACGAGCCGGCGCCTTGCGGATGAATCGAACCAAGCAGCGCGCCTTCGAGCGAGTCGAATACGCCAGATGCTTGTTTGCGGGTCAGACCGTTTTCCTCGGCGAGACGACCGATGAGCGCCGATTTAGAAAGCGTGCTTCGCACAGGGCGAATAACGGTCGATTTCGCTTTGGGTTTGGATTTAGATTTCTTCTTAGCCATGATGTGTTTATCTCCAGTTAAGTAACAATTTCAAATTGAACGATGATGCGATTGTATCGATTTTCACGCGAATACCAAGTGGATTCTGCGATTATATACAGCTGTTATATACATGGAAAAAATAGGGTATAAACTGATTACTATTATGGCTTAGCTCGGAAAGCACCTTTTTGAAGATCATTCCAATTCACATTCTTGTACTCGTATCAGGTATGGCCGCTCTGTCATGGCAGGTTCTATGGCAGGTCAAATCCAGTCTTGCTCTCGGTGTTTCAGCATGGGGAACAGCCCTCACTTTGGCAATTACAATGGGCGGTATGTGTCTGGGATCATTGACAATCGGGCATGTTCTTAAAGACAAGCCCATAACGCAGCCTATAAGAATTTATGCAGTTCTGGAGTGCATTATAGGTGTTGCCGGATTGTGCCTTGGAGCGGCATTTACCGTAGTGGAAGGGCTCGATACATGGGCCTGGCAAGCCATGCCTGGCAACGCCCCGCTGGTGCATTTTTTGGGCATAATCCTGACCCTGGGCGTGCCCACGATTTGTATGGGGGCAACCCTTCCGGTGCTGGGTTTGATGGCACGGCAGTCGAATCTGTCACTGGCGATTCTCTATGGTTTTAATACCCTGGGTGCAGCGACAGGAGCACTGCTTGCGGCGTTTGTGTTGATTCCGTTTTTTGGCGTAGCCGCCGCCGCCATAATAATCGCTGGACTTAATTTGGGAGTTGGTGCATTCGCTTGGACGGTCAGACCTGAAAGCGCCGCCGCCGTTTCTTCCACTTCAAAAATTTTCACTCCCGCCATAAAGATTCACGCCGCGTTGTTCACCGTGTTCGCAACAGGCTTTGCGACTTTCGCACTTGAGGTCGCGTGGTTCCGTTCCCTGACCGCCGCCTTTCGCAGCACGACAGACGCATTCGCCATCATGCTTGCCTGCGTCCTAATCGCGCTTGGATTAGGCGCGCGGTTGGTGCCATATCTTAAAAGACGCAATGTATCTTTAGGCACGTTGACCGGCTGGGCAGGAATATTAATTCTGCTGGCTACGCCGCTGGTTGAGCGTTTCGACTTACTTACCGTGAATATGTCCTCGGTCGCATACCTGTTGCCAAAATGGTTTTTTCTCACTTTCTGTGTCATAGGCCCACCCGTGCTTTTGCTCGGCATCGCGCTGCCATGGATACTTGAGCAACAGGACAGGCCGCGACGCTGGGGCGGCTTGTATGCATTCAACGCATTCGCATCCGTATTGGGCGCTTTATGTGCGGCGTGGATTTTGCTGCCGTTGATCGGCTTTGCGAAAACGGCATGGCTGGCTGGTGCACTTGTTGCCGTTGCAGGTTTTATTCTCAGCGCAGACACAAAAAGAAAAACCAAGCTGGGGGGCTTTGCTTTGGCGGCGTTCCTTGTCGCATTCATGTCGGATTCAGGAGTGGGGCGCATACGCACACAAGGCTGGCACGTTGATAATAATGTTAAGCCCGCCCGCGTTCTTGAATCTTATGAAGGGCCGGACGCAACCGTATCCGCCGTCGAGTATGAAAACGGCCAGCGCTCGATCATCATTGACGGCTTCTCCGCCGCGCAGCAGCTAAGCGCCGCCGGAAAAACTGGGGCCGAACATTACATGACATGGATGGGCCATCTGCCCATGCTGTTGCATGAAAATCCGAAGAATGCGTTGGTAATTTGCTTTGGTACGGGCCAGACGGCAAACGCCGTCCGCCGTGAAAACCCTGAAACGCTCGATATTGTCGATATAAACCCGCGCGTCTTCAAGCTGGCGCATAACTTCTCGGAGAATGAAGGTGTATTGAACGATCCGCGCGTCACGCCAATTATCATGGATGGCCGCGCCTATATGCGCCGCACGGAAAAAATGTATGACATTATTACGCTCGAGCCGATGCCGCCGACCTTTGCGGGTGTGAATGCGCTCTATGCGAAGGAATTTTATGAATCGGTCCGCGCGCGTCTTAATCCCGGCGGTGTGATTGTTCAATGGGTGCCGTTCCATATCCTGGGCCTGCATTCCAGCCTTTCAATCGCGCGTACGTTCCGGGAGATATTTCCAAATGCCCTTCTCTGGGTCGATCCATATTCCGGCACAGGAATTTTGCTGGGTTCGTCGGGAGATGGGGCGGATTTTGGCAAAAACTGGCCGGGCTTTTTGCGTGGCAACATTTCCCGCGATATGTCGATAGAAGAAGTAAAGCAGGCGCTCGTTCTCGGGCAGGACGGGATGGAAATATATACGCAAGAGGGCGATCTCATCACGGATGATAACCAGCTTCTCGCTTATGGCCGGGCGGTTTCTGACTGGCACCGTTTTGGCAAGCTGGAGGAGGAAAATCTCATATTCCTTCGCGCCGTCCATGCACAAATAGAGAGAGTGAAATAATCTCCATTGATCTCAGGTTGTGAAGGCTTAGTGCCTGCATAATTAATTCCGAGGGAGTTAGCCCTGTCATTTTAGGCGGCGTACTGGATTTGTCTTGACAGTGCAGGGGAGCGGCCACTAGTTTTTTTATATTCAAAACGGCGATCTTTTTTGCGTAGGGGGTACTGCTTATGGCGTCTGCCAATTCACAACTTTTGGAAGTGTCGGGCGTTGAATCTGCGCCGCAAATGACTCTGGTGGAGCGTTTCGAACGGGCCATTAATAAGGGCCCTGATGCCTTTAACGAATTAGCACTGGAGCTCCAGAATTCTTCGCCAACTTTTAGAGAGCACTCTGTCACATTGGATGAAGCTGACGCTCTGGGTCATCCTCCCGAAAATTCTACGCTTCAGACAGCCATCAGCGCTGTCTTTGGCGAGCAACTGCCTTATTACCTGAAAAAAACGCCCGACGATATGGCTGAGAAAATGCTTGAGGACGGTCAGGAGCTCGCCGCTCTGACCGCGCAGATGCCTGTTTCAGAGCACGTGCGTTTTATGCGCATCCTCAAGGAAGAGCTTCAGGCGGTGGAAGAAAAAATCGTGCTGAGTATTATGGCCGACACCGGCAAACCGATTTCACTTTGCCGGGCTGAAATGGTTAAGGGCATGAAATGGTTTGCCTCTCTCTTTGAGAACGCAGAAGCCCAGATTGCCAACCGCAAGCCCATAGGCACTGTTCAGGTCACCCCATCTTTCAATTATCCTTTTGCAATTGGTATGGCCGGTATTGCGGGGGCAGGAGCATCCGGCAGTCCGCAGATTATTGCCGGCCCCTTGAAGGCATCGGCATGGCTATTCCATGCCATGGATGCCGTCAAAAAGGCGACAAAGAGATTTGAGCCGGATGTGAAAATTATGGGTCAGGCTTTTGTTGAGGCATTCAACAAACTTAAACATGCCCTGATCCAATTCAACATCGGCATAAGCGCCCCGATTACAAAAAATGCCGATCTTGAACATTTCGTCGGCAGCGAAGTAACCGGAAAGATAATCGATAAACAGCGTGAAGGCAAAAGAACGATCCTGGAAATGGGCGGGCCAAACACGGCAATGGTGATGGGCGACGCCGTTGAGAATCCTGCAGAGGCGCAAAAAATCATAGATATGATTTACGCCAAGGTTGCCCCTGCTGCTGGCCAATCCTGCACAAATCTCCGCCGTTTAATCGTCCTGCGCTGCCCAGCAGGTATGCGGTTTGTCGAAGGTCTTATAAATAAATTTGAAACTACAGATCACCATATTGGCAACCCTGCCAATAAAGATACGCAGGTGGGGCCCGTGGTTGATCAACGCTCTTTCGAAGGTATGAAATCCACTCAAAAACTTGCAGAAAAAGTGGGAGCATACTGCAGCGGCATGGAAGTTGATGTTGAAAAAGTACCTATGGCTGCTTATCCGAACGCCCAATATGCCAAGCCTATGGTTACGGTATGGGATATGCCACCGTTACAGGATGAAGAACTGATTGTTGAAATTTATGACAGGTTCTGCACCGAGTATTTTTCCCCGGAACTTCAGGTCATATTCGTAGACAGCTTTGAAGAAGGCGTCGCCATGGCAAGATTTACGGATCCTGAAAGCCGTGTCACGGGCGCAGCATTTATAAAGAATCCTGAACAATTGAAAAAATATGAAGAAGCTGTGGCTGTAACCAATTTCGGGAGAAACGTGCTTAAATCCGATGCTTCGCCTGATGGCTTCCATGGTCATCCTGGCAGGCTCAAAATTGGCGGTCCTACCCATTACGGTATGTATTGCAGCGACGAACAACGTCCCGCTGTGAATGCTCAGGAGCTTGCCTTTCAGCTTGTATAAAGCCTTTTTATTTTGAATATAAAGCCCGGCATTATAGCCGGGCTTTTTCAATTAAGGAC
>Ga0209170_1001251_pt1 | contig 10911 bp, 11 predicted proteins | sample KloWWTKNB14_bulk_FD_187178 | JGI IMG/M metagenome (GOLD analysis project Ga0209170, IMG submission 187178) | Active sludge microbial communities from Klosterneuburg, Austria, studying microevolution and ecology of nitrifiers - Klosterneuburg... | ecosystem: Engineered > WWTP > Aerobic digester >...
GGGCAGAGCGCCGCCCAGCGCCTGCTGACGCGGCTGAGTCAGGACGCCTACACCGACCTCGTCGCCGTGAGCCTGACCACCCTCCCCGAGCGACGACCGGAACCGGGGGCCGCGGCCGGGGGCGGTGCCCGCTCGGCCCGACGCACCCTGGAGTCGCTCGTGCGTCGCCGCTCGCTCACGACGCCGACCCGGCCTCCACCGGACCGCGCCACCCGGTGAGTCCCCGGGGTTCGGTGCCGGGACGTGGTGCGTGAACACCGTCCGCCTGCCACGCTGGGCCCCTCACCCCTGCGACGACGGAGGCGCGATGCCGGCGGCCCTGCTCGACCTGCTCCCACCCGGGACCACCGTGGATGCCGACGGTGTCGCCCGAGTGGGTGGCGCACGGCTGGACGACATCGCCGCTGACGTCGGCACCCCGGCGATCATCGTCGCCGAGGACGCCCTGCGCGCCCGGGCCAGGGCCTACGCCGACGGCCTCGCCAGTCGGTGGCCGAACAGCAGGGTGGTGTTCGCGTCGAAGTCCTTCCCCTGCACCGCCGTCCAGCGCGTCATGGTGCAGGAAGGGCTGGGGCTCGACGTCGCCGGTGGCGGCGAGATCGTCACGGCCCTCAAGGCCGGTGCCGACCCGGCATCCCTGGTGCTGCACGGCAACGCCAAGCTCGACGACGAGATCGCCCTCGCCGTCGAGAACAGGCTGGGGCTGGTCGTCGTCGACAACGCCGACGACGTCGACCGGCTCGAGGCGGCCATCCCCCGCGGGCAGTCGATGGACGTGCTCGTGCGGGTCATCCCCGGCGTCACCGCTGACACCCACGCCAGCGTGCTGACCGGCCACGACGGGAGCAAGTTCGGCCTCGCGCCGGCCCAGGCCGTGCCGCTCATCGCCCGGATCGAGGCGTCACCGGTGCTGCGGATGCGCGGCCTGCACCTGCACGTCGGGTCGCAGATCATGGAGACCGAGCCGTTCGCACAGGCCGTCGAGGCGGTGGCCGGCATCGCCGGGCTCGGGGAGTTCCCCGTCTACGACCTCGGCGGCGGGCTCGGGGCGCGCTACACGTGGAGCGACCAGCCGGCCGGCATCCCGGACTACCTCGACGCCCTCGTCGGCGCGGCGCGCGCTCACCTGCCCGCGCAGGCGCAGCTCATCATCGAGCCCGGGCGCAGCATGGTCGCCGAGGCTGCGTGCACGCTCTACCGGGTGGTCACCGTCAAGCGCGGCACTCACACGTTCGTCGCCGTCGACGGGGGGATGGGCGACAACCTCGAGGTGGCGCTGTACGACCAACGGTTCGAGGCCGGCATCGTCGGGCGCTTCGACGGCGCCGGCGAGCAGTGCCAGGTCGTCGGGCGGCACTGCGAGAGCGGCGACGTCCTCGTGGCCGGGGTGCCGCTGGCCGATCCCGCGGTCGGAGACCTGCTCGTCGTCCCCGCCACCGGCGCCTACTGCCACACGATGGCCAACAACTACAACGGCAACCGCCGGGTCCCCGTGGTCTTCGCCTCGGGCGGCACCTGGCGGGTCGTCGTGCGCCGCGAGACGTGGGACGACCTCCTGCGCCGAGACGTCGACTGACCAAGGGAGAGAGCGATGGACCACATCAGCCTGATCGGGGCACCCACCGACGTGGGTGCCAGCGTGCTCGGATGCCGGATGGGCCCGGCCGCGCTGCGGCTCGCCGGCATCCAGGAGTCCCTCGAGCGCTTCGGGTCCGAGGTGCACGACTGCGGTGACGTCACCGGCCCGGACAACCCGGGGGCATTCGCGGTCGACGGCTACCGCCACCTCGCGGAGGTCACGGCGTGGAACCACGCGGTGTTCGACGCGGTCTACGCCGAGCTCGTCGGAGGGCGGCTACCGATCATGCTCGGCGGCGACCACTGCCTGGCCATCGGCTCGATCTCGGCCGCGGCACGGCACTGCCGCGAGACGGGGAAGCGGTTGCGCGTGCTGTGGTTCGACGCGCACGCCGACTACAACACCGCCTCCATCACCCCCTCCGGCAACATGCACGGGATGCCGGTCGCGGTCCTCACCGGCAACGGGCCCGAGCCCCTGCTCAACCTCTCGGGGGCCGTGCCCGCCGTCGACCCGCACGACGTGCGGGAGATCGGCCTGCGCGACGTCGACCTCGGTGAGAAGCACCTGCTCGCGGAGCACGAGGTCGAGGTGTTCGACATGCGCTACCTCGACGAGATCGGGGTGCGGCACGCCATGGAGATGGCCCTCAAGGGGGTCGACGAGAACACCCACCTGCACGTCAGCCTCGACCTGGACTTCCTGGACGACTCGATCGCCCCGGGGGTCGGGACCCCGGTGCGTGGTGGGCCGACCTACCGCGAGGCCCACCTGTGCATGGAGATGATCGCCGACACCGGGCGACTGGGCAGCCTGGACATCGTCGAGCTCAACCCGGCACTCGACGTGCGCAGCCAGACCTCGACCCTCGCGGTCGACCTCGTCGAGAGCCTGTTCGGCAAGAGCACCCTGCTGCGGGTGCACCGGCGCTGACGCCAGCGAGCCGGCGCGAGCGGCGGGCCGACGAGTCACGTGGGACAGTGGGCCCATGTCCATGCGCCGTCTCGACCGTGCCGTTGCGGACTACGTGGCCATGCGCGACCAGCTGATCGCCGCCACCGACGAGTTCGTCGCGCTCGTCACCGGCATCATCGACGAGGCGGGCATCAACTACCTCACCGTCACCGGCCGCACGAAGTCGGTGCCGTCCTTCACGGCCAAGGCGCGCGGCATCCTCGCTGCGGACCCCGGAGCAGACCCGCTCGTCGCGGTCACCGACCAGGTGGGCGTGCGGGTCATCACCTACGTGCAGCGTGACATCGACGCCGTGGCCGAGCTGCTCGCCGAGCAGTTCACCGTGCTCGACGACCGTGACCTCGGGGAGGAGACCGCCGCCGCCGGTCGCTTCGGCTACGCGAGTCGACACCTGCTCGTCTCCCGCGCCACCGGGGATGCCGGGGTGTCAGCGGCGGGCGACCCGACGGCATACGAACCGCTGACCTGCGCGTCGATCCAGCTGCGGACGGTGCTCCAGCACGCGTGGGCGGAGTTCGAGCACGACATCCGCTACAAGGGGACGGTGCCGCCCGAGCAGGTGCCCGACCTCGATCGCCGGTTCACCCTGGCGGCGGGGCTGATCGAGCTCGCCGACCGCGAGTTCGGGGCGATCCGCGACCGCCTGCAGGCCGGGCTGGGCGACAGCAGCGTCGGGGCGGGTGACGAGCTCGACCCGCGCATCAGTGCCCAGGAGCTCGCGACCTTCCTCGCCGGGCGCTACTCCAGCGCCGGGTGGTCACGCACCGACCACTACGAGTGGATCTCGGGGCTGCTCCTCGAGCTCGGCATCGCCTCGCTGGACGAGCTGAGTGCCACGTTGCGCGACGTCGACAGCTCGGCGGTGACGGCGGCGATGGGCTACAGGTACCCGCCCGGTGCGGTGCGCCGACTCGACGACGACCTGCTCTCCCGGTTCGGCGACACCTACGTCGCCCTCCACGGCAACGCCCACCGGCGCGAGGCCCTCGAAGCCCGCCGCGCCAACCTCACGAACTAGCCGTGAGTGCGGAAGTGGCTGCCCTGGCAACCACTTCCGCACTCACGGCGAGCCCTGCTGGCTACTTCACCTCGGCGCGGCGGACGAGGAGCAGGCCGATGGCCAGCGGGACGAGGAACCAGATCGTCCCGGCCGTCGCGAGCTGCTGCCACTGCTCACCGGTGAGGTTGCCCTCGAAGAGGCGGGTCTGCGCGAAGCTGTAGTCCACCCACGGCTGCAGGTCGGCGAACCACTGCTGGTTCATCGCGAGCAGACCGAGCAGCGGCGGCAGCACGAGCGAGTAGACGAAGTACGCGACGATCGCACCGGCGGAGTTGCGGATGAGCACGCCGAGCGTGAAGCCGAACATCATGCCGAGCACGCTGCCCAGGGTGATGGACAGGAAGCCGTCGACCGAGCCGTTCCAGACCGGGTCCAGCCCGGTGATGGCACTGCCGACGATGGTGCCCAGCGTGCCGACGACCAGGGCGATGAACATCGCGACGATGCCGACGACCAGGGCCCCGATGAACTTGGCACCGAGCACCTTGCCGCGGTGCGGGACCAGGGTGAAGGTCGTGAGACCGCTGCGCTGGCTCCACTCGCTGGTCACCGCGAGGATGCCGATGATCGGCAGGATCACCGTCATCGGCGCCCCGATCGCGGCGGCGAAGTTGTCGAACGTCAGGTCGGCGTCGGATCCGAAGACGATGAGCGCGGCCGTCGCCAGCACACTCATGATGATGATGCTCGCCATCAGCCAGAAGCCGGAGCGGGTGTCGAACATCTTGCGCAGTTCCACGCCCACGAGGCGGGTGAGGGGAATCGGTGAGGATGCCGTCCGCGCGCGGGGGGCGCGCACCAGACCTCCCGGCACCGCGGCATCCTGTGTGACGCCCTGGTCGATCATCGTGGTGCTCATGCTGCAACTCCTTCGCGCTGGGTGTCTGCGGTGAGCTCGAGGAACATGTCCTCGAGGCCGGCACCGTCGGCGCCACGCAGTTCGGTGAGGGCGACGCCGGCGGCCAGGGCTGCCTGACCGACCTGATCGGTCGTGGCGTCGGTGTGGATGCTGTTGTCCGCGTGGACGGTGACGGTGTGACCACCGCGCTCGACCGCGGAGGCGAGGGCGACGGCATCCGCGGCCCTGGCGACGGTTCCTGCGGTGGCGAGCAGGTCGGCCTTGGTGCCCTGGGCGACGATGCGCCCGTTGCCGATGACGACGAGGTCGTCGGCGATGACCTCGATCTCGTGCAGCAGGTGCGAGGACAGCAGCACGGTCCCGCCCTGGTCGGCGTAGCCGCGCAGCAGGTCACGCATCCAGCGGATGCCGGCCGGGTCCAGACCGTTGGCCGGTTCGTCGAGGATGAGCACGTGCGGGTCGCCGAGCAGCGCGGTTGCGAGGCCGAGGCGCTGGCGCATGCCGAGGGAGTAGTTGCGCACCCGGCGCTCGGCCTCGGTGTCGGTGAGGCTGACGAGGTCGAGCATCTCGCGCACCCGGCTCTTGGGCAGACCCATGGTGCGCTGGGCGATGGTGAGGATCTCGCGACCGGTGCGGCCGGCGTGCTGGGCGGACGCGTCGAGCAGAACCCCCACCTCGGCGCCCGGGTTCGGCAGGTCGACGAAGCGGCGGCCGTCGATGAGGGCGGTGCCGGTCGAGGCCGGGGTGAGGCCGACCATGATCCGCATCGTGGTCGACTTGCCGGCGCCGTTGGGGCCGAGGAAGCCGGTGACGCGGCCGGTCTGCGCGGTGAAGGAGACGTCATCGACGGCGGTGAAACCGGCGTAGGTCTTGGTGAGTGAGCTGACGGTGATCATGGGGACGAGCCTGCCGGTCCGGCGGCACCGAGGTCATGGGGGACAGTCCTGAGAGCGACCCTGAATGAACCCTGAGCGTCCTCGGGTCCATCCCTGATCCGACGCGCCGACGCCGCGAGCTCTCACGCTCGAAAGGTGCCCGGCCGGGGTTGCTGGGAAGCCGGGACGAGACAGCCCGGCTCACCGGGCCACCGACCCATCGGGTCGGGCCAGGACAGTTGGAGCGCCTCGACCGAACCCTTGTCGGGGCGCCGATAGTAGTTGTTGGCCTGTACGAGGATGTCGGCCGGGTTCGGGAGCGATTCGACGAGCAGCGACCGGCCATCCCCCACCGACCCGGAAATGACCTCACCTGGCACGAGGTCACGTCCGTGGTCGCGGACCTCGTGGGTGAGCCGGGTCAACAGCGCCCGCGCTGGCTCGAGGTCGAGACCGAACACCAGGAGTTCAGGGTGTCCGATGCCGTGCAACCCGATGGTGTAAGAGAAGGCTGGCTTCCATCTGGTGGATCGTCGCCGAGCCGGCTTTCGGGCCCGTCGCTCGGCGCGGGTCGTCCCGGTCGCTGCGCAGCACGCGCAGTCGACGTCGTCTGACACGTGCATCACCAGGCACCCCCAACGCCGGATCGCTTCGGTGGTCCGGCGGCGCTCCTGATCGCGGTAGGCGACCTCGCCGGGCGTCAGCACCGACCCTCCCCGAGCGTGTTCGCCGCCCCTGCCCCTACCCCTGCCGCGCATTGCCACGTGCCCGCCATGTCACTCCCCCGTTCTGACGTCTCCCCCGATACGTCACCATCGAAGCACGGGCCACTGACGCTCGATTCGAGTTATCCACAGGCTTGTTTCGCCGTATTGCCGGGCTCCAGCTCATCGAGCCGAAGGGCAGTGACACCCACTGGACGTGACCGGCTCAGCACCTGGGCCGGCGCTGCTGCACGCCATGCGGCCGATCGACTAGGTCGCTTGCCTGACGTCGGTCTGGGTGAAGTCGTCACCCTTGAAGAGCAGGTCCGCCCCAACGGTGCGAGCGGGCGCGTACGCGTGGCAATCGCCGAGGTTGAGGCTCGCGGGATGCCGACCCTTCCCGAACCGCTGCCACGCGGCGACGGCCGCGAGGGCCTGAGCCTCGTCGAAGGGCACGACCTCGACCTGGAGGATCGCAAGGAGGAGCCTCAGATCGGCGGTCGCCTCCGGCCCTTGACTGCTCTCCACCACGATCGACGCCTCGACGACCGTGGCAGCGCTGATGACGAGGTCTCCCGCGTGACGAGTCAGGATGCCGGCGATGGATTGGGCGTCCGGCTCGCCGAAAACCACGGCAACGAGTGCGGACGTGTCGATCGCGACGGTCACGTGGGGAGGCCGCTCGCGTCGTAGCCGATGATCTCTCGTCGGGACTGCGGGAGTCCAACACCTGACGTGCCCGACCTCGCTCGTTGATGGCGAGCACGTCGTCCTCGGCCGCCCCCACGGTGGCGCGAGCCCTCACCCGCTCGAGCCGCTCCTGAATCGCACGGCGTGCAGCGGTCGTAATGCTCTCGCCGGTGAGCGCAGCAAGTTCGCGGGCCAGCCGATCGGTATCGGGATCCTTGATGTTCAACGCCACATTTCCACCAAAGCAGGATGATTTCTTCCTCTTCGGGTATAGAGATCGTCTGACGCTGCACATGCGCGACCCGCCGAACTCCTGACCGCCACCCCGAGCAGTCCGTCGAGTGAGCGCAACATGCCGTGCCGAAGGTCGCGAGACGGCACGTTGCGCTCACTCGATGCGGGACCCCTCAGGACTCCGGGTCGAAGCCGAACACCCGCAGTTCCTGCGGGGTCCGGCACCCCTGCGCGACCCGGGCCGCCCAGCGCTCGGCCTCCTCGCGGGTGGGCACCTCGATCACGAGGAAGCCACCGTCGAGGTGCGACGTCTCGTGCGTGATCGCGCCGTCGGCATGGACGAGGACCGGGGCGACGCTCTCGTCGATGCCACCACCGAAGACGTACACCCCGGCGTCCTTGGCCTCACGCATGGCTGAGTGGGAGGACTCGACAACCGCCTCGAAGTCCTCGGGGGCGAGGACCATCGTCGCGCTGGGGAAGGAGATCAGGTACTTGGCCATCGGCCCATCGTGCCCGAGCCTCGCTAGCCTGACCAGCGTGGACCTGACCTTCAGGGCGGAACTCTTCGAGTGGCGGGGCCCGGCCCCCCACCACTGGCTCCGGCTTCCCCCGGCAGCCTGCGAGGAGATCGCCGCAGAGGCCGCCGAGACGACGTACGGCTGGGGCGCGATCCCGGTGCAGGTGCAGGTGGGCGACACCCTGTGGGAGACCTCGCTGCTCCCCCGCGACGGCGGCTTCGTGCTGCCCGTGAAGCAGGCCGTGCGCACCCGGGAGCAGATCGACCTCGGGGACACCGTCACGGTGTCGCTGAGCGTGGCGCCTCGGCACGGGCGGGCCGCGAACGGCACCGGCCGCACGGGCTGATCCGAGCCCCGGTCATTGGGGTCGGGCCTGCCCGCTGCGGCAGGTGACGGCTACTCGGGAAGGGTGACCGCGGCATCCTCACTGCCGTCGGAGACGCCGCGGCGCAAGGTCTCGCCGAGGAAGAAGCCGGGCATGGTCATCCGCTGCCAGATCATGATGCCGACGCCGGCGAGCAGCACCACCATGCCGAGCACGAAGACCAGGCCGACACCGCCGACGGAGGAGCCCGAACCGTAGTCCGGGGACATGCTGTCGTAGAGGGTCTTGACGAAGATGACGAGCAGGACGAGCCCGCCCAGGCCCGGCGCGACGAGCATGAAGAAGGCGTTGCGGGCGCTGTTGCACATCTGGGTGCGGAAGTACCAGACGCTCGCGAACGCCGTGATGCCGTAGTAGAAGCAGATCATCATGCCGAGCGCGGTGATGGTGTCCCACAGGACGTTCTCGCTGATGACGCGCATGACCGCGTAGAACGCCGACGCCACGAACGCCGACACGAGCACGGCGTACCCCGGGGTGAGGAAGCGGGGGTTGACCTTGGCGAACGACTCCGGCAGCGCGCCGTAGTGGCCCATGGCCAGCAGGGTGCGCGCGGGCGAGACGAACGTCGACTGCAGCGACGACGCCGAGCTCGTCAGCACCGCGAGGGAGACGAGGAAGGCCAACGGACCGAGCACGGGTTCGGACAGCGCGAGGAAGACGTTGTCCTGGATGTCGGGGTTGCCCAGGCCGAACTCACCCTCCCCGATGCCGGCGAACGACAGCAGCGCGATGGCGATGAGGAGGTAGAGGGTGACGATGACGACGACGGTCAGCGCCGCGGCCCGGCCCGGCGTCTTCTCGGGGTTCTTCGTCTCCTCGTTCATCGTCAGGGTGACGTCCCACCCCCAGAAGATGAAGATCGACAGCGACACCCCCGCCGCGAACAGCGAGAACGACGCCACCTCGAACGGGTTGAGCCAGGACATCTCGAAGGACGCGTGCTCGACGAGGTCGGTGCCACCCGCGCGCACGAGGGCGGTCACGGCGAAGAGGACGAGGACGGCGAGCTGGAAGGCGACGAGGCCGTACTGGAGGCGCTGCGTGGTCTGCATGTCGCGGTAGCTGATCGCGGTCGCGGCCGCCATGAACGCCAGGCAGGTGACGATGTTGATCAGGGTGTTGCTGCCCAGGTCGGCGATCGCGTCGTTGCCGGTGACCTGCGCGATGAGCAGGTACAGGAATTCGACAGCGATGCCGGCCAGGTTGCTGAGCACGAGGATCGTCGCGGCGATCAGACCCCAGCCGGCCATCCAGCCGACGTAGGGACCGAAGGCGCGGGTGGCCCAGGTGAACGAGGTGCCCGAGTCGGGCATCGCGCGGTTGAGCTCGCGGTAGCCCAGGGCGACGAGGAGCATCGGGATGAACCCGACGAGGATGATCGCCGGCACGTGGAACCCGACCTCGGACACCGTGGGCCCGAGCGCTGCGGTCAGGGTGTAGGCGGGGGCGATGCACGAGATGCCGATGACGACGGCCCCCAGCAGGCCGATCGTGCCGACGCTCAGGCCCTTGCTGCTGAGGCCGGAGGTGTCGCTCTGGGTTGCGGTCTGCTCGCTCATGCCCGGCCCCCGGTGGTCTCGTCGGTGTCGTTGCTGTCGGTGGTGTACTCGGCGGTGGCGTTCTCACCGGTGGTGGCGTTCTCACCGGTGGTGCTCTCAGCGATCGGGTCCTCGTCGTCGCCGCGCGGCACGACCACGACCGGCACGGGCACCTCACGCACGATGCGGCCCGCGGTGGTCCCGAGGAACAGGCGCCCCTGCGCGGCCATGCGCGAGGAGCCGAGCACGAGCAGCTCCTCGGCCTGCCACTGCACCGACGCGAGCGCCTCGGCGACCGAGGACCCCGTGGCGCTCACGTGGTCGACGGTGACGCCGTCGAGAACGCCCGGCGCACTGTGGTTGGTGGGCTCACCGGCATCCGGAATGGCGAGGGAAACCAGACGCAGCGGCGCGCCGCACTGCTGCGCGAGTGCGAGGGCGTGGCGGGCGACGGGGCCGAGGTGGCCGGGTTCGATGCCCACCGAGATGCGGGAGATGCCGGCGAGGTGCAGCTTGCGGCTCTTGCGCGGGGCAAGCGCCACGGCGACCGGGCTGGCGTGCACGAGGACGCTGGCCAGCGACGACAGGGCGAGCCGGCCGCGCAAGCCGTCCTTGGCGCCCCCGACGAAGATGACCTCGGACCCGAGATCGGATGCCGCGTCGAACAGTCCCTGCGCGGTGCTCTCGGCGAGGCGCTGGTGCACCCTCACGTGGTCGTCGCCGAGGGTGGCGCGGGCCTTGTCGCCGGCCTTGGCCAACCAGGTGTCGATGGTGGCCTCGAGGTAGCGGGTGAACCCGTCCTGCGGGGGCGTGGCGTTCTCGGCGTGGCGCACCACGACGATGTCCAAGGTGGTGTCGGCGGCGTGGGCTGCTCGGACCCCTAGCGCCAGGGCGTCTCGCCCCGCGGGGGTGTCGGAGTACGCGACGAGAAACGACATGCTGAGAGCCCCTTTGCCCCGGTGGTCCGCGGTGTGCCCGCAAACAGACTGGGCGTCACTGTAGTGGCGTTGAGCCTGGGGCGCTGGCTGGAACGAGACGCTTCGCCAGCCGGGTGATCTGGTCGGTTCCGACGCGGCAGCACCCACCGACGAGGCGGGCGCCGGCGGCGACCCAGTCGGCGGCGAGGTCGGTGTCGAACGCGGCGTCCCCGCTCCAGGTGTGGGTCGCACTGTCCCAGGTCTCACCGAGGTTCGGGTAGGCCACGGACGGGCGCGCGGTGGCCTGGGTCGCGAGGCGAACGGCATCCATCACGTCGTTCGGTGCGGAGCAGTTGATGCCGGCGGCGATGATGCTCGTGCTGTCGGCCAGGACCGCGTAGGCCTCGCTGAGCGGCTGGCCCGCGCGGGTGGCGGTGCCGGCGACGGAGTAGGAGAACCAGGTCGGCAGGCCGAGGTCGTCGAGGAGGGGGACGAGCACCTCCGCCTCGTCGGCGTCAGGGATGGTCTCGACGGCGAGGAGGTCGGGGTCGGCAGAGGCCAGCAGCTCGAG
>Ga0209170_1001280_pt1 | contig 10817 bp, 8 predicted proteins | sample KloWWTKNB14_bulk_FD_187178 | JGI IMG/M metagenome (GOLD analysis project Ga0209170, IMG submission 187178) | Active sludge microbial communities from Klosterneuburg, Austria, studying microevolution and ecology of nitrifiers - Klosterneuburg... | ecosystem: Engineered > WWTP > Aerobic digester >...
TACCCAGCTTGATCTGAACGTGGGCTTGGGTTACCGCATCAGCGAACGCCTGTCGCTAACACCAACCTATACCTTCACCATGAATGACTCGAATATTGTCATCAACGAATTTAACCGTCACACCCTCAGTGTGGCCATCCGCTATGAGCGGTAACAAGGAGGCTGCCATCATGCGCCATCACACTTTTATGCGCCATTCTCTCACCCTGCTGGCCAGTGCCATGGCAGCAGCCGTCAGCGGCCAGGCCCTAGGCGAAACAGCCGGCAAAGTTAGCTTTGTTATCGGTAACGTCACTGCGTCCACGCCCGACGGTCAGTCGCGAAGTCTGCGTCGTGGTGATGCCATCAATGGCGGTGACCGCATTGAAACCCGTGGTGGTCGCCTGCAAATTCGCTTCTCTGATGGCGGCTTTGTAGCGCTGCAGCCAAACACAGTGTTTGGTGTAGACCAGTACCTTTACGCTAACAAGCCACCGGAAGAAACCTCGCTTTTTTTCAGTCTGCTCCGAGGCGGCATGCGCACTGTAACGGGTGCCATCGGCAAGGTTAACAAGCAAAGCTACAAGGTGCGTACCCCAGTAGCCACTATCGGTATCCGTGGCACTGGCTACCGGGCATCCACAGATGACAAGCGCACGCTAGTCTCCGTTGGTCGCGGCCTAGTGATCGTAGAAAATGTTCTGGGTAATGTTATTGCTGGCGCAGGGCAGAATATCGTTGCGGTGAATGGTGCCCCTCCCGCGCTAAGTACAGAAAGCGTCGACACCCCCGCCACTAGTCCTGAAGGTGATAACGAAGAGGATCAATACGATACCTCTCAAGATACCCCCATTTTTGGCGATCAAACTCTACCGGATGGCAGCTCATTTCTGGGCGCCTGCTCTTCAGGTGTTTGTACTCCTAATCCTGACTACGTTACGCTAGTAGAAGGTACGGCCCTGCTCAATTCTGATCCGATTACGGGCTCGCCCGCTTATTCAGTTGCCACTCCATGGATGTCTCAGGCAGAGAGTGGTCTTGCCGCTACTTTCGCCCCCTCGTCGCAGGGCCCGCAGTTACTGAGCAGTGGGGTAGGAGGGCCTTACCCAGTCGCTGTTTTTGATGCGGGAACACTGCAGTTTCATGACGTGAGAACTGTCGGCAATATCAGCTGGGGAGAGTTCACAAATGGCGAAGCTACCGTCTCTGGCTCACTGTTAAGCTCTCCACTCTTGAGTGCCACTGAGTACTCAGCCTATGTAATTGGCACTACCCCCCTGAACATCATTCAGCCATCTGTCAGTGCAAGCTACATCCTGCAAGGCGGAACAAAACCTCGGCTGAATAAAGTGACCGAGGGCACTCTGCTTAATTTCGTCATGGATATCGACTTTGTTCGCTCTAAGCTCGATGTTGAGCTGAATGTGGCCATGTCCGGCGAAACCTACACGGCCAGCGGTTCGGACCTTTACGTCTATACGCTTAATCAGAGCAGCGTTTTCTCTCTCACCGGACTAAATACAGTCAGTGATGGCGGCAGCTGCGCATCATTCTGCTCCACGGATATAAATGGTTTCTTTGCTGATAGCACGCTCAGCCAGATTGGTGCTTCCTATCGCATAAGTACGTTAACTAGCAACATCACCGGAGCTGCTGGGCTCGCTCAAACATCGTCCACTCCCTATTATTTTGGATCCCTAGCCTTAGGCCCCACCAGCCCGGGTAGCTTTAATTTCCTGCAAACAAACATTCAAAGTCAATTTGGCAGCAGTGGTGGCTTGGCCAGAGTAGTGGACAGTTACGGCAGTACGCTTATCGATAGCGGCACACTGCAGTACAGTGGCCTTGGCTCGCAAGACGGCCTGACATGGGGCGAATTTACCAATGGCACTCCCAGTCTGGATGACATAGGTGGTGGCGCACTGACGCTGGATGCAACGCAATTTCATCCTTATATTTTCGGCGCACAGTCGGCTTCTCTTCTTGGTCAAGACAAGGTGACTTACACCAAGCAGGGCCATACCGTCCCACGCCTAAACCAAGGCATGGCATCAGCAGCACTGACCAACTTCAGCATCACCATTGATTTTGATTTTGCCTTGATGGATGTTGCCCTTGGTCTGACTGCCACTGACCCTAACTCTGGCCCTTTGACCGCCAACATTACTGGCACTGGCATGAATGTTTCTGACATTTTCCTGGATGGAGCCTTCTACTTAAATACCAGCACACAGGGCCAACTGATCGCCACAGGCAGCGTATGCGGCTCAGGTTGTAGCGCAGATATTGGCGGGTTTTTCTCCGGCACAGGCGGCACACAGATCGGGGCAGCCTACTCCTTCAATTATGATGATGGCTTAGGTGGCAGCAGCATTACTGGGGTTGCCGCACTTGGCATCGGCGTGCCGGTAGCAAACACTGGCGCACTACCTGATGGTCAGCTTTACACCCTAACCAAGACAGTAGGGACGGCGCTTAGCGGCGGCTACTTCACTGGCAACCCATCAGATGCTGCACTGAAGGCTGACTTCGCCGCAAACGGCGCATTGATCAGCGCCATGTCTTCATCGCTTCCGCCCCCTCTCTCCAACAGTGGTGCGTTAGTTGCCGATGTCGGCACCAACAAAACCCTTTCTTGGGGGCGCTTCTATGGTGGCAATATTTATGTTGATAGCGCCTCAACGCCCACGTTACTTGGCTCCACAGAAAGTGCGCACTACGTCATTGGCCAAGAAACCCCTAGCGGCATTATTGATAGCCTCCTCTACTACGGCGGAGGGATAGCCACCTACAATCTGGGAGGGCATACCACACCTACTTCCTTCAGTACCTCTGGTACTCTTACCAGTGGGCAACTAGCGGTGAACTTTGATACCGCAGAGATTGGCGTGGACATGGTTGTGACCATGCCAACAATTACTTACAGCGTTTCCGATACGTTAAGCTTTTCTCAATCTCAATTTAGTGGCTCTGCTCTCAACACAACGTTAACGGCCGGCACGGGATGCTTCAGTGGCTGCAGCACTAACATTAATGGCTTCTTCTCGGGTCAGCAGGCACAGCAAATTGGCCTGACCTACACGATCACCGATATTACTACCATCGATGGTGCTGCTACCTTCGTGCGACAGCCCTAAGCGGCATGGAGGCAAGCTGGCTGGAGGCCATCTCCCTTATCCAACAGGGAGATGCTCAGGGCGCTCGTGATCGGTTGCTGCAGCAACCTGTGACACACGCCGAGCAAAATTTCTTGCTTGGTGTGTGTGCACATGGCCTACAGAATATTCCTGAGGCTATCACGCACTTCTCCCTAGCCCTACAACGCGACCCCGTTCACGCCCGGGCTGCGGCTGCTCTGGGGTCGCTTCTTGCCGGAACAGGTCGGCGAGCCGAAGCAGAAGCCGTATTCCGGCAAAGCCTGCTTCATGCTGACGATGCGCAAGTCCACTTCAACCTTGCAGTAGTCCTAGAAGATGTTGGCCGGCTTGATGAGGCGCTTAGCGAATACAACCAGCTTGTATCACGGCATCCGGAAGACTATGCGCCTCGTCATAATCGGGCCGGGCTTTATGCGCGTCGTTTACAACTGAGCGACGCGGCCAACGACTATCGTGAACTAATCAAACGCCACCCTCTGCAGACTATGCCTTGGCAGAATCTTGCCGACATAGAAATCAGTCAAGGCCATTACGAGGCCGCACTGACTCTCCTTACCGAGGTTGTTAAACGCGAGCCCCGTAACACCAAAGCCGTTATGAGCGCAGCCATTGCCGCCGCTGCGGACGGCCAGTTTGCCGCTAGCACGCAGTTCTTCCAGCGCCTACAACAGCAAGATCCCGCACAGTGGCAAAGCGCCCTGCAGCGCATCAATAGCAGAGGTGGCACAGCACCGCTCCCCGAACCAGAGCTAATCTTTCTGGTGCGGCAGTTGGAGCACTTGGCGGCCTGCGATTGGTCACACTGGGCGCTATGCGTTGATACGTTTAAACGCTTCTGCCATCACCCCGGCCAAGGCGAGCGAGTCAGTCTTGCTTTTCGTGGCGTTGCACTGCCTCTTACCGCATCCGACCAACGTGCCTTATGCACCGCTATTGCCGAGCAGTTTGCCGTCCATTCCTCTTGTGCGCCGGCAGCAAGTGCTGTCCCGACTCGTTTGCGCGTGGGCTATTTGGGCTCTCGGTTTGGTCACCACGCTACTGGTTTGCTGCTACAAAACTTTATGGCAGCACATGATCCCGCGGCCGTCGAAGTTTTTCTGCTCGATACCGCCAGCGACGATGGCAGTGCTGCATCCCAGCGCCTTCGTCAAACACCGAGACTGCAAACAATCTCCTTGAAAGAACTGGACGATGCCACAGCAGCCGAACGGATCTCAGCACTGAAACTGGACATTCTCGTTGACCTAAACGGCTATAACGACGATCCCCGTCCAGGCATTTTGGCTCGACACCCTGCAGCCATTCAGGTTGCTTGGCTAGCAGCCCCCTATAGCACAGGGGCACCATGGATGGATTACATTATCAGTGATCCACATGTCAGGCCCGGCGAGGGCTGGTGCAGTGAAGCTGAAGCCTTGCTGCCGGAATGCTACTTCGTGTTTAGTCACGGCAACCCACCCATACCGCCCCCCTCGCGGGAAACGTTGGGACTGCCGGAAAACCGCCTTGTCTTTGCCTGTCTGAACAGCGCATTTCGTATTGGCCCAGACACATTTGACGTGTGGATGAATATCCTGCGGCAAACCCCAGAGAGCGTACTGTGGCTACTGGCCGATAGCAGTGCCATGGTGCTTAACCTTAAGCGCGAAGCAGAGTGGCGTGGTATCGATCCAAGGCGCCTGCTGTTTGCGACTCGTACAACACCAGAGGCCCATTTAGCACGACTGGCAGCGGCAGACCTTTATCTGGATTCGCGTCATTGCAACGGTCATACCTCTTCTGCCGAAGCACTATGGGCTGGCCTACCCGTGCTTACCTGTCCCGGCCCAACCTTTGCAAGCCGTGTTGCCAGTAGCTTGGTACACAGCTGCCAGCTGCCTGAGCTGGTCATGCCTGACTGGGCAGCATATGAACGTGAGGCCGTTGCGCTATATCATGATCGTCCTCGCCTACAGCTCTTGCGTGAGCGCCTATCACATTCACGCTTTAACGCCGCACCATTTGATACAGCGAGCAAGGCTCGTCATCTGGAAAAAGCATTTAGGCATATGCGTGAGCGATTTGCAGCTGGCCTACCTCCTGCCCCGTTTGCTGTTGCCGATCTGACATAAAAAACCGGCATCAAGCCGGTTCTTTATTCCATGTTACTTTTTCTTCAATATTTTATGGCTCATGCAACAGGCACCGTGGCTGCAAAAGACGCGCGCTGAGCCAGCACCTCTGCCAGTCGCGCCAACGCTGGAAAACGCTCGCGCCATTGCAAGTCAGAAAAACGAAAATCGAGATACCCCAAAGCACTGCCCACCGCAATATCGGCCAGTGAATATGTGCCGTTTACGCAATACGCATGCAAACCCAGATCATCATTCATGGCCTGCAGTCCCCGCTCAATCTTGTCCAGCTGACGATCAATCCACTCCTGACTTTGCTGCGCAGATGAACGCTTTCGCTCTAGGAAAATTGTTGCGGCCGCGTCACTAATTCCATCAGCAAGCGCCTCCCACCGTTTCACGGCAATGAGCTGTGCCTCATCCACTGGGATTATCATGGGCCAGGGCTTAAGCTGCTCCAGATATTCAACAATCACCCGCGAATCAAACAGTGTACTGCCGTCATCCCGCAGCAATACTGGCACTTTACCGAGTGGATTGAACTGCGGCACCGTGGTATCCGCACTCCAGGGAATATCCACAACTATCTCGCACGCAATATTTTTTTCAGCGAGAACAATGCGTACTTTGCGTGCAAATGGGCTCGTCAGCGAGGTTACCAGCTTCAAGAGTCTTCTCCTTCCTTGATGTCGACCAATGTATCAACCCTTTCGTCATGCCCTGCGCCAGCATCCAAATCTAACTTTTCCAGCGGCAATGATTTCTTGGCTTTTGCTCCTAGCTTTTTCAAGCTATCGATACGGCCCACCAATCCACCGTGCCCGCTCATGCTGGATATCGTCTTTCGATACTGTTCTTGGCTCTTATCCAAAGACTTTCCTAGCGCATCGAGATGCTCTAGCAGCGTGGCAAACTTATCATGCAAAGAGCCGGCTTCTTTGGCAATTTGTTCAGCATTCCTATTCTGCCGCTCATATCGCCAGATGCTTTCTACCGTGCGCAAGGTGGCCAGCAATGTTGTAGGGCTGACAATAATGATCTTCTTATCAAAGGCTTCGCGGAACAAGGCTGAATCATGCTCTACCGCCAGCATAAAAGCAGCCTCTACCGGCATAAACAAAAACACAAAATCTAAAGTTCGCAGCCCTGGCAGATCTTCGTAACGTTTTTCACTCAACAAACGAATGTGGTTACGCAGAGCACTCGTGTGCGCCTTTAGTGCGCGATCACGCTCGGCTTCATCTTCGCTAGAGCAGTATTTTTCATAATCCACCAGTGACACTTTAGCATCGATAACAATGTCACGATTCTCTGGCAATCGAACAATGACATCTGGCAAGCGACGCTGACCTTCTTCATCGGTCACACTAAACTGAGTGACATACTCATGGCCTTCGCGCAAACCAGACTCTTCCAGTACACGCGAGAGAATTACTTCACCCCAGTTACCCTGGAGTTTCTTATCGCCTTTTAGGGCTTTAGTCAGATTATTGGCATCATCACTGATCTGCTTGTTCAGGCCTTCAAGGCGCGTTAATTGTTCTTTCAGTGCAAAGCGCTCACGCGATTCATTGCCATACGTAGTTTCGACCTTCTCACGAAAATCTTTGAGCTGCTCACGTAGCGGGGAAAGTAGTGTATCGAGCCCGGTACGATTCTGTTCGGTAAATTTTTGTGATTTTTCTTCGAAGATACGTGTAGCTAACTGTTCGAATTGCAAACGCAGGGTTTGTTCTTGCTCCTTGATAAAGGCCATTCGGGCATCTAACTGTTCACGCTCGGCCAGTAGGCGTGTCTCCAGCTCAACGAGACGGGTGTCGCGCTCACGCACCTGCATTTCCAATCGACGGCGCTCATCATCTGATTGTTGCTGGCGGATGGCTGCGTGTTGCTCCTGCTCCTGCTGTGCGCTTAAGCGAGCCTGTGCCGCAGCCAACTCGGCCGGCAAGGTCTTGAGGACGGTCAGATCACGCAGCTCCTGCTCTAATTGCTGCTGCCGCGCTTGATCGCGAGCGGCCTCTACAGCCCGAGACTGCGCATCCGCCTGTAACTGCTGTTGCGCCCTCAGCAAGGCTGCAATACGCGTCTGCCTTACCAAAAAAACAACGAGCGCCCCAATAAAGGCCCCCAACAATGCCGCTAGCAGCAGCCCAGAATATGAGTTCATTAAACGTCCTGTGAATCCGGCAAAGACAGTCCAGCGGGCGGAAGCGTAAGCCCCTCAGGAGGGAGGTACAAGCCGACCGGAAGGTCGATCTCCACTGCTAGCGGGCGATGATCAGAGAGACGCTCCTCCAGTACCTGAACCGAATGCACATGCAGGCGATCACTGACCAGAATGTGATCAATCTGCTTTTGTGGTTTCCAGCTTGGGTAGGTGTGCAGCTCTTCTTCCAGCCACTGCCAGCGGCGATCGCCAATGGGCGAACGGCGCAATTCTTCATGCGTGCAGTTGAGGTCGCCCATCAACACCACATGCGGTGCGTCCTTGATAACGCTATGAATGTACGCAAATTGGTTAAGTCTGGCCTTAATGCTTAAGGCCAGATGCACATTCAGCACCATTAGACTGTTATCACCCTCGCCAAAACGGCTAACGATGATGCCGCGGCCTTTAAGGCCGGGGAGTGCATGGGCTTCCGCCGCCTGCGGTGACTGCCGACTGAGTAGGCCGTTGCTGAATTGGCCAAGATGCCCCAGATCACGGTTAATCTGCTGGAACCACCAAGGAAAGTTTGCACGCTCGGCAAGGTGTGCCAGCTGATGGGTATAACCGCTGCGCAGACTGCCACCGTCTACTTCCTGTAGCGCGACTACATCATAGCGGCCAATGAGCTCGGCAATGCGCGCCAGCTGCTCGCCTTGACGCCGATGCGGCAACACATTGCGCAGACTGCGCGTAATGTAATGATGCGCGGCATCCATGCCCATGCCTGCCTGCATATTGAAACTGAGCAGCCGCAAGCGTTGCCGATTCCACAATAGGGGCTCGGTCACGATAGTGGGTGCAACGTGCAGCGGCCGGTTAGGCAGCAGGCGGGTAATACGCGAGATCATGCAGGCTGACCCAAAGGAAGCATCATTCTTTCATCCTAACCGGACGGGGCGGCAACGTCATGAATGCTGATCAAAAAAAACGGCCGCAGAGCGGCCGTTTTTTAAGAAGAATAAAGGAGCTTACTTCTTTTTAGCCAAAAGCAGGCGTTCTTTGGCGATCAACTCATTGATGACCTTGGTTACCTTAGCATCAGAACCCTTGATCAGGTACTTGCCGTTCACAATCACGGCCGGCACACCATCCAAAGCGTAGTGCTGCGCCAAGGCCTTGCTCTGAGCAACCTTGCCAGACACGGCAAATGAGTTGTAGAGACTGTTAAAGTTGGCTGAATTGGCACCAAAACCACTGTAGAAGCGCACTAGCGACTCTTTATCAAACAAGCGCTGTTGCCCGACATTGATGGCCTGAAAAAGTGGGCCATGCGTTTTTTCCATAATACCCAGCGTTTCGGCCGTGTAAAAAGCACGGGCATTTTGCTCCCACACCGGATTCATGGCAGCAGGTGTGCGCACGAAGTTCACATCGGCAGGCTTGGTCTTGAGCCACGTCGCCATGTACGGCTCTAGGTGGTAGCAATGCGGGCAGCCATACCAGAAAAACTCGCGCACTTCGATCATGCCAGGCTTGTCGATACGGCCGGGCTTGCTCAGTACCTGATAATCAGCTGCCTGGGCCGTAAAGGCGACCAAGCCTAAAGTGATAACGGCAAGAAAACGCTTGAGCATGGAAAACTCCTGAATCCGCAAAACGGCATGTATATGCCGGAACTATATTGGTGCTGAGGATAACCAAGCCGGGCAGATGCCGGAAGTCATGCGTGTGGCGTTTTTGTTCGGCTCATGTGCAGCGGCGATACACGGGCCTGCTTCCCGCCAGACGGCGTCAACGCTTCTCAGAGTCAGACCAACCCATAAAAAAAGGCGACTTACGTCGCCTTTTTGCCTAACCGCTGATCAATACAGACCAGAGATATAGCTGGATACGGCTTCGATCTCGGCATCAGACATACGGGCTGCAATCATCTGCATAGGACCCTGCTCGCCAGCCTTGGCAGCATCATTCCCACGCTTCGCAGCAGGATCTGCCACATTATCGTTACGGCCGGCGGCACGGAAAGCCGTGAGCTGCGCTTTGATATAGTCTGCGTGCTGGCCACCCAGACGTGGATAACCCGCCAAGGCATTGCCCTTACCTGCAGGATTGTGGCAGCCAGAGCAGGCGGCCAAACCAGTTTTGCTGTTGCCGCCGCGATAAATTTTCTCGCCCAGCTTGACCAACTCAGGATTGGCCTTATTAACAACTGCCTTCTGCGCCGTGTAATACGCGGCGAGATCCGCCATGTCCTGATCTGCCAGACCCATCGACATACCCATCATGATGGGGTTGTTGCGATGACCAGACTTGAAGTCTTGCAGCTGCTTGTAGAGGTAACGTGCACCCTGTCCCGCAAGGCTCGGGTACATTGGCACCATGCTCACGCCACCAGCACCGTGGCAGGCAGCGCAGGCTGCTGCTTTGGTTTCACCCGCGGCAGCATCGCCCTTAGGCATGACGGCGGCCTGAGCCAGGGACGCCAAGCCCATCGACATTACGGCAGCGGCAAGCAGTTTCTTCATGATGAATTCCGTCTTGGATAATTACTTGGACATGTACTGAATAAGGGACTTGAAGTCCGCATCGGAGCAATCCATGCACAAGCCTTTGGCTGGCATGGCGTTCAGGCCATTTTTGACACTAGCGAACAGGGCGGCATCACCCTTTTTAACGCGAGGGGCCCATGCAGCCTTATCACCTTTCTTAGGAGCACCAGCGGCACCAGTATTGTGGCAAGCGGCACACGACTTGTTGTACTTGGCTTCGATCTCAGCTGGGCCAGCTACAGCGTATGCTGATGCCGCAGCAAGAATAGCGGCAATAACAAACTTCTTCATGGCTAACTCCTGTGTTGGCGAGACAACGCCAAGGGCTGACTACCGCTGGATATTCGCAATTCGTGCAAGGATTTACTACCAAGCGGCCAGATTATATACCACGAACGCCCTGAGGCAATCGTGCTTGAGCAGCAAATACACTAATAAGCTTGTTGCCTGAACGCGTGACCCGCCTCCGGGCAAGCCGTAGAATGGCGAAGATTCCTTTCAGGCTGCCACCATGACTCCTGCGCTACACCCGGTACTGCAACTGACCTCGCGTGCCAGCTTTATGACCAGCGCGCCGACGCTGGCTCATTGCCCACCTGACATTGGCTTGGAAGTCGCTTTTGCCGGCCGCTCCAATGCAGGAAAATCCAGCTGCATTAATGCATTGGCCCGCCAAAAACAGCTTGCCCGCGCCTCTAAAACGCCAGGGCGAACCCAACTCATCAACTTTTTCACCCTAGACGAAGGTCGTCGTCTGGTTGATCTTCCCGGTTATGGTTACGCCAAAGTAGCCAAGGACATGAAGCGCGAATGGCAAAAGCACCTTAGCTTTTACCTGCAAGGGCGACACAGCCTGCGTGGCCTGATCCTG
>Ga0209170_1001286_pt1 | contig 10784 bp, 12 predicted proteins | sample KloWWTKNB14_bulk_FD_187178 | JGI IMG/M metagenome (GOLD analysis project Ga0209170, IMG submission 187178) | Active sludge microbial communities from Klosterneuburg, Austria, studying microevolution and ecology of nitrifiers - Klosterneuburg... | ecosystem: Engineered > WWTP > Aerobic digester >...
CGTGCCCAACCACACAACACCATCAACCGCCAGACTGGCACCACCGGCACCGGCATGTTTGCCCCCTACACCATGGGCCAGACCTGGCTGGCCCCCGGCAGCCTGCTGGATGTGGTGGTGGTGCTGGACGAGGTGCGCCTGCCGCTGGCGCAACTGCAAAGTGCTCTTGCCTACATGGGCCAGCAAGGCTATGGGCGTGACGCCAGCATTGGCCTGGGCAAGTTTGAACTGGTGGGCGACCCAACAGCCGTTACCTGGGAGTCACCCACGCAGGGGGCGGCCAACGCCTGGCTCACACTGGGCCCCAGCGCGCCGCAGGGCCTGGGGTTTTGCCCGGTGCGCAGCCACTGGCACAGCCTCACGCGCTTTGGCCGCCATGGCGACGTGGCTGTGCAAAGCGGCCAGCCCTTCAAGCGCCCAGTGCTGCTGGCCAAGGCGGGCAGCGTGTTCTGGCCCGAGCAATTCGACGCCAGCCTGGGCTTTATCGGCCAGGGCCTGGGCGGTGCCGATGCGCCCATATCGCTGGCCATGCCAGAAACCATCCACCAGGGCTATGCCCCGGCCGTGCCCATTCATATTCCTGAAACCATAGCGTCCAACGCAGCAGGGGAAAGCGCATGAGCCCTTTTTTGACCACACACCGGCTGCACCTCACACCGCTCTCGCCCATCCACATCGGCTGTGGCGAAGACTTCGAGCCCACCAACTACGTCATCGACGACGGCCTGCTCTATGGCTTCGACCCCAGCCGCGCAGCGCTCAATGAGGTGCAGCGCAACAAACTCATGGATGTGGCACGGCGCGGCTCGCTGCCGGGCATTCAGCGCTTTTTCCGCGACAACGCCGACGCCTTCAAGCCCCATGCGCACGTCGTCATGCCCGTCTGCAGCGGCGTGGCGCGCATGTATGAGCAGCGCATTGGCAAGGCTGCCAACGTGGAGGCCAGCGGCAACCAGGTGTTCAACAAGCTGGAGATCGAACGCCATGTTTACACCGGCGCGCTGCAGCAGCCCTTCATCCCTGGCACCAGCTTCAAGGGGGCGCTGCGCACGGCATGGCTCGATGAGCTCAATGCCGAGCAGCGCCCGCAAGAAAATACCAGCAAAAGCACCACAGCGATGGAAAACCGCCTGCTGGGCGGCGACTTCCAGACCAGCCCGCTGCGCCTGCTGAAAGTGGCTGACCTCATGCCCACACGCGAGCCCGAGCGCGAAGTTCTGTTTGCCGTGAATCGCAAGAAGCGATTGGCGATGAAGGATGGCGTCGAAGTAAAGCCCGATCGTGACTTAAGCGCGCGCAAAGATTGCGTGCTGCACGGCCAGTACCGCCTGTTTTCCGCCGATGTTACCTTGCCTGCGCTGCTGCAACATGTGGGCGCCACCGACAGCAAGGGCAAGCCCGCAACGCCCCATGCGGAACACCTCACACCACAAGGCAGTGTGGATCTGCGCCGCCTGGCCCAGCAGTGCAACCAGTACCACCTGCAGCGCCTGCGCCGTGAACTGGCCGTGCTCGATGGGCGTGGCCTGGTCAACCCCGACTGGAAGCGAAGCATCGCCCTGTTGTTGAGCAGCCACAGCGCCCTGGGCAAGAAACTGCAAGCGGGCGATGCCTTCCTTGTGCGCATAGGCCGCTACGGCAGCGCAGACAGCAAAACGCTCACCGGTGAAGGCGTGGCCAGCATCAAGATCATGGAAGGCAAAGGGCCAGACGGGAAAAACAAATTTTCGTTCCAAAGCACCACCAAAACCGTCTGGCTGGCCGCACAAAACGACACCGATCAAAAACACCTCATCCCTTTCGGTTGGGCCGTGGTGGAGATTGACCCCGTGGGCGACTGCGCCGACCTGGAATCGTGGTGTGTCCAGCAAAATCCCGGTCGCCCCAGCATGGCGGCCCACCGCGCGCAACTGGCTCAGCAGCGCCACCAGGCCGAGCAGGCCAAAGCCTTTATGGCCGCCGAAGCCGCTGCCAAAGCCCAGGCCGCCGAAGCCGAACGCGTAGCAGCCGAGCAACGTGCCCAGGCGCTGGCCAGCATGACTAGCCAGGCGCAAGCCATTGAACAACTGCACCGGGCCTGCGAAGAATTGGCAGCCAAACTGCCGCCTCGCGGCAACTTCAAGAAGCAGCCCGCAGACGCCAACAGGCCTGGCCTCTACCAAGAGGCCACCCGTCTGGTGAAGACCGCGCTGGAAAGCGCAGATTGGTGCGCCGCTGACCGCATCGCCTTGGCCGACATGCTTCAAACTGTGCTGGCTGCGGTAGTCACCCCTTGGGATGCCAAAGAACAGCGCAAAAAGCTGCAGATTGCCAGGTTGCGGGGCGAGGCATGAGTGCCCTGGCAGCAACCACACCCCTGCCTATAGCCCGCTACCGCTTCAGCGCCCGAGTGGTTGATGCGCTGGCGCTACCGCCCTACGCAGGCTCCCTTTTGCGCGGGCAGTTTGGTGCCGCACTGCGCCACTTGGCCTGCATGACGCGTCAACCCAGCTGCATCGGCTGCCCTCTGCGCGACACCTGCCCCTATCCGCGCATCTTTGAAGCCCCCGCTCCCCCCGAACATGCCTTGCAGCGCTTTAGTGCCATCCCCAACGCCTATGTGGTTGAGCCGCCATCGCCCGCTATCGAGCAGGAAAACGCGCAGGTACCCCAGGTGCTGGAGCCCGGGCAAACACTGGCCTTTCACATGGTGTTGACTGGAAATGCACTGGCCCAGTTGCCCCTCATCATCGTTGCCTGGGAGCGGGCCCTTCGCCAAGGGCTTACCAAAAACCGCAGCCGCGCCGAGCTGACCGATGTGCACTGGGCAGACACCAATGGCGTGCTTCACCCGGTGTGGAATGCCGACCAGCCCCATTTGCAAGCCCATGCCGCCAGCCTGCAGGTGCCGCTGCTGCCTGCCGCCACGCGCGGCCTTGTCCTGCACATCTACACCCCACTGCGCTTGCAACACCAAGGCCACCCCTTGCGCCCGCAACAACTCAGACCACGCACCCTCGTCAGCGCGGTGGCGCGGCGTGCCGCCCTTGTGCTGGAGTTTCATGCGGCCCAACCACAATGGGGGCCGCAAGTGCCCGCCATCACGGCGATCGCCGAGCAGCTTACCGACCAGCGCGCCCTGCACTGGTTCGACTGGAAGCGCTACAGCAGTCGCCAGCAGCAAGAGATGACCCTGGGCGGCGTCGTGGGCCAGTGGCAACTGCACGGGTCGGCTCAAGCCCTGGCCAGCGTCTGGCCCTGGCTTTGGTTAGGCCAATGGCTGCACGTCGGCAAAAATGCCAGCTTCGGGCTGGGTGGCTACCGGCTGCAATGCCAATAAGTGCATGCTGCCCCGACTGCGTGCGCTCAAAGGCGCATAGCAAAAACCACAAAAATGTCGTTTAATTAAGATTAACTAAGTTAAACGCCACGTAAATGGAATTTACATTAGCAAGCCCCACCGAAATTTTGCGCGCCCTGGGCGCCCGTCTGCGCAGCCAGCGGCTGGCGCAGAACCTCACGCAGAACGACCTGGCGGGCATGGCTGGCCTGTCCCTGGGGGCTGTGCGCAAGCTCGAAGCCAGCGGCCAATGCGCGCTGGACACCCTGGTGCGTGTGGCCCAGGCGCTGGGGCTGGCGCACGAGCTGCAGCCCCTGTTCGAGCTGCCACGCCTGTCCATCGCCCAAATGGAGCAGGCGGCTGCGGCCCAGCAGCGCCAGCGTGCCCGCCGCAAAGAGGGTAGCGCGTGAAGCAGTTGCTGGTGCATTACTGCGGCTGGGGCGAAGACTGGCCCCTGGGCCGCCTGGCCGACGATGGGCGCAATCTGCTGTTTGAATACAGCCCGCAGGCGCTGGCTCAAGGCCTTGATCTCTCGCCCCTGCACCTGCCGCTGCGGGCGCAAGCCTTCGGCGAATTTCCGGGCCATCTGCACCGCCTGCCCGGCCTGGTGGCCGACAGCCTGCCCGATGGCTGGGGCCTGCTGCTCATGGACCGGCTGTTTCGCCAGCAAGGCCTGCCGCCCGCCACAGCGCTCGACCGGCTGGCCTTCATTGGCGATCGCGCCCTGGGCGCGCTGCGCTTTGTGCCGGCCCAGGTAGGGCAGGGCGACGCGCCCGACTGGAGCCTGCTGGCCCTGGCGCAGGCCAGTGCCCAGGTGCTGGAAGGCGAGGCAGAGGCCGCACTGCCCGCGCTGGCCCGCATGGGCGGCTCCCCCCAGGGTGCCCGCCCCAAGGCCCTGGTGCAGTACGACGCGGCCACCCACCAGGTCAGCACCCTGGCGCAGGCGCCCGGCAGCCCCTGGCTGGTCAAGTTTGCCGCCCAGGGCGAGCACAAAGAAGTCTGCGCTCTCGAGCAGCTCTACGCCGAACTGGCCCGCGACTGCGGCCTGGACATGCCCCCCAGCCAGTGCTTTGACCTTGCCCCCACACTGGCGGCCTTTGGCGTACAGCGCTTTGACCGCCACAACGGCCTGCGCGTGCCCGTGCACAGCCTGGCCGGTTTGTTGCATGCAGACCATCGCCTGCCCGGCGCGGTGGACTACACCACCTTTCTGCGCGCCACCCGCATGCTCACCCGTGACCAGCGCGAAGTCGAAAAAGCCTACGCCCGTGCCGTCTTCAACGTGCTGTTCCACAACCGCGACGACCACCCCAAAAACTTTGCCTGGCGCCTGCACGCCAACCGGCGCTGGCACCTGGCCCCGGCCTTCGACCTCAGCTTCAGCCACGGCCCGGCGGGGCAGCACCACATGGACGTGTGCGGCGAAGGCGCGGCCATCACCCGCGCCCACCTGCTGCGCCTGGCCAGCGAGGGCGGCATTGCCCCCCAGTTGGCCCAAGCCACCATCGCCCACCAGCTCCAACAGGCCGCCGACCTGCCCCGGCGGCTGCAGGCCTTTGCTCAGCCCTTTTCCATACGCAGCGCCACGCGGCGCCACATTGCCGCCACCATTGCTGCCAGCGGCCAGCGCTTACAAAGCTGAGCCGCCGTCGTTGCCCTCCGTCCTCTTCGCCCACACCATGTCAGCCGCCTGCACCTTGCCCATCGCCCGCCTGCGCCTCACCGTGCGCGCCGAAGGCCCCGTGCAACTGCCGCCCTACGCGGGCAGCATGCTGCGCGGCGCCTTTGGCCACGCGCTGCTGGCGCTCAGCCCGCTGCCGCACACCGATGGCCAGCCCTGCGCGCTGCACGCCACCTGCCCCTACTGCCAGCTCTTTGCCGCGCCGCCCCTGCCAGGGCACAGCCTGCAAAAGTTCAGCCACATGCCCCAGCCCTATGTAATCGAGCCGCCCACCGGCGGGGCGCAACAGCTACAGGCCGGGCAAACGTTTGACTTTGGCCTGGTGCTCATCGGCAAGGCACTGGGCGATCTGCCCACCGTGTTGCAAGCCTGGCAGCGTGCACTGCGCACCGGCCTGGGCCGGGGTCACACCCCCTGCACACTGATAGAGATTTTTGATGAAAATGGCCTGCAGCGCTTATCTGACAAGCGCGAGCAGCTATCAAATTTGAACGTAGTCGTGCCGCCACCGCCCGCCTTGCACACGCAGGCCACACTGCACTTTCACACACCCTTGCGCCTGCAAGTGCAAGGCAAGCCCGTGCGCGCCGGGCAACTCACCGCGCGCGACCTGCTCATCGCGCTGGCGCGGCGCACCCAACTGCTGTGCGACGTGCATCTGGGCGCCGCTGCACCCCAGCAAGACTTTGCTGTCCTCAGCACCCAAGCCGCTGCGATCACGCTGCACAGTGAAGACTTGCACTGGTTTGACTGGGGCCGCTACTCACAGCGCCAGCAGCAGGAAATGCAGCTCGGTGGCCTGCTGGGCAGCGTGCAACTGCAGGGCGACCTGGCGCCGTTTGCAGCGTTGCTGCAGCTGGGCCAATGGCTGCACATCGGCAAAAACGCCACCATGGGGCTGGGTGGCTACCGGTTGGAAGCAGTCAAATCTAGCGGAAAGTGATAACATTGTTTTAACAAACCAGGGAAATGACAATGGAAATCGTGATCCGCAACATCGGCAACAGCAAAGGCGTGCTGCTGCCCAAGCCCCTGCTCGCTCAGGTGGGGCTTGACGACAGCAGCGTGGCCGAAGTGGCCATAGAGCATGGCGCCATCGTGCTGCGCAAACCGGCCCAACCGCCGCGCGCTGGCTGGGCGCAGGCCGCACAGGCCGTGGCCGAGGCGGGCGACGACGCCTTGCTACTGGGCGAATTCGGCAACGCCGCAGACGCCGAGCTGGCATGGTGAAGCGCGGCGACATCTGGCTGGTCAATCTCGACCCCACCATCGGCAGCGAAATCCAGAAAACACGCCCCTGCGTCGTGGTGTCACCGGCCGAACTGCACGACCACCTGCGCACCGTCATGGTGGCCCCCATGACATCCAAGGGATACCCGGCGCCTTTTCGGGTGCCCGTCACGCATGCGGGCACCAAGGGGCTGATCGTGCTCGACCAATTACGCACGGTAGACAAACTGCGTCTGACCAAAAAACTGGGTGCCTTGCCGCCCAAAACGTTGGGCGCCGTGCTGGTGGCCTTGCAGGAAATATTTGCGTCGTAACCCTGCATCCCGCCGGTCCCCGGCAAGCTTGCGGCACATCGCCGCCGTGCCGACGCATTCCACAATAGCCCCCATCACCACCGCATCGCCCGCCCAATCACCTGCCATGACTACCTGGTTCGTCAGCCGCCACCCCGGCGCCCTGCAATGGATGCAGCAGCACGGCCCCGCGTTCGATTGCCATGTGCCGCACCTCGACCCGGCCGATGTGCAGAGCGGCGACACCGTCATCGGCACGCTGCCCGTGCACCTGGCGGCGCAGGTGTGCGCGCGTGGTGCGGCCTATCTGCACCTGGTGCTGGCGGCGCCGCAAGAGGCGCGCGGGCGTGAGCTCAGCGTGCACGAGCTGCTGGCGCTGGGTGCTACGCTGCAGCCGTTCGACATTCGTTCTTGCAAAAAGAGGCCCGCACCATGACCACACTCATCAGCTTTCTCGGCAAAGCGAAAACTGGCTACAGCCCAGCTAACTACGTGTTCGAGCCCGGATTCAAACGGACTGTGCCGTATTTCGGCATGGCACTGCTGGACTACCTCAAGCCGCAGAAACTCATTCTTGCGGGCACCTCGGGCAGCATGTGGGATGTGTTTTTTGACCACCAGCACACGGACGACGATGGCTTGCTGGCGCTGATAGAGGCTGTACCCAAGCAAGTCGTTACACCCCAAATGCTGGCCATTCATGAGCAGCGCTTGACAGAAAAACTGGGCATTCCGGTGCAGTGCCTGCTCATTCCGTACGCTCGAAACGACGCGGAGCAAACCGCCATCCTTACCGACCTGGCTGGTGCGTTGGGCGAGGGCGAAAACATCGTGCTCGACGTCACGCATGGCTTTCGCCACCTGCCCATGCTGGCGCTGGTGGCGGCCCGATACCTGCAGCGCGTACGTGGCGTAAAGGTGCAAGAGGTGTACTACGGCGCACTTGAAATGACCGATGCCCACACCAAAGAAACCCCCGTGCTGCGGCTGGCCGGCATGCTGCAAATGCTCGATTGGGTAGAGGGCCTGGCCACCTACGACAACAGCGGCAACTACGGCGTATTTGCCCCTCTATTGCAACGCGATGGCATGGATGAAAAATGCGCCGCCCTGCTGGCCCAGGGTGCGTTTTTTGAACGTAACAGCAACCCCATGCAAGCTAAGCAAGCATTGACGGGAGCCCTCAACCATGTGCGCGAACACGTAGGGCCGCTGGGCAACCTGTTTCGCGACAAACTGGCCGAACACATCGGCTGGTTCCGTCGCGGCAATCGCCACGACTGGGAACTGGCACTGGCCGACCGCTACCTTTCGCGCCAGGACTATCTGCGTGCCGTCACTTACCTGTACGAGAGCTTTGTTTCGCGAGCCGTATGGGACGAGCGGGGCGACCCAAGCGACTATGCGCATCGCGAATCGGCCCGAAAAAACGCAGAGAAGAATGGGGACCTCAAGCTGTTGACCTACCTTCGCAACGCCATGGTCCATGGCGTGCGCACTGACGACAGTTTCTACGACAGAAAAATCAAAGATGAAGTCCAGCGCCTGCTGCAAGACCAGAAGGCACTAGACGCCCGTCTGTATCAGTTGCGCAAAACCCTCTTCAAGACCTGAGCACCCGGCTGCGCCACCATGCCCCACCCCCGCCGCATCCTCCTGGCCGTCACCGGCCTCGCGCCCCAGGTCGTCACTGAAACCCTGTACGCCCTGGGCGTGGGGGCCGGGCAGGGCGGCGAGGGTGCCTTCACCCCCACCGAAATCCACCTCATCACCACCACGCAGGGCGCAAAAATCGCCCGCACCGCCTTGCTGCACCCCGACGGCGGGCAGTTTCATGCGCTGCTGCGCGACTACCCGCAACTGGGTCAGCCGGTGTTTGACGAGCAGCACATCCACACCATCCACGACGCAGCGGGCCAGCCGCTGGCCGACATTCGCACCCCGCAAGAAAACGCCAGCGCCGCCGACAGCATCACCGCGCTGATGGCCCAGCTCACGCGCGACCCGCAGGCGCAACTGCATGTGTCCATTGCCGGGGGGCGCAAAACCATGGGCTTTTATCTGGGCTATGCGTTCTCGCTGTTTGCGCGGCCGCAAGACGAGCTCTCGCACGTGCTGGTGTCCAGCCCGTTCGAGAACCACCCCGAGTTTTTTTATCCCCCCGCCACGCCCCGGCGCCTGGCCACGCAGGGCGGCCAGCACATCGACACCGCCGAGGCCCGCGTCACCCTGGCGCGCATCCCCGTGGTGCGCCTGCGCCACGGCCAGCCCCAAGCCCTGCTGGGCGGCCACGCCAGCTATGGCGACACCGTGGCCGCCATCCAACAAAGCCTGGCGCCCCCGCGCCTGCACATCGACCTGCCCGCGCGCCGCGTGCACTGCGGCACCACCCCCGTGAACCTGCCGCCCGCGCAACTGGCCTGGCTGGCCTGGTGGGCACAGCAGGCGCTGCAACAGCATGGCCCGCAAAACTGGCGCAGCGCCGATGCGCCCGCCTTTCTGTCGCTGTACCGCCGCGTGGTGGGCGTAGATGCCGTGGCCTACGAAAACGCCCAGAAGCGCCTGCACGGTGGCATGGAAAAAGAATTCTTCGAGCAAAACAACGCCAAGCTTGAACGCACCCTCAAGGCCCAGCTGGGCCCGGTGGCCACACCCTACCTGCTGGCCACCAGCGGGCGCCGCCCGCACACCGCGCGCAGCCTGGGGCTGGATGCACAGGTCATTACCATGAACCTCTGAATGCTATAAAACAAATAGCTGCTGGCGCTTTGTGAATAAGCACCAGCAGCTATTTTTTCCCAAACCAACCCCGCCCTTTCTTAGCCCCTCTCCCCTCGCGGGAGAGGGTTGGGGAGAGGGGGCAGAACAAGCACGGCGCCCCGTAAAAACCCCTCTCCCCCGCACGCAAGGGGCGAGGGGGGCAAACCCCCACCTTCACCACCCCACCACCCCGGCAAGCTTGCGGCGCCGCCTGAAAGCCCCCCAAAAAAACACACTGCATGGCATCCAACCACTACCCCATGAAAGAGGGAAACCATGCAGAAAACCATTGCCACCACACTCGCCATCAGCATCGCCCTGACCACCAGCGGCTGCGCCACATCGTCGTCGAACATCGCCGCCAGCTACGCCACCCCCATCCAGTACCAGTCGTACGACTGCGCCCAGCTGACCAGTGAATCCCAGCGCGTCCATGGCCGCGTCAACCAACTGGCTGGGCGCCTGGACGAAGCGGCCAGCAACGACAAAGTGCTCATGGGCGTCGGTCTGGTGCTGTTCTGGCCCGCCCTGTTTGCCTTGGGCGGCACCAAGCAGCAAGAAGCCGACTTTGCACGCCTCAAGGGCGAATACGACGCCATCGGCCAGGCCATGATCGCCAAAAAGTGCGACCAGCCCGCGCCCCAGGCCCTGGCAATACCCGCAGGCCCGCCCGCCGCCAGCGCCGAAAGCGCCGCCACCCGCTGAGCGCACGGCCTGCCAGCCCACCCGCAACCACCCATGCCCCGCACCCTCTACCTTGTGGCCTACGACGTCTGTGGCGACCCCAAGCGCCTGGCGCGCGTGGGGCGCTACTTTCACAGCTACCGGGTAGCGGGGCAAAAGTCGGTGCCTGAAATCTGGGTGACCCCGGCCGAGCTGCAGCGCATTCGCGTCGACATGGGCCACATGCTCAATGCCGACGCCGACCGCCTGCAGCTCATTGCGCTGGACCCCCGCATGCGCCGCCGCTGCCTGGGCCAGGCCAACACCTTCAGCACCCCGTTTTTTTGCGTCACCTGAAAAGGTGACAACAAGGAGCCCCGCACCATGGCCAGCCTGTATGTAGACCGCCGCGACGTGCACCTGCGCCAGGACGCCGGTGCCATCGCCTTCTATGAAAACGGCGAACGCACCGCCACCGTGCCCCTGGCGCCGCTCACCCGCGTCATCCTGCGCGGCAAAGTCACGCTCGAAGCCAGCTTGCTGGGCCACCTGGGCGAGCACGGCATTGGCCTGCTGTTTCTTACCGGGCGCCTGGGCCGCCCCAGCCTGCTGCTGGGCCGCGCGCACAACGACGCCACCCGCCGCGTGGCACAAACCCGCCTGAGCCTGGACGCCCGCTTTTGCCTGCGCTACGCCAGCGGGCTCATCCACAGCAAGATAGAACGCCAGTGTGAATGGTTTGACCCCCTGCGCGAGCAATACCCCCAGGCGCGCTACCCGCTCACCCAAGCGCTGCGCCAACTGCGCGAACAGCAGGCCAAGCTGCCCCGGGCCGGCA
>Ga0209170_1001293_pt1 | contig 10741 bp, 12 predicted proteins | sample KloWWTKNB14_bulk_FD_187178 | JGI IMG/M metagenome (GOLD analysis project Ga0209170, IMG submission 187178) | Active sludge microbial communities from Klosterneuburg, Austria, studying microevolution and ecology of nitrifiers - Klosterneuburg... | ecosystem: Engineered > WWTP > Aerobic digester >...
CATGGTCGAACTCGGCATCCTCGATCCGACCAAGGTCACCCGCACCGCGCTGCAGAACGCGGCGTCCATCGCCGGCCTGATGATCACCACCGAAGCAATGGTTGCCGAAGCACCGAAGAAGGACGAAGGCCACGGCCACGGTGGCGGCGGTGGTGGCATGGGCGGCATGGGCGGCATGGGTGGCATGGGCGGTATGGATTTCTAAGAGCGCCCCACCGTTCGTCCTGAGCGCAACGCCACAGGCGCGAAGTCGAAGGATCAGCAACAACGAAAAGCCCCGCAGCGATGCGGGGCTTTTTCATGGGGCAATGTGAAATACAGTCGGGAAGGGGCCTTGCAATGCGTTGTCATTCGAACAACAACCGATGTCGTCATGACAACACACGCACGCCGGGATCCCGTAAAGCCGCTGTTGGGGGCCGACCACGCGCGACCTGATCCCGTTGATCCAGACCGGCCGCCTGCTGCCGGAGACGTGCCCCTGCTGTTTGAGGGCAAGCGCGAGGTGGTCACCAAGCAGTGGACCGGCCGGATGGATTACTGGGCGATGGATTTCGAATAACCATGCCGTGGCGGTCACGGTGGTCGGTATCTTCGGCAACGACACCGTGACGCTGGTGCGAGTCAACGTCGGTTGAGCGAAGGGATCGAACCCGGAATCACCCAATCGAACGCCGTTATCCTGCGAGAGCTTTTATCGAGCGCGGTTGTGCCACCGGATCCGTGTTGCCTACGGGAAACCTGGCAATGCTGATAGGCCAGCTCGGGGATGTGCAGGTTTTGTGGCGTACTTGAGCGCCACCCGCACCAACCACAAGCACAAGCGAACTTCATCGCGCTGCTGAAGCGCGCGCTGGTGGAAGCCCGGAATCGAGCGATCTGTTTTTGTAGGAGCGCCTTCAGGCGCGAGCTTTTCGCATCGCCCCCAGCACGACGCACCACCTCGATCCCTTCACCGCTTCGCCATGACAGCACCTTACACAACAAAGGAACAATTACGCCAGCACCGGCCGCGTCTACTGGATCAAGGTCTGTTAGATGCCGGATGCCAGTGCGAACGCGCGTGGCAAGCCGATCGTCAATCTGCTGCCGTTGCAGAAAGGAAAGATTGTCATCTACATGGACGAGGACGATGCCGTGGTCGACGTGCAGATCACCGATGGCGAAAGCGACATCCTGCTGTTCGCCTCCAACGGCAAGACCGTGCTGGTCGGTGCCGTGCAGATCGGCGAACAGCACGCGCTGATGCTGATTTCGAAGCAGGGCACCCACGTGCGCACCCACGCACCCACGCTGCCGAAGTCGCCAAGGTCGGCTACGCGACATTCGGCCGTATGTCCTGGTCGTTGTGGTAGATGACAAATTCATGTGCGTTCACCTAAGCTGCGCGCCCCCGCATCACCCCCCTGATTCCAAAGGATTCCCGCTCGATGACCAATTCCACCCGTGGCCTTGCTGTGCTGGCGCTGACTTTCAGCGTAGTCGCAAATGCCGGTCAGGCCGACATCTGCTACAGCGATCCCTATCCGATGATCGGTTCCCACATTCCGACCAGCAGCACCGTTTTCCATTGCCCGACAGCCGGCAACAAGACCCTGCCCCAGCTTGCCGCGGAAAACTGGCAGGTGGTCCAGCTCATGCCCATTTCCATTGATGGCTCGCAGGGCGCCGATCAAATCCTGATCCAGAAGCCGTGAGCACGGTCACCACGATCGGCGCCTTGCTGTTGTCCTTGTTCGGGGCCACTGCAGCGCATGCCGGAGGGCGTGCGGATATCTGCTACACGGCGTGGTCAGCCAGCGCACCGCCGCCGACCACGGCCAGTGTCTTTGTCTGTCCACAGGCCGGCACCGCGACCCTTGGCCAGCTCGCCAATGCGGGCTGGATCATGGTCAAGCTGCTGCCCATGGCGCGCTTTGAAAACGATACGTACCAAACCAGCGAGCAGCTGCTGATTCGCCAGGAATGGATCTACCGCAACGGGTTTGATTGAGAAACCGATTGGTCAATGGGGTCATGATCAATGATTGATCCTCAGACGCTCAGACGCATTTTTCACGGCGTATTCGCGCCAAACGCCAGCCTGCGTGCGCAGTTGACGTCATCGGGGCGCGGCAAGTGGCTGGCCACCGATGCGGAATGGACCAGCATGAGGCCGGACGACCGCAGCCCCGGCCAGCGTCTCCGTTCGATGAGCTGGGCGCAACGCCTCAAGCGCATCTTCCACATCGACGTGAATACCTGCGTGCATTGCGGGGGCGCGGTACGGATTGTCTCCAGCATCAAGGATCCGGTAGCCATCCGCGCCATCCTGTCCCAATTTGAGAAACTCGGCGTGCTGGAGCAAGCGGACTACCGGCCGGCAGCGCCCGCCCCGCCCGCTGCGGCTTTGTGACCGCCCACCGGCCACCCGCCACGACGCGGACGGCGGAAACAGTAAGACGACACTATGCGGCCACGACCCGCAAGGCTGCGCTCGGCCCAACGCTTGTGCTGTCGAAGGGCCAGGAATCGGTGCGAAATGACCACGCCCTGCGCCGCTGCGCGGCCGCGCAAAGCCGAAATCCCACGCGCGAGCCTCCGATCCGAGCCCGGACCGGCGCTCGCGCGGCCGCCGCGTACTCGCCAGACTCTCCGAAAAGGGCGTTTGAATTTCCTATACGCCGGCATGAGCCCGATCAGCTGCGGCGAGGACGCCCAAGGCAATATCTTTGTGGGCACCCAGGGCGGCAATGCTTATATCCTCCAATCGGCCAGCGCTTCAGATCTCATATTCAAGAACGGCTTCGAAAACTGAGCCGCTCGGCGGCGGGCCGGTGGCAGATTCGTGCACCAGAAACAGACGGGTGAATGCGCTCGGCGGGCAAGTCCATCCGGCCTATCTTGGTGCAGTTCGCTTTGCGTGATCTGCGGGCAGTTGTTTGCTACGGCGCAATCGCGTTAAGGCAACGCTGAATAAGTGCGAGCCGGGTTCAAAGTGTGCGACATCATGAAAATAGAGCTTCCGTCCGTCAGTTTTTGGTCGATCCGCCGACCGATTGCCGCTTACTTTCTCCTGATCGGGCATCCATCGGATGCCCGATGAGCATTACGCCGCCAATTTCCGGCGCGCCAGGTACAGGTTGGCCAAGCCGAGGATCACGAAGCTGCGGTTCGCGTTCTTCACCAGTCCTCGGTAGCGCACCTTGCTGAAACCCCACAATCGCTTCACGACCGCGAAGACGTGTTCGACGCGAGCACGAATCCTGGATTTGTTTCGGTTGCGTGCGCGCTCGGCCTCGTCAATCTCGCCCCCTTTTCGAGTGCGCTGATTGGTGAAGTCCTTCGCCTGAGGGGCATGCCCACCGATCAGTTCCTTCTGACTCGCATAGGCACTGTCACCATAAACGCGCCGCTCTTCACCGTGCAGCAGGTCAGCCAATGCGTGTTTGTCGTGCACGTTGGCTGCCGTCACCACCGCGCTATGGGTCAGTCCCGTGCGGCTGTCCACGCCGATATGGAGTTTCAAGCCGAAGTACCACTGCTGGCCCTTGCGGGTCTGGCGCATCTCAGGATCCCGGGCCTTATGGGCGTTCTTCGTCGAACCCGCCGCACCGATGATCGTGGCATCCACGATCGTGCCTGTGCCCACCTTCAGGCCCCGTGACTCCAGGGTCTCGTTTACCTGTGCAAACAGGGCTGCGCCCAGTTGGTGCTTCTCCAGAAGACGTCGGAACTTCAACAGCGTCGTTCCGTCCGGTACACGCTCGCAACCGAGATCAATGCCCACAAACCGGCGCAACGCCGTGCTGTCGAGCAAGGCCTCCTCACAGGCCTCGTCGGCCAGATTGAACCACTGCTGCACGAAATACATGCGCACCATGCGCTCCAGCCCTACTGGCGGGCGTCCGTTGCCCCGCTTGGGATAGAAGGGCTCGATCACCGCACACAAGGCTGACCAGGGCACCAATTGCTCCATCGATGCCAGGAACACGTCACGACGGGTCGGGCGGCGATGCTGCTCAAACCCTTGATTCTGGTCACCCGCCAACGCTAACGTCCGCTGCTTCATCGCCACATCCCGATCATGCTATGTTGTGGATAATTATAGCAGAGGTTGGAGACTTAATCAGCGTTGCCTTAAGGTCAATTCGACGCTGCAGATTTTTCCAGGGTGCTGCCGCGGTACTCCAGGCAGGGTCGCTGCGATGTTTGCGGCGGCCCGCTGGTGGCGGGCTTAGAATGCGCTGACACCCAACCAGTAGCGGGTTGAGCATGGCAGCCTATCGCGCAGACGCCGAGCGACCCGAGGGAATGGAAGTGAACGCGCTCAGCCGCAACGAAGGTGTTACAGATATCACCTGTCTGCTGCAGGAATGGCGAGGCGGTGATATGCAAGCGCGGGATCGCCTCTTGCAGGTGGTCTATGGTCAGGTACATGCCATTTCGTGCCGCGCTATCCGCGCCAATCCCGGGGCAACACTTTCACCGACCGATTTGGCCCATGAAGCCTTGTTGCGACTGCTGGGCAAAGATGCGCCGTGGGAAAACCGGCGGCATTTCTACCATGTCATTGCACTGGCGACCCGCCAAGTTCTGGTGGACTCCGCGCGCAAGCGCTTGCGCAACAAGCGAGGCGGTGGAGCACTTGTCGAAAGCCTCGGCGCTGCGGACGCGGCAGCGGTGGGTGCAGAGGAAAAGCTGTTGTACCTGAACCAGGCCATCGAGCAATTGGCACGACACTCATCACGTTGCGGGCAAATTGTCGAACTGACGTATTTTGGCGGACTCGAACGCGACGAGGTCGCCACAGCTTTGGATATATCTGTAGCAACGGTCGACCGCGAGCTGCGTTTTGCGCGCGCATGGCTCAAGCGGGCGCTACAGGCGTGAACCCAAGTTCGAACAAGGTCGCCCAGGAATGCCTGATCGAGCATTTTGAGCGGTTGCTGGAATTACCTGAATGGCAGCGCGAAAGTGCGCTGTCGGCGTGGTCACTCGATGAGGCACAACGGCAGGAACTGCTGGCATTGCTGGCTGCGGATGGCGTGCCGGATGCGCTCATCGAGGCGGTCATTGCCAGCAGCGCGTCACAGGCATTGCAAAGCATTGTCGAAGGCGAATGCATCGGTGCCTGGCGTGTACGCCACCAGTTGGGGGCTGGCGGCATGGGCACGGTGTACCTGGTTGAGCGCGTCGATGGCGGTTTCCACCAGTACGGCGCATTGAAGCTTTTGCGAGGCTTTCCGACCGACGAGGCGCATTCCCGTCTGCGCCGCGAACGCCAGCTGCTGGCGCAACTTCAACATCCCGGCATCGCACGCCTGATCGACGGCGGCGAAACGCGCGATGGACAGCCCTATCTGGTCATGGAATATGTCGATGGCGAGCCACTGACCACCTATGCGGCACAGCATCGATTGAGCCGCGAAGCACGGATTGAATTGATTGATCGTGTCGGCCAAGCCTTGGCCCATGCGCATCAACATCTGGTGATCCATCGCGATCTCAAGTCAGCCAATGTGTTGGTGGGTGCCGACGGTTCGCCGAAGCTGCTGGATTTTGGCGTGGCCAAGCTCGTCGACATCAACCAGGAAGACGTGGATATACCGACGACCCGCGTTTGGACATCCGGCTACGCGAGTCCGGAGCAGAGAGAGGGCAAGCAGATCACGACCGCGACCGACGTATTCGGTCTGGGTACGCTGTTACGCGAACTATTGAGCGGAACCAGTCCGCACGGCACAGCGCTCATGCCCGAACTGGATGCGGTAGCCATCGACGCCGATCTCGGCGGCATTCTCAATATGGCCACGGCGACTCTTCCCGGCGATCGCTATGCCGGTATCGACGCATTTCGTGATGATCTGGAAAGATGGCGAATTGGAATACCGGTTCGTGCCCAGGCGGATTCGCGTTGGTATCGATTGCGAAAATTTGTGGCACGGCACAAACGTGCCGTTTCGGTGCTGCTGCTGGTCATGTTCGGGTTGATGGCATTTGTCCTCTGGATTGGCATCGAGCGTCAGCGTACGGCGCGTGCACTCGAACTCGCAGAGGGACGCCGGCTGGCCGCCGAGCAGGCGGCGCAATTGGCGAGCACAACCATGGATTTTTTTGGTGGCTTGATCGAAGAGCTTTCGCCCGACGGCAATGTCGATGCGCCTATCACGCTGCGGCGCTGGCTGGCGCAAGGGCGCGATCGTGTCATTCGCGAATTACCCGATGGCACGCAACAAGCGCCGATCGTCAACGCATATCTCGGCACCTTGTATGAAATGGCCGGGCAGCCGCAAGAAGCCGAGCCGCTCCTGCGCACCAGCCTGGAAGAGATGCGCAAGCAAGGTTTGGATCGCGATGTCGCATTTGCGCGCACTGCTCGCAGCTATGCCTATTTGCTTGCTGGCCTGGGGCGCCAGCAAGATAGTCTCGACTGGTTGCAGCGTTCTGCGGCGGGATTCCGTGCGCAAGCTACTGATGAGGGATTGGCGCAGGCAGTAGCTGTAGAGACCTATGCGTTGATCCTCACCCAACGCTATGCACAAGCAGAACACGTCGCGAAATCAGCCATAGCCGCAGCCGTGACCGCGCAAGTTGCCCCGATCATCATCGCCACGCTAGAAGACAATCTCGCAGCGGCCTTGATGTATCTCGAACGGCCAGCTGAACAGCTGGCGGTGAGTGATCAGGCCATGCGGCTTTTGCGTGCGGCCGGACTGGAGCGTTCGATGTACATGTATCGCTTCGAGGAGCACCGTGGGCAAGCACTGACCGAGCTTCAGCGACCCGCTGAGGCGCTGCTCAGCTTTGACCATGCTCGCGCAATTCATGTGCTGGGGCGCGGTGAAGCCGGCTCGTCGCTGAGCACGCTTGATGAGAAGCGTGCCGATGCATTGCAAAGTCTTGGCAGACTGGCGGCAGCGCGCACAATTCTTTTGCAAGTGCAGCGGCGCGAAAAATTGGCTGGATTGCGACCGCAGGTGCGCTCGCAGGCGCTGCTGGCGTCCGCCTATGGCCTTGAGGGCGACTGGCGCAAAGCGGCAGCGGTAGCCCGAGGTGCTTTGGCCGATACCGAAGGATTTGCCGCGATGCCTGGCGACTGGGCGCAATCCGTGCGCATGAGCCTCGCGCGCATTCTGGCCCTGGCAGGGGATATGCGTGCCGCACGCACGTTGATGGAGGACGAATTTTCGCGAGCCGGCGAGCCGGCCTTGCTGCGCTGGCGGTTGTATCTTGCCGAGGGTGCCTTGCAAGCGGGCGATCTCCCGCAGGCAGAGCAGGATCTATTGATCGCAGCCGCAGCAATCGAACAACACGCTCCCTCTCTACGCCCGCAGTTGCGTCGGGTACGCGGTCTTCTGGCGCTGGCGCAAGGGCAGCTGGCTGCGGCCGAGCAAGATTTGACTGAATTGCCGCAGCAGTTTGCCAATGGCCCGGCCTATCGTCGCGCTATCGCCCAGGTGGATATGGCAATGCTGCGACACGCGCAGGGTCGCGATGAGCAGGCGCGGCAGCTGCTGGCAGCACATTTGCCGTCGCTAGGCGAGGCCGTGCTGCCGAGCCATCCCGATTTTCTTCGCGCCACCGCCTTGGCACAGGCATTGGCAGCGACTCCGGCAGTCGTTGGCAAAACCCGCTGATAGTTTGTCTCGCGATTCGGCGTACTTGAGGAGACCTTAGCCCGGAGTCCGCCCGTGATGAAACTGTTAGTTGGTGCTGCCATGGTTGTCGCGTTCGCTGCGCAGAGCGCAACGGCACAGTTCCTGTTCTTTCGTGTTGAAGGTCAGCCGCTCACCCCGGGCGGCCCGAGTGTGCAGTCGACCACTGATCTTTATCAGCCGGCGCTTTCGGCCGATGGTCAAACCCTGGCTTTCAGCGCCAGCAGTGGCAACAACCTCGTCGCAGGACTCACCACCAATGGCGCGCAGGTGCTGGTGTTCTCCCTCGCCACCGGAGCCATCGAGCTCGCCAGCACCAGCCCTGCCGGGCAGCCATCGGCACCTTCCTCAACCAATGAGCATGTCGCAGTGTCGGCCGATGGGCGCTATATCGCGTTCGAAACCATGTCGACCACCTACACGGGAGGCGTGGCAGGTATTCACCTCGTGCGTGTTGATCGGCAAACCCATCAGCACAGCAGGCTGAATGTTGATGTCGCCAACCAGTTGCCGGCCGGTACGATTGCCAAACTGGGCGGCATTTCAGCGGATGGTCGATTCGTTGCATTCACCTCGAATGCCGCGAACTTGACGCCTGGAGGAGCTTCCAACAATACCTACAGCGTCTTCGTTCGCGATGTGTCCGCCGGCGTGACTCAGCGCGTGGATGTCAGCTCCAGCGGCACGCCGGGCAACGGCGGCTCCCATTCGTACCGCCCGACCCTCAGTGCCGACGGTCGCTCGGTTGCTTTTGCATCCACCGCCAGCAATCTGGTCGGCGGCTCTTTGAGCGGATCGCAGCGGATCTACCTGCGCGACTTGCAGGCAGGAGTGACCACGCGCATCAGTATTGGCCCAGGTGGCAGCGATCTCAGTGGCGCGTCGAATCCGGCGATTTCACCGAATGGTCAATGGGTGGTTTTTGGCTCTGGTTCCGGTGGCAGCAGTGCGACCCAGCTGTGGGTGCGCGGGTTGGCGAGTCCGGCTGCCGTAGCTGTCCCTGCCGCCAGTGGCATGAGCATCTGCGCACACGGACGCATCGCTGACAGCGGATTTGTGATCGCCCAGTGCAGCCACGCCAATGCCAATCTGCCAAGCCAGGCCTACGTCTGGCAATTGACCAACCCGAGCGCACCGCCGGCACTCGTTAGTGGAAGCGATCCCGCCAACACCATTCCGGGCAACGGGATTGCCGGTGCCGGTGTGACGACGAGTGTGAACAATGGGGTATTTGCGTTCGATGCCGATGCCAACAATCTGGTTGCCATCGATACCAACAATGCCAGCGATGTCTTCGTCTATCTCGATCCCAGTCTGCTGGATCTGATATTTCGCGACGGCTTCGAATGACGGGCGATAGTGTTTGGCCGCGACCGGTGCTCGATCAGCAGGGGCGAAAGGCATCACACTGGCGGTCAACGGCGTGCCGCAGAACGGTCATTGTCCGGTTTCTTCCTTAAGTGCGAGCGCATTAAAGCCATTGTCTGAAAGTGCGAGGTTGCGTTTTCCAGTTAAATGGTGGTGGCGTAGGGGTCGAGACGGACGCGGTTCCAGGACTTGCCGTTGATGGTGACCGGGGTGATCTGAGCGACGAAGCCGAGGATGGCGAGCTCGGCCTTGACCTCGTCAGCAGCTTTGGCGGTCGGATAGGAGCCGGTCTGCACCAGGTAGCGAGCATTGGCGGAAGCGGCTGGGGTGGCGCCAGCGGCGGCGGGTTGGGCGGCTTCGGCGCGAGCCTTGGCGGATATTTCTGCATCCGGAATGACGACTTCCATTTCCGGCAACACCGAATAGAAATCGAAGTTCTTGCGCGGCTTGCCCCTAGCCTCGACCATCGGCGGCTCGCTCTCGCGCGGGGCGATGGCTTCGGAGTTGGGTTGGGGCCCCAGGACAATGAATCGTTCCGGTACTGGCTGACCGAGACGGTGTTTGGCATGACCTACGACGATCCGTGATGCGCCGGGTTCTCGCTCGCAGGTCTCGTGCGAGTAGTGAGCAACCGGCGAGCAGATCAAGGCGCAGATCGAAGAAACCACCTCGGACTACGACCGCGAGAAGTTCCCGGAGCGCGTGGCCAAGCTCGCTGGTGGTGTTGCCGTGATCAAGGTTGGCGGCGGCTCAGCGTGTCCGACACGAAGATCACGGATCCGTCCGGCAACGGGATCAGTTCGGACGCGCTCGAGAAAGCGTCCTCGATGAACGGGCTGACCGCCGACCATGTCGGCATCGTGAGGTCGTCATCGAGCCGGGCGATCCCGGGTTGGTTGCTTCCCAATTCACTGAAGCCGTAAGCGAAGATCCGTCCGGAGATCCCGGACTTCAATTTCGGGGTCTCGTAAAACGCGCGAACTTGCCCCGTGATGTTCCCGAAACGCGATTCCCATTCGGCGCGCGGTCCTTCCGGCGCGCCGTTGCCGCTGCCGGGCATGAAGAAGAGGAAGGTTGTCAGTGTGGCGAATGTTTTCCATTTATTAATTTGTTGTTCCTGCGGCGGAATCAACATGATCCATTACTGCGCAGATTCCAGGCGATTGGCCAGTCCGGTGCAGGGCGGGTTCCGCTCGGCGAACGCGTTCGCCTACTCGAACCCGTGGGCAAATATCAAATCCGCCTGCACTTCGAACGCCCCGATATCGACCGCGCCGTTGCGCGGCATTCCGCGCTGGTCAGTCGCTGGCGCGCCGGCTGAGCTGCCCGCGTTCACGGCAGGCGAGGTCGGTGGCAGGGCCATCGTCTGGGTCGGTCCACCGTTGTCGGCGATCGGGGCGGGCAATGCATTCGCGAATGTCGAGCCGGCTGTCACAGCGGCTTCATTCTGGTTCGATACCGGGCGCACCTGCGGCCATTGCATGTTGTTGCTGCCGCTGACGGGATTGAGGATTGCCCACGGATTCCACGGATTGCCGGCCGTGTTGTCGAAGAAGATTGTATTGCGCAGCGTGATCGGCAGGCCGGCGCCGTTGCTGATGCCGGCCGCGAAGCAGACGTCGCACAGCGCGCGGTTGCCGGCGATCGTGAGGTTCTGCAGCACGATGCCGCCGCTGCCTTGCAGGTTCATTGCACCGCCGAGGCCGGTGCGCGCGATGTTGCCGGCGAACGTGCTG
>Ga0209170_1001297_pt1 | contig 10725 bp, 12 predicted proteins | sample KloWWTKNB14_bulk_FD_187178 | JGI IMG/M metagenome (GOLD analysis project Ga0209170, IMG submission 187178) | Active sludge microbial communities from Klosterneuburg, Austria, studying microevolution and ecology of nitrifiers - Klosterneuburg... | ecosystem: Engineered > WWTP > Aerobic digester >...
GGACATGTTCCGATGCATTACTCACCCGTTCGCCGCTCGCCGCCAGGTTGCCCCGCGCTGCCGCTCGACTTGCATGTGTAAAGCATTCCGCCAGCGTTCAATCTGAGCCAGGATCAAACTCTTAAAGTTCAATCCATCAAAACTCACAAAGAATCACATGGATTCCAAGTGAGCACTGCAAGATGCTTCGTTCCGGCCACCCGACGCCTCGCGGCATCAGGCCAGCCGGTGCGCACCCGCAGCACCCACCTCTATCGGCTGTGACTTGTTAAAGAGCGTTCGCCGGGTCTCCCCGCTGCGGCCTTGGGGTGATGGCGAAAAGACAGCGATTATAGCGCGTTTTCCGGGCCGGTCAAGCAACTACGGCCATGCGGGTTTCACGAGGGCGCCCGCAGGCTCACCCGGGCGAACTTGCGCTTGCCGACCTGGAGCACGTACGTCGCCCCGGCCGCGAGCCGCAGCCCCTTGTCCGAGACCTTCTGGCCGTCCACCTTCACGCCGCCCTGCTCGATCATCCGCAGCGCCTCCGAGGTGCTCGGGCACACGCCCGAGGAACGCAGCACCTGGGCGATCGCGCCGCCCTCGGCCGGGACATCCAGGAACTGCTCCGGAAGGTCCGGCGGGATCTCGCCGTGGCGGAAGCGCGCCTCGAACTCCTCGAGGGCCTGGCGGGCGGCCGCCTGGTCGTGGAAGCGGGCGACGATCTCCTGGGCGAACCGGACCTTGACGTCGCGCGGGTTCGCACCCTCCGCCACCGAACGCTTCCAGCCGGCGATGGTCGCGAGCGACTCGAAGGAAAGGAGCTCCACGTAGCGCCACATCAGCTCGTCCGAGATGCTCATGAGCTTGCCGAACATCTCGCCGGCCGGGTCGTGGATGCCGACGTAGTTGCCGAGCGACTTGGACATCTTGTTGACGCCGTCCAGACCCTCGAGCAGCGGCATCGTGATGATCACCTGCGGCTCCTGGCCGTGGTGCTTCTGCAGCTCCCGCCCCACGAGGAGGTTGAACTTCTGGTCGGTGCCGCCCAGCTCGACGTCCGACTTCATCGCCACGGAGTCGTAGCCCTGCATCAGGGGGTATAGGAACTCGTGGATCGAGATGGGCCGCTGTTCCGCGAAGCGCTTCGAGAAGTCGTCGCGCTCGAGCATCCGCGCCACCGTGGAGGTCGCGGCGAGCCGGATCATCCCGGCCGAGCCGAGCTGGTTGCACCAGGTCGAATTGAAGAGGATCTCCGTCCTCGACTCGTCGAGGACCTTGAACACCTGCGCCTTGTAGGTCTCGGCGTTCTCGGCGATCTGCTCCGGGGTGAGCGGCGGCCGGGTGGCGTTGCGCCCGCTCGGGTCGCCGATCATGCCGGTGAAGTCCCCGATGAGGAACATCACGTGATGCCCGAGGTCCTGCAGCTGGCGCATCTTGTTGAGCACCACCGTGTGGCCGAGGTGGAGGTCCGGCGCGGTGGGGTCGAACCCCGCCTTCACGCGCAGTGGCTTGCCCTTGGCGAGCTTGCGCACGAGATCCTCCTCGAGGATCAGCTCGTGCACGCCCCGCCGGATGACCTCGAGGTCTTCTCGTTGACTCATTGATTTGATTCCACTTTTTTTGCCAGCCGGGCGAAAAATCCTGCTATCCTGCCGGCTTTGGCACCCGCCCGGCCGATGACCGTCGAAAAGACCGCCATTCTAGCGCAGCGCCATGCCCGCCTCCTGCCCCTGCGGCAGCTCGCGTTCGGCGCGGCGCTGCTCGGCCTGCCCGCGCTCGGCGTGGTGACCGCGTTCGGGATCGCGCCCGGCACCGTCGCCGACTCCGTGGCCCGCCAGACGGTCACCCTGGAGGTGCCCCTTCCGGAACTCACCCCGAGCGAGGCGCCCGCGGAGCAGCGATTCAGCAGCCAGGAACGCGTGCTGCGCGGCGACACCGTCGCAGCCCTCGTGGCCCGGCTCGGCATTTCCGACGAAGGCGCGCTAGCCTTCCTTCGTGGCGACGCCGTCGGGCGCCAGATCTTCCGCCAGCTCATCCCCGGCCGCACGATGCAGGCGGAGACGGACGACGGCGGGCGCCTCCTGGCGCTGCGCTATTTCGTCTCGCCGGGCAAGGTCCTCGAGGTGCTTCGCGAAGGCGACGGCTACGCGGCCCGCGAGCGATCCGCCGACGCCGCGCCGCGCGCCTACTACAAGTCGGCCGCCATCAAGTCCTCGCTCTTCGCCGCGACGGACGCGGCGGGCATCCCGGACGCCATCGCGATGCAGCTCGCCCGGGTCTTCTCCACGGATATCGACTTCCACGTCGACATCCGCTCGGGGGACCGCTTTTCCGTCATCTACGAGCTGGCCTACGAGGGCGGCGAGCCCGTGACGACGGGCCGGATCCTCGCCGCGGAATTCGTGAACCAGGGGCGCACCTACACCGCCGTGCTCTTCGAGGACGAGGAGGGCGGGGACGCCTACTACGAGCTCGACGGGACAAGCCGCGCCAAGGCCTTCCTGCGCTCCCCGGTCGAGTTCTCGCGGGTGAGCTCTGGCTTCGGACGCCGCCTGCACCCCATCTTCAAGAACTGGCGCGCCCACACGGGCTCGGATTTCGCGGCGCCCACGGGCACGCGCGTGCTGTCCGCCGCCGACGGCCACGTCATTTCCGCCGGGTGGAAGGGCGGCTACGGAAAGACGGTGGAGATCCGGCACGGCGGATCGATCACGACGCTCTACGCGCACCTTTCGGGCTTCGCCCAGGGCATCCGCGCGGGCGCCCGCGTCCGGCAGGGCGATCCCATCGGATTCGTGGGCGCGACGGGTTGGGCCACGGGGCCGCACCTGCACTACGAGTTCAAGATTTCCGGCATCCACCAGGACCCGATGCGGGTCGCGCTTCCCAAGGCCACGCCCGTGCCCGCGAGCCTGCGGTCGCGGTTCGATGCGCAGGCCGCGCGCGCCGGCGCCCAGATCGCGATGGTCCGGAACGCGCCGTCGCTCCGCTACGAGTAGCGTGCGCGGACTCGCAATCGGCATCATGTCGGGGACCAGCCTCGACGGCGCCGATGCCGCCCTCGCGGACTTCTCGCAAACGCCTCCCCGGTGCCTGGGCACCGCGACAGTCCCTTTCCCCGGCGACCTCAAGGCGGCACTCCTCGCACTGAGCGCACCCGGGAGCGACGGGCTCGACGCCGCCGGCGCGTGCGCAGTGCGCCTCGCGGAGTTGTATGCGGGGGCGGTGGCGCTCCTGCTCGAGGAGACCCGCACTGCCCCATCCGCGATAGCGGCCATCGGCTGCCACGGCCAAACGGTCCGGCACCGGCCGGAGGCGGGCTACACGATCCAGCTGAACGACCCGGCCCGGCTCGCGGAGCGCACGGGCATCGACGTCGTCGCCGATTTCCGCAGCCGCGACATCGCCGCCGGCGGACAGGGTGCGCCGCTGGTACCCGCGTTCCACGACGCTGTGTTCCGGCACCCCGGCCGGCACCGGGTGGTCGTGAACATCGGCGGGATCGGCAACGTGTCCTGCCTCGTTCCCGGCATCCCGTACACGGGGTTCGACACCGGGCCAGGCAACGTCCTGATGGACGCATGGACGAAGCGGCACCTGGGCAGGGACTTCGACGAGGGCGGGGAGTGGGCTGGCCGGGGGCGAGTGGATGCCACGCTGCTGGGCCGGCTGCTGGACGAGCCGTTCCTGGGGAAACCCCCGCCCAGGAGCACCGGGCGGGAGCTCTTCAACCTGGCCTGGCTCGAGTCCCGGCTGGGCGGCGGGACAAGTCCAGCCGATGTCCAGGCCACCCTGCTCGAATTCACGGCGGCCACGATAGCGGAGGCGATCCACCGCTTCTGCGGCATCCCGGACGAGGCGTACCTCTGCGGGGGAGGGGCGCGCAACCCGCGGTTGGCGGCGAGGATCAGCGAGCGGCTCTCGCCTGTCCCCGTGACGTCCACCGACCGCCTCGGCGTGCCGACCGGGCAGGTCGAGGCCCTGGCCTTCGCCTGGCTGGCGCTGAAGTGCGTGCGACGCGAGCCCGTGGACCTGCGGGCCGTCACGGGTGCCGCCCACCCCTGCATCCTGGGCGCGATACATCCCGCCTGAAAAGCGAAAGGGGAGCCGGAGCTCCCCTTCGTGCCGGGTGGCGCGAGGCTCAGGCGGTGAACGACGAGCCGCAGCCGCAGGTCGAGGACGCGTTCGGGTTCTTGATCACGAACTGCGCGCCCTCCAGGCCCTCCGAGTAGTCGATCTCGGCGCCCACGAGGTACTGGTAGCTCATCGGGTCGATGAGCAGGCTCACCCCGTTCTTCTGCATGACGGTGTCGTCCTCGTTCACCACTTCGTCGAAGGTGAACCCGTACTGCAGGCCGGAGCACCCGCCGCCCGTCACGAAGACGCGCAGCTTGAGTTCCTGGTTGCCCTCCTCCTCGATGAGGGACTTCACCTTGTTGGCGGCGCTGTCGGTGAACACCAGCGGGTCGGGCATCGTTGCGGACATGTCGTTCATGGAAATCTCCTGGTTTGCGTGGATGGCGCGTCAGTCCGACGACGCGCCGGTCGCGGACTTGAATTCGACGATCTTGTCGCTCTTCTGGGGATTCTCGTACACGAGCTGCCCCATGACGATGGCGCCCACGTGGACCTCGATCGACTTGTAGGACACGTCGCCTGTGACCCTGGCCTTGGGCAGAAGTTCGACGTACTCGGTGGCCCGCACGGGGCCCGCCACGGTGCCGTTGACCACGACGTGGGCGACGTCGATCTCGCCCTCCACCTTGGCGATCTCGGACAGCACGAGCGTGCCCGGCTTGTTGCCCGTGGCCTTCACGTTGCCCTTCACGTGGCCGTCGATTCGCAGGCCGCCGACGAAGGTGATGTTGCCCTCGATGACGGTACCGGCCCCGATCAGGCTGTCGATCGGGCTCGGCTTGGTGCCCTTGCCGAACATGGCATCCCCTATTGCAGATTGACGCTCCGGGAGAGTTTAACCTGTCCCCCGGGAAGCGCAAGAACCCGGACCTCGTACCCCTTCAGGATGGCACCCTCGGGGATCCGGAACCGGCCGTCGACCTTCTGGTAGAAGCGGAACTCCACCACCCCGTCCGCTTGCGCCGCGTCCGCCTCGGGGAATGCGAGCGTGGCCACCGCGCCCTGGTGGGCGATTCGCGCGAGGATCTGGATGCGGCCCTTGAAATCCTGCTTCCTCTGCCCGCCCTGCGTGAGCAGCATGCGGTAGCGGAACTCGTTGGGTTGCCCGTCCTGCTCGACCTTCAGGTTCGCGAGTCCCAGGCCCTCGGGCGTCGCCCCCGAGGACATGATGTTGCGAAGGAACCCCAGGTCCTCCTTGAGCGCCGCGTTCTCGTCCTGGAGCTGTGAGACGTTGCGCGCGAGTTCCATCTGCGCAGCCTTGTCGATGGCGAGCTGCCGCTCGGCCTCCGCGTGCGCCGCGCGGGCGGCATCGAGGTCCCGCTTGAGTCGCTCGTTCTCGTCGCCGAGCGTCGCGATCTGCTGCTTCGCCTCCTCGCGGTCGAACCCGGTGATGCGGTAGCTGTTCTCGACGAGCCACCACACCACGCCCGCGACCGCCGCCATCATCAGCAGGTTGAGAAGCCATCGCCAGTACCAGGCCATGTGCGAGCGGATCATCATCCGCGACGAGCGGATGCCGAAATTGCTTCGCAGGCGCCGGGTGAAGCTTCTCACGGCAGCAGCGCCACCTGCTCGAGCCCTCGCCCTTCGGGAAGACCGAAGGCGATGTTCATGTTCTGCACGGCCTGGCCGGCGGCCCCCTTCACGAGGTTGTCCTCGACGGCGAGGATCACGAGCGTGTCGCCGCCGAGCGGCCGGTGCACCGCGATGCGGCAATGGTTGGACCCGCGCACCCAGCGCGTCTCGGGATGGGTGCCGGCGGGAAGCACGTCGACGAACGCCTCGCCGGCATAGCGCTCCTCGAAGAGCCGCTGGAAGTCCGCCTCCCGGGTCACGCGCGCGTACACGGTGGCGAGGATCCCGCGGATCATCGGCACGAGGTGGGGCACGAACGTGAGCCCCAGCTCGCGCCCCCCCGCGTCGCGGAGGCTCTGGACGATTTCCGGGTGATGCCGGTGGCCGGCGACGGCGTAGGCCTTGAAGTTGTCCGAGGCCTCGGAGAAGAGGATGTCGATCTCGGCCTTGCGGCCGGCGCCGCTCACGCCGGATTTCGCGTCGGCGACGAAATGGCCGTGGTCCACGAAGTCCGTCTCGACGAGCGGCAGGAGCGCGAGCTGGACCGCCGTGGCGTAACAGCCCGGGTTCGCGATGAGCCGCGCGCCGCGGATCTTCCCGCGGTTGATTTCGGGCAGGCCGTAGACGGCCTCGGCCACGAGGTCGGGCGCCGCGTGCTTCTGCTTGTACCAGCGCTCCCAGGTGGCGATGTCCTTCAGCCGGAAGTCGGCCGAGAGGTCGATCACCTTGACGCCCGCGTCGACGAGGGCACGGGCCTGCCCCATGGCCACGCCGTTGGGGGTGGCGAAGAACACGCACTGGCACGCGGTGAGGTCCGCCTGCGCCGGGTCGCTGAAGGCGATGTCGACGCGCTTGCGCAGCGACGGGAAGAGGCGCGCAACGGGCGTCCCCGCCTCGCCGCGCGAGGTGATGGCCGCAATCTCGACGTCGGGGTGGGCCGCGAGCAGCCTGAGCAGTTCCACCCCGGTGTAGCCCGTGCCTCCTACGACGCCAACCTTGATCATCTATCGACCCCTCACCTGTCGGCCGCCGGCGACGGCGGACCAGCCCCTGAACGAAAAAGCCGCCTTGCGGGGCGGCTTTGTCGTGTTCGGGCGAAACCGGACAGCGCTCTCCCGCCTTAGCGTTTCGAGTACTGCTTGCGGCGGCGCGCCTTGTGGAGACCGACCTTCTTGCGCTCGACCTCGCGCGCGTCGCGCGTGACGAGGCCGGCCTTGGAAAGCGCGGGCTTGAGCGTCGGGTCGTATTCGATGAGCGCGCGCGTGATGCCGTGGCGAACCGCGCCCGCCTGGCCCGACTCGCCGCCGCCGAAGACGTTCACCTTGATGTCGAAGGTCTGGGCGTGGTTCGTGAGCTCGAGGGGCTGGCGCACGATCATGCGGCCCGTTTCGCGCGAGAAGTACTCGTCGAGGGGCTTCTCGTTGACGGTGATCTGCCCCTTGCCGGACTTGATGAAGACGCGGGCCACCGCGTTCTTGCGACGCCCCGTGCCGTAGTTGTATTTGCCGATCATGGTCTCGTCGCTCCTTAGATCTCGAGGGCCTTGGGCTGCTGGGACGTGTGGGGATGCGCGGGGCCGGCGTAGATCTTGAGCTTCTTGATCATCGCGTAGCCCAGCCGCCCCTTGGGCAGCATGCCCTTCACGGCGAGCTTGAGGACGCGGTCGGGATGGCGCGCCTGGAGCTTGTCGAACGTCGTCTCGTAGATGCCGCCCGGGTAGGTCGAGTGGCGGTAGTACTTCTTGTCGCTCGACTTCGCGCCCGTGACGCGGAGCTTCTCGACGTTGACCACGACGATGTAGTCGCCGGTGTCGACGTGGGGGGTGAACTCGGGCTTGTGCTTGCCGCGCAGGCGCCGCGAGACTTCGACGGCGAGACGCCCGAGCACCTTGTCGGTGGCGTCCACGACGTACCAGTCGCGCCGGACTTCCCGCGGATTGGCGGAAAAGGTCTTCATGTGGGTCCTTGTCGTAGTGGTGCCCCTGGGTGCTTCCGGCGGGCGCCGGAAATACTTTGGGCCCCTTGTTTGGAAATGCGAACCCGAAATTCTAGGCAAATCAGGTCCTTGTGTCAAACCGGGGCTTCGGGGCGGGCGGCGGGCGGGACGGAGAAGGCCCCCTCGGCTAGAATCCCCCATAAGCCACCCCACTTTCCCGATGGATACCAGCCGTTTCGAGCAGTACGCGCGGGTCGCCGGCGTCGCCCTCCTGGTCGTCGGCTGTTTCCTCGTCGTCCGGCCGTTCCTCGCCGCGCTCCTCTTCGCGGCGGTCCTGTGCCTGTCGACCTGGCCGGCTTTCCGGTGGGTGCGCGACCGGCTGGGCGGCCGCAATGCGCTGGCGGCGCTCCTGTTCGTTCTCGCCATGCTGCTCGCGATCGCGCTGCCCGTTGCGCTGGCGGGATTCAGCCTCGTCACCCACTCGGCCCAGGCGATCGACTTCGCCCGCGGGCTGATCGACCGGGGGCCATTCGAATTGCCGGCCTGGGTCACCGGCCTTCCCGTCGTGGGATCCTCCATCGACGAATACTGGCATCGCCTGATAGGCAGCCGCGAGGAGATCGTCGCGCTCGCCCGCCGCCTGGCGGACCCTGCCAAGCGGCTCCTGGTCGCTGCCGGCACGGCCGCGGGCGAAGGACTGCTCTACATCCTGCTGGCGATCTTCATGGCGTTCTTCTTCTATCGCGACGGGGAAGCCGTGGCCCGAATGGTGCGCGACGGCATGGCGCGCCTGGCGGGCTGGGAGCAGGGCGCGGCGGTCCTGGACACGGCCCAGAGCGCGATCAAGGGTGTCGTCTACGGCCTCATCGGGACGGGGCTGGCCCAGGCTGCGGTGGCTCTCGTGGGCTACCTGGTCGCGGGAGTCCCGGGCGCCGTGACGCTATCGGCCCTGACCTTCGTCCTGTCGTTCATCCCGATGGGGCCGGCGATCCTCTGGGGCGGCGCGGCGGCGTGGCTTTATTCGAACGGCGAAACGGGCTGGGCCATCTTCATGCTCGCCTACGGGTTCCTCGTCATCAGTTCCGTGGACAACGTCGTGAAGCCGATCCTCATGAGCCGGGCGGGCAACCTGTCGATGCTGCTGGTGGTGCTGGGCGTCTTCGGTGGCGCCGTCGCCTTCGGTTTCATCGGCATCTTCGTCGGCCCGACGCTGCTCGCCGTGGCATGGGGCCTTCTCAACGCGTGGCTGAAGGCCCAGAAATCCCGGGAGGCGTCATGAAGGCGCGGGTGAAGCTGGTCGAGGGCATCACCTTCCTGGCCGAGAGCGGCAGTGGCCACGCGGTCGTGATGGATGCATCCCCCGAGGTCGGCGGCAGGGACATGGGCGCACGCCCCATGGAGATGGTCCTCATGGGCGCCGGCGGCTGCAGCGCGATCGACGTGGTGCACATCCTGCGCAAGGCGCGGCAGGATCTCGTGGACTGCGTCGTCGAGGTCGAGGGCGAGCGCGCGGCCGAGGACCCGAAGGTCTTCACGCGCATCCACATGCACTACGTCGTCACGGGGCGCGGGCTCAATCCCGCGCAAGTGGAGCGGGCGATCCGGCTTTCGAAGGAGAAGTACTGCTCGGCGACGATCATGCTCGCGAAGACGGCCGAGGTCACCGCGGATTTCGAGATCCGCGAGGCCTAGAAGCGGTAGGCCGTCTCCGTCATCACCTTCGCCATCAGGCGCATCGCGCCCCTGACCGGCGCCGGCAGCCCGGCCGCTCCCAGCGATTGCCCGGTGTTCGCGTGCCCGATCTCGTCGGCGCGCATCTGCTCGAGGATGGCGCGGCTGCGGTCGTCGCCCTCGGGAAGGCGGTCGAGGTGGCCATCGAGGTGCTTCTCGACCTGCCGCTCCGTCTCCACGAGGAAGCCCATGCTCCAGCGGTCGCCGGCGGCACCGGACGCGAGCCCCAGCGCGAAGGAGCCGGCATACCAGAACGGCGAGAGAACGCTCGGGCGCGAATCGAGCTCGCGAAGCCGCTCGGCGCACCAGGCGAGGTGGTCGCGCTCCTCGGCGCCGGCGTGGTCCAGCGCGCGGCGGACGCCTTCATCGCGCGCCATGAGCGACTGGCCGGCGTAAAGCGCCTGGGCGCATACCTCGCCGGCATGGTCCACGCGCATGAGTCCCGCCACGTGACGTCGCGCCGCTTCGTCGGAAGGCGCCTCCGATCGTTCGCCCGGGGTCTTGCGGGAGGCGCGGACGGCGCCCGAAACGGTCCGCAAGGCGTTGTCGAGGGCGATGAGCGTCCTGTCCAGCTTCGTGATCATGTGACTTGAAATGGGGTCCAGGAAGTGAAAAGGGCGCGGCTTTCGCCGCGCCCCTCATGCTGCGACAGCCCGGAGGCTGTTAGAACACGTGGCGAACGCCGAGCGAGAAGCCCTCGGGATCCGAACCGGCCGGGCCGACGAACGAGCCGATGCGGCAGGTGGCCGCTTCGTTGTTGTCCGTCTTCGAGTACTGGGCCAGCATGAACGTGCGCTTGGTCCAGTTGTACTGCCAGCCGAAGGCGTTGTTGTCGCACTCGGGCTGGACCGCCGCGCCGGAAGCGCCGCCATCCTTCGAGTCCTGGTGCTGGAACGACAGCTGGTGCTTGCCCATCGTCCACACGACGTTGGCCATCCAGGCCTTCTGCTTCGTCATGCCGGTCTTCTTGTACTCCTGCACCGCGGCGCCGACCTTGAACGCGCCCATCGTGAACGAGCCGCCGATCGCGTTGCCCTCTTCCTTGCGGAGGGTGGCGCTCACGTCCTTGTGCTCCTCGTAGGCGTAGTACAGGTACACCGGGCCCTTGCCGTAGGTCAGGCTCGCGCCGCTGTTGCGCGGGTTGAGGGTCGCGGTCTTGCCTTCGTTCGCCGTCATGGCGAGGCGGACCGCGAAGCCACCCATGTTGGGCGACCAGTACTGCATCACGTTCTGTTCACGACGGTCGAAGTTGCCCTTGTCGTTCATGGCGGAGGTGATGCCGCCGATCGTCAGGTCGCCGTACGGGTCGATGGCGATCGTGGCGCTCTTGTACGGCATGTCCCAGCGGCCGGCCACGACGCTGCC
>Ga0209170_1001302_pt1 | contig 10685 bp, 10 predicted proteins | sample KloWWTKNB14_bulk_FD_187178 | JGI IMG/M metagenome (GOLD analysis project Ga0209170, IMG submission 187178) | Active sludge microbial communities from Klosterneuburg, Austria, studying microevolution and ecology of nitrifiers - Klosterneuburg... | ecosystem: Engineered > WWTP > Aerobic digester >...
CCTGCCGCCCGGCCTGCGACGGCGTCGCCGGCGCCAACCTGGCCGTCAAGATCTGGTGGGACGACGACCGGTCGGGCTCGGCGACCCAGCGCTTCGTGCAGAACGTCCGCCCATGAACGCGAAGCTTCGATACCGCGGTCAACGCGGCGCCACGCTGGTCGAGCTGATGGTCTCGCTGGTGGTCGGGCTGCTGGTCGTCCTCGTGGCCTCGAGCCTGTTCCTGGCGACCAAGCGCACGAACCGTGCGCAGAGCGACAACGCGGTGCTGCAGGAAACCGGCCGCTACGTCCTCGGCGCGCTGGGCCGCGAGCTGCGCATGGCCGGCTACCGCGACTACGCCGCCGGCGTGTCGTTCACCGCCGCCGCGCCGCCGCTCGGCATGGCCAATGGAACCGGACTGAACGGCAGCGACGAACTGACGGTGCGCTACTACGGATCGAACGCGGTCGGCGGCGGTGCGGATTCGGGCGTCCTCGACTGCGTCGGCAACCCGGTGGCGGCGAACGTGCTGGCAACCAGCCGCTACTTCGTCGCAGTCGACGCGGTCAGCGGCGAGCCGGCCCTGCAGTGCGAGTCGTCGTCGGCACCCGGCGCACCGGTCGTCCTGATCACCGGCGTCGAGAGCCTGCAGTTCCTGTACGGCGAAGACACGGACGGCGACGGCGCGCCGAACCGCTACGCGCCGGCCGGCCTGGTCAATCCCGACCTGGTGATCAGCGCGATCGTCTCGGCCGTGATTCGCGGCGAGCGGCTGACCGACCCGGTGGGCGGCTCGACCGCCTTCAACCACTTCGGTGCGGCCTACGCGCCGGGCGGCGTGGCGCCGGGAACGGATGCCGGCGCCGTGTTCGATCCGCCCGACGACCAGCGGCCGCGTCGCCAGTTCCAGTTCACCGTCGGCCTGCGCAACCGGATCGGATAGCCGCCATGAATACGACTTCGGCCCGCAGGCAGCGCGGCGCGTCACTGTTCGTCGCGCTGGTGATGATGCTCGCGATCACGATGATCGGGCTCGCCGGCGCGAACCTGTCGACCAGCGAAGAGCGGATGGCGCGCAATGCGCGCGACACCGACATCGCGCTGCAGGCGGCCGAGGCGGCGCTGCGCGACGCGGAAATCGACATCGTGCAGACCCGCGCGCTGTCCGGTGCGACGATGTTCTCGGCCACCTGCGACCAGAGCGGCGGCAAGGGACTGTGCATGCCGGCCACGACCGGGACGCAGCAGCGCTGGGAGGCCTATCTCGAGGATCCCGCGCGTTCACTGGCATACGGCGAACTGACCACGGTGCCGGGATTCCGCCCGTCGAACGAATCGGGCGGCGTGGCGTCGCAGCCGCGCTACCTGATCGAAGCGGTGCCCGACTCGGTCGGCACGAGCCTGCGCGCGGGCAGCGCGCGATACCTGTACCGCATCTCGTCGGTCGGCTACGGCGCACTCGCCGGGACGCGCGTGATGCTGCAGGAATATTTTCGTCCCTGACGCGGCTGGCGGAGCAATGTCATGAAGAGCGACAAGCGTCAACGGATCGAAGCGTCATCTGCGCGGTCGCGCAGCGTGCGGCGCGCCCGCGTCGTCGCCGCGTGCCTGGTAGCGCTGCAGCTGACGCCGGTCACGCCGGCGTTTGCGCTGACGCTCGCGCAGGCCCCGCTCTATGCGGGCGGTGCGATCCCGCCGCTGGTGATGCTGGACCTGTCGAAGGACCAGCAGCTCTACAAGAAGGCCTACAACGACTACTCCGACCTCGACAGCGACGGCGCGCTGGAGACGACCTACAAGCACTCGATCGACTACTACGGCTATTTCGACCCGCAGAAGTGCTACACCTACAGCACGTCGGTCAACCGCTACGAGCCGGTCGCGATCAGCGCGACCAAGTACTGCACCGCCGGCGCGAACCAGTGGAGCGGAAACTTCCTGAACTGGGCGACGATGGCCCGGATGGATGCGGTGCGCAAGCTGCTGTACGGCGGATTGCGCTCGACCGACTCCGCCAGCGACACGGTGCTGGAACGCGCCTACCTTCCCGCCGACGCGCACGCGTGGGCCAAGCACTACGCGGGCGCGGACATCGCCCAGCTGACGCCGTTCAGCGTCAACACGGCCGCTCCCAGCGGCGTCGCGACCGGTTCGAACAGCAGCTACTCGGGCAACTCGTCGCAATCCATCGGCGCGGGCACGAGGTACTTCCGCAACAGCGGGGTCACGGTGTGCGTCGGCGACCAGGTGCGCGCCGCGCTCGATGCGACCAACCACGTGACGGGCGTGGTCCTCGCGGTCGGCTCGGGAACGTGCAGCACGAGCTTCCGTCTCGACGTGCACGCGACCGGCGTCGTGGGCTCGGGATCGGCCACGAACGGATGGACCGTCACGAACCTGACCGACGTCGGCCTGTCGATCTGCAACCTGACGATCGGCACGTCGAAATCCGAGAACAACACGAATCCGCCGGTGATGCGCGTCGCGCGCGGCGACTACGGGCTGTGGGGTTCGAACGAGCGCTGGCAGTGCCAGTGGCGCGCCGAGACGACGAGCCCGGCGAAGATCGCCGACACCAGCATGCTCAATTCGAACGCCACGCGCAGCAACGGCAACCGGATGAGCCAGAGCGGCCTGGCGTCGGGAACGGTCGACCCGAGCCAGCTCGACCGCGGCCTGGGCAGCGGCTACGCGGCCGGCCGGGGCACGAGCCACGCCAACGGCCAGTACGTCGTGCGCGTGCAGGCCTGCGTCGCCGGGCTGCTCGGCGGCGAGAAGTGCAAGCAGTACCCGGACGGCAACTTCAAGCCGATCGGCCTGCTGCACGTCTACGGTGAACCGGGGCTGATGCACTTCGGCCTGATGACCGGCAGCTACCAGAAGAACATCTCGGGTGGCGTGCTGCGCAAGAACGTCGCCGCGTTCTCCGACGAGGTGAACGTGACGACCAACGGCACGTTCAAGTCGACGATGCTCGCGGCGGGCGCCGCCGGCATCGTCAACACGGTCAACCGGCTGCGGATCTGGGGTTACGACTACGCCGACGGCACCTACCTGGACTCGAGCGGCGACAACTGCACCTGGCAGCTGGCGAGCATCACCGAGGGCAACTGCCGCAGCTGGGGCAACCCGATGGCGGAGATCTATCACGAGTCGTTGCGCTACTTCGCCGGCAAGTCGCGCACCGCGGCCTACAACTACAGCGGCACGACGGCCGACAACACGCTCGGCCTGCCGAGCGCGACCTGGACCGATCCACTGGACAACGACAACTACTGCTCGCCGCTGAACGTGCTCGTGTTCAACGCGAGCGTCTCGTCGTACGACTCGGACCTCGCGTCGACCGCGCTGGGCGACATCGGCGATTCCGGCAAGACCGCGCGGGGCGTGACCGACCGCGTCGGCGACCTGGAGGGGATCACCGGAGGGGACTACTTCATCGGCCGCAACGGCTCGAGCAACAACGAGCTGTGCGACGGCAAGACGATCACCGGCCTCGGCAGCGCGGTCGGCATCTGCCCGGAGGGGCCGACCGTCGCGGGCAGCTACCTGATGCCCGGCCTCGCCTACCAGGCGAAGACCAATCGCATCCGCTCGGACCTGTCGGCGGTTCCCGCCGACGACAGCCGCTCGCTGAAGGTGTCGACCTACGGCGTCCAGCTCGCCACCAACGTGCCGACGCTGAACGTCAAGGTGCCGGGCATGGCCAACAGCCCGGAGGTCGTCATCCAGCCGATCTACCGGCTCGACCTCGGCGCGTCGGGCATGGGGGGCGGCGCGCTGGTCGACCTGAAGATCGTCTCGCAGGAGGCGGTCGGCGCCACCGGCGTGCGCGGCAAGGTCTACGTCAACTGGGAGGACTCCGAGCAGGGCGGCGACTACGACCAGGACGTCTGGGGCATCATCGAATACGAACTCGACGGCGCGGCCGGCACGGTGCGCGTCACGACCGACGTCATCGCCGAGTCGACCAACACCGCGCAGGGCTTCGGCTACGCGATCAGCGGCACCACGCAGGACGGCGTGCACTTTCACTCCGGGATCGAGAACTTCCGGTTCACGGATCCCACCGGCGCGACGGCCTGCAACGTCTGCAACGTGAACGACGCCGCGACCAGCGTGACCTACACGCTCGGCTCGACGCTGGCCAGGCAGCTCGAAGACCCGCTGTTCTACGCGGCCAAGTACGGCGGCTTCGTCGAGACCGGCGCCGGCAACCAGATTCCGGACAACACCGACGAGTGGGACGTGCGCGACGCCAACGGTTTCGCGACGGGGGACGGCATCCCCGACAACTACTTCTTCGTCGCCAACCCGCTCGCGCTCGAGGCGGCGCTGGATCGCGCCTTCATCTCGATCCTCGCGACCTCGTCGGCCTCGTCGGTGGCGACGAACTCGACGTCGCTGCAGACCGGTTCGAAGATCTACCAGGCGCGCTTCAACTCGAACGACTGGAGCGGCCAGCTGCTGTCGTACCCGATCGACTTCAACGGCAACATCTCGCCGACGCCGGACTGGGATTCGGGGCAGCTGATCAACAGCCAGGTTCCGACCGATCGCCGGATCCTGACCTGGAACACCGATCCGTTCGCGCCGAGCGCAGGCGTGCCGTTCCGCTTCGCGTCGCTGTCGGTCGCGCAGCAGGCGGCGCTCGACACCAACAGCCTCGGCGCCAACGACGGGCGCGGCAGCGATCGCCTCGCGTGGATGCGCGGCGACACGACCAACGAGGGAACGTCGGTGGGCAAGTTCCGCCGTCGTCCGGTGTCCAGGCTCGGCGACATCGTCAACTCGAACCCGCAGTACGTCGGCGCGCCGGGCGCCGGTTACTGGGAGAACAACTACGCGGCGTTTCGCCAGACGCACATCAACCGCGCGCCGGTCATCTACGTCGGCGCGAACGACGGCATGCTGCACGCCTTCGTCGGCAGCGGCGCCGACGCCGGCAAGGAGTTGTTCGCGTACGTGCCTTCGTCGGTCTACGGCAACCTGTCGCGACTGACCGAGCAGTCGTATTCGCACCGCTACTACGTCGACGGCACTCCGGCGGTGGCCGATGCGGTGGTCAACGGCAACTGGGCCACGGTGCTCGTGGGCGGTCTCGGTGCCGGCGGCCAGGGGCTGTTCGCGCTCGACGTGACCGACCCGACCGCGGTGACCGAGGCGAACGCGGGCGCGAAGGCGCTCTGGGAGTTCACCGACCGCGACGATCCCGACCTGGGCAACACCTTCGGGCAGCCGCAGGTCGTCAAGCTCGCCAACGACAAATGGGCGGTGATCGTCGGCAACGGCTACAACAACTCCGACGCCGACGGCCACGCGAGCACGACCGGGCGTGCGTCGCTGTTCATCCTGTTCCTCGACCGGACGCCCGGGGCGCGCACCTGGACCGCGGGCACGCACTACGTCAAGCTCGAAACCAGCGCGGGCACGCCCGGGAATCCGAACGGGCTGGCCGCGCCGTTCCCCGCCGACGTCGACTTCGACGGGAAGGTCGACTACGTGTATGCGGGCGACCTGCAGGGCAACATGTGGAAGTTCGACCTGACGTCGAGCTCGCCGGCTTCGTGGAACGTCGCGCAGTCCGGGCTGCCGCTGTTCACGGCGGTCGATCCGCTCAACGCAGGCCAGCCGATCACGGCGTCGGCCGAGGTGATCCGTCATCCGCTCGGCGGCTTCATGGTGCTGTTCGGCACCGGGATCTACCTGCAGCCGACCGACCCGTCGCCGCCGTACCAGCGGCAGAGCTTCTACGGCATCTGGGACCGGAACGACGGCTCGACCGTCAGCGGGCGCGGCGTCCTGCAGCCGCAGACGGTCGAGGGCGAGGTGGCGGCCGGGAACGCGGTGTATCGCGTGACCACCAACCACACGGTCGACTGGGGCAGCCAGCGCGGCTGGTACCTGGACTTCCCGACGGTGTCCGGCGCCGAGACCGGCGAGCGGGTCGTGTATCCGCCGCAGATCCGCTTCGGGCGCGTCGTCTTCCCGACGCTGATCCCGTCGACGAGTCCGTGCGACAAGGGCGGTACCAGCTGGCTCATGGAGATGGACGCGGTCGGCGGCAGCCGCCTGTCGGCGTCGCCGTTCGACGTCAACAACGACGGCGTGTTCTCCGGCGGCGACCTCGTGTCGCACCCGACTTCCGGGGCAGCCGTGGCCGTGAGCGGGCGCCGCTCGCAGGTGGGCATCACGCCGATGCCCACCGTCATCAGCGGCACGCCGCCGATGACCACGGGGGCGCCGAAGGAATACAAGGTATCGAGCGGCTCCTCGGGCGGCGTCGAGTCCGTATCCGAGTCGGTTGCGGGCGCGCGCGGGCGGATCGCGTGGCGCGAAATCATGAAGCGGTGACGCAGGGGACGACAGTGACACGCACAGGCATCGGACGCCGCGACGAGCGCGGCTTCACGCTGATCGAGCTGATGATCGTGGTGGTCGTGGTGGCGATCCTGTCCACCGTCGCCTACCCGAGCTACCACGAGTTCATCGTGAAGTCCAAGCGCGCCGAGGGCAAGGCCGCGCTGCTCGAGGCCGCGCAGTCGCTCGAGCGCCACTTCACGAACTACAATACCTATCCCTCGAACCTGACGACAGCCGGCGTGCGGACTTTCTCGGGCGACAACGCGGCCAAGGCCGCGTACACGATCGCGATCGCGGCCGGCACGACCGGGTCGCTGGCGTCAAGCTTCGCGCTGACCGCGACGCCCGCGAACGGCCACGCCGATCCGAAGTGCGGCAACCTGAGCATCGACCAATTGGGTCGCAAGGGCGAGACCGGCACGATGACCGTTGCGGAGTGCTGGTGAAGACACCGGCCCGCGTGGTCGTCGCCGGCACGGTCGTGCTGGCGGCCGTCGCGGTCGGGGGCCTGCTGTGGAACGCACCGTGGCTGCTCGGCATCGGCAAGGCCAGCGCCGAAGACCTGCGAACGGTCTCGCACCGGCTCGCGGCGAAGCTGCCGCTGATGATCGATGCCGAGACGCGCCTCGAGAAGGCCGAGCCGGGGGCGGGCCTCGAACAGGTCTTCCGGTTCACGCTGGTGCGCAAGGATGCCAAGGATCTCGACGTGCCGACCGAGTCGGCGCGTCTTCGCGGGCGGGCCCGCGGCGGCATCTGCGGCGACACGACGCTGGCCCCGCTGGTGGCGCGAGGCGTCAAGGTCACGTACGTCTACCAGGACCGTTCGGGCAACGAGGCGATCCGCTTCTCGGTCGAGCCGATGGATTGCCTGCTGGCGCGGCTGCACCTGAGCCGCACCTGAGCCGCGGCGGGTCGGTCCGGCCGGTGGCGCGTCAGCCGCGGTAGTCGAGCAGTCGCCAGCGCACCCGGTCTTCGTAGGCGACCACCGGTCGCCGGCCGCCCGGCCAGCGGTACTGGCCGGTCCACTCGCGCTGCACCCAGCGATTCACCTCCGGCGCGTACCACACGGTGTCGAAGCGCTGCGGCCACTCGCGCCAGCCGTCCCAGTGGCGAAAGTCGATCATCCGCTCGACGCGCAACGCGACGAAATCGCCGGCCGGGACGGCGACCCGCTCCCAGCCCAGGGCGCGCAGCCATTGGCGCCAGGGCAGGCGGCCGCTGGCGTGCGGCACGCGGTACCAGCTCGCATCGCTGCGCCGGGCGCCCGGCTCGAGCTCGCGCGGCAGCAGCGGCATCGGCCGGTCGAAGGTCTGCACGGCGTCGTAGGCCGGTTCGACGATCACGTCCCAGGCTCGCGCCCAGCGCTCTTCGCCGGCGGGCGCGCCGGTCGCGCCGGTCAGCGCCACCACGATCGCCGCGTCAGCGGCGGCGTCGCCGCCGGAGCCCGGTTCCGACGACGGGTTCGCGCGGGTCACCTCGGCCGCCAGCTCGCCGACCTTCTCGCCACGGTAGAGGTCGATCGTGTCGTAGTGCCAGCGCTGGCCGACCCGCACCCGCGGCGGCCCGATCGGGCCGGGCGGCGGCGGTACGAACTGCGGCGCCGCGCAGCCGACCGGCAACAGGCAGGCCGCCGCCGACAGCAGCCGGCGTCGCCGGCAAGAGAGGAGCGATGTCGTCAAGTCGACCTCCCGATCGGAGTGCGCCGCACCGCAAGGACGGCGACCCGGAGTGGGGCGTCTAGGGGACGGCGCGGCCGTCGTTGAGCCGCAGCCAGCCCTTGATCATCCGGTAGGCGAACCAGACCTGCGCGATCACGAAGAAGGGCACGAAGCCGATCGTCAGCAGCGTCGGGATCATCAGCAACGCGAACCACAGCAGCGCCCACCAGAACGATCGGGTCTGCCAGCGGAAGTGCGACTCGTACACCGTGCCGCGCGCGTCGTCTCGCTTGACGTACGCAACGATCAGGCCGACGACGAAGCCGATGATCGACACCAGGCCGAGCAGGTGCAGCGCATAGCCGAGCATCGCGTACTTGCGCAGCGACTCGTCGCGCGCGGTCGCGTCGCGTGCGATTTCGTTGCGTGCGGTTCCGTCGCCTGTGGATGCGTTGCTCATCGTGGCCTCCTTGCGGGCTGGCGCTACTCCACCGCCTTGACCATGTCCTCGACGACCTTCTTGGCGTCGCCGAACACCATCATCGTACGATCCATGTAGAAGAGCTCGTTGTCCAGCCCGGCGTATCCCGAAGCCATCGAGCGCTTGTTCACGATCACCTGGCGCGCCTTGTACGCCTCGAGGATCGGCATGCCGGCGATCGGCGACTTCGGGTCCTTGGCGGCCGGGTTCACGACGTCGTTGGCGCCCAGCACCAGCACCACGTCGGTGTCGCCGAACTCGGAGTTGATGTCCTCCATCTCGAAGACCTGGTCGTACGGCACCTCGGCCTCCGCCAGCAGCACGTTCATGTGCCCCGGCATGCGGCCGGCGACCGGGTGGATCGCGTACTTGACAGTGACGCCGCGCGCGATCAGCTTGTCGGCGAGTTCCTTCAGCGGGTGCTGGGCGCGCGCCACGGCGAGGCCGTAGCCCGGCACGATGATCACGCTGTCGGCGTTGGTCAGCAGGAACGCGGCGTCGTCGGCCGAGCCCGACTTGACCGGCCGCTGCTCCTTCGCGCCGGCGACCGCTGCGGTCGCCTCGCCGCCGAAGCCGCCCAGGATCACGTTGAAGAACGAGCGGTTCATCGCCCTGCACATGATGTACGACAGGATCGCGCCCGACGAGCCGACCAGCGATCCGGCGATGATCAGCATGCTGTTGTTCAGCGAGAAGCCGATGCCCGCGGCTGCCCATCCCGAGTAGCTGTTGAGCATCGACACCACCACCGGCATGTCGGCGCCGCCGATCGGGATGATGATCAGCACGCCGAGCACGAACGCGAGGATCGTCATCAGCCAGAACGGCGTCCACTGCTGCGTGAGGAAGAACCACAGCCCGAAGCCGATCATCGCGATCGCCAGCGCCAGGTTCAGCAGGTGCTGGCCCGGGAACACCACTGGCGCGCCCTGGAACAGGCGGAACTTGTACTTGCCCGACAGCTTGCCGAATGCAATCACCGAGCCCGAGAACGTGATCGCCCCGACGAAGGTGCCGATGAACAGTTCGAGCCGGTTGCCCAGCGGGATCGGCTGGCCGCGCTCGACGATGTTGAACGCCCACGGCTCGGCCACCGCAGCGATCGCGATGAACACGGCGGCCAGGCCGATCATCGAGTGCATGAACGCGACCAGTTCCGGCATCTTGGTCATCTCGACGCGCCTGGCCATGATCGTGCCCGCCGTGCCGCCGACAGCCAACCCCAGCACGACCCAGCCGAGCCCGAGCGCGCCGCTGCCACTGGTCAGCCTGACGATCAGCGCAACCGTGGTCAGCGCGGCAATCGCCATGCCGACCATGCCGAAGGTGTTGCCGATGCGCGACGTGGTCGGGTGCGACAGGCCCTTGAGCGCCTGGATGAAGCACACCGAGGCGACCAGGTACAGCAGGACCACGACATTCAGGCTCAGGCTCATTTGGCGTCTCCGCGCTCATCGGGGACGCCGTTCCCTCGGCGACCCAGCTTCGAGAAATCCAGTTCGCCGCGGATCCATCCCCGGCGCTCGGCGAACCTCGCGGCCGGGAACACGACCAGCGCGGTGAAGACCGCGACGATCAGCGTTCGTCCCAGCCCGGGATCGGCGTAGCGCTCGGCGATCTGCGCGCCGACGCCGATCGCGGCCACGGTCAGCAGCAGCAGGACGACGAAGCCGTTGCGGGTCATGAATGCCCCCCCGCTTTCGCCTTCGGCTCCTTCTTCCTGAACATCTCCAGCATGCGCCGCGTGACCAGGAAGCCGCCGAACACGTTGACCGCGGCCAGTGCGACCGCGGCCACGCCCATGAACTTGCCCAGCGGCGTCTCGGTGAGTGCCGCCGCCAGCATCGCGCCGACGATGACGATTGCCGAGATCGCGTTGGTGACCGCCATCAGCGGCGTGTGCAGCGCCGGGGTCACGTTCCAGACGACGTGGTAGCCGACGTAGATCGCCAGCACGAAGATGATCAGGTTGATGACGGTCGGTGAGATCGCTTCCATGTCGATGCTCCGGCGATGGGCTCGCGCGATGGGGGGAGGGGAACGGGGCGGGGTCCGTCTGTGGCGCGCTGCGCTCAGGCGCGCAGCAGCTGGCCGTCCCGGCACATCAGGCACGCCTTGACGATGTCGTCGTCGAGGTCGACCGCCAGCGCGCCGTCCTTGCCGACGACCAGCTTCAGGAAGTCGAGCACGTTGCGCGCGTACAG
>Ga0209170_1001303_pt1 | contig 10685 bp, 12 predicted proteins | sample KloWWTKNB14_bulk_FD_187178 | JGI IMG/M metagenome (GOLD analysis project Ga0209170, IMG submission 187178) | Active sludge microbial communities from Klosterneuburg, Austria, studying microevolution and ecology of nitrifiers - Klosterneuburg... | ecosystem: Engineered > WWTP > Aerobic digester >...
GCTTCCGTTGCGCAAGAAGTAAGTGCCCGGTGCTAGATCATGCACATCAATGGTACCTGTGTAGGCACCGGGAAGTGTTGCCAATTGCCGGATCAAACGGCCATCCATGGTAAGGATCTGTAAGAAGCGGTCCTGTGCATCGCGATCAATGGTGTAACGCAATACGCTTTCCACGGGATTGGGGAAGACGGACAATCGACCTTCCGCATGATCGGAGATGCCTGTAGTAATGTCGGGCACCACTTGCACTACCAACGTGCCGGTCGCGGAAGTTGGGTTGGTAGAGTCATTCTGTGCCACATAAGTAATGGTATGGAAACCAATATCCGCTTCATCCGGTGCCATGAACGACGTTACCAGTGCTTGCGCCCCTTGCGTGTTGGACAGTTCCGTATAGGACTGTACCGTGGTGCACTCGGAGAGCACACTGACCGATTGCCCTGGACCGCCGGCCAAAACCAACATGTCATATTCCAATTCATCCCCTACCATCAAACTGATGGTATCACAGTCGCTCTGCCAAGCGAAAATAGGCGACACCCCAACGGGATCCGCAGTGCTGAAGACAAAATGTGCGCTATCCAACCAGTCCACACCTGAGCCTTCACCATAGGGTCCGTCGTAGTTCATACCCAGCTCACGGAAACGACCAACTTGGGCATAACTGACATCGGCGCCCGTTGCCTGATTTACACCTACCGTGGCCGGGATCCCTCCAGAACCATTCGCGCCGCTGTTGCCATCGCTAGTGGCCCACTGCATGTTACCATAGCAAAAACTCACATTGTTGCCACCCGGGATCACCGGATCAGTGCCATCGGTAATGATCACCTGAAAGGAGTTGAGCAGATCGGTCTGGGCCGACCAATAGCCGACCCGATGCCAACTCACGAAAAGTGCAGTAGGAGTTAGCTTGTAGCTGACCCTGTTGCAATCCACACAGGATCCGCGCAGGTCCACATCGCTCCAGAACGGCGCAATGAACCGGGACCCATGTAGCGGGAAAGGCATTTGCGTTGAACGTGATGTCGGCAAAGTCAAAGGATAGCAGACCGTTCGTATTGATGAAGACCGTGTCCGCGTCCACACCAAGGAACTGGAAGTTGAACGGTAGCGTGATCGGTCCGAAGGTCCCATCATCCGGCGGGGTGGTGGATGTTTGGGTATTGCTTGGGATGTACCACATGTTGTTCGTAATGGTGGTATAGCTGCTATCGGGTTCCAACCAACAACCGCACTGTGCATGTGTCTTGGCCATAAAGAGGACAACGAAGGTTGCAAGTAGGGTTGTTCGCATAGCAGAAGAGTTCATGATCAACAAATGTAGATCGACCCTGGGTGCCGTTAGCTTCTGGCGGGAACTTGATGGAGTTGGTCGGGAGTGCTGAGACCCTGCGATCAGCACGAAGTATTACGCATGGGCTGGAACCGGAGCGCGGCTTACTGCACTAGCCCATCGGTTCCGGTATCGTGATCACCCGTTGCACAGGGAAAACGTTCTCTGGTCGGGAAGCTTTGTCCACTACCGTGAACGCGTGTACGATGTGTGTGAACCGCGACCGCTTGCGATCGAAGTAGAGGTAGGGCTTCTGGCTGCCAACGAGCTTATCTATCGCGGGCACATCCATGGGCACCACCCACGTGGGCGGAATGTCGAGGTCCGGAGCCTGCTCCAGCATGCTACGCGCACGCTCCCGAAGCGTATCGCGCTGAAGCATGTATACTTTGATGATCGCTTCCTCGAAACTGTTCATCGCCTTGGTCGTTAATGGGTGGGTTCTCTTTTCCTGACCTCGCTTTGCAGGTAAGCGTTCTTCATCGAGTCCAACTCCACCATCATGCGGTGCATGAAGCGATCATTCATCTCCATCCGTTTCTGGAAAAAGTCATCATGGAAAAAGTCATGATGAAAGAGGGTGTCGTTGAAGAACAGATCGTTGAACCCGGGATCGTTCAAGAATGGATAGCGCAGTCCCATACGCGGCTTGAAGTCGTTGAAGACACTGTCCATGAAGGCCGGATCACTGTTCTGGCTGCGATAGATGGAGGTGTACGTGGAATCGAAGGCCACCAGGTTACCGTTCTCATCGTACTGCTTGTTCACGCGCACGTCCACGTGCGGAGTGCTGATCCCTTGGGCAAGCGTGTCCGTGCTCAAAGGTGTATGTTGGTTGGTGGTCTGCCCATTGCAGGCGGAAAGGTTGAGCATGATCGCTATCCAAGCGAGCATGCCCATGAATGCGCTCTTGGTTTTCATTGGTCCATAGGGGTTTTTAATGTTCTAGGAGGATCGGGATGCCATCCGCTGCACAGCGGACGACATCCCACTTCCGGCCATCTCCGCAGCACTACGCCGCGGTTACTTGCACGATCACTTGATGCTGATCATGCGCGTCTTGGGCTTGGCCTCCTCGCTTTTTGGAATTGTGAGTTGCAGTACGCCATTCACGTACTCTGCCTTGATGGATTCGGCATTCGCGCTCTGCGGCAACACGAAGCTGCGCTCGAACGCCGTGCGACTGAACTCGCGCCGGGTCCATCGGAGTTCTTTGTTCTCATCTTCCACAGTGTGCTCTCCGCGTATGGTAAGGGTATCGTCCACCATCTCCAGCTTCAGGTCTTTCTTGTCGAATCCCGGGGCCTGCATCTCCAATTTGAACGCTTCATTGTTCTCGGTGATGTTCACGCGTGGCGCGTGGTCCTGCCATCCGTCGCTTCCCAGAAAACGACCAATGTGCTGGCCAAAGATCTCACTGGCCAAACGATCCACCGGTGAAGCGGAAGTCACCGGAGATTGCTTATACTTCATAAGTGTCATTGTGTGTTTGGTTTTTTATTTTCCCCGGCCACCATGGTCGGAGTTCTGATCTACGGATCACAGATCTTTTGCCAACGCCTGTAACCTGACGATCTGTAAGTCCTGTTGAACAATTTTTGTAAACGACCCTAGTGTACGAATGTCGATCTTTCAGCGACGCTGAAAAGTTGACACTACCGCACGTTCATGAACCGGGATACGCACGTACGGACCAACGCAGGATACAGGCGTATTTGGCGCTGCTATCCTAGTAGGGAGCGCAGCGTTTACGAACGAGGACACGATCCAACGTAAAGCTGATGGTACGCTCCATGAACGCACAGCAACCGCTTGCACTGTTCACCCAAGTGGCTGCACCGCCTCCTCGATCCGCCGGGTCAACTCCTGTTGGTCCATGCTCACTTCGCTGCCCTGCCGGTTGCCCTCCAACTGGTACACCATGGTACCGGTCTGGAAGTCCCACTTGCGGCCCACGATGCGCCGCCGCGCAAAAGGACCCAACTCCACGCTATCGCCCACCTTGTACCTGCAGAAGAGCTCGATCTCCTTTACAATATCCTCTTGCGAAACGTTGTAATGAATGATCAACGCTTGGTCCTTGGCCTTGGCGTGGATGGTATACAACCACAGCAACACCGGGTGCGGCGTTTTGCTGATGATGGGGTAAATGCCGTTCCAGAAAGGGACCAGCCCGTGCACCGGGCAAGGGGTCTTGGGTATGCGCATCGCCGAGTTTCTCGTCAAGGGGTTGGCGATAAGGTACGGATCGGAAAGGGGGAAAATGGAGTGATGGAAAAGAAGCAGGGTTTCCGAAGATGGGAGACGCTGCTAATGTTTGAAGGGGTTGAAACCGCAGCACGCTAGGTTGCGCGTGTTCCTGTTTATAACATCGTGGGCGCACATGCCCCGCTCCAAAGTACCTTGCCACCGTACCAGCTGTATGGGTTGAAGGATGGGGTGGTTGGGGTTGTGGAAGGGAAGTAGAACTTTGGAGAATGAAGAAGGAAATACGCCCCACCCCGGCCCTCCCCGATAGGGAGGGGGCAGACCCCACCCCGGCCATTCCGCCAGTCGGCGGAGAGGGTGAAATACCGAGCGCGCTTGGTGCTGGTGGTGCCGTGCATGGGTTGCATACGGCCAATGTGCGCATCTATGAACTGTTGAAGGAGCGTGCTCGGTCAATGCGCACGAATCCCACCAAGGCTGAGAAGGTGCTGTGGCGTGCGTTACGCGGTAACAGGACCGGCACCTATTTCCGGCGGCAGCATGTGTTGGGCAATTTCATTGTTGATTTCGTTTCCTTGGATCGCAGGTTGGTGATCGAAGTGGATGGCGACATCCATGATCACCAACAAGACTATGATGCCTTGCGCACGCAGTGGCTCAACCAAACAAGTTTTCACGTACTGCGCTTCCGCAACGAAGAGGTGTTATTGCATTTGAACAGCGTACTTGAACGCATCGAAACCATCATTCAGCAGCGCCCGTCGATCGTAGCACTCTGACCCTCACCGCCGGGGAGGGCAGGGTGGGGCGCATTGGATTCACTTCGATCTGATCACCTTTGTAACCATGTCCCTCTTCCAATCTGCCGTTCTCAATAAGTATTTGAAAGACCAAAATGATGCCCGCGTGGCTGCGGCGTATGCCACGTTCACGGCGCACTTTCATGATCCCAGTATACAGGCCAACATCCGCGAAGCGAAAGAAGAGCAGTACCAAGAAGGGTTCTTGCGCGACCTCTTCGTGAATGTGCTGGGCTACACGCTGAACCCGCAAAAGGACTACGAGCTTACCAGCGAATTCAAGAACGAGAAAGGCGCGAAAAAGGCCGATGGCGCCATCCTTCAAAAGGGCAAAGCGTTGGCGGTGATCGAGCTGAAGGGCACCGATACCACCGACCTACAGACCATCAATACGCAGGCCTTCAACTACAAGGCCAACCACACCGATTGCGTTTACGTGATCACCAGCAACTTCCACAAGTTGCGGTTCTTTATTGACAATGCGGTGGAGCACATCGAGTGGGACCTGTTCACGTTGAATGCGGAAGGGTTCCGGTTGCTGTGGCTTTGTTTGCAGCGCGACAATCTGCTGAGTGGCATCCCCAAAAAGGTGAAGGCCGAGAGCCTGCAACAGGAGGAGAAGATCACGAAGCTGCTCTACAAGGATTACAGCACCTTCAAGAATGCGTTGTGGCAGGATCTCTGCACCAACCACCCGGAACACGATAAACTGGTTCTCTACAAGAAGAGCCAGAAGTTGCTGGACCGTTTCCTCTTTGTGCTCTTCAGCGAGGATAAAGGTTTGTTGCCGCCGAACACGCTGCGCGGCATTCTGGAACAGTGGCGCAAGCTTACTGAACTGGACGAGTACCGACCGCTCTACGAACGGTGCCAGAAGTATTTCGGTTGGCTGAATGCCGGATACAAGAGCAGTACACAGGAGATCTTCGCTTACAACGGTGGCCTCTTCAAACCGGATGAATTGCTGGACAGTGTGCGCATCAGCGATGCGATTCTGGAGACACACCTCACCGCATTGCATGCGTACGATTTCGGTAGCGAGGTGGACGTGAATATCCTCGGCCACATCTTCGAGCATAGCCTCAATGAGATCGAGAACATCACCGCGCAGCTGGAGGGCCGCGCCGTGGATAGCAAGAAGACCAAGCGCAAGAAGGACGGTGTGTTCTACACGCCGAAGTACATTACCCAATACATCGTGGAGCATACGGTCGGCCGGCTGTGTACCGAGAAGAAGGACGAGCTGGGCGTGCTGGACGAGGAGTATGCCAAGGGCCGCAAGGGCAGGCAGAAGAAGACCATTCAAGAACTGGATACGAAGTTGGATGTGTACCGCGATTGGCTCCTGAGCCTCACCATCTGCGACCCCGCCTGCGGCAGCGGCGCCTTCCTGAACCAAGCACTGGATTTCCTGATCGCTGAGCACCGCTACGTGGACGAACTACAGGCCAGCTTGCTGGGCCATAGCATCACCTTCAAGGACATCGGCGACCACATCCTGGAGCGCAACATCTTTGGTGTTGACATAAACGAAGAGAGCGTGGAGATCGCACGCCTTAGCCTCTGGTTGCGCACTGCCACCAAGGGCCGCAAGCTGAACGACCTCAGCAGCAACATCAAGTGCGGCAACAGCCTGATCGACGACCCCGCCGTGGCCGGTGACAAGGCCTTTGATTGGAAGAAGGAGTTTCCGCAAGTGTTTGCGAAGGGTGGGTTTGATGTGGTGATTGGGAATCCGCCGTATGTGCGGCAGGAATTGATCAAACCGTTTTCAGCAAGTCTTGAAGCAGGTTATCAAGTATTTTCGGGAAAGGCCGATCTGTTCACATATTTCTATGAACTTGCATATCGCATCTTATCGCCGCACGGTCTCTTATCCTTTATCTCGTCAGGAAAGTTTTTCCAAGCAAGTTATGGGACACCTCTCGTTACGTTCCTGACCAAGCGATTCCGTTTTATTGAGGTAGTTGATTTTGATGACCTTGATGTCTTTGAGGGGATTTCGGCGTACCCATTGATTTTCACTGGACGCAAGGAGGAAGAACCCAAGAACTACGAATTCGCTTATGCCTTTGTGCCTGACTTGATCTACCACTCTTTGGCTGAGTTGATGGGTGCATTGCCATACGACAGCATTCGAATGGTTGACTTCATCGCGAACGATTTCAGTTTTCATACGCCCATTGAAGCGGCACTTATCAATAAGCTTAGTTATGGCTCAATTTATCTGAAGGACCTTGGGTTACTTCCTTTAGTAGGAATCAAGACCGGATACAACGAAGGCTACCTTACCACTGCGTCGACCCAGGCTACAATCAAACCTTACATATTCGGGAAAGACATCAAGCGATATACGCGTCCGATGGCTGAAACCCAGGTCATCTTCCCATATGAGCGACGTGATGGTGAATACACCTTACTCAACGAGGAAGAACTAGGGATTGCGCTCCACACACTTCAACTACAGAGAGGTCGCTTGGAAACTCGCGCTATTATTTGCGACGGGGTAAAGAATGGTTCAAAGATTTGGTACGAATACCAGCAGATCAACCGCAAACTGGACTTTGATCAAGAGTACATAGTCTATCCTAACGTTTCCTTGGGAGCGAACTACACTCTGAGTAGGAGTTGTGTACTAGACATGACCGGCTTCGTCATCCCAACCAATGATCTATACATCTTGGCACTGTTGAACAGTGCTCTATTGCAGTTTGTGATGTCAAAACTTGCGATCACTAGGCGAGGCGGATATCAGGAATATAAAGTCCAATACATCCAGAAGCTACCGATCAAGAAACTCAAAGATTCTGATAAGTCCCCATTCAAGATTAAAGCCGAAGCAGCCTTGAATTACGCGACTCAGTTGAACGAATTATCAATCAGGTTTACCACTCTTCTCCTATCCAAGTACACCCTCCCAAAACTTTCGCGCAACTTGGAGAACTGGCCCGTGCTGGATTTCAAGGGCTTCTTGAAGGAGTTGAAGAAAGCGAATGTGACGCTAACCCTTGCCGAGGAGGCGGAGTGGCTGGGCTACTTTACCGAGCAGCAGACCAAGGCCCGAGCGCTGCAAACCCAGATAGACAAAACAGATAAGGAAATTGATGCGCTGGTGTACCAGCTGTATGGATTGACAGAGGAGGAGGTTAGGGTTGTGGAGGGGAAATAGAACCCAGCCTACTTACCCTTCCTTTTTGCCAACCCTGCCTTGATGTTCTGCAGCTGGTTGCGCGCTACTGTTGCCTCATAAGGCTTTACCACATAGCTCCGATAGCGCGCATTGTGGCAAGAATCCTTCAGCAAACGGTAATATGAGGCCACTCCCGGCAAGTGGGATTTGACAAGATCCACAGTGGCTTCGTGTTTCGAGGGTTTGTCGCCCGGCCCTTTTCGCGCGTATCTACTCCCAAAATATTGGTCGAAGGAGTTGAGCGTTTCCCCTTTCTCGGTCAGCGGAAATAGCTTTTCATAGACCAAGTGCATCGCCGAATAGAATGCAGTAGTGATCACCCAATCCGGAAAAGTCCCTGATGTATTCAGTAGGTCGCAAGCGGCTTCGTTGTGCGCAGCGTGACCTTTCACGAGTTCAGCTCTTTAGCTTCAGCACATAACCATCGGCTGCAAGTGCCTTCGGATCAAGGTCTTTTCCACCAGCCACGAAGGAGAACCGAATATGGAACTGATCGTTGGTGACGGTGCTTTCCAACGCGTTGACCACGTCGTACACCTTCAGCAGTTTATCGCTCTTGAAGGCTGCTTCGGTTGCGACGATCATTACGCTGAATCGATGCCAAGAATCAATGCGCAACAGGGCACTTTCGGTCTTCAACTTTTGTACTTTGAAAGCCTTCAGCACCTTGTTGGTTTCCGATCCGGCCTTGGAAAGATTCTCGGTCAAGGCCTTCAGAAGTAGTTGACGAGTTGCTTCACTGCCTTCCTTAAGTCCATCGGCTTTTCCAACTTCCTTGCCCTTGAAATATGCTTGGATCACCTCGTCGGGGCTGTAATGATCCTTCTTGGGTACGGTCAGTTCCCAAGGCTTGGAGCCATTTGTTTGTATTGCGGAAGTTGCCATTGGGCTTTAGGATCGGTACTTACGTTCCTCTTTTTTGAGGATCAAGGCATTAGATAACTTCTCTGCCGACTAAAATGCCCGAGGTGTACTAAGAAGCTTGCACTTCAACGGCATGAAGCCGACCTTCATACACATCAGGCATGTCAAAGATAAGTCAATGGTTTAAACCTGTGCAGGATCTTCGCTTCAAGGCCCTGCGATCTGCGGGTACCGAGGCTTAAACACACCCCCCCCTCAATCCAACCGATGTGCCAACGTCACCGTCTTCTTGAACTTCTCCACGTTGCCGGCCAGGTCATAGACTTCCAGCACTACGATGTACGGTCCCATGCGGGCCAAGGAGCCGCCATCCATGATGCCATCCCACGAGATGGCGCCGGCGGTGCCGAGTTGTAAACCACCGCAGGGTCTGTCCGGGCTTTGGCGGTCGACCCTGCGATCTTCGCGTACATCAGAGTCAAACGCATGGCGCAGGAGCTGTCGAAGGTTGAAAGAGGAGGTAAAGAAGCTGATCGATCAATTGGATGGTCACGACATCTATGTCGTGACCATCTCAGAAGAGTTTGGAAATGAATGGAATAGCTTGTCCATCATAAGCCAATTGGGGGCACTACCCCCCCTTCAATCCAACCGATGCGCCAACGTCACAGTCTTCTTGAACTTCTCCACGTTGCCGGCCAGGTCGAAGACTTCCAGTACTACGATATACGGACCCATACGACACAAGGATCTATTATCCAAGATACCATCCCAAGAGATCACGCCTTCGGTACAAGCCCTTTCAAAAACCCTGAAGCAATCGTTCGAATTCGGTTGCGTCCTTAACGCGCACCACGGGGATATCCACCTTACGTAGTTCGGTATGTTCCTGCGTTTTTGCAACGGCGGCCATCATCAGCCGCACATCTTCACTTACGTTCTCCAAAAGCACTTGCACCTTTGATCCAGCTTGCACGCGCAGGCGCTCTTTGTGCAACTGATCTGCAAAGCCTCTGGAGATAAAGTCCACCCCAGCGAAATCAAGTATTACTTCCGCCAGACCGGGCTCTAATTCCGCGAACAGAACGGAAGCGCTATTCCGATAGTTGGGACTGTGTCCCAATAGGTTCATAACGGAAATGGTTGTTGCGGTTTTCATTGGGTTTGGATAAGTAGCCAGTAACGCGGATCACCCACGATCAAGAAAATTATAATAATTGAACGTGGGGGGAAGTCGTGTTGGTATCCGTAACGCAAAGTAACATCCGGGATATGAGGTTCCGTCCTTGAACTGATAAATTGTTTCACGTTGCTTGGTGTAGAACAAGCAAGAATCGCCGCTCCAAAGAAAAAAGGCTCCATTCATACCATGCACTAGCATGCGTCTGGATGTTGGAATGCCAAAACCCCTTGAAGTGCCATCGTATTTAGTACTCTGTCCGCTAAGTGCCAACTTTAGGGCTTCTACATCATTTGCGGGTTTAAAAAAGCCACTCGAAGTGTAGCTGCCTAAAAGACCTTGTCCTGTATCAGCGATAGCAACATCCAAGCATTCTTGTTCCAGGTTGTATTGGGCCATTACAAATCCAGAACCTCGGCCTGCATGGTAACCGATGTTTCCGGTGAGTTCTGCTAAGAAGTACTTCATGGCCATCAAGACCTGGCCTTTCATGTGGCACTGTTTAATTAGAAGGTCCTCTAAAGCTTGTATCAACTGTTCGCGAGTTTGGTCCTCCTTATCCGTGGCTGAAAAGCCGATCAGTGGTACATGATTTCGACTTTGTAAGGTTACCAATCGTCTGCGTGCCTCGAAGCTTAGGTCCACATTCCAAAAACCGTCCGGATAATTAATAGAGTGCAAATAGTTACGCATTTGCGGGTCATTGGCTCGGATGTCAACCTTTACTTCATGGCCATCCTCTGTCCAGCGTTTAGCAAATGCGGCTGATCCGCATAACAGTAAGGGGCTAAGAAACTCACTATTGTGCAGATCGAAAACGAACGGGTGCCCCGGTAACATCTTCCTGCGCACTTCGATCAACTCAGTTATCGGGTTGCTGAAATCCGCATACGTACGGCGGGGAAAGGAGATCCTATTCATTGCCGGTCGAAACTACTACCTGAGCTTCAGATCCGCTAACAACTATAACCGCGCAGGCTGTTCGCCTCGAGACCCTTTTATGTTTGCCGAGGTTTAAATACCCCCCACTCAATCCAACCGATGTGCCAACGTCACCGTCTTCTTGAACTTCTCCACGTTGCCGGCCAGGTCATAGACTTCCAGCAC
>Ga0209170_1001304_pt1 | contig 10684 bp, 9 predicted proteins | sample KloWWTKNB14_bulk_FD_187178 | JGI IMG/M metagenome (GOLD analysis project Ga0209170, IMG submission 187178) | Active sludge microbial communities from Klosterneuburg, Austria, studying microevolution and ecology of nitrifiers - Klosterneuburg... | ecosystem: Engineered > WWTP > Aerobic digester >...
CTCTTGTTCCGACTCTGTGGCCAGCCGTCGAAATCAGCATCATCCGCAGCGCGGGTGCAGCCGGCACCACCGGTCCCGCGCCCGTCGGGTTCGAGACCGGTGTCGAATGTCAGAACCGTTACGCGGAAGCGGTGATTGCGTTCACACGCACGGTGAGCCGGGAGACTCGGCGCGAGGCCGTGTTGGGCTTCAAGACACCTTTGGTGACCGCTTTGCTCAACGCTGAAGTGGCTTCCCGCAGGGTGGCCTTGGCTTCATCCGGCTTCTTGGCCGCGATCGCATCCTGAACCTTGCGGAGGATGCTCCGGACCGAGCTGATGGTGGAGCGGTTGCGCAAACGACGCTTCTCAGATTGACGGGCACGGCGAATCGTGGATTTGTGGACAACAGGCATACGGATTCTCCTACGTTCAAAGCTTGAGCTTGTAACATAGGATGAGAAGAGAGGTCAAGGACACTGAAAGGAGTCAGCCGGGCCCCGAGGCAACCAGGGGGTAACGGCGTACACATGATGACACGGATTGATGCACGAGATCGGTTGATTGTCGCGCTGGATGTTCCCTCCGCGGCGGAAGCGGATGCGCTGGTGGCTCGCATGGGAGACCAGGTGCGATTTGTGAAAGTCGGCCTGGAGTTGTACACGGTGGCGGGGCCGGACATCGTCCGGAAGCTGGTGGACCGTGGGAAGCGGGTGTTCCTTGATCTCAAGTTCCTCGATATTGAAGAAACCGTCCGGCGTGCGACGGCTCGGGTCGCTGCTATGGGTGCCACCTTTCTGACCGTCCATGCGAATCGAAAAGCGTTGATTGCGGCGGTGCAGGGACGGGGATCGTCCGATCTCAAACTGCTGGCGGTGACGGTGCTGACCAATTTCGACGGGGAAGATTTGCGGGAGATGGGCATTCAGCGAAGCGTGCAGGATTTGGTAACGGCGCGGGCCATGCTCGCGGCCGAAGTGGGCTGCGACGGCGTGGTGGCGTCGGGAGAAGAGCCGCAGGCGATTCGTGCCAAGGTGGGACCGAATCTGGTTATCGTGACCCCCGGGGTCAGGCCGGCAGGAAAAGGGACGGATGATCATGCGCGAGTGACGACGCCGACCCAGACTATTGCAGCCGGGGCCGACTATCTGGTGATCGGTCGTCCTATTCGCGATGCTCAGGATCCTCCTGCCGCCACGGCGGCCATCCTGGAAGAAATGCAAGCGGCCTTCGATCGCCGGGGGCGTTGACGGTCAAGTCCCAAGTTGATTTCGTCCATGCGACCGGGGATACAGAATGCGTCGCGACTTCGCCCGGCCATTCTACGCAGCAAAAGCTGAGTCAGGGTGAGGTCTCGGGGCGGTTGCGACTGTTCTTCGGGGTTTGTTAAGATGCGCGTTCCTCGTTAACCTGGTGTGGTGGGTGTAGCTCAGCTGGTTAGAGCGCCGGATTGTGGATCCGGAGGTCGCGGGTTCGAAACCCGTCACTCACCCCAACGTCTGCGGATACGGATCACTCGAGCGGGTAGCCAAATGACCGGTGGCAACAAACAGGTCGCTCCATTGGCCCCGCGCTCCTCGCCGGCTCCGGTCGCCACGACATTTCAGTTGCGGTCCTTTCGTCGTTTTCCCGTTCAGTGTTCTGTGTATTACTCCAGCGATGCGCTCCAGGGAACCGGCGTCGCCTGGAACCTCTCCCTCAATGGGTGGCGTATCGACGGGACACATCCGGTCGAGCCCGGAACGGTCGTGACCCTCTGCGTGTTTCTTCCCGACCAGCATCCCACCGTGTTTATAGACCGCGCAGTCGTGCGGTGGTCGCGTGGGCAGGAATTCGGGATTGAGGTGAATGAGATCAAGGCCGATGAGCATGCTCGCCTCGAACAGTTCGTCACGGCCTTAGTCTGACCGCTGCCCTTCTCCATTTATCTTTTTCCGATCTATGAGATTGCGAAGCGGGACTGCCTGCCCTGACGAGAAACTGAATATTCTTGGCCATCCCCAGCGAGTTGAGTAGACTGAGTCGTCGCGAGGCTGAGACGGCATCGAGCCCTCTCCCTCGCCGGAAATCATGGCTAAGTCACAGACATCTCGTTCCCATTCCCGTGTGCCCGTCAGCTGCTTCCTCTATTATCTCGGGGAGGGCCTGGTCGGAACCGGCAAGGTGTGCGATCTTTCGGTCAAGGGCTGGCGGATCGACGGGGATAAGCCGGTCACGGTCGGCATGAAACTCACGTTGCGCGTCTTTTTGCCTGACCAGCCGAAGGCGATTGATGTAGATGGGGTGACGGTTCAGTGGGTGCAAGGCCGTGTCTTTGGGCTTGAAACCGTCAGGATGAGCGCTACCGCCCAAGCACGCATTCACAAATTTGTGGAGTCAGTGCTCAAGGAGTCGGGATCTTCACGAGTTGCGTGACTCCTTAATCGTTTATCGGTTATTCGGCTCTCCGACCTAGTCTGGGTCCGGTTCGCAGCAACAGCTCTCGTTTCCGTTCCCTCTTCCTTCCGTTTCGCCGGCGATACTACGAACCTCTCTGAGCAGGATAAAAACGATCGGGCCGGAGCGCCCCCACCTTTCGGGGACTATCAGGCTATTCGTTGTTTTTCATATTCTGCCGAGGCGTTTGCTTGGAGGAATGGATGGAACAACAGAATCGCCCGCGTTTTATCGTCGAGTGTACCGGATCACGCTCCGAAGATGGTTTGTTGGTGTGGAACGGCCGGATGCTCGATCTCTCGATTCCGGGATGGTCACGGACTGGACTCAAAGGATTGCAAGCGGGAGACTTACTCCAACTGCATTTGCATATTCCGGGGCAGCCCAGGCCCCTCTCGGTGAGGCTGGCGACGATCCGCTGGGCCAGCGAGTCGAAGCTGGGGGTCGATCCCATTCTTATGGATGCCGATGACCAACTCCGTTTGAACGACTTCGTCAGCGCCCATGACACCACTCCTCCGTTCAGTACGGATCGGAAAGAACAGATCGTCATTTCCGACGCCGGATAGCCGATTCGAATGTTCCTCCGCTTGTCCTCGCTCTTCTTCCTTACCTGCCGGCTCGTGATTCTGCGTACATGCGCCTTGTGTCATCGAGGTCTGCCGCCTATCGGGCTGCTGTGTTGGTGAAATGTGTGAGCGAGATGCGGAAGGTGGTCAAGCGGCGTGGCGGCAGGATTGCTTGACATCATCGGGCAAGATGGTGTCTCTTAGCGAAGACACGTTGTTACACACACCAGCCTTTCGCCGGTCCAGCTCGGTCATGTCATAGATGGTTTGCCAGGGCGGAGGCGTGCGAGACTTGACGTATGACGCCTGGCCCCCAACTTCCCGATGCGACCCATACCACCCCACTGACGCCCGAAACGGAGGCGCAGGTCGACCAATTCGCCCATACGGATATTTTGGTCGGGATTCCCAGCTTCAACAATGTCGAAACCATCGGGCATGTCGTCAAGGCGGTGAGCGCCGGCCTGGCCAAGTATTTTCCGGAAGCCCGCGCCGTATTGGTGAATTCGGACGGCGGCTCGACCGACGGGACGCAGCAGGTGGTTTCGCAGGCCGTCGTCGATCTCAAGACCCTCTTCATCGGCGATCAGCAGAGCTCGCTCCACAAGATCATCACGCCGTATCACGGCATTCCCGGTAAGGGGAGCGCCTTTCGCACGATTTTTGAAATTGCGCGTCGCTTGAAAGCCAAGGCCTGTGCCGTCGTGGACTCGGATCTGCGGAGCATCACCCCGGAATGGATTGAGTTGCTGGTGAGCCCGGTGTTTGAGCAGGGGTTCGACTACGTCGCGCCCTATTATCTGCGGCACAAGTATGACGGGACTATCACCAACAGCATTGTGTATCCGCTGACGCGAACCCTCTATGGTCATCGTATCAGACAGCCCATCGGCGGCGATTTCGGTTTTTCCGGCCAGTTGGCCCAGCACTATCTCGACAAGCATGTGTGGGAATCGGAAGTGGCCAAGTTCGGCATCGACATCTGGATGACGACGGAAGCGATCGCCAGCGGAGCGCGCGTCTGTCAAAGCTTTCTGGGCGCGAAGATCCACAACCCCAAAGATCCGGCGGCGGACCTGTCGGCGATGTTGGTGCAGGTGCTGGGCGCCGTGTTCGCGCTGATGGAAGATCACTATGCGGTGTGGGGCAAGACGGATGGCTCGAATGCCGTACCGTTGTTCGGGTTTCAATACGAGGTCGGGGTCGAGCCGGTCAACGTCAATGTCGATCGGATGATCAGCACCTTTCGGCAGGGCCTGAGTGATCTGGGGACGATTTGGGATCAGATTCTCGCTCCCGGCACCAGACAGAGTCTGAGGCCGTTGGGAACCTGTTCGGCGCAAGACTTTCGTATTGCCGACAATCTGTGGGCACGGGTCGTGTATGACGCCGCCGTGGCCTACCGCAATCGCGTGTTGCCGCGCGACCATGTCTTGAAGGCCTTCACTCCCCTGTACCTGGGGCGAACCGCTTCGTTTGTGTTGGATACCCAGGGGCTCACATCGAGCGAGGCCGAGGGCCGCATCGAAGCCTTGTGCCAGGCGTTTGAAAAGGATAAGTCCTATCTGGTGGCGCGCTGGAATGAGCCACATGCAGGGTAATGCGCGCAACTCGATCCATCTGAAGGCAGGCTGCAGTAGAGGCCGGAGGAGGGAAGTATGAAAGAATTTTTTGAGAAGGGGCTACTCGATCCCCTGGAGTTGATGGCGCGGCAGGTGCTTGCGGTGTTACCGAGCCTGTTGGCGATGTCGATCATTTTCTTCGCGGGATTGGTGGTCGCGTGGACCGCCAGTCAGGCGCTGGAGCGGTTGCTGCGGGTGGTCGGGCTGGATCGATTGTTCGATCGACTGGGAGTGACGGGCGCATTGCTGCGCGGAGGGGTCAAAACCGATCCGTCACGTCTGGTGGGGCAAGCGGCCTATTGGTTGGTTATGATTTTCGCGACCGTCGCCGCCTTGGGTGCGCTCAATCTCCAGCCGATCAACGATTTCGCCAAGTCGTTCCTGGCGTATGTGCCGCATCTCGTGACGGCGGGTCTCATTCTCGTCGCCGGTTGGTTATTATCCAACTTTGTGTCCCAGGCGGTTCTGATCGCCGCCGTCAATGCAGGGTTGCCTCCGGCGCGACTGGTGGCGACCTGCTCGCGATGGGGGATTCAACTGTTGGCGGTCGCCATGGCGCTTGAGCAACTCGGGATCGCCCAGAATATCGTGGTGGTGGGATTCGGCATTACACTCGGTGGGCTCGTCATGGCCGGGGCGATTGCATTCGGCCTGGGCGCCAAGGATTTGGCCAAAGACTATCTTGAGCGCGGGCTTTCGATCCGCACGCGGGACGGGGCGCCTGATGACTTGCGCCATCTCTAGGCAACCGCTGTTTCGACACCTAACATATAGCTGGTAAGGATCTAGCGTGACCGATAAAATTTCAGATGTCGATGCTGAGGCCAAGGCGCGGCGCTGGCTGGGCGGCGAAGCGGCCGTGCCCCGTTACCCGCACCGGCGCCAGAGCCCGTTCGTGTTCAACCGCTCGCTTGTGGGCCTTGTGGCGTTTGCGGTCGGACTAGGGTTTGCCGGTGGGCTTCTGGCAGGTCTCCAGTGTCGGCGTCGTCCTCCTGTCTCTGCGAAGGAGTAACCATGAGTCGACCATTGCAGCGTTGGTGCCGGGTGGTTCGGGAGTGCCGATCCGCTGATCGTCAAAGGGTCGGCAACAGATCCATGAGGCTTCGGTTCCATCCGACAGGCCCCACCCCTTCGGCGCGGGTGAGGTGGGGAAACTGCACGTCCGAATCGTAGGAACCGTCCGGCTTCCGGACGAGGATGGGGTAGGTCACTGCTTCCAGCATGGGAAGGTCGTTCAGACTATCCCCAATGCCCACGGTGATCAGGGCGCGTCCTTCCTGCTGTGCGCGCCGCTCGTACCAGGCAATGAGTCGCCGGCTCGCAACCCCTTTATCGTTTCCTCCCATCAAATGATAGAACCGGCCTCCTCGGGTCCAGCGCAAGCCGCGTGTTGCCGCCGCTGCTGACAAGCGGTTCCAGACCATCCCATTCGATTCCACAACAACCGGCTCATCGTATTCCCGTTGGGTGGCCAGCAGAGTCTCCGCAGGAGACAGCCCCGTGAGGTCTGACACCTCTTCGAGAGAGAGATCCCCGAACCCTCGCAAGCGACAGCCCAGATCCCGCCCGATTTCTTTCAGGGCCGTCCTGAGCCGGACATAGGGGGTGCCGATTTCGACCACCTCGTAGTCCCCGCGGGGTGCGGCCTGCTCCAAAGGAAATGGGAAATAGCCCATGGGGATGAACAACGCTCCGCCGTTTTCGACGATAAAGGGATGGCGATTGTCCAGGCGAAGTCGCAGCGGCTCCATTTCCGATCGGGTCTTGCTCGAAACCAGGATAAGCGTTGCACCCAGGGTCTGAATGGCAGAGAGGGCGCCCGTGGCTGCCTCGTAGGAATAGGTGGTGGCGTCGAGCAGGGTTCCGTCGAGGTCCGTAAGGATGAGGATGTGGGCCTTGGTCAAGGAGTCCTCCTTGATCACAGTATACGAACCCCCGGAGACGGATAACACATCATTCTCGGACAGTCAGTGCTCCCGTCTGCCGACGGTGGCGACTTCCAGACTGTGTGTCAGAACCGGCACAGGAGAATCCCTAATCAAGATCGTGCCCGGTAATGCCGAAAAGGATAGACACATGGCTGTGTCGGAGAGCTGGGTGACGTTATCCAGGTAAACGGCAGGCATTCCACGGTCATCACCGCATCATGGCTCAGAAGAGGACCATGTAGTGGCCAAGGCACTTCCCTTGCTTTCCCCCGAATGGTGCAGTTGTTCTCGGCGGTGGATTGCCCGGTTGGGATAGTCCCTGCTGGCATTCTAGTCATGGAGTCATGCGGCGCGAGAAATGTCTGTAACTTTATAGGTTTATACAGTGCGATCTGATAAGAAATCTCCTCTCAAGTCAGACAAAAAAGTCCCTCCGAAGGTCCAGAAAAAGGGGAGCATCGGCTTTAACAAAAAGTCGGCGCTTCTCGAAGATGCCATTACACAAATGAACGCCGGCAAGTACGGCCGGGCGTCCTCCGCGTTGAAAGACCTGCTCGCGCTTGACCCGCTCAACGCGGAAGCCCGGCGCCTCTTCGCCACTCTCCATCTGCGGCTCGGCAGTCTCATGAGCGCCAGGACGGCGTTCGAATCGCTGGCTCGGGAAGCGATGGAGCGGCAGGACTATTGGTTGGCGGAGTCGCTCTTGCGGGAATATCTGACGGCGGGACCCCGCTATGTTCCTTTCCTGGAGATGCTGGGCCGTGTCTACGAGGAAAAGGGCGACGTCATGGCGGCGGTGGCTGAGTACGGCAAGGCGGTGGAGGTGTTGCTGGAAGATCCGGACACTGACCACCCGAACCGGGCCAGCGATCTCTTTGTGCGGATTCGTTCCCTAGCCCCAGGAAGTCCGGTGGCCTTTCGTTTCGCGGCCATGTTCGACACGGTAACCGGGCAGGTCCTGCAGGTTACTCCCCAGCCTCCTGTGGTCGATTCTATCAACGAGACCGCTCACGCCCCGGCACTGATCGAGACTCCCCCTGTTACAGACTCTGCGGTGGTCATGCCTTGGGAGCAAATGGAGACGGCCTCCAGTGATGTCCCACGCCAACAGGAGATTCAGGTCTCGGCGGTCGAGCAGTCCCCTGAGGTGATTGCTTTCACCACCACCTCCTCGACGCTGGAGGCGGTGACAGAAGATCTGCTGCAGGCCAAGCCAGAGGAGTCACTGTCGGTTACGCTGCCCGTCGATTCGCCACAGGAGTCGGAGGTTCAACCTCAATCTGAGTCTTCAGTTTCAGCCGTTACCTCGGCGGTGGAGTCGGTGCAGGCTGCCGGTGAAAGTGATCCTCCTGTCTTAGAGGTCGATCCTGCTTCGATAGAGTCGGCCGAAATAGCTTCTGCATCGGTTGCCGAGGTGTTCACCCCCACGATGGACGCGTCGGCGAAAACCGGTCCCGACTCGGTCGCTACACTGTCGGCACACTCCGCGCCGATGCCCTGGGACCAAGTGGAAGAGGCCGCTGGGATCATTCCTCCGCAGCCAGAGGGACCGGCGGCGACGCCGGCGGACATTGCTCCTCCCCCTTCGGGAGAGGTGGGCCTCACGCCATCAGTGGCCGAGTCGCCAGCTCCGTCGATTGAGGTCCTCACGCAGTCCAGTGGGCACCCGATTGCCACAGCACCGGCGAGCCCTGCCCCCATGCCTTGGGACCAGATCGAAGAGGTTGCGGTCGTAATCCCCTCGCCACCGTCGAGTCCGGAACCGGTCATTGTTGACGCCGAGTCGTTGCCGCCAACGCAGAGCGAGGTCTCAACGCTGCCGCTGGCCGAATTAGCTCCATTCCAACCTGTCGAACCTGAACCGCCGGCTGCCGCCGCTCCGATGCCGTTCGAAGAGATGGACCTCCAGGCACCAGTGTCTGAGCCCATCGCGCCGACGATCGAAGTGCTCACGCAGGCCAGTAGCCATCCTATTGCCCAAGCGCCGACAAGTCCTGCGCCGATGCCCTGGGATCAGATCGAAGAAGCAGCGGGTGCTGTGGATCCGCGCACTGAGACCCTGATGGAGCCTGGAACGGACGAGGTTGAGAAGGCGATCGAGTCTCCTGCGCCAAACCAGGCGGCCGAGGTCAGTCAGGCCGCGGAGTCGGTTTCTTCATCGCGTCCTTCGGAACTCACCTCATCGGGACTCTCATGGGAGGAAATTCTTGCGGCTGTGGCGGCCATGCAAACGTCTCCTGCGCCCGCTCAGACGCTTTCGGATGGTGAGCAGAAGCCTGCGTCCGATGCTGCGGTACAGGAGCGGACGGCTGGCGCTCTCACGGCTCCGCCAGCTCCTCCAGAGGAAGAGTCCCCCTTGTTCGAGGCGACGGTCCCGGACATTCCGGCTGATCAGGCCGGTGCAGCCACAACCTTGTCGGCGCCCATGCCATGGGAACAGATTGAAGTGGACGATGTCACGATTCCGCGCCAGGAGCCCGAGCCAGAATTTGGCCCGGCCTTTGCCGAGGGTGTCGTGGCAGTACAGGACTCCACGGTGGCGTTGCCTGCAGCGCCAGACGTGACTGAGGCAACGGTTGCTGGAGAGGCTTGTTTGGCGGAGCCCGTCGCTGATCGCCCTGTGGAGCCTATTGCCACAGTGACCGCTGAATTGCGGATTCTCTCCCCGGATGCTCCGACCGAGGCGCCTGAGGATTCTATTCGTATTCCAGTCGAGCCCTACAAGGCGGTCGAGGCGCCGAATCCGGACACCGTGCCTGAAGCTGAACAACCGGCCGAATCCACGATCGATCGAGCGGTGGAAGCTCCGTTGCGTCTGGCCGACAGTGAGTCGGTTGTCGCCACGAGTTTAGAGGAACCACCTCCTGCTTCAGTCGAACCGGTGACGGAGTTTGCCATTGCCGTCAACACCGACGTGACGCCGATGGAACCGGAGCAGGTCACCGTCGAAGAGCCTCAGGCACCGGTCGGCGAGGCGGTTGCGGAACTGCCGTCGGAGCCAGTCCTGCCGGTGGAGCAGCCCGCGGAGATTCTCTGCGCACAGGAGGTCAGAGTCGAGCTTGCGCCGGAGGCGCTCGCGGAGAGTCGTGTTCCTGCCGCCGCGCCTTCCCTAGCGGACGAGAAGCCGGTTGCACCGGATGCCCCCTTGTCGCCGGTTGTTCTGGGGGTGACACCTCAAGCAGAGCCGGAGATGGCGTTGACCGATCAGGAGCCATCCTCTCCATCAGCGGCTGAGGCTCGTGAAGTTGACACGGTTCCCATAAGCGAATCCATTGTTCCTCCGGTGGAGGCATCGCTCAATCCGGTCGCGCCGTCTCCCGAAGCAGCCTCACTTCCGCCGAGTCCTCTGCCGATCATTGTCGCAACGGAGGAACCGGTTTTGCCTCCGGTCGAGCCAACGCAAGCGGCGGTCGTCTCTCCATCGCCAGAACTCGTGGAGGCACCTGCTGAGTCTGTGGCTCCTTCGGAGGAGCAGGCGCCGCCTCCAACGGCTCAGGTGGTTTCTCCGCCCGACGCGGGTGAGGGGTTGCGGATTCTGTGGGATGACACGTCGTCTAAGCCGACTCCGAGCGCCTCAACCGGGAACATGCTGACACGCTGGCTCAAGAAGCCCGCAGAACCCGTTCTGGCTGAAGTTGCTGAAGCTACTCCCCCAGCGACCATTCCCGATGAAGCCCCGGCTCCTGTTCCCGCCTTGTCTGTCGAGCAACAGGGACCCGCCGTTGTGGCGGTGGAACGCCTGCCCGACGAACAGGAAACTGTGACGCCTATGCCCGTGGACGCGCCTGTTGCTCGCCCCAAGCCGAGTCAGCCTGTCGGAGCCGGCGCGTGGACTCGAATGGGCGAGCTGGTGGCCTCTCTGGTTGGAGCCGGGGTGTCGACGACCCAATCGTTAGTCGTCATGGTCCTGGCGCTGGTCGGGCTCACGCTGGTACTGATCGGCGGAGCGGTCGGTGTGGTCGCACTGACATGGCTGGTCCTGGAGGAGCAGCCCAGCGCGGCCTATCGCACCATGACGTCGGTGCCGCAACGTACATTGCAGGATTCCAGCAAGAACGGATATGTCCTTCTCCTTGGATTCGGTGCAGCGGCGTCTCAGGATCCTGTGCAGGCCGGGATGGACCGGCGCGTTGAGGGGGCCGATCGTGCCT
>Ga0209170_1001318_pt1 | contig 10609 bp, 8 predicted proteins | sample KloWWTKNB14_bulk_FD_187178 | JGI IMG/M metagenome (GOLD analysis project Ga0209170, IMG submission 187178) | Active sludge microbial communities from Klosterneuburg, Austria, studying microevolution and ecology of nitrifiers - Klosterneuburg... | ecosystem: Engineered > WWTP > Aerobic digester >...
GAACACGCTGGCGGCGGTGCGCACCAGCGTCTGGTCAAATATCTCGTCCACCTCGTGCAGCGTGCGCCAGGCCATCCACGCGCTGGCCATCAGCCAGATCAGCGCGATTCCGGCCACCAGCCACAGCACCAGCCGCCGGTTCAGGGACGGGCGCGTCATGCGCCGCGCTCCACGCGTGGATTGATCGCATAGCCGATACCGCGCAAGGTCTCGATCCAGCCCGGCCCGAGCTTCTGGCGCAGATGATGGATATGCACTTCCACGGCGTTGCTCGCGACCTCCTGGTCCCAGCCGTACAGGGCGGCCTCGAGCTGCTCGCGGGAATAGGCCCGCCCCGGATGGCGGACCAGCATTGCGAGCAGTGCGTATTCGCGCGCAGTCAGCTCCAGTGTCGCGCCCGCCATTGTGGCACTGCGTGCCGCCGGGACGACTTCCAGCGCGCCGATGCGGATGGCCGGCTCGATCTGCCCGTCGGCGCGCCGCAGCAGCGCGCGCAGGCGTGCGGCCAGCTCGTCGAGATGCACCGGCTTGACCACGTAGTCATCAGCGCCGGCATCGAGCCCGGCCACGCGATCCGGCAAGCCGTCGCGCGCAGTCAGCAGCAGCACCGGGGTGGCGTCCTTGCGACGGCGCATGTCGGCGATGATGGCCGGTCCGCTGCTGCGCGGCAGGTTCCAGTCGAGTACCGCGGCCGCGTAGCTCGTGTCGGTGAGCGCGGCCGCGGCCTGCGCACCATCGGTGATCCAGTCCACCGTGTAGCCGAGCCGGCGCAGGCCGGCTGTCAGCGCCTGTCCCAGTGCGTGATCGTCCTCGGCAAGCAGGATGCGCATGCAGGCACTGTAACGTCAGTCAGGGCCTCATGCCGTGATTGCCGTGATTGCCGTGATTGTCATCCAGCGCACGCTTGCGGCCGTGGAACATCGAGGCGATCAGGTTTTCGCGATAGTGAAGACTCTCGCTGATCGCGGCCACGACGTGCAGGCCGACCAGGACAAGGACCGAATAGGCAAGCACCTCATGGAACTCCTCGAGCCACTCTGCGCCGAAAAAGCGATCCGTGGTCTGCAGCCAGCCGGTGACGCCGACGAGGACGACTCCGGCGAGCAGTGCAAGCATCATGGCGGCCGCACCCGGATTGTGACCGAGTTGCCGCCGGGAGCGCCCGACCAGGCGCTCACGCAGATAGCGGCTCACCGCTCGTGGACCGCGGACCCAGTCGCTGAAGCGGGCGTGTCGCGGGCCGACCCAGCCCCAGACAAGCCGCACTGCAATCACGAGCAGCGCGGCGTAGCCGAGCCAGTTGTGCAGGGGATCGCCGCCTTCGTTCATGAAGTTGGCCAGAAACCCGATAGCGAGTGACCAGTGTAACGTGCGTACGATCGGGTCCCAGACTTTGACAGTAGTAGTCACGGCGATCCACCTGCGGGTGATTGCTCAGCGCTGCTTGACGATTCGACCGTCGGTCGGATCGAAGTAGATCTCGACGTTCTTGCCGTCCTTGTCCTTGCCATAGATCTCGTAGCAGTTGCCCGATATCTTGAACACCTTGATCGTGTAGCCCTGATCGAGGATTTGCTGCTTCATCGTGGCCTCGGGCATCCACTGGTCCCGCGGGGCCTGCGTGCATTCGGGGGCAGCGACTGCGGCGGCGGATGCCAATGCGGCGACGACGAACAGCGGTGCGGTGATATGGCGTTTCATCTTGCTCTCCAGGTTCGGCATGATTGCCTGGGGTCGCAAGTTAAACCCGCTTTCTTAAGCGAACCTTAAGGCGGTACCGGCCGCCGCTCGGCCCTCAACGCGAGGCGACCGGGGGCGGTAGCGCAGCCTGCCGGGCCCGGTATCGCACCACGAGGCGCGCAACCTGGGTGTGCGCCGGATCCCTGCTCGACACGTTGACGCAGACGGGCAGCAGGTCCGCCGGGGCTGCGTAATTTGCTGGAGTATCGGCGAAGGCCATTGTGAGAGTCTGGGTTTCGGCTTCGTCAGGATGCATCCGCCAGTCCGCGCCCGCCTCGAGCGATCGGGAGTAGCGTTCGACGTCGAGGCGCTCCGCTGCGGCCGGTATCTGGGTGCAGAGCATGACGGGCGCAGTCGCCGCCGGGTCGCACACCGGCGCGGGACCCTCGCCCTCGGCGTCGTTACGCACGCAGGGTGCGAGTTGCACCAGAGCCTCAGACGCAGCGGCCTGCGGCAAGGGTCGGTCCGCCACGGCGTGACGTTCTTTTTCGGCAACGAGGACCTGAAGCTGCTCGTGCAGCCCGGCTCGCAGCCGGGCGATTTCATCCCGCGCGCCCTCTGCGCGAAGTTCGGAATAGGCATAGCCGCCAACCGCGGACGCCAGCACGAGCGCGACGAGTGTCAGCGCCGTGCGCAGTGCGCTCCGGCGGGGCTTTGCGCTTGCCGGAGAGCGGGCTCGCATCAACTGGAATCCGGCGGCACTCACCGTAGCCGATGCGCCGATGACGGCAGCGACAATCGTTTCCGACAGACCCACGACAGCCTCCGGCGATTCTGGGCTGTCGAAGTGTAACGGCGCAGCCCCGGCCGGCGCATTCGACCCGCTACGCGATGAGGGGCCTGCGTAGAGCTGGACAGGAGATCTGTGACGCAGGTCACGCGCCACACTGTCGGCGCCGTGCGACGAAAGCGGCGTCCGCGCAGCGCACGCGTGGAAAACCACGCTTGCCATGCCCGCATGCCGGTGTGAAGCTTCGACACCCGCCGCCGCCTCACCGGAGACCCGCATGCCGGGACCCTTGCACGGCATTCGTGTCGTCGAACTGACCAGCGTAGTTCTCGGCCCCTGGGCCTGCCAGTTTCTCGGCGACATGGGCGCCGATGTAGTGAAAATCGAGGCGCCGCGCGGCGACAGCAACCGCACGCTCGGCGCGTCGCGGCATCCCGGCATGGCGGCGCTCTATCTCACCTGCAACCGCAACAAGCGCAGCATTGTGCTCGATCTCAAACAGCCGGGAGCGCGCGAGGCGCTGCTCAAGCTGGTCGCGACGGCGGACGTATTCGTGCACAACAACCGCCCGCAGGTCATGACGAAGCTCGGACTCGATTACGCGGATCTGAAGAAGGTGAATGCACGGATCATCTACTGCGGAGCGTACGGCTACTCGAAGCAGGGTCCCTACGGCGCCAAGGGCGCGCTCGACGATTCGATCCAGGCGGTGAGCGGCATTGCGATGCTCAACAAGCTGGTGCTCGGCGAACCGCGCTACCTGCCGACCGTCGTGGCCGACAAGACGACTGCGATGACGGTCGTCTACGCCGTGCTCGCGGCGCTTCTGCATCGCGAGCGCACCGGCGAAGGCCAGGACATCGAAGTGCCGATGTTCGAGACGATGGTGCACTTCGTGATGGGCGAGCATCTCTGGGGCATGAGCTTCGATCCGCCGATCGGCGGGCCAGGCTACACGCGCCTGATGAGCAGGGAGCGCCGGCCGTATCCGACGCAAGACGGTTACATCGCCATCCTGCCGTACCTCGACGCACACTGGGTCACTTTCTGCAACGTGGTCGATCGCCCGGATCTGCTCGCCGACCCGCGCTTCAAGACACTCGCGGATCGCGTGCGCAACATCGATGCAACCTATTCAGAGACCGCGAAGATCATGGCGGCGCGCACCACGCGCGAATGGCTCGATCTGTTCTCCACAACGAGCGTGCCGACGATCGTCGTGAACAGCCTCGAGGACCTGGCGACCGATCCGCACCTCGAGGCCGTGGGCTTCTGGCGGTCAGTCGATCACCCGACCGAAGGCAAGCTCAAGTTGCCGGCGTTCCCGGTGAACTTCAGCGCGACTCCCGCGAGTATCGAGCGTCATGCGCCGCGCCTCGGCGAACACACCCGTGAAGTGCTGCGTGAGGCTGGTCTCGACGAGTCCGCGATTGATTCACTGCTCGCGAGTGGTGCGGCGATGACCGCGGAGGGTGCGGCGAAAACCGTATCGCAAGGCGCGGACTGAGGTTGCGCGCTGCCCTCAGCCCGCCGTGGCTTGCGCCGCCAATCCGTAGACGCGCAACGCGTTGTCGCGCAGGAACTTGCGAAGGGGCTCGGGACGCAGCCCGAGGCCGAGCACTTCGTCCATGGTGCGCTTGAAGCCGAGTACGGGAAAATCCGTGCCGAACAGCACCTTGTCCTGTCCGTAGGTGTTGATGTAGTTCACGAAACCCTGTGGCCAGAACTTCGGGCTGTGTGCGTCTGAGCCGATGTACACGTTCGCGTGTTTCCACGCCATCGCGATCATCTCGTCGGCCCAGGGGATGCCAACGTGGATGCCGATGAGCTTGAGCTCCGGAAAATCGCAGGCGATGCCGTCGAGCAGGATCGGACGCCCGACACTGCGCATCGGCTGCTCCTTTGCGTAGACCATCGACTGCCCGACCTGCATCTGGATCGGCACACCGAGTTCACAGCACTTGGCGTAGAAGGGGTAGTACTTCGCGTGATCGGGTGGCAGGTCGAACCAGTGCGGATAAAGGTGAGCGCCGATGAATCCCATGTTCTTCACGGCGTCCTCGAGCGCGCGCACGCCGTGCATGCCTTCGAACGGGTCGAGGCCCGCGAGGCCGTAGAAGCGGCCCGGATACTTCTCAATGGCGCGCGCGACAATCTCGTACGGCAAATGAAATGAACCCGGGAGTCCCTTGCGGCCCGCCTTCGGGGCGAAGAGGAACGCCCGCTCGACGCCTGCATCAGCCATCTGGGCCAGCATGTCGTCGAGCGGCATTCCCTGCATGCTCGTCTTCGCCTTCATCTTGCCGGCGAAGAACTCCTCCTGCCAGCCGGGGCGAAACGACAGCGCCTCCTGCGTCCAGATGCCGGCGACGATGTCGATGGCAGCAACGGGTGCGCCGGTCACGCTCATGCCTCGGACTCCAACTCGAGTGGGGACAGCCGCCAATCGTAGCAGGCCGCGGCGGTGTATGCCGGTGACGGGCTGAAGGTGTGTCCATCTGTCGCACAGCGCGTTGTGTGAGCGCGACATGAACGGGCTGGGGGCCGACCGCAATGCTTGTCCGAACAGCGGCGCTTGCTTGCGCGATCAATTCGCGTGCTAGGATCAAACGCATCAGCGAGCTGCAGAACGCGCGATGCGCTGTAGCAACAACATTCGCACTCACCAGGGGGCTTCGACAAATGTCCACGCAGCGTTTGATCGCGGCAGCAGTCGCCGCAGCTATCAGTGGCGCCGCCGCGCAGGCCCAGGAGACGGCGGCGCAGTCGGGCCTGCAGGAGGTCGTGGTCACGACGGCGCGCCAGCGCGCCGAAGTACTGCTCGACGTGCCGGCGACCGTCGATGCCTTCACGGCGAAGGACATCAAGGCAGCGGGCATCGAGCGGCCGCAGGATTTCATCGCGCTGACGCCCGGCCTCTCGCAGGTTCAGACTGCGGAAATCGGTGACATCCAGGTCAATATCCGCGGCATCAACACCGGCCGCGATACCGAAACGAACTTCGCCCTGGTGATCGATGGTGTGCTGCAGACGAATCCGGCCGCACTCAACCAGGAGCTGAATTCAGTTTCGCAGATCGAGGTGCTGAAGGGCCCGCAAGGCGCCGTCTACGGGCGCAACGCGGTGGCGGGCGCCATCATCCTCTCGACACGCAAGCCCGCGGATGAGTTCGAACTCGACGTCGGCGCAGGCGCCGGCAGCGACGCGAGCTACAAGGCGAACTTCTGGGCGGGTGGGCCGCTCGCCGGTTCGGTGAAGGGCAGCCTCTCCGGGTATTACCGCACGACCGACGGCCAGTGGGACAACCGGTTCCTGCGCTGCGACGATTGTGTCGATTACTACGAGGAAACCGGTGTCCAGGGTCGGCTGTTGTTTGAACTCGGCAGCGGCAGATACGACTTCAAGGCGAAGTACTCGACCGCCGAAGCAGGCGCGATCAATTTCAACGCCGCACTCGCACTCGCCGACGCCGCCGCGGGGCTCAACGTACCCATCTTCCAGGAAGATGTGAACCAGCACGTCTTCCAGTACATCAACAACGTGAAGCCCGTGAACGAGCAGGAAAACTTCAACCTGTCGCTCAAGGGCGAGTGGGGCATCGGTGCGAATACGCTCACCGGCTACGTGGCGTACAACAAGCAGGACAACAACTTCGTCACCGATGGCACGAGCGCCGCATTCAATCTTTACAGCACCACGTCCTCGTGCATCAGCTCGAATGACGCGCGCAGGGCCGACACGCCAGTGCCGCCGCCGTTCTTCTACGCCCCGAGCGGCACGTTCGTGACGAGCTTCCTGCCACCCTACAGCCCTGCAACCTGCGACGGCTACCAGTACCAGCAGCGCGACCAGGAAGACCTGAGCGCCGAACTGCGACTCTCCTCACCGGGGGGCGAGCGGCTGCGGTGGAGCGGAGGCCTCTATTTCGCTGATATTGATCGTCACGTCGTGGTGTCACAGGGCTCGGACAACGGCGGTGGCGTTTTCCGGCACGAGGCCTTCGTGCCGGCGAGCGGACCGAATCCGACCGACCTGCTGTACGACGACGACTTCAAGAGCAAGGTGATCGCGGGCTTCGGCCAGTTTGCCTACGACATCACGGATGGCGTCGAGGTGTCGCTCGCGATGCGCTACGACCAGGAGAAACGCGACGTCGGCAACAACGTGCCGACCGGCGCCAATGCGCGTGCGCAGACGCCCGGCTTTGCTGCGGCGTTCAACCCGGGTGGTCCTCCCTACATCAACCCTGCGTACACCGCCGCCCCGCCACTTGCGACCACCGGCATTCCGGATCGCGACAAGACGTTCAGCCAGTTCCAGCCGAAGCTGTCGGTCAATTGGCGCGTCACCGACGAATGGTCGCTGTTCGGTTCCTATGGTTATGGCTTTCGCTCCGGCGGCTTCAATTCAAGCGGCAGCGCCGCGACGATCCAGCAGGCCTATGGCGGTCTGTGCCTCGGACCCTCGTTCACGCTGCCGGTCTGCACGCCGACGTCGGTCCACAATGTCACGAACGTGCGGGACGACTACCGCAAGGAAGTGTCGAAGGCGGCCGAGATCGGCTTCAAGGCCGAGTTGCTCGACCGGCAGCTCACGCTGAACGGCGCCCTGTATCGCACCAAAGTCGAAGACATGCTGTTCTTCGACTTCCTGGCCGGGCCCTTCGGGCTGCTGCGCGTCGTCTCGAACATCAACGAGGTGACGATTCAGGGCGCCGAGTTCGACGCGCGCTGGCGTGTGAACGACTTCTTCACGGTGTTTGGCGGCATCGGTTATGTCGACGGCGAGATCGACCGCTTCGACAGCCGTCCTTATACGAAGGGCAACGAATTGCCCTATGCGCCGAAGTACACCGGCAATGCCGGCGTGGAACTCACGGTGCCGATCGGCGGCAATGGCCTCGATTTGCTCGCACGCGTCGACATGAGCGCGCTCGGCGAGACCTGGTTCCACCCGGTGCAGGACAACCGCATACCGAACCTCTTCACGGGATTCGGCTTCGGCCAAGGTGAGTTCTCGAAAATGAAGCGTGATCCGTACGAGATCTTCAATGCGCGCCTCACGCTGCGCCAGGACCGCTGGGGCGTGACGGGCTGGGTGCGCAACCTGACGGACGAGCACTATCTCGCCGAGGTGATCGTGGCGCCCGAATTCGGCGGAGCGTTCATTCATGACGCGCCGGGCCGTTCATACGGCGTCGACGTGAATTTCCGCTTCTGAGCGAGGCCTGGTGCCGGGTTTTCGGTTATTCGGTTATTGGGCGGTAGCCCGCAATAACCGAATAACCGAAAACCCGGCACCATTCGGCACCGGTTAGAATCGGCGGCCGTGAACCGCCATGACATCGAATTTCCGGCCCGCCATGCCGCGTTGCGCGACGATGTGCACGTGCTCGGTGGCCTGGTGGGGGACATTCTCCGCGAGCAGGGGGGCGACGCCCTGCTCGACCTCGTCGAGCGTGACCGGGTGCTCGCGATCCAGCACCGGGCGGGCGATGAGGCCGCCGGCAAGGAACTCGAGGTTCGGGTACGGGGCCGTCCGCCGGCGACGGCGCGCGATCTCGTGCGGGCATTTTCGGCCTGGTTCCAGGCGGTCAACCTCGCGGAGAAGGTGCATCGCATAAGACGGCGCAAGGAGTACTTCCTCGCCGACAGCGCGCGCCCGCAACCCGGCGGCGTCGAAGACGCGCTCGCGGCTCTCAAGGCTGAAGGCGCCTCGCTCGATGAGGTGCTCGCGTTGCTCGCAAAGCTGCGCATCGAGCCGGTCTTCACGGCGCATCCCACCGAGTCGACCCGTCGCACGATCCTGCGCAAGCAGCAGCGCGTCGCCGAGATGCTCCTCGACCGGCTCGATCCCACGCTCACCCCGCAGGAGACGCGCAGTCTCCTCGGACGCGTGCGCACGGAGATGACCACGGCGTGGCAGACGGAGGACCACCCGCGCGACCGGCTGACCGTTGCCGATGAGCGCGAGCATGTGATGTTCTACATCGCGGAGGTGCTCTACCGCATTCTGCCGGCGTTCTACGATGAGATAGCGCTCGCCCTCGAGAAGCTCTATGGCGTTTCGGCCGAGACGATCGAACTGCCACTGCTGATCCGCTTCGGCAGCTGGGTCGGTGGCGACATGGACGGCAATCCGGACGTCAACGCGAAAACCATCCGCGAGACGCTCGCGCGCCAGCATCAGGTGATCGTCAACGCCTATTTCGGCGAATGCCAGCACCTTGCCCAGATTCTCTCGCAGAGCGCGAGCCGCATCGGCGTGAGCCCGGCGCTCGCCAAGCACATCGAGCGCTACATGGCGCTCGTGCCCGGCGCGCAGACCGCGACCCCGGCGCGCCACGACCGCATGCCCTACCGGGTGTTCCTCGGGCAGATCGGCGAGCGGCTGCGCGCCACTTACGACGGCCGCGCCAATGCCTACGAGAACCCGCGCCAGTTGCTCGACGACCTCGGCCTGATCGCCGGCAGCCTCGCCGCCAACAAAGGCCGGCACGCAGGCCTCTACCTCGTACGGCGGCTGATTCGCAGGGTCGAAACCTTCGGTTTTCATTTCGCGACGCTGGATGTGCGCCAGCATGCTGGCGTACACCACCGTGTGCTTGCGCAGGGGCTAGACGACCCGCAGTGGCTCGAGCGACCGAGCGCCGAACGCCACGATCTGCTGGTCGCGGCGATCGAGCGCGACCTCGGCCCGCGACGTGAGCTCGATGCGCTCGGCAAACGCGCCATCGCCGTCTTCGAGGCGATGATGCAGGCACGGCATCGCTACGGGCGTGACGCCATCGGCTATTACATCGTGAGCGCGAGTCGCACGGCCGACGACGTGCTTGCACCGCTCCTCGTCGCGCGCTGGGCCGAGACCTACGACAAGGTCACCGGTGAAGTGGCGCTCGATCTCGCGCCGCTGTTCGAGAGCATTGATACGCTCGCGGGCTGCGGCGACGTGATGCGCCAGCTGCTCGCCGATCCGCTCTATTTTCGGCACCTCGAGGCTCGCGGCCGGCGCCAGTGTGTGATGGTCGGGTACTCCGACACCAACAAGGACGGCGGGCTCTGTGCCTCGCGTATCGCCGCATACCGTGCCGAGCAGACGCTCGCGGCGACGCTGACGGGCGCCGAGGAGCGGCATGTGATCTTCCACGGCCGCGGCGGCAGCATTGCCCGCGGCGGCGGACGCATCGACGCGCTCGTGCGCGCGGCACCACCCGAGTCGCTGAATGGCGTGCTGCGCCTGACCGAGCAGGGCGAGGTCATCAACCAGAATTACGGCCTGCGCCCGATCGCGCTGCGCACGCTCGAGCGCGCGTTCAACGCGCTCGCGCTCGGTACGGCCGCAACCCTGCGTGGCACCCCGGCGCGGGTGGCTGCCGGGCACATGGCGGCGGCGCAGCGCCTCGCCGACACGAGCCGTGCCGCGTACCGCGCGCTCGTCCATGACGACCCCGGCTTTTTCGCCTACTTTCGTGCCGCGACCCCGATCGATGTGATCGAGCGCATGCAGATCGGTTCGAGACCGGCGTGGCGCGACGACGTGAATACGCTCGAGGCACTGCGTCCGGTGCCCTGGGTTTTCGCCTGGACGCAGTCGCGTTGCATGCTGCCCGGCTGGTTTGGCGCCGGCACCGGTCTTGCGGCGCTGATCGACGAGTCGGGTGTCGGCTTCGTGCGCGAAGCCTGCACAGAATGGTTCTTCTTTCATAACCTCATCGACGACGTCGAGACGATGCTGGCGCGTACGGATCTCGGGATTGCCGGGCACTACGACGCCCTCGCGGGCAGCGCGCAGCCTTACTTCGCCAGGATCGCAGCCGAGTACTCGCGAGCGCGCGATGCGGTGCTTGCGATCAAGGGCTGTGGGGAACTGCTCGACGGCGATCCTACGCTGCAGCGTTCGATCCGGTTGCGCAACCCGTACGTCGATCCGATGAATCTGATGCAGGTCGATCTGCTCGCGCGCTGGCGCGCAACGAAGCGGCAGGACCGTGATCTCTACGAGGCGCTGCTCGCGAGCATCAGCGGCATCGCGCAGGGCCTGCAGAGTACCGGCTAGCCCACTGATCAGCCCGCCGGCCGCTCGAGGTCGAGCACCATGCGCACGAGCTGTGCGAGCGACGCCGCATCCATTTTTTCCATG
>Ga0209170_1001326_pt1 | contig 10581 bp, 6 predicted proteins | sample KloWWTKNB14_bulk_FD_187178 | JGI IMG/M metagenome (GOLD analysis project Ga0209170, IMG submission 187178) | Active sludge microbial communities from Klosterneuburg, Austria, studying microevolution and ecology of nitrifiers - Klosterneuburg... | ecosystem: Engineered > WWTP > Aerobic digester >...
TGAACGCCACTCAAGAAGCACCTGTTACTGAAGGACAATCCGATTTCCTTAGTGTGATCACTGGAGAAAATCGAGCACAACCTGTTGCTGATCCCGTAGTAAAGCCTGTTGCGGAGAATGTTGCAGAAGGTGGAGCCGACACGAACAAGAGTGTTAATGACACGACCGAACCGGCTGCTCCCGAAGCAGGAAAGGAAGAAGAGGCCGTTAAGGAAACTGCCGATACAAAGGCTGAAGGCGAGGCCGAGGGGAAGGAAGAAGCGAAAGAGGTTGATCCACTTGACGCTTACATCTCTGGGACAGACCCCGAACCGGTGGACACTCCAAAGGAGGCATCCGAATTCCTGAAAAGAGAGTTCGGTGTAGAAACCCCCATCGCCCTTAAGCAACAGTTCACTACACTACGTGAGCAGTTGGCTGACAAGAGTTCCAAGGCCGACCAATACGACAACATCATCAAGGGCTTGGATTCATTCCCTACCGAGCTTCACAATGCAATACAGAAGCAGTTGGCAGGAGAAGACGGAGTGGGTTATATTCAAGGACTGGCAAACGGAGCGTCCTTATCCAAAGAGGCGGCACAGATCGCCCCGGAAACCTTGATCGACGCTTACTTTCCAAAGAACAAGTTCACGGCGGCACAGCGTGAGGACATCGCAAATAAAGAAGCTGATCCTGCAGTACAGGATTCATGGGATCAGATGTTGGAGCTTGCTTCGGAAAAGCACAACTCAGCGAGACAGAAGGAGGCATCACGTGATGCTGACATCCAGGCTTCGAATAAGAAGCAACAAGAGACATTTGACACTGCCAGAGCAGCGGCCATTGCATTCGTTAAGAACGATAAAGCATTGGCCGGTGTTGTAAACAGTGATCTGATAGAGAAGTTCAGTAACGGTTCATTGTTGAATGACCTGTTTTTCGAAAGTGACGGTTCGTACAAACCAGAGGCTTTGGCCCAACTAGCCAAGATTCCTCTTCACGATAAACTCGTGGAGAGAATCCGTGTTGGAGCGCATAACGCGGGTAAGAACGAGGGGTTACTTGAGGCAACAAGTCGTCAACCAAAGAAACCGCAATCTGGATCAGAGCGAGTTACGCCGCCAAAGGTGACTGCAGAGCAACAGCAAAAGCAGTCCGTTGAGCAGAGTATCTTCTCGATAATTGGAAAAATGTAAAGCTACCGGTAGCACTTCCGGAAATAACGAAAACTAAAGAACCCATTGAGGTTCATCAACTCATAGACAAATGTCACTGAATTCATCCAACCTTGTGTTGATCGCTCAGAACGATCCGGTCAACGCATATAACCAGACCTTTCCTGGTAATCCTTATGCCAACACACCCGGTGTAAGCACTACCCTGTTGTTAGGTCCGGACATCAATCCGAATATCATTGAAAGCTGGAACCGCGAGTACGTAAGTACGCTGTTCATGCTTTCGTTGGCGAAAAAGGAGTGTCTGAATAAAACTCCTATTTGGTACGAAGAGCCGTACCTGAATGCACCACTTCAAGTGCGTACCCTAAGAGCGCCACTTGCCAACGCAACCACAGGTTCTGTTTCATACGTGATCGACATCACTGACGCATCTATTCCCCTTGTTACTGTTGGGGACAAGTTGACCCTTGGAAGTGGTACAACGACCGACGTAATTGTTACTGCCATCAACGCTGTCCTTGGTGCGGCCACGATCACCGTTGATTCATTCTTTGGCTTTGCCCTTCCCGGTCTTGCCGTAGGTGATTTGATCGTGAACGCAGGTAACCAACGTGCTGATGCCAAAGGAACTGTTGACAGTGTGTACACTGGTCAAGCGGTTCAATTTGATAACACCATGGAGGACATGGGCGATTTCGCCGTTCGGTGGGATCCACAGCAAAAATTGATCTGGCAGCACACCGGTCAGACAGACTTTATGGCGCGTCAATTGAAAGGCGTGTACGATAAGTATATGTCCTCGATCATGCAGCGTATCTGGATGAGCACCGGTGGTACCGTCGAACTTCCCAACGGTATGCGTTCGATGTCCACAAAAGGACTGTTGAGGCAGCAAGCCGACGCAGGTGTTACTTCGGTAGCAGTTACTCCGGGTAACGCACTTGATGTGATGGGAGAGTTGATCTTCGACATGCAGTTGAGCGGTTCTGATGACGTGGTAGTGGCCGGAACAGGCCGTACCCTGTACAAGCTGGGCCTTGGCGAACGCTCTGAGCGTCTTCGTTATGCGATCGGCGACAAGACCTTCAACATGAATATGACCCGGTACGAGTACTGGGGACATGGCGTAACCCCGCTCCGTATGGATCAGTGGGAAGACCGTGGCATGTACGGAGATTCGATGGCAAATGAACTGGTCATCTTCCGGAAGAGCGACATCAAATTGGCTTACCTGAAAGGATGGCCGATGATGAGTATGCAGTACAAAATGGCGAACCGTCAAAATTCCGGGGATAAATACCCAGGAGTATTCGATGCGGACGTTGTTTGGTGGAATGCTTTGTTTGCTCCTATCTGGGAGAAAGCAGCATTCAGCGGTCGTATGACCATGAATCCGTAAGAACAATAGGTCTAGCCCCGGTGGAGATCCCATCGGGGCAAAAACCCTTACAATAGAACCATGAACCTGAAACAGAAGAAAAAAGAGGTTGAAAGACTTTACGAGCTATGTGGGGAATTTGACCTCAAGCTAACCGCTGAAGTGCCCGAGAGTAACGAGAGAGCGGACGAGCTTATCGCGGAACTCAATGAAAAACTTGCTCCTCACCTTGAGCCAAAAGGTGACGACGAAGTAGCACTTGCAGTTGAGAAGGCAGTAGCAAAGGAGCGTGAAGCGTCCCAGAAAAGAGTGGACGAGTTGGATGCCAAGCTGAGTCAGTTCATGCTTTCTCAATCCACCCAGACCCAAGCTCAGGTACAAGGAAATGGCGGGATAACACCCGACATGCTGAAGGCCATCCTTCAGGCAGCGAACGAAGGCAAGACCAATAAAGCAGGTCTTACCATCAGTGATTGGGTAGAGCCAGAAGACCGGCTCGAAACACCGGTTACGCTGTTCGTTCCATTCGAGAAGCACATGATCACCTTCAAGAAAAGCGGAGGTATCAACGAAGCTATTCCAAACAACAAACCATGGTTCAAGTTTACGAACCACTTCCGTTGGGTACAGGAGACGAGCACTGGTAAGGTGATTCGCAAGATCGCCAGCATTACCATCTACAGTAAGAAGGAACTTGCTTGGCTCAAAGCGCACCAAGATTTCGGACGCATCATGTTCGAAGACGGTGGACAAGCCATTGAAATGACCAAGCTGGGAGAACGCGCACAGATGTACGTGAGGAACCTGGCTACGGTAAACGCTATTCCTACAGGACAGTTGGTTCAAGTAGCGAACAGCGAGGGAATCCCAGTATCCATGGCTTCTACCCCGGACCAGTATCGCGCTGCTCTTGCGGAGAAACGAACAGCAGAACAGGTTGCTAGGCTTGAAAATGCCGAGCAGACCTACATGCAGGAAAGGGTAATGGATAACCAATTGCTTAAAAACGCCGGAATGCCTGTTGCTGGATGATCATTGGAACAGATCTGAGGGACGCAATGACACCTTTGCTTGAGGCAGAGGGAACACAGCGTTTCACGGATGACATAGACTTTCTACCTGCTATCAATAGCGCCCTACGAAGTGCAAACGCATACGTAGGCGCTATTTTTGCTGAGAACAAGGGTGGTGAGGAAATGTTCCGCGACATCACCGTTACAAGGGTGTTCCAAACAAATTCACTTGGAGGGGTCATACTAAGTGAGGCACAACTTGGACATAAGGTTTGGTCCATCAATGCGGTATATGCAGAGCCAAGATTTTTACCAGCAGCAGCAGCGCCGGTTCCATGGCCCCCAGCAGGTAGCTTTCTAAGGAACGATGTAACTATGGCTGCTCCCGGTAGATTCCATGTAAAGCGGATCACACTGGAGCAGGTTGCACAGACCGAAGATAATCCGTTCATGGATGGCAGTGAAAGACTTGCCGCAACTCCCAATAGAAGCTATGCTTACTACTGGGTAGGGAATAGAACATCCACGGCATTTACTCCTGGAGATGTAGAACTTGTGCTTGTTCCGTCAAGTATCACAGCAACCAAGCTGATCGCTATATCATATCTAAGGGGTGTTGACCCAATAACAGCACTTACCCAGAGCATTCCGTATCCATCGAGCATGTTCCAGATCCTTCGCAACCTTGCGTTGAATGAACTTTCGATAAAAATGGGGTCACAGCCACTGTACAATATCAGTCAGCAAAGTTTCCGTGAACTCATAACTGTACAGTCCTGATGCCTACCTATAACGACCTATCAGCGGATATACTTAGCATGGCCGGGTATACCCATGACGATGCTAAAAGGAGTAAGAATTCGATCTTGTTCAATATCGGTATTGCTATTGATCGGTTGAAAAGGGAGCGTCTTGAAAAAGGATTAAGGAATACCGGTTCAAAGGGGTTGACCCAAATGTTGACCACGTTCCTTATACCGGTGAATTACGAATCAACTCTTAACGGAAGGGGGTACTTTGACCTTCCTGGACAGGTGTATGACATTCAGCAGAACGGAGGTATTGACTATATCGTTTACAACAGGGCAAGCGGATGTAAGGATAACCTTGTTGGAAAACACTTCTCCCTTACGAGTCCAAGCGCTGTAGATGGGTTATACCATTCGGTCATGCAGAGGCCACGGCCCGAACTTCCATACTACTACCGAGGTAGGTATAACGACGGAACAACCCTGTATACGGATAGGGTTTGGTTAATGGGAATTGCTCCGGCACTACAAAGCGTGGAGGTTGGTCTTTACTTAACCGTTGGGGATATTCTTATCAAGGATCCAGACGAGGAAATTGACTTACCTCCGGACATGGTACTGTTGGTAAAGAACATGGTGTTGAGTTTGGAGCGGTGGGCAATGGCGGTTCCGGAAGAAAGTCTTAAGAACGATGGTCGTGATAGACCGGTCGGATGGTCCGCAAGGAGCCTTCCTCCGACCACTGTATCGGTAAATGCACCTTCGCTTAACGAGCAATAATGGCAACGCACACAGGATACTTGAGCGCAGGGGAGGTAATGACCGATGCGGCTCAGGCAGCAGGTGATCCATCTTTTAACATCGTTGGAAGAGGGGTATATCTTGCTGTATTGCGCAGAGCCCTTTCCAAGATGTGCCTTGAGATACCATTCGACAAACGGTATTACGATGCTGCTATCCCAACGAACGGAATGGTTCATCTTCCTAAGTGGATGGCCGGAATGAATAACGTTTGGCTATACAACGGAGAACAGTGTGACCCTGCTGCAGCTTCCAACGCTTACGAGAAAGAGAACTTCAACTTCGAAGAAGGGGAGAACTGGCCGAGCAATGGTCTTTCCTATAATATGCAGAACGGGACACCGGATGCCATGCAAGCGAACAGCGGCATAGATGGTTTCTGGATGACCATGGAAAGTCAGTACCTGTATTACTATGGTATTCACAAAGGGAAGATGATGCTTTCCAGTAGCTGCAGGACGTTCTCGCGCATTCGAATAGATTATAACGGTCTTGGGTTTCAGGAATATTGCGGAGAAGAAGACCTACTGGTTCCGTTCTGGGCTTCTGAGGCTATCACCGACTTCATAACAATGAAGGCCGTGGAACAGCGTCAGTACGAAGAAGGAAAAACGCAACTATTCAGGAGTATCCTTGCTGATAAGACCGCAGAGATGAAAGCATTTGACGGTACATGGGCCAAGGCCAAGATGTACTGGGGACAGATGGACGAGAAGGAGCGGAAGGATACAGTGATGTACATCTCCAAAATGGGCCATGCCTTTGAAACATTTTAGGAATGCTAAGGCCGGAACGTGGACCGTTATACAAGTTGATCCAGAAGCTCTTTGGCAAGGGGGCGAATACGGATATTGAACCTGAATTTATTGGTGACGGGGTATACCGCGATGCGCAGAACATGCGCCAAGTATCCGGAACAGGAGCGACAGGCAGTGCGTCCAAGGTCGGAGGGGAACAGGTTCTTTACCCGGCCAACTTCCCGAACTTCCAGAACTACGTTTGTATTGGAGCTTGTGTAGTAACAAGCAGGAGAGTAGAATTTTGGGCTTCACGCCAGCCATTAACAGACCCTGTTATCATCAGGATCAACGGTGTTGTAATGGTGAGCAGTTTACTTATTCCGTATGTATGGGATAAGCCGCTACAGTTCGGTGATGTGAGCAAGTGTACGGGTGGAATTATTTTCCCGGCTGACCACTTTTCCATTCCATTGTTCTGGGATATCAATGATATCGAAACCGCGTACAATAACGGATCGACACTCTATACAACTAGTTTTTCCCTTCAAACCAATACAGTGGGTACGTCTTTCCCTCCGATGTGGCTTGTACAGGATATTCAAGAGCCGCTGATCAATACCAGCGTTGGAGCTCCTGCCGGGCAGTATGCTTTTGCCATTCGCGGAGTAACCATTTCTGGGGACAGGTCGAACACCGGTCCTCCTACGCCATTGATGTCTGTTCCCTTGATATGGGATCAACCAAGAGATAATGCGTATCCCGGAGGCAGGACTACTGGTGGACCAACCGACCTTCTAAATCCTACTCCGTACAGTATTAAGATGCGATACCGCGTGGATAACTATCAAGGTTATGATGCGTTGGAAATTATTGTCAGAAAGTACAATGACGGAGGTGGATTAACCAATGCTGGAGCAGAAGAGGTTTGTGCGAGGATCCAACTTACGCAAGGTCAGTTCGGGGAATACGTATTCATTTATCCGCAAGATGCCAACATTGTTGATCCGATTCCTCCGGACGAGTCTCAAATAGAACAGATCGCCTTTACTGCGCCAAAGACAGTTGAGTATGTTGATAGCAGGGTTGTGTATGGAAACATTCAACTTGAAAGCCGTATTGCTGCACTAACATTCAGAACGAATGCGAGCGGCGACACAATGGTTCCCATCACCAAGAGGATAACCACCAAGCTACCGACAGGCGACATAAACGACGGATACAGCAACCCGTACCATAATACTTACAACAAGAGCGCATGTAGAGGAGAGCGATATGGCATGGGTATTTTGCCATGGGATAGCCTATCCGGAAAGGGGCCAGTTGTTCCCATTACCGGTGCAGAGAACTTCCAGTTCCCTAATCGTAGAGACGTAAAGGCTGGTGATAGCTTGACCTATTCCACTGACCCGATACACGCAGCGAATGTCAATTGCTGGAGCGCAGAACCAGTAACACCAACGTTCGATGCGTTTTCACAGGGCGTATTCAGGAAGAGCGATACATCAACCCTTGTGAATGTTTATAGCGTAAACGGCGCTGGCCCTTATGCTCCATTAAGGCCAACATCTCCTACAGATCCACAAGATTCAGGATACAACATACCTCCACAGACATTTAGGAAATTGAATTTTTCATTAGGAACAGTATACCCGGAAACAGGCAACATACACGCTCCGATGAATCACGCTATTGGTGGGTTGATCTATGGAGTAACAAACCGTCCATCTTGGATGAAGGGGTTTACGGTTATGCGCACAGAGCCAGCGGGGAGGGTTGTTGCCCATGGCATGGGCATGTATCGCTTCCAAGCAAATCCTGTTAATAACGTACTTCCAATAGAGAGGGCTGTCAATGAATTCATTTTCCATTCGAAAGACATGGAAAGTGATGTAATACCACAAACCACTATACAGGATATCGAAGATAATCCGACCAAGTATGAAGTACAGTGTGTTGCTCCTGTTGGTTTTCATACGGACATTTACAACTCACTCCCGTTGACCTTATCTGGAACTCCTCAAAATCCAGGCGCGTTTGGAATTGAGCCCAGTGAATATGCTTCCCTTCTTCAGTATGGCATTTTTACAAACCCATTTACTGACCTTAGAGATATTTGCGTAGGGGCCGAAATGCTTTCTTATGCAGGGATACAGCATGACGAAGGACAGATTAATACAGGAACTACTGCGGCAGGTACAGCCGGGTTTCAGCCAGGTCCGTTGTCCACTTCGCCTCCCGGTAATTGGGTAGGATATTCAAGGTGGAGAAACTCCACTGATGGAGCTAACGCTTATTGGAGTTCACTTGACCCAAACGGTAACCAGAGAAACGGAAACACTGGATTGCTTCTTAGTTCGTTTACTAGAATAAACGAAGGAAGAGGAGTTAATTACCAAATAAGATTCCAGAACATTGTGTACGGAAATCAATCGGTAGGTGGCTCCATAGATTTCAACAATCAGAACGTAAAGGACTTTCACCAACCATTCTATGTTGCGAACATAATTCTTGACGGTAAAAATGTTCCGCAGATCGGATCACAGCAATACATTAGTACGGGTCAGCACATTCGAGAAGAAAGCCCAATTGGTATCATCGGAACAGACCCGATACAAACGTTCAGACTTATCAATGAACGCATAGAAGATTGCCTTGGATTTAGCCCTACTGAATATAGGTATGTCTATATCCTGGATGCAAATGGATCGGAACAGGCGTGGGTATGCAGAACAGGTAACACATTACTTCCTGTAGCCACTGTAATACAGGATATAGCAAACAACGGATTCTGGGTTGGCCCTAATGGTATTCAGGTATACGGATTGTATGAAGCGTATACCGATCAGTACGGAAACAACTTCGTTGAGTTTGGGTCGAATAGTAACGCTCTTCCGGCAATTGATACAAGGGTTATTGTCAAGTATGACGACACCGCCCCTATACGCGCTTTTGGATTTGACCGGGTTATTGGAAGAACTCTATTCATGCCAGTAGACAGGACTTTGAATGTTGGCGGAACAAATAACGCCCTTAGAATAGGAGGTCTTCCGCTTCCATATAATGGGTTTGAGTATAATTCACAGTATAAAATATTCCTAGGTACATCTTTAGCTCAAAGTGTCAACTCTAGGTTTATTTATACATTAAGGCAGTGGGCTGTATTGTGGGATGCCGAAATGCTTACGCCGGGGCCATTGGATCTATTTAGTAGTCCTTATTATACTGCGTTTCCGCGCTCCCATCATAGATTACATCCTTACGGGAATATAGATACAACATCCGCTGTAGCTAACAACTATCACGGACAGTATGACAATGACTATCCAGGCGAGGTTGCTATTCTGGCCGAAGGTGGTCTTAGGTTTACCAGAAGTGTAAACCTTGACTATTCCAAGAAAGACAAGGTTATTGGTGTTGGAGTTCCGATAGGATATATAGAGAAGCTGGATCAGTGCAATGCCCATATAGCATCTGAAAAACTGGATCCGCTTCAGCAGGACGCACCGGGTCTTAGGACATTCGGTAAATCTGGACTGTTCTTTATCTCTGAAGAGAGCGGAGAGATCAAACACATCAAATCACTGAATTCGGGTGGCAATCAGAAGCTGTACGGATGGACAGAGAAGGGATGTTACCTGATCCCATATAACCAGAATATCCTTAGCGGTATCTCCGGAGAGGTTATCGGAACACAGGCCAGTGATGCGTTCTGGCCCAGACAAGAGATGTGGCTTTCTCGTGGACAGAAAGGGATGCCAGCACAGTTCTGGAGACTCGCGGCCAAGGCTCACTCCCCTACCGGGCAAGGCGATAACGACAGTGTTCTTTGGGCTGACAGGTCAGGTGTGTACCGATTGGTAGGGGATAGCATTTCTGACATTGCCAGAAATAAGTACATGAGTGAGTTGTCTCCATTCCTGAATGGTAACGCCGGTAACTATACCGACCCCATGTGCTCCATGTACAATAATGTTCATGACGAGTACTGGTTCAGTCTTATTGGTCCACCGGTTCCTGGACAGACAACACGCGGCGTTCCAACTGTATTCGTTTACAACGTGAGGAACGGAGAATGGACCGGTAAATTCACCTATCAGTTCGATAGGTACTTGATGGACCAGTTCACCATGATGGGTATGCGCCGGGGTGACACCTTTGAACTTGATAAGGGGTTCATTATGAATGGAAACGCAATACCTGCGTGGATCGAAACACCGTACTCTCCGTTTTCTCCGATGCAAAGCGAGGCTGTTACATTCAGGGTATCGCCGGACAAGCCAACAAAGATCGAGATCAGAGATAGCAATGGGTTTACAATGTTCCATACGGACCAAGCAACCAATGGTCAGTACTGGATAAAGTTCATAGACGGATGGCAGCAACAGGTGGGAAGGCGTAATGCTATTTACGACCCAACACAGAAGAGGGTACAGGATAGATTGTTCTATAAGAGAATCCATCACACCGATCCAGTACCATTCAGAATTACCTTTAGCCAGTTAGATATCAAACAAATTCCATAAAAATGGACGAAGTAGGTGGCGGAATTGCATCAGGAGCCGCGTCAGGAGCGGTATTAGGAACAACTATCCTTCCTGGATGGGGAACAGCTATTGGCGCTGTTGCTGGCGGAATAGTCGGTGGAATAAAAGGGGGTCAGGAAAAGAAAAAGCGAGAGGAATACGAAGCGAAAGAAAAGTCCATCCCTCTTCAGGACCCGAACCAAGTAGCGTACTTGGA
>Ga0209170_1001336_pt1 | contig 10557 bp, 3 predicted proteins | sample KloWWTKNB14_bulk_FD_187178 | JGI IMG/M metagenome (GOLD analysis project Ga0209170, IMG submission 187178) | Active sludge microbial communities from Klosterneuburg, Austria, studying microevolution and ecology of nitrifiers - Klosterneuburg... | ecosystem: Engineered > WWTP > Aerobic digester >...
CGCCGCCACACGAGATCCGCCTTGCCGTCGCCGTCGAGATCACCGACATCGGCGACCTGCCAGGCGGGATCGACGTCGTGATAATTCGCGGCAGTCGCGGAAGCCCCGTCCATCATCCACCACGAGAGCCCCGTCCCCGGCGCCGCGGTGCGCCAGAAGAGGTCGGACTTTCCGTCGCCGTTCGCATCGCCGCGGCTGCCCCGCGGGGTGGCGGCGGCAGGTGCGGAAGGCTGCGAGCAGTTGCCCGCCGCGTCGCACGCCACCACCACGTACGAGTACGCGGTGCCCGGCACGAGGCCCATGTCGACGAAGTTGGTGCCGGAGAAGACCGTCGGGTTCGCTATCGGCACCGCATCCCGGAACACCACGTAGCTCGCGACCGCCACGTCGTCCGCCGAGGCCGTCCACGCCAGCGCCACGCGCGTCGCCCCGGCCGCCACGGCCGTAAGCCCGGTGGGCGCCGTGGGTGGCGTCGTGTCGCCCGCGCCGCCGATGGCGACCGCGTCGAGGATGTTGAAGCCCTCGGGCGCGCAGCAGTCCGTCACGAAGGCCATGATGCGGTAGACGTTCGCGGGGCTGCCGATCATCGCCCGCGGGATGAGCAGCTCGAGCACGCTGCCGTTCACCGCCACGTACGAGGTCCCCTGCAGTGCAGGCGGCGCCGCGCCGTTCGAGCCGTTGTAGCCGAGCACCCACTGCCCGTAGCCCGGCTGCACGTCGTACACGCCGAAAGCCACGCCGAGGTCCAGCACCGGGTAGGTGGCGCTGTCGCTCTCGATGCGGAAGCGGTATGAGCCGCGGTTGGGCGCGGGCCCGTTGCCGAAGCTCGCGTTGAACGCGTCCCACAGGTCGAGGCGGATGTAGAGGTTGCCGGCGTCTCCGGCCGCGTACAGCGCGCGGATGTCCGAGCCCGCGAGCGTCGAGCCGGTGTACGAGCGCAGCGCGTCGCCCGGCGCGTCCGTCGCGAGCGGGGCCGCCCCGCCCCAATCGGCCGTCGCGCCATCGAGCGAAATGGTCATGGACGGAAGGGCGAGGCCGGCGCGCGCGGCGCCGCTGAAGTGGAACGCGGTGTAGGAGCGCTCGCCGAACGGCCCCCTGGCCATCACGCCCACGCCGGCCGTCTCGACAGGCTGGCCGTTGCAGGTCGCGGGGATCGTGAGCGTGGTGAAGGTGGCCGTCGTCGCGAGCGACCCGCTTTCCACCCGGCACTCGAAGGCGTTGCCCGTCGTGTGCACCCACGCTTGCGCGAAGAGGTCGATCACCGGGAACGCGGTGGGCAGCGTCCACGACACCGTGAGCGGGCTGCCGAGGGCCGCGTTGGCGAGCAGGTGGCCCGTGGGGTAGGTGATGTAGACCGCGCCGCCGCCCGTATCCGACACGATCGCGTCCAGGTAGCGCACCGCGTACACGAACGTGGCGCCGCCCGCGGCCGGCGTCATCGTCACCGCGAAGGTCCAGGTGTCGCCGGCCCTGAGGACGGTTGTCGGCGCGAAGACGTGGACGAAGGCGTCGCGCTCGACCTGCGTGAGCACGCCGGGTTCGCCCTCGATCGGGTTCACGCGGACGGTGGCGGGGAGCATCGGGTACGGCGCCGCGATGCCCGGGCCGCTCACGGTCACCGAGGCGACGGTGCCCACCGGGGCCTCGATGTCGACGTTGAGGCGCTGCGCCGGGCCCACGGTGGAGTCGCGGGAGAGCTCGAGGCGGATCTCGGCCTGCAGTTGCGTCTTCGCCTTGCGCTGGTTGCCGTACGGCTTCCAGGTCACGCCCCCGTCGGCGCTGTGGAAGGTGAAGAGCTGGCCGTCCTCGAGGCCGCCGACGCTTTCCGGATTGCCGTTCACGAGCACCGTGCCGCCCACGGAGATCACGCGGGCCGCCTCGTCGTAGAAGTCGACATAGTCGACCGCGAGCGCGCCCAGGGTCGCCCCGCGCAGGTCCGCGGCGAGGAATTTCGCGGAAAGCGCGGCGTTCATCCCGTCGTTGAGGTACGCCGCGTCGAAGAGCGGGGAAAGGTGCGTGGACGAAAGGTTCGTCCCCTGTGCGTTCACGACCGCCGCCACCTGCGCGAAGGCGGCCGCGGCGCCCGCCTCGGCCGCATCCACCGTGGCCGAGGGCATCGACACGAGTTCGTAGGATGCCGCGCCCTCGCCCCCCGGCCCCGTCGCCGTGACGACGAAGTAGTGCGGCGTGCCGTTCGCGAGCGGCGCGGGGCTCGTGAAGCTGGTGCCCGTGATGCCGGGGTGGCTGGTGAACCCCGGCAGGCCCGTGGTGCCGGGGCCGACGCCCGGCGCGGTGGCCTTGTAGACGGTGTAGCTCGTGGCGCCGGCGACGGCGCTCCACTTGAGCGTCACGTTCGCGTTGGTGGGATCGGCGCGGACGACCGCGGGCTGCGCGCCGGCGAGCCCGGAGGCCGCCGAGGCGAGAAACGCGAAGGCGAACGCGCCCAGCCGCGCCCAGTGGCGGCGGGAAAGGAAGTTGCGCGACATGAAAGCTCCCCTGCGGCGCTCCCGAGGGGCGCGCCCTGCCGGGCGCCGCGGCGTGCCGCGGGCGGACGCCCGCGTGCTCAGCTCACGCTAGCACTCGCCACCGCCCGTTCGTTGACCCGGGTCAACTCGACCCATTGGGGACGTACCCCGGGGTACGTCCCCGGATTCACGGCGCCACGACTTGCCAGGAGCCTCCGGGATTCGGAACCGGCAGGTATGCGGTGACGCTGCCGCCGTTCATCGTCCAGAGGTAGGTAGTGCCGTCGGTGTGGCGCCAGACGATGTCGGCCTTGCCGTCGCCGTCGAAGTCGCCGAGCGAGCGCACGGCCCAGCTCGCGCCCGGATTGCCGAGCGGGTGCGCCGACTGGTACACGGCATCGTTCATCAGCCACACCCAGGTGTCGCCCGAGGTGTGCTTCCACAGGAAGTCGCCCTTCCCGTCGCCGTTGAAGTCGGCCACCGCGAGGTTCCAGGCCGCGTAGTCGACCACGCCGACGAAGACGCCCGAGGAGATGGCCAGCCCGTTCATCAGGTAGACGTAGATGCCGCCGTCGTTCACGTTGCGGAAGACGATGTCGGCCATGCCGTCGCCGTTCATGTCGGCGAGGTCGGCGATCACCCACTGCGTGCCGGGGTTGGAGATCACGCCCTGCGAGGCGATCGTGCCGCCGTTCATGAGCCAGCCGTACACCGTGCCGTCGGCGCCGCGCCAGATGACGTCGCCCTTGCCGTCGCGATCGAGGTCCGCCACACCCACGAACGACCACTGCGCGGGGCTGAGGATCCCGAGATCGTGGAAGCCCTTGAAGCCCAGGCCGTCCAGCGTCCAGAGGTAGTTCGCGCCGTCGGTCGAGCGACGCCACAGCGCGTCCGTCTTGCCGTCGCCGTCCAGGTCGCCCACGTCCGCGATCTGCCACGCCGGGTCGACCTCGTGGTAGTTCGTGCCCACGGGGCTCGCGCCTTCCATCGTCCACCACGAGAGCCCCAGCCCCGGCGCGGCCTGCCGCCAGAAGAGGCTCCGGCGGAACGGCTCGAAGGCGCCGATCGAGGGCGGGTTGCCGCGCGCGGCGCCGTCGAGATCCGCCGCGGGCGCACCCGAGGGCGTGCCGGCCGCACGCGCGGGCGAGCCGATGCGGATGCGCAGGTTCGCGGGCGCCGCCTCGAAGGCCGGGTTGCCGCTCGCGGATGCCGTGCCGAGCGTCTCCGCGCCCGCGCCGGCATTGCCGTGGAACAGGTTGTGCGAGACGACCGCGACCCCCGTGTCGGCGGAGAGCGCCGGCGCGCTGGAGGCCTCCTCGCCCGGCGACGGCCCGGTTCCGAAGATGGCCGCATTGGCGGAGAAGACATTGTTCACGATCGTGGCCGAGGGGTTGCCCGACGCCGAGATCGCGCCTGCAGAGGCGAAACCGCCCGCGCCGGTGCCGTTGCTGCCCGTGCCGCCGTTGCCGCCCACCGCGTAGTTCGCGTGGAAGGTGTTGTTGGCGATGGTCCCGTTGCCCGAGTAGTAGATCGCGCCGCCGAGCGCCTGCCCGCCGTACTCGTTGCCCGAGAGCGGCGTGCCCGGATGCGAGTGGCCGTTGCCGCCGCGCGCGACGTTGCCCGTGAAGACGTTGTTCACGATGTTCACGGGCGAGGCGAACACGGCGACGGCGCCGCCCCAGGCGAGGCACCCCGTCTGCCCGCCCGACCCGTCGGCGGAGTAGCCCCGCGCCTCGTTCCCGGAGAAGACGTTTCGCGTGACGGTGACGGTGCCCGTGGAACTGCTCACGTAGAGCGCGCCGCCCAGCGGGCTGCCGCAACTGTCGGCCGCGTGGTGGAGGCTGTTGCGGAACGTGAATCCCTCCACGCGCGCGGTGGACCAGGTGTTGCCCTGGAAGCGGAGCAGGCCCTGCTTCACCGTGTCGCCGGCGCCGTTGACCACCGTCTCGGCGGGCGAGCCGGTCGCGACGAGCTGCACGCCCGACTTGAGCGAAATGGGGAAGACTTCGCCCGCGCCGTAGGTGCCGGGCGCGACCGAGACCAGGTCGCCCGGTGCGGAGGCCGCCGCCGCGCGCGTGATCGTGCGGCACGGCGTGCCGGGCGAGGCGCACGTGTTGGCGCCGGCGTTGTCGTTGCCGGCGACGCTCACGTAGCGCGATCCGGGCGTCGAGTAGGCGGTCACCGTCGTTTGCTGGTGGCCCGAGGAGTAGGTGGCCGAGCCCGAGGCCTTGCCCCACACGCGGTAGTAGTAGGTGGTGCCCTGTGCGAGGCCCGTGTCGACGAAGGCCGTGCCGCGGTCCGTGCCTTCGTAGACGAGCGTCGAGCCTGCGTCCGTGGGACCGGTGGGGTAATCGCCGAGCTTGCGGCGCACGACGAACTCCGCGGCCGACCCGAACCAGGTGAGGTTGGCCGTGGTCGTGGAGGACGGAGAGCCCAGCAGCCCCGTCGGGTTGGCCGGCAGCGCGGCCGCGACGGTGACGACGAGGTTGGCGGCGTGGTTCCAGCCGACGAGCGTGCCGCCGTAGCCCGCGTTGGCGAGCGCGTAGAGCGTGTAGGCAGTGCCTGCCGTCGCGCCCGAGGGAATCGCGAGATTCACCGTCCACGAGGTCGTGCCCCCGACGGGTGCCTTCGCGGGGTTGTGCGTGACCTGCGTGCTGGTGTCAGCGGTCACGAGCCCCGTGCCGGCCTGGAACGTCGGCTGCGGCGAGGGCGCCACCTTCGTGACGGCCGCGTTGAACCCGGCGTTGGAGGAGCCGATGCCCGTGACGGTGATCGTGTACGCGGCCGTGGTGTTGGCGAGGACCGAGGCCGGGCCGGAGATCGACACGCCGACGGCGCCGTTCTGCGCCCCGTGGCAGGCGCTGCATCCGCCGCCGCCGGGGATGTCGCGAAGCGTGTAGCCGGAGACGCCGCTCGAGTAGGCCTGCGCGCCGGATGAGATCGCGAGCAGCAGGGTGGCGAGCAGGGGAACGAGCGGAACGAGGCGTGCGGCGCGGCGGGCGCCGGGATTTCCAGTGCGCATGGAATCTTCCCTTTCCACGTTGTTCCCGCCTCGGCGGCGCGGCCCTCGTGGGACCGCGGTCCTTGACCGGGCGGGTGTTTGTTGCGCGGAGTGTGGGGGCTTCGGCTCGCGCTGTCAAAACGGGGACGTACCCGTGATTGCAATGCGCCCCCGGAACGCATAGCGTAGCGGGACTCAGGCACCTGCGTCGCGCCCAGGAACCGACGAGAAGACTCCGGAAAGGAGTTCGACGGTGAAGCACGCGCACTTGATCGGGTCGATCTACGAAGCCGCCCTCGACCCCGGCCGGCTGGGTGGCCTGCTGGCGGCCGTCGCGTCCCACGCCGAGGCGACCCTCGGCCACATCGACATCGAGGACGCCTCCTCCGGCGAGGTCGTGCTAGCCGCCGCGCACGGGATGACCGCGGACATGCAGGACAAGTACCTGCGCCGGTACCGCGCGCTCGATCCCCGCCGCGCCCTCCTCGACGGCGCCCCGGCAGGCGAGTGGCGGCTCACGCAGGACCACTTCGACCGCGCCCGCCTCGAGCGCGACCCGTTCCACCGCGAGTTCGCGATCCCCGGCGGAGGCGGCCATGGCGCGGTGACCCGACTCGATTTCGGGAATGCCCGGGGATTCCTCTGCCTGGGGCGTGCGCTGCGCCGGGGCCCCTTTCCCGAGACGGTCCGCAGGCGCCTCGCGAGGCTCACGCCGCACCTGCGACATGCGGGGAGTCTCGCCGCGCAAGCCAACATCGGGCTCGCGATGCAGTTCGCGCACCGCGCATTGCTCGATCACCTTGCCGACGCCGTCATCGTCGTCGCGCGCGAGGGGCGTTACCTGCACGGCAACGCCACGGCCCGGGCATTGCTCGAATCCGGCGACGGGCTGCAGGTGACGGCCGGGGCATTGCACGCATGCGACCCGCACGCGGCCGCCCTGCTCGCGCGCACGATCGAGGCGGCTTCCCGCGACGACCCGCGCCGCGCCGCCTTCGCCCAGCGCGAGGCCAGCCTGCGACTGCCGCGCCCGTCGGGTGCGGCGCCCTGGCTCGCCAGCGTGCTTCCGATCGCACCGCCCACGGCGTTCGCGAGATGGAGCGCCCTCCCCTGCGCGGCGATCTGGCTGCGAAGCCCCGGGCGCGAAAAGCGGATCACGCCGGCCTGGCTGCAGTTCGCGCTGGATGTGACGCCAGCGGAATCGCGCGTGGCCCACGCCATCTTCCACGGCGCCTCGCTGGCCGAGGCCGCGAAGCAACTGGGGATCGGCGAGACCACGACCAAGACGCACCTTGCCCGGGTCTTCGCCAAGACGGGCGTTCACCGGCAGGCGGATCTCGTCCGCCACATCGCGGGGCTGAAGCCGGACTTCCGCTGACCGGCCCGCTCCCCCGGCCGGGCGTTACGGCGCGACGAGGTCCCAGCTTCCGCCCGGGTTGGCGACGGGCAGGTAGCTCGACACCGCGAGCCCGTTCATCACCCACAGGTACGTCGTCCCGTCCGTGTGGCGCCACACGAGGTCCGCCTTGCCGTCGCCATCCAGGTCGCCCACCGCGCGAACCGACCAGCCCGGGCCCGGGTTGCCGAGGCCGCCTGCCGCCACGAAGGCCGTGCCGTTCATCTTCCACACCCAGGTGTCGCCGGCCGTGCTGCGCCACAGGAGATCCGCCCTGCCGTCGCCGTCGAAATCGGCCGCGGCGTTGAGGTTCCACACGGAAGGATCGAGCGTGCCGGCCGAGCCCTGGCTCACGATGGCGAGCCCGTTCATCGCCATCACCCACACCTCGCCTGTCGTGAGATGGCGGTAGACGATGTCGGCGCGGCCGTCGCCGTCCATGTCCGCGAGGTCGATCACCTGCCAGCTCGCGCCCGGGTTGGCGATCACGCCTTGGCCCGCGAGCGTGCCGCCGTCCATGAGCCAGCCGTAGACCTGCCCCGCCGTGGAACGCCAGACGATGTCGGCATCGCCGTCGCCATCGAGATCCGCGAGCCCCACCAGCGCGAAGGTCGTGGGCACGATCCCCAGGTCCACGAACCCCGAGAAGCCGGTGGCCGACACCAGCCACGCGTAGGTGGCGCCGTCGGAAGCGCGCCGCCACACGAGGTCCGCGCGCCCGTCGCCGTCGAGGTCGCCCACGTCCGCGATCGCCCAGCCGGCCGGGGCCTCGTAGTAGGTGCTGTTGGTGATCGTCGCACCGTCCATCAGCCACCACGAGATCGCCGGCCCGTCGGCCCAGAAGAGGTCGGCCTTGCGGTCGCCGTTGGCGTCGCCGCGCGTCGGGGGCGAGCCCGGTTGCGCGAGGGTGGTGGAGACGAAGTCCGCCGAGACGCCGCCGATGGTGAGCGTGGTGGTCGTGCCCGTGGCATAGGCGCCCGCGGCCTGGTGGCGCACGCACACCGACTGGCCGTTGGTGACGGATCCCGCGGCGGCGGTGAAGCTGCCGCTGCAGCCGATCGAGTACGACCCGTTGGCCACGGAGATCGCGGCAGGCGCGTTGATGCCTGCGACCGTCGCGGAGCCGCTCGTCGCCAGCGCGCCCGGCGAGACGCCGTTGGCCGGCGTGAAGGCGAAGGCATCCGGCGTCGTATCGCCCAGCACGGCGAACGTGCGCGACACCCGCGTCGCCGCGGCGTAGTCCGCATCCCCCGCCTGGTCGGCGTCGACCGTGCACGCGCCGTCCGCGAGCGGCGTGATCGTGAATCCCGCCACCGAGCACGCCGTGGTCGTCAGGGTCGAGAGCGCCACCGCAAGCCCGCTGCTCGCGGTCGGCGAGACCGTGAACGCCCCGTCGGCCAGCACCCGGTCGGCGATCGCATCCAGCGTGATCGACTGCGGCGCCTTCACGACCGTGTGCGGAAGGCCGCTGGAGCTCGAGGCGAGGTTGTTCGCATCGCCCGAGTACTCCGCCGTGATCGTGTGCCCTCCCGTGGCGAGGGTCGCGAGGCCGCACTGCGCCTGCCCGCTGGCAAGGAGCACCGCGGTGCAGCTGCCGATGGCCGAGCCGCCGTCCTTGAAGGTCACCGTGCCCGTGGGCGAGAAACCGCCCACGGTCGCCGTGAAGGTCGCGGTCGAGAACCGCACCGACCCGCCCGCGCCGGCGATGCCGGTGGTGCTCGTGGCCTTGTCGATCGTGAGCGGGGTCGTGGCGGTGCCCGTCGCACCGACGGAATCCGTCACCCGCAGGCGGAGGGTGTAAGCCCCCGGCGCCAGCCCGGGCGACGCGAGCGGCGTCGGCGAGGCGCCGACGAGTTCGTAGGAGCCGTCGTCGGTGAAGTCCCACTCGTAGGTCGCGATGGCATCGCCGCACGCCGCATCCGGGTCGCTGCTGGCGCTGGCGTCGAGGTTGACTCCATTGCCGACGGTGACGGTGTAGGGCCCGCCCGCGCTCGCCACCGGGGCGGTGTTGGCGCAGGAGGTGAACGACCGGGTGACCTGCGGGGCCGGCAACCAGAGCGCGTCACCCGCCTGGTCCGCGGCGATGGTGCAGGTGCCGGTGGCCACGAGCGTGACGGTCGTGTCCGACACCGTGCACACCGGAACCGTCAGGGAGCTGAAGGAAACGGCGAGCCCCGAGGAAGCCGTGGCCGACACTGCGAAGGGAGCGCTGCCGAACACGCGGTCGGGCAGGCTCGCAAAGGTGATCGATTGCGGCTCGCGGTCCATCACGTCCGCGGGAACGAGGCGGGTGGTTTTCGTGCCGTCGCCGAGCTGGGCGGTGCTGTTGTAGCCCCAGCACTTCGCGCCGCCCGCGGTCACTTGCGCGCAGGTGTGCGTGCCCCCGCCCGCCATCGTGCCGACGCCGGTCGCGAGCCCCGAGACATCCGTGGGCACGAGGCGCTGCGTCGTCGTGTTGTCGCCGACCTGCCCGGCGCTGTTTCCTCCCCAGCACTTCATCGCGCCCGTGGTCATGCGCGCGCAGGTGTGGCCACCGCCGGCGGCGATGGCGCCCACGCCGCTCGCGAGCCCGGAGACGTCCACGGGCGTGAATTGGTAGCCGATCGAGTTGTTCCCCGCCTGGCCGAGGGTGTTGTTGCCCCAGCACTTCACGCCGCCCCCGGTGGTGAGCGCGCAGGAGTGGTAGGCGCCGTTGGCGACCCCGGCCATCCCGCTCGCGAGCCCGAAGACGTCCGTCGGGACCAGGCGGTTCGTCCCCGTGTTGTCGCCGATCTGGCCGTTGTTGTTGTAGCCCCAGCACTTCACGCCGCCCGAGGCTACCGCGCAGGTGTGGTCCGACCCGGCCGCGATCGCGCTCACGCCGCTCGCGAGGCCCGACACGTCCACGGGGGCGGTGCGCGTGGTCGTCGAGTTGTCGCCAAGCTGGCCGGTATCGTTGAAGCCCCAGCACTTCACGCCGCCGGAAGTGGTCAGGGCGCAGGTGTGGTTGTTGCCGGCCGCGATCGCGCTCACCCCGCTCGCGAGGCCCGACACGTCCACGGGTGCGATGCGAAGCGTCATGGTGTCGTCGCCGAGCTGGCCGAAGCCGTTGTAGCCCCAGCACTTCACGCCGCCGGCGGTGGTGAGCGCGCAGGTGTGGTAGGTGCCGGCCGCGATGGCGTCCACGCCGCTCGTGAGCCCCGACACGTCCACGGGCAGGAGGCGCTCCGTCATCGAGTCGTCGCCGAGCTGGCCGTAGAGGTTGGACCCCCAGCACTTCACGCCACCCGCGGTGGTGAGCGCGCAGGAGTGGCTCGTGCCCGCCGTGACCTGTTCGACGTTCTCCAGGGGCACGAGGGCGTGCGTTCCCATCGGCGCCAGCGCCAGGCCGGCGAGGAGCGCGAGGCGGGCCGCGAACGACGGGAAATGCCGCCGCCCGCCGCGCTTCGAAGTGAGGAGGACTTGCCCCGGGAAGCGGCTGGTGTGCGCCATGGGTCACCTCGTCGCGCGGTGGGCGCCGCCGGTGGCGGTGGTCCCGCAGCGTGTGTTCTTCCGGGCGATTCTAGGCGCAGGCCCGGCCGGGTTCATCCTCCGAACGGAGGATGCTCACGCGCGGGTACGTCCCCTCGTCACCCCCGCGTAGCTCGCTCGGCACCCCCGCGTAGCTCGCTCGGCACCCCCGCGTAGCTCGCTCGGCACCCCCGCGTAGCTCGCTC
>Ga0209170_1001342_pt1 | contig 10516 bp, 7 predicted proteins | sample KloWWTKNB14_bulk_FD_187178 | JGI IMG/M metagenome (GOLD analysis project Ga0209170, IMG submission 187178) | Active sludge microbial communities from Klosterneuburg, Austria, studying microevolution and ecology of nitrifiers - Klosterneuburg... | ecosystem: Engineered > WWTP > Aerobic digester >...
TCCCTCTTCATCCGCCTGATCCTTCGGTCGCGGGCCCTGCTTGGTGTGCAACAGTCCTTCGAGGCTGAGCACACGGAGCGGCTGTTGATCCGGCGCAGATGATACGCGTCACGGCGCCGGGGAGGCGGTCGGCACGGTAGCGGCAGGCGCCGGCATGCCGAGCGCCTTCGCTGCAAACGCCCACTGATCCGCGAAATCCTCGATCTGCATCCACACCGGCTTGCCGGCGCCGTGGCCGGCACGTGTCTCGATGCGGATCAGCACCGGATTCGCGCAGCCCTGTGCCGTCTGCAGCGCCGCCGCGAACTTGTAGCTGTGCCACGGCACCACCCGATCATCCCGATCGGCGGTCGTCACGAGTGTCGGTGGATAGCACACGCCTTTCTTCACGTTGTGCACTGGTGAGTAGGCGTAGAGCGCCTTGAACTCGTCGGGCTGATCGCTCAGGCCGAAGTCGCCCGACCACTGGCGGGCGTTGGCGCTTGCGAGCTGGTAGCGCAGCATGTCGAGCACACCGACTCCCGGCAGCGCCGCGCCGAAGAGCTCCGGTCGCTGCACCATCACCGCACCGACGAGCAGGCCCCCGTTGCTGCGCCCACTGATCACGAGGCGCGACGGCTGCGTGTACTGCTCGCGGATCAGAAATTCGGCAGCCGCAATGAAGTCGTCGAATACATTCTGCTTGTGTGTGAGTGTTCCCGCATCGTGCCAGGCTTCGCCATATTCACCTCCGCCGCGCAGGTTTGCTTCGGCGTAGACGCCGCCCATCTCGAGCCAGGCAAGCACGGTCGGCCGGAAGGTCGGCGTCAACGAAATATTGAAGCCTCCGTAGCCGTAGAGCAGCACCGGCTGATTGCCGTCGCGCGGCATGTCGCGGCGATGCGTGATGGACATCGGCACCTTCGTGCCGTCCTTGCTCGCATAGAACACCTGCCGGGTCACGTAGACCGAAGTGTCCGCATCGATCCTGGGCGTGCGGAACGCGCTCACCGTATTCGTTGTCGCGTCGAGGCGCAGGATGCGGGTCGGCGCGAGATAGTCCGAGAACGAGAAGAACGCTTCCGCCTCGTCGCTCCTCGCCTCGAAGTTGCCCGCCGAACCTGATCCGGGCAGATGCACATCGCCCACTGGCCTGCCATCGCGCTCGAAGAGCCTCACGACATTGCGCGCATCCTGCACGTAGCTCACGAGCACCCGGCCGCCGGCGATATCTGCCGATTCAATCGCGGCAGCCGCCTCGGGCACGATCGTACGCGCGCTCGCCGCGCTCGGTGCCGCGCGATCCACCGCAATCACGCGCCAATTCGGCGCACCCGCAGTGGTCGTGAAATAGAGAGTGTCCGCGTCATTGCCGAGGTAGACGTAGTTTGCGTCGAATCCGGTGAACAGCTTCGTGATGCGCCCGTCGGGTTTCGAGAGGTCTTTCAATACAACGCCATCGCGGCGCGTGTCCTCGTAGATCGATATCACGAGCAGCTTGCCGTCGTCGGTGATATCGGCCGACGGCGCGCGGGTCGGATGGTCGGTGACCGCGTAGACGAGTGCGTCGCGTTCCTGCGGCTCGCCGAGCCGATGGAAGTAGACGGCAGGACGGCCGGTGTCGTCCCCATGACCGTCGGCGCGGGCAGGGTAGCGGCTGTAATAGACGCCGGACCCGTCTGCCGCCCAGCTCACCTGCCAGAATTTCACGCGCCGCAGCTCGTCGGGCAGATCGGCGCCGTCGTCGACGCGGCGAAAGCGCCAGATTTCCCAGTCGGTGCCACCGTCGGAGAGCGCGTAGGCGAGCAGCTTGCCATCGGGGCCCGGCTCGAAGCGCGCGAGCGCGATCGTCGCGTCCTTGCTCGCGGAGTTCGGGTCAAAGAGCACGCGGCCGGGGGAATCGACCGAGTCGCTGACCTGGAGCACGCTCTGGTCCTGCGTCCCGTCGTTGCGCGTGAAAAAGTAACGCCCACCGGCCAGCTTCGGCACGCCGAAGCGCTCGTAGTTCCACAGCTTCGCAAGCCGCTCCCTGATCCAGGCGCGCTGCGGAATCGCCTCAAGCCAGGGTTGCGCAAGCGCGTTCTCTGCCTGCACCCACTTCCTTGTGGCAGGCGCATCGAGTGACTCGAAGCCCCGATAGGGGTCGGCGACTTTCGTGCCGAAATAGTGGTCGATCACTGTACTGCGCGGCGCAGCGGGATAGCGGAGTTTCACGGCAGCAACGGCTCCCACGGCGAGGGCTATGGCGCACGCGGCAAGGGTGAGCATCGCGCCGCGCGAACGCGCCGATTGGCTGCGGGTCATGTACTTCCCTACACTCGAAGATTGCCGATGCGGCAGTCTAACAAACGGACCAACCCGATGACCGCACCCCACTCCGCTCGCTTCGTCGCGTGGCTCCTGTGGCTCGTCGCCGCGCCGGCCATGGCGGCCGATCTCACCATTGCACGGCTTTTCGCCGCACCAGACTTGTCGGGGCCCACGCTTCGCAGCGCGGCGTTCTCGCCTGATGGTCGCCACATCACATACCTGCGCGCGAAGGACAGTGCAAAGGACGTGTATGACCTGTGGACCTTCGACATTGCCACGAAGCACCACGCCCTGCTCGTCGATTCAGCGCACCTCGTGACCCCCGGCAGCACCCTGTCGGCCGAAGAGGAAGCGCGCCGCGAACGCCAGCGCACGTCTTCCCTCGGCGGCATTCTCGAGTACGACCTCTCGGCCGATGGCCGGCGCATTCTCGTGCCGCTCGGCGGTGACCTGTACACCTACGATCTCGACGCCTCGCCCGGGCGCGCCGTACGGCGCCTCACCGACACGCCTGCCTCCGAAACCGACGCGAAGTTCTCGCCGGGCGGCCGCTACGTCAGCTTCATCCGCGACGCGAATCTCCACGCGATCGAGCTTTCGAGCGGGCGCGAAATCGCGATCACGCAGGGGGGCGGCGGGCCCGTCTCGTACGGTGTCGCGGAATTCATCGCGCAGGAGGAGATGAGCCGCAACACCGGCAATTGGTGGTCACCTGACGAGCGGTACATCGCGTTCACGCGCGTCGACGAGTCTGCGGTCGCCGAAATCGAGCGCTTCGAAGTCTATGCCGACAGCCTCAAAGTCGTGAAGCAGCGCTACCCTGCGACGGGCGCGCGCAACGCCGACGTGCAGCTCTACGTCACACGCATAGGCAAGGGGCCGGCAGTACGGGTTGATCTCGGTGCGAACGCCGACATCTACCTCGCCCGCGTCCAGTGGTTGCCTGACAGCAGAGCCATCGCGGTGCAGCGCCAGAGTCGCGACCAGAAGACGCTCACCCTGCTGAAGGCGGACGCGGCGAGCGGCGCCACACGCAAACTGCTCGAGGAGCACTCGGACACCTGGGTCGACGTCTGCGATGAGCTCACTTTCGTTTCGGATCGCGGTGACTTCCTGTGGGGATCGAGCCGCTCCGGCTTCAATCACCTGTATCTGCATGACGCGGATGGCCAGTTGCAGCACGCCGTGACAAGCGGCGAGTGGATGGTCGCAGGTGAGGACCGCGGCGATGCGATGCGTGCGATCCGTGGCATCGACCGCCGACGGGGCCTCGTCTGGTTCATGGCGAACGCGGCCTCCCCGCTCGAAAGGCAGCTCTACGTCACGTCCTTTCGCAAGCGGGAGGCGCCACGCCGCATTTCGCGCGAGACGGGCTGGCACACGGTACGCATGTCGCCCGACGCGCGCTACTACCTCGACACTTTCTCCGACAGCGAGCACCCGCCCTCGGTCAAATTGCACAACGCCGACGGCAGCACGCGTGCCACGCTGGTCGCCAATACCCTCGACGCCTCGCACCCGTATGCGCCGTATCTCGCCTCGCAGCAGAAGTCGCAATTCGGCACTTTGCGGGCGCGTGACGGCCAGACGCTTTACTACCAGCTGACTCCTGCGAAAGACATGCAGCCGGGCCGACGCTATCCGGTCATCGTCGACGTGTACGGAGGACCGGGCGTACTCGGGCGCGTGCGCAATGCCTGGGGCAACCTCTTCCGCCAGTTCCTCGCGCAGTCAGGTTACGTGGTGTTCACGCTCGACAATCGTGGCACAGCCTTTCGCGGCGTGCAGTTCGCCAGCGCGACCTTTCATCGGCTCGGCACGGTCGAGGTCGAAGACCAGGTGACGGGCGTCGAATTCCTTCGCTCGCTGCCCTACCTCGACCCGGCGCGCATCGGCGTCTGGGGCTGGAGTTACGGCGGCTACATGGCGCTGATGTCGATGATGCAGGCGCCTGATTACTTCGCGGTTGGGGTGGCCGGCGCACCAGTCACCGACTTTCGCCTCTACGACACGAACTACACCGAGCGCTACATGGGCACGCCCGCGGAGAACCGCGCGGGCTACGAGGCTTCGAGCGTGATGACGCACGCTGCGGGCCTCAGAGGACCGCTCCTCATCATGCACGGCATGGCCGACGACAACGTTCTTTTCACCAACAGCACCGCGCTCTTCAAGCGCCTGCAGGACCTCGACAGGCCCTTTGAGGTGATGCCCTATCCGGGAGGCAAGCACGGCCTCTTGAGGCACGCGGACATGGGCCCACACGCCTATATGACGGTGAAGCGCTTTTTCGACGAGAACCTGTGAGGGCGGTGGGCTGAGCGGCAGCGCGCTTCTGGCCCGTCGCCCTATGGCAACTTCAGCTTCCCCGGCCCCATCGGCGGGAGACCACCGGCTTCCGGCACGACGATGCGCGAGGCGGATTCGCGCCGGTACTCGCGCGCTTCATCGATCGCCTGTTCGAGCGCCAGCTTGACCGACCCGGAGAATTTCGCGAGCGCATCGGGCAGGGTCTTCGCGTCGATCTCGAACATCAGCGGCAGCACGCCACCCGGTGTCAGCAGCTGTGTCTGCCCCGAATAGAGCACATCGCGGCCGGGATCGTCCTTGCCATCTGCCGTGATCGGCACGAGACGACGCAGTGTGCCGGCCTTGCGGTCGGTGAACACCTCCTCGCGGTAGAGAGCGTTCGCGTCGAGCTGGATTTCGGGCAAATTCGGATCGGTAGCCATGGCGAGCCTGTCGGATGGAGGGCGGCATTGTATCGCGCATTCCGGGGCGAATGCGCCAGATTGACATGTGGAGCACATGCAAATAGCTTGAGCGCATGTCACACATGATCCAGATCCGGCACGTTCCCGAGGAGATCCACCGGCGCCTGAAAGCACGGGCCTCGCTCGAGGGCCTGTCGCTATCGGACTTCCTGCTGCGCGAAGTCGCGAAGTTGAGCGCGCAGCCCACGTTGGAAGATATGCGCGCGCGCCTTGCGCGGCTTTCTCCCGTGAAAACAAGGGCTTCCGCCGCCGCCATGCTTCGCCAGGAACGCGAGCGACGGTGATTGTCGTCGACGCATCCGCAGTGATCGAACTGGTCCTCGCGAAACCGGCGGCCGGCTCGATCCTCGAGCGAATGTACGGTCGCGACGGCCTGACACTGGCGCCCGATCTGATCGAAGTCGAGGTCCTGCATGTCCTGCGACGCCTCGTGCTGAACGAGGGATTGGGACCGGAGCGTGCCGCGACCGCGATCGCATTGTTCCATGACCTGCCGATTCACACGGTGGGCCATCGGGCGCTCGCCATGCGTATCTGGGAATTGCGGCACCAGTTTTCGGCCTATGACGCCGCGTACGTTGCACTCGCAGAAGGTCTGGACGCTCCACTGCTGACCAGCGACCGCCGCCTCATGAACTCACATGGCCACCACGCCCGAGTGGAGCTACTGGCATGACAGCACCGTCCTGCCCATAGCGCGGCGCGTTCTCCTCCGCCAGCACCGCGACCGTGGCAGGCGCACCGGACTGGCGCAGCAGCGCCTTGGTGCGCAGAAAGCGCAGGTATCCCGTGGCGCCCATGCGGGAGCCGCCGAGCCCCGAAAGCTTGAACGAATTCTTCTCCGCCTCGTGCATCACGGTGGTGAGCGAGCAGTCGTTCAGGCTCACGGCGCCCACCTCGATCTGCCGGCCGATAGCCTCAGCCTCCTCCATCGAGCCGGCCATCACCGCCGCGGAGAGGCCGAAGCTGGAGTCGTTCGCGAGCCGGATCGCGTCATCGATCGTGTCGAAGGCCATCACGGGCATCAGCGGGCCGAAAGTCTCATCGGTCATCACCTGCATGTCGTGCGTCACATCGACCAGTACGGTCGGCCGCAGCCATTCGCCGCCGTGTTTTTCGATCGTGCCGCCGGCGAGCACCTTGGCGCCTTTCGCAACCGCATCCGCGATCTGCTGCTCGACGACGCGCGCCTGCGCCGCCCAGATGAAAGGACCAACGGCGCCGCGATGGATGTCAGGCCAATTGATTTCGACGGCGCGCGCCTTGGCGGCAAGCCGCTCGACGAACGCGGCGTGAATGCGACGATCCACGTAGACTCGCTCGAGCGCCTGGCAGGCTTGGCCGCTTGCGCTGATCGAGGCACGCAACACGGCGTCAGCCGCACGCTCGATATCGGCGTTCGCGGTGACGATCACCGGGTCCTTGCCACCGAGTTCGAGGAAGGCCGGAATGAAATGCGCGGCCGCGCTGGCGCCGACCAGCCGACCCGTCTTCACGCTGCCCGTAAAACATACGGCATCGACGGCTGCCACCAGCGCCTCACCCGTCTCGCGGCCGCCCTGGCAGATCGCGAACACGGCGGCGAGCTCGGGCACCGAGTCGATTGCGCTGCGCACCGGGTCGATCCAGCGTGGCGTGACTTCACTCGGCTTCAACAGCACGGCACAGCCGGCCAGCAGTGCCGGAACCGCGTCGATGAAGGAGAGGATGAAAGGAAAGTTCCACGGGCTGATCGCCCCGACGAGCGGATAGGGAACCAGCTGGAAGCCGTAGCTGACAGTCGGCAGACCCTCGGAGCGACCCTCCGGGGGCGCACCGAAGCCCGGCACTTTGCGGCACCAGCGATCGATCGCACCCGGCACCGACTGCGCCTCTCCCAGCGAAAGGAGATGACGCCCGGTGTCGCGCGTGAGCGCATCGCCGATCTCGCGGCTGCGCGCGACCAGCTCGGCCTTGAAGCGCTGCATGACGTCGATACGATGCGACAGGCCTGCGTCGCGCCAGTTGAGCTGCTGCGCGCGCAGTGCGGCGGCGACCCGCCCGACCTCTGCGGCGGTGGCCGCGGTGAAGCGATAGTCCACCTCACCGCTGCGTGGATTGCGAACTTCGAAGGTCTGCGGCTGCGTCATCGTCGTTCCGGTAAACGCGCGCAAGGCGCCAATGAAAGGAGCGTCGGCCTCGAGGATATCCCACCCTGACAGCTCGCGCGGCGCCACCCACGCGAGTCGCTGACCATCGAGCGGACGCGGCTCGCCGCTCCACGATTCGATGAGCCACAGCGAGAGATCGACGCTGCGGTCGGGGTACTCGTGCGACACGGCCATGAACGGGCGCGCAGCCTGCACGGTGACACCGAGCTCTTCCGCGAGTTCACGGGAGAGCGCCGCGCGCGCGCTCTCCGCCGCGCCGATCTTGCCGCCCGGGAATTCCCACCGGCCGGCGAGATGCTTGCCACGCGGCCGATCGGCAAGCAGAACGCGACCCTCGCCATCGAACAGCGCGGCCGCCACGACCCTGACAGGTGGTTTCGCCGCGGCCGGCGCCACGGTCGCAGACGTCACTCGGCCTGGGCCAGTGTGCCGTGACAGTGCTTGTATTTCTTGCCCGAGCCGCACGGGCACGGCTCATTGCGGCCGACTTTGGGCTCGGCACGCACCATGGGCGTGTGGTCCGCCGGCGCGATCGGCCGGCCAGGCAGACGCGCAACCCCGGCACGCGCCGCGCCGGAACCCGCCGCCGGGACACCCGCCGGCGCCGGCGCCTCGGCTTCACCGCCTCCGGCTGTCAGCGCCGACTGTGCATCGGCGTGCTGCGCCTGCAAGGCCTGCATCAGACGCATGCGGCGGCGCTCTTCCTCGCGATCGATCTCCTCCTGCGTGCGCACTTCGATCTTCGCGAGGAGCGAGGCCGTCTCGAACTTCACGCGATCGAGCATCGCTGAAAAGAGCTCGAAAGCCTCGCGCTTGTACTCGTAGCGGTAGTCCTTCTGCGCGTAGCCGCGCAGGTGGATGCCCTGGCGAAGGTAGTCCATGGCCGCAAGATGATCGCGCCAGTGCTGATCGAGGGTACGCAGCATCACGTCTTTCTCGACATGCCGCATCAGCTCCGCGCCGATGCGCGCGACCTTCCCGTCGTAGGTCGCTTCGACCGCCTCCGCGATGCGCGCGCGGAAACTCGCCTCGTCGATCTCGGGCTCCTGCGCGAGCCACTCCTGCGGCGCGATGCGTGCATTGAAGTCCTTCAGCACCGAATCGGCGAGACCGCCGAGGTCCCAGTCCGCGGGACCGGCATTCTTCGGCACGAACTGGTCGACGAGCGTACCGATCGCGTCGGCGCGGATGCCGCGGATCGCGTCCGCGACCTCCTCCTTCGCCATGATCTCCGTGCGCTGCTGGTAGATCACGCGACGCTGATCGTTCGCGACGTCGTCGAACAGCAGCAGCTGCTTTCTGATGTCGAAGTTGTGCGACTCGACCTTGCGCTGCGCCTTCTCGATGCGACCCGAGAGCATGCGGCTCTCGATCACTTCACCTTCCTTCATGCCCGCCATCGTGAGCAGGCGCTTGGTGAAGTTCGGATCGCCGAAGATCCGCATCAGGTTGTCTTCCATTGACAGATAGAACCGGCTCGAACCCGCGTCTCCCTGGCGGCCCGAGCGGCCGCGCAGCTGATTGTCGATGCGGCGGGATTCGTGACGTTCGGTGCCGATGATGTGCAGGCCGCCAGCGGCGAGCACCTTGTCGTGGCGGGTCTGCCAGTCGCTGCGCACGCGTTCGCGCTCGGCGTCTGGCGCTTCGGGCGCCAGCGTTGCGAGCTCAGAGTCGAGATTGCCGCCAAGCACGATATCGGTGCCGCGACCCGCCATGTTGGTGGCAATCGTGATCGAGCCCGGTCGGCCGGCCTGTGCGATGACGTGCGCTTCGCGCTCGTGCTGCTTGGCGTTCAGCACCTGGTGCGTGACGCCTTCCTTCTGCAGCAGCTCCGACAGGAACTCGGAGGTCTCGATCGAGGTCGTGCCGACGAGCACCGGCTGCTCGCGCGTCACGCAGTCCCGGATGTCCTCGATGATCGCCTTGAACTTGTCGCTCTGGTTGAGATAGACGAAATCCGGGTGATCCTTCCTCACCATCGGCCGATGCGTCGGAATCACGACCACTTCGAGTCCGTAGATCTGCAGGAACTCGGGCGCCTCGGTGTCGGCGGTGCCGGTCATGCCCGAGAGCTTGCGATAAATGCGAAAGTAGTTCTGGAACGTGATCGAGGCGACCGTCTGGTTCTCCTCGCGCACGCGCACGCCTTCCTTGGCTTCGATCGCCTGGTGCAGGCCGTCCGACCAGCGTCGGCCCTGCATCGTGCGGCCGGTGAACTCATCGACAATGATCACCTCGCCACCGCGCACGATGTACTCGACGTCGCGCCGGTAGATCGCGTGGGCGCGCAGCGCCGCGTTCAGGTGATGCATCAGGCGGATGTTGCCCGAGTCGTAGAGGCTCTCGCCTTCGCGCAGGAGCCCCGCCTGCAGCATGTACTGCTCGACGTGCTCGTGACCCTCCTCGGTGATATGCACCTGTTTCTGCTTCTCGTCGACCGAGTAGTCACCGGGGCTGTTCTCGTCCTTCTGGCGCGTGAGGCGCGGCACGAGCTTGTTGATCGTGAGGTAGAGTTCGGTGCTCTCCTCGGCCGGGCCCGAGATGATGAGCGGCGTGCGTGCCTCGTCGATCAGGATCGAGTCGACTTCGTCGACAATCGCGAACGCATGGCCGCGCTGCACGCGATCTTCGAGGCGAAACGCCAGGTTGTCGCGCAGGTAGTCGAAGCCGAACTCGTTGTTGGTGCCATAGGTGATGTCGCAGGCATAGGCGGCACGCTTCTCGGGGCTCGACTGCGAGTTCCTGATCACGCCGACCGTAAGGCCGAGGAAGCGGAAGATCGGCCCCATCCAGTCCGAGTCGCGCTGGGCAAGGTACTCGTTCACGGTCACGACGTGTACGCCTTCGCCCGAGAGCGCGTTGAGGTACGCCGGCAGGGTCGCGACGAGCGTCTTGCCCTCGCCCGTGCGCATCTCGGCGATCTTGCCCTCGTGCAGCACCGTGCCGCCGATCAGCTGCACATCGAAGTGGCGCATCTTCAGGGTGCGTCGCGCCGCCTCGCGCACGACCGCAAAGGCCTCGGCGGCGAGATCGTCGGGTTTTGCGCCATCCTTCAGGCGGGCGCGGAACTCGTCGGTTTTCGCGCGCAGCGCATCGTCCGGGAGCGCCTCGATGGTGGGCTCGAGGGCGGTCGAGGCGCGGACCTGGCGGGCGTAGTTCTTGACGAGACGGTCGTTGCGGCTGCCGAAGACGCGCGTGAGCAGTGCGAGCACGTGGAATCCTTGAAAAAAATCCGCCCGATCAGGCACTTATGCGTGCCTTGGCCGGGCAAAGGCCGGATATTATACGGATTCGTAGATAGAC
>Ga0209170_1001347_pt1 | contig 10481 bp, 10 predicted proteins | sample KloWWTKNB14_bulk_FD_187178 | JGI IMG/M metagenome (GOLD analysis project Ga0209170, IMG submission 187178) | Active sludge microbial communities from Klosterneuburg, Austria, studying microevolution and ecology of nitrifiers - Klosterneuburg... | ecosystem: Engineered > WWTP > Aerobic digester >...
TTTTTTAAGAAGTCAAAAATCCCCATTTTTTAGTTTCTGTTTTTTATTAGGTGTCGTCTTTTAGCCTGACCGCTAACTACTCGGTTGTGATCATATGTGGTTTATTTCGTCTATGCCATCCATCGTTCATCCCAGATCCAAGTTGTCCAACGGGCTCCGGATCTTGCCAATGGCTTTGGTGCTGACATGCGTATAGATCTCTGTGGTTTTGCTGGAGGCATGGCCTAACAGGGTCTGAATGTAGCGAAGGTCCGTACCATTCTCCAAAAGATGTGTTGCGAAAGAGTGCCGAAGCGTATGTACCGTTGCGGGAGCGGTTATACCGGCTTTCTTTTTGGCTCGTTTAAAGACCATTTGGACGCTTGTAGCGGAATACATGCCACCCTCTGGACTTTCAAAGAGGTAGGTTCTAGGCGTGTATACTTGCAAGTATTCGGTAAGCAGCGCAAGGATCCTATCGCTCAGCAGCGTTACCCGATCCTTGCATCCTTTTCCACCGCGCACAAGCACTTGTTTACGCTCGGGGATGATGTCCGTCCGCTCCAAGGCCAGCAATTCGCCCAATCGTAGCCCTGCGGAGTAGATCAACATGAGGATGCACTTGTGCTTCAAGTTGTCCACGGCGTTAAGCAGTGCCGTCACTTTTTCCTCGCTGAGCACTTTTGGCAGTTTGCGTTCGCCGCGCGGCCGTTCAATGAATTTCACACGGTGCGCATCGCCCAATACTTCCTTGTAATAGTACCGAACAGCGTTCACCACTTGGTTCAAATAACTGTTGCTCACCTTTCGCTCGGAAGCCAAGTAGTGTTGATAGCGTTCGATATCTTTTGTGTCGATGTCGATCGGATGCTTTGAGGCAAAGTACTGAAAGAACTTCTTCGTGGCGCTCAGGTAGGTGTTGATCGTTTGTGGGCTATACCGGGCCACTTCCAATTTGCACCGCATCGCCTCGAGCGCTAACACTTGAGCGGCATTGAGCTCTGGCGGTTCAGGTGTTATTTGCGTTGCGGGCACTTGCCTCGCCGGGGAGTTGGGCCCCGTTTTCCGCGGTACATTTGGTGGATCTGTTGGAAGTATATCTTGCTTTTTCCGCAAGGCTTCCATCTCTACCCAAGCAACGCCCTTGAATGCTGCGAAGATCTCCCGCAAGGTATCCGGTGTATTGGAAAGGTACCATCGCTTGTGGGTAACACTCCACTTGGCCCCGGCCTTTTTCGCTGCAGCAATGAGCAGCGTGTCGTAAGGGAAAACGATGGCTATGCAACGTTTGGCATCGTGTACAAAATGCGCTAAGTGGACCTGTTTCTTGATGCCTTTTTCGTCCATGGTGCAAAGGCAAGATAATGCACATTTGTCCAACAAGCGCAGGCCGTTCTTCACTCCTTCACGAACCCACGCACAACACGACCCTGCGGTGTAGTAACCACACATTGGTAACAACCAGGGGAGAGGTCCTTGAGATCGATGGTCGTAGCGACGGATAGGACCTGTTGGTTGATCAATGCGCTACCGAGTGCATCCATAATTTGCACGTCGCCTAAGAGGTAGTTGGAGGGCAGCGTGATGTGGAGCAGATCCTGAGCAGGGTTGGGGTACAGCGTTAGCTCTTCTGGTCTCGTGTTCGGTTCCACAGCTGTCGAAACACAGATCACCGCATTCAATCGCGCCCAGATCTCATCATTGAGCAAGTAGGGTACTGGATATCCATCCGGAGCATTGCCCATGCGCACCAGCACGATCCCTTCACTCGGGATCACGTTGATGAATTGCCCGTTCTTGCCTAGCGCATTGTACCCATCGGCGGGTTCATTGGGCATCAACATACCGGGGAATTCAATTTGTGATCCAGGAAGATGGTAACTCGTTTGACCGTTCAACCACCACAGGTAACCGTACGAATTATTGATCGTTTGCGAAGGCGTGGTCATGTCCGTGAAGTAGTTCATGTCCGTCATGATGGGTGTGGTGTTCCATGTGCCTTGGTTCAACATCAATAGCCCGAAACGCGCCATGCTACGCGGTTTGCTGAAGAATATGTTGTTGTAACCAACTTGAACATAAGCGCCTGAAATGCCGGCAGGTTGGGTTAAGCGTGAGAAGACAAAACTGTTCATTGTTGATCCAGTTGCATTCTCGATCACACCATCCAACAGTGTGTAGGGCGCATTGAAATATGCCCAACGTGTGCCAGGATCCGCTAAGTAGTGCAAGCATGCAGGGTCCGTACAATCAGCGTCTCCGGTGGTATCGTCCAAGCCGGTGGTCATTGTCAATTGATGCCGCACGGTGATCGCTTGTTCCTGAGCAGGTGTACAACTCGTCCATCCGGCGCCCAAGTAATTGCTGCTAGGTTGGTTGATGTCGAGCGATCCGTCCTGTTGCGCTAAACCGACCAAGAAACTGGTCAATGATTTTCCTGCCGATGCCCAATACCAAACACTGTCTTGAGTGAATGTGTCGAAGTAATGTTCGATCGCGATCCGACCATCCTTCAATACAATGAAGGCCTTGGTGTTATTGCTGTCCAAGTATTGCAGCAGAGGCGGTATTTGATCCGCGCACCAGCCCAATGCCGACGGATCAACGGTTTCCCAGGTGGTTCCAGTAGTTGGCGGGAAGTACGGGTCTTGTGCAGTGCCGATCAAGACAAAGAGCGATAGAATGATCGTAATAAATACACGCATGTTTTCAGTCTTCAAGGTTAGGACACGCTCGAAAGCACTTGGTTCGATCGCGCGAACAAATAGCTGCATAGCAGGATCAAGCCAAGCTTGCTCATTCCTAATACGCCAAAATGGATCATACTCGCTTAGTGATCCAAGCACATCTTCCCAGTCTCCGCCACAAGCACTAAAAAATTCAGCATGAAGTTGCCTTTCCATGAGGTAGGTCGGTTGGCGGGATACCATTCACCAGCAACCAACAACCATCAACCTCAATGCTTACTGCGGTCAACCTCACGGATCAGTTTCCCTGCTTCGTAGTGCAACTCGCGATAAACTTGGCCATCGGGTGCATAATCATAGTGGATACCGGTTTCCAATCCGTTCTCCCAATGCTCCACGAATTTCTTGGTACCGTTCTCATAGTAGTACGTCCAATCACCATGCTCTACACCATTCTGGAACTGACCGATGTATTCCAATTGGCCATTCGGATAGTATACTTTTTCCATCACCTTCTCGGCATTCTCTCCTTTGCCGGACATATACACGACCACCTCAGGCTTGCCACTTGGGAAACTAGCAGCTACGTATTTCTTGGTACTGCACGCCGTAAGGGTTACAACGGCCAGTAGTAGGATCAGGTGATTTCGGTTCATAGTGCTGCTAAATTAGGGGAAATGAGGGTAGGGTGCGACTGTTTTGCACAGGTGCGCCTCACGATCAATAGTACTGTATTGCTATGACTTCCGATCCTCGCTAGAACCAAGCAAGGATCTTGAGGTTGAATCGCCTTGGCGTCAAGTAATCCGGGATCGAATACTGCCGGCCGGTTACGTCGGTTACCCACGTATGGTCTATCGTGTTGTTAATGCCCAACAGATTGAAGACCTCTACACTGATCCAGAGGTCATCGATATGGCGAAGAAATCCTCTTTTTTCCTGTCCTTTTGCCCCGAGCAATTGCTTCGAAAAGCCAATATCCACGCGTTGGTAAAGGTCCGTCCTTAACGTATCGCTGTATCGGTTGTCATTCGGTGGGCCGAACGGTAAACGCGTGCCGAAGACCATACTGATCGCTACTTTGAACGTGGGCCAGCGGGGCATTTCATCCTGGAAGAACAATGCAAAATTCACGCGTTGGTCCGCAGGGCGAGGAATGAAACCGGGTTCAACACGCACACTGTCCACAGCGGTCTGGTCGAATGTGTAACCGGGTTGAATGAACTCACCCGCTGCATTGTATCGTTTGTAGTAGAAGTCGTCAAGAACGTCCTCTCGCGTTTGAAGTAGACCAACGCCGACCCAGCTTTCCACACCTTCAATGAATTCCCCGTTGAGCTTCAGATCGAGACCTGTCGCATAGGCTTTCGCATTGTTGGTCCCCAAATAGCGGATCCGAACGTTACTTACCTCGTAAGGGATCAGGTCGGTGATGTGTTTATAGTAGACTTCGGCAACGAATTTGAAGGGACGATGCCAGATCGGGAATCGACGATCCATACCCAATAGGAAGTGAACGCTCTTTTGAGCGCGAATATCCGGGTTCAACGTACCGTCCATTCGCCGGACCTCGCGGTAGAACGGCATCTGGTAAAAGTAGCCGGTTGCGGCCCAAAAGCTATAATCAAGGTCCACGGTATCGCCAGCGTTTTTGATCTTGGTCCATCCCGGGTTGTACGTCACGCGTAAGCGCGGACTGGCAACGGTCTGCTGGTTGTAGCTCCAATGTTGTGCGCGTGCTCCGGCAATGAGCGTCCAGTATTTGTTGTACCCACGATTCCATCGCCATGTATCCTGCAAGTAGGCCGATGCACGAACGCTCTCCAAATTCAAATTGCTTTTCAATGTGTTGCTCAATGCTAGCGTTTCCTGATCATTCAGTGGGATGCTGAATCCCGTGCTATCGACCAGATTCCATTCGCTCAACTTATCATTGATCGCTTCTGCACGGGCGTCAATGCCCCATTGAACATAGCTTTTTGGTCGATGGAGATATCCTTTGTGCGCAACGGTATACACTTTCGCATCCAGTTGATTGCGGGCGTGTTCCAGGAACGTTCCAACACCTAGGTCACGGATCACCTCGCCGAACTGTTCGCTGCTCGGATCGCGTTCCAGCTCGCCTAATCGGTACTGTCCTAATACATCGAACCGTTCCGTTTCGTAGGTCTGGAAAGCACTGGCAGTGAATTTTAACTTCAGATCCTTACTCGCCTTCACATTCAGGTCCAAGGCACCGAATAAGGTTTCAAAAGCTGTTTTTTCCTGGCCTTCAAAGAACACCGTAAAGCGCAACGGCATGTTGAACGGACCGAATTCCGTTTCGCGGTCCTGCGGTACTACATTGTATTTATTGCTGGAATAGATCCCTAAAAATCCAAGTTCGGTATTCGGGGTAAGATCGTAAGTCCAATAGGTCTGCAGGTCCGTGTAGCCGGTGCGGTATTCGCCTTTGGTATCCAGACCGCTAATGATCAATTGGTTGGTACGGTAACGATAACCGGTGATCTGGCGCAACCGTTTCTTCATCATCGCACTTTCCAAATGCACTGAACCTCCTAAAAGACCTGCCGTTGCACTGCCTTTGAATTCCGTCGGACGTTTGTAGGTGATGTCCAGTACGCTGCTCAGTTTATCGCCGAACCGTGCTTCGAATCCGCCCGCGCTGAATTGCAAGCGGTCGATGAGGTTCGGGTTCGGAAAGCTCAATCCTTCTTGTTGTCCGGCTCGCACTAGAAAAGGGCGGTACACCTCAATGTCGTTCACGTAAACGAGGTTCTCATCGAAGTTTCCACCGCGCACGCTGTATCCACTGCTCAGTTCGTTGCGCATTACAACGCCGGTCTGGCCGCTCAAGAGCGACTCTACTCCGTTCTGGATCGTAGGAGCAAAATTCGTTATCCGTGCATCCAATTGCTCTAGGCCTGTGCCTCCTCCACGGCGCTCTCCTTCGACTTTGGCAGGGTTCAACGTAAAGAACGGCATGCTCATATCCACCGTTCTCACTTCACCAGGGCGCAAGGAATAGCTGCGTTCTACTTTGCTGAGACCCGTGTAGGTCCAAGAAACGATAACGCGTTCTTTCGCCGGAAGCTCAATGGAATAATTACCGGCATCATCTGCCGTTACGCTACGTCCTAACGTTTCAATGGAAACCACTGCCGGTACCGGATCACCCACTTCATTGCGCACTACGCCAGCCAGTGTTCCTGTCTGAGCAATGATCGTTCGGGTAACAAGTAAGAAGAGTAAAGCAACTAGTGAACGCATGGTTCGATGCTGTGCGTGCTGAACAGCTTGTAGGCCGGTTGTATTTAAAGTGCGCAGTGGTTCTGGGGGTCGGCCAAGATAACGCGGCTAAATGGATCGAAGTATGTACGTGGATCTAAGCCTGCTTTTGGCTAGCATGATCTGCGACCTCCAGCTCCGCGCATTCGAAATTTCTTTCGGTAGGAAGGCACTGTGTTTGCGTTCAATTCAATTTGAACGTCCCGAACAGCTGTTCTCTTTCGTCCTTCAGTAAAAGGAACTGCCCGATCATGGCTGTTGCCGTCAACTTATAGATGAGTCCGTTCCGCGCACAGAAGACCGACTTCCATTCCATAGGAATGGTCTGTAATGTAGCCGTGCAATGCAGTTCGAAAGCATTTTCACCGAGATACTTCCTCCGTTGTTTCGAGATCACTTTAAAATTCGAAAAAGCGATGTTGGTCTCCATCATTGATATATAATTCCTTACAAATTCCCGGAGATCAATAGCATTGGAATCAACGGCCACATCAAACGTGGCCATGACGGATAACTCCTCTTTTGGCGGTTCGCTGATCAAAATGTATTGCCCCGGAAAGTCGCGAATTATCCAATGGCCCGGATACTCAAATGAAATGTTATCCTTCGTGTAGGTCTTCTTATCCTGGCCAGAACAGAACAAGCCAAGAAAGAGACCCAGAGCCATAAGTAGTGCCTTTTTCATGTATCTGCTATCTCACCGCATCACCTCTTCGCGATCAACTCACTTTTTGTACAATTTGAACGCATGCGTCCACTGGTTCCGCGTAAAGCCGGGCAAGCACCACAACATGCAGAGCGGCTCAATGGCACGCGCTGCCTCTACACCGCCCATGTCCTCGGCATCCCAACCAAAGTCCGCCAGTAGGGCGGTTACCGTTTCCTTGGCTGCTTCGTTGTTACCGCAGATGAACATCGTGGGACGGCCTTCGGCGAAATTCGGATCCACCATATAGGCGTTGCCCACACTGTTGAATGCCTTTACAAAGTAAGCGCCAGTGCTCACCTTCTGTAATTTCTCCATCAGACTTTCATCCAACGTAGTGAAATACTTCAGGACCCCATTCTCAGGGGGCGCATCAGCGATCGGATTCGTCGTGTCGATCACCACCTTTCCTACCAGATCATTGCTGTCACATAACCGGATCACCAGCTCTGCTGCAGTGCCCTTTGCAGCCAGCACAACAATATCAGCGAATGCCGCTACTTCTTTGTGGCTTGCTACGCCGATCTCAGGAAATTTTTCGACCATTTCCGCCAGTTTATCGGGATTCCTTGTACCGATCATGACTTCATGGCCATGCTCCAAAAAGCCTTTCGCTAGAACCTGCCCGACCATGCCTGAACCAAGTATGCCGATCTTACGAAGTGGTGCTTTGTGTACGGTTGAGGTTTTCATGGTGTCGTTGGAATAGTTGTTCGCATACAAATATCGGTATCAATTACTGATCCTGATCCATGCGGTCCGTTGTCCGATGAAGTGCATCAACGAACAACGCTCTACCTTCGACCCAATGACCCAACAAGACCCACGCGCCACTGCATTCTTACGCCTGCTTACCATCATGGACGAACTCCGTGAGCAATGTCCGTGGGACCGTAAGCAGACCATGGAGACCCTGCGCCCGCTGACGATCGAGGAGACCTACGAACTTGGTGATGCCATTCTCAACAACGATCTACAAGAAGTAAAGAATGAACTTGGTGACCTGATCCTTCACATGGTATTCTACGCGAAGATCGGGAGCGAGCAGAAGGCTTTCGATATTACCGATGTGTTGAACGGCATTTGCGAGAAATTGATCAACCGACACCCACATATCTATAGCGATGTGAAAGTGAAGGACGAAGAAGAGGTGAAGGCCAATTGGGAAAAGATCAAACTCGCCGAAAAAGCAAAGTCAACGAAGAATGGTGATGTGCCAAGTGTATTGGAAGGTGTGCCACGTGGGTTGCCGAGCATGGTAAAAGCGATCCGGATCCAGGATAAGGCACGTGGCGTTGGCTTCGATTGGGACAACCGTGAGCAGGTTTGGGAAAAGGTACACGAGGAGTTGGGTGAGTTGAAGCACGAAGTGGATAACAACACTCCGGAACAAGCAGAAGAACTCGGCGACGTGCTGTTCTCGATCGTCAACTACGCGCGTTTCCTGAACATCGATCCCGACGAAGCACTGGAACGCACGAACCGTAAGTTCATTCAACGTTTCCAGTTCCTAGAACGCGAAAGCCACAAGGACGGCAAAGTGATGGGGGAGATGACCTTGAAAGAAATGGAAGGGTATTGGCAGCGGGCGAAGGGGGAGTGAGCTGTGCCGTGTCCGATACGTTCCTGTTCCGAGGGTAGGTGATGGTTAATAACGCTCAGGCTATGCGCAGGGCGTGTCACTTTGTGTGGAGGAAGTTGCGCATAGCCGTTGTTAGGGGTAGTGCTTCTTTTCCTTTTCTTTCACAGCCTTATCTACTGACAAAGAATCACATATTGTCTGAGATTTCGATAAAACGGGCAACTGCTTATCGGTGGCTAATGTGTCAACTGTTCCTGTTGTATATTCTTCTTTTTCGGGACTCCATTTCCTTGTTTCGATGAATGTCCAAAGGGTAGTTAGTCCGACGAAAGTTCCGACCATCCAAAACGTCCTTTGCAGCGTCCACGCGGAAACCCATGATTTCAGGCTATTCCAATTCAACCTCACGTTTACATGCCACCACCTTCCAAATCCATGGATCAATACTATCTCTTCGTCTTCTGATTTTGATTGACGCATGTGAAATAAACCCAGAAGAGTAGTCTCGATGAGATCAATCTTCTTCCCCTTTCGGTATCTCCAAGCGTACACGATGAACGCCTTCTCCCCTTTCATTTGGTCGTTAAGAATTGCGAGTTAGCGAATTTGCATTACCCTTAACTAGCAGATAAACTTAATACGCCTAGTAACAAAGGACGTCAAAGATCTTGACCTGAAAGCCCTTCACAACGTTTTGGATAGACTGCGTTTTAGTGCAGTTTAGGTTTTGTTGGGGCTTGTTTTCCTTTTTCTTCATTCGATATAGTAGCCCTTTATCCCGATTCCAACAGACTCGAAAAATCGACCGTCTTCGTCCTTTTCATCTTCTGGAACAGTAGGACGCCAAAAGGATAATTCAAGACCAGGAAATGTATATGAATATGGTAGTTCAGGGTCGTTCTGGTCGAACGTTAATCGAGCCAGATTTTCAATCTCTGAGATAACCTTATCAGCAGGCGTATTGAACAAGTCAACCTCCAATAGAAGCACTTTTATTTGTCCGTCCATGGGGTTGGCAACTTCAATAAATTCTACTAAACCTTGTTCGTTGTAGTGGACGTGGAAATTGGGTAATCTCTGATGATAATAGTCTATTTTTCCAACTGTGCTTTCGGGCGCGCCTATTGCGTCCAATGTTTCTTCACGAGTCCAGCCCAAAACTACGCCCATGGAGCTCTTCAGCGGTATGACTTCAAACTGTTCCATTTTCAAAAAAGCCCCAACTAGCGCATAAACGTAATTCGTTTATCCAATATCAAAGGACGTCAAAGATCTTGACCTGAAAGCCTTTCACAACTGTATTCCACGAACATCGCCACGCCTGAACGATATCAAAGGACGTCAAAGATCTTGACCTGAAAGCCTTTCACAACGCAGGATCTGGTGGATGCACTTGCTTGCTTGATATCAAAGGACGTCAAAGATCTTGACCTGAAAGCCTTTCACAATTGTTGTTATTCGGGCGGCATTTTTTTAATTGTCCACTCCCCAAATGGCTATGGAAAGATACTCTTCATCACGAGTCACACTAACAGGATATTTATATTTCGGAAAATCTGTCCATGATCTTCCGAAGAGCATATAAAATTCTATGTCGTTGTAATCTTCTTTGTCCTTAATTGTGAATTTCCCCTTTCCATCGATGTCATTGCCGTGAATTAAATATAGCTTATCAATTAAATTCTTAAGATCATTGAAATTAACTTGGTCGGGGTGAGAAGATTTGAAGAAGACATTTTTGTTGGTTCCATCAATTACCTTGACTTCTACAGTGTCAAAAATTCCAAATTCTTTATAGTTCAATGATTTCCTAAAATTTTGGACTTCTTGTGCACTGGCATTGTCTTCGGTTTCTCCTTCTACGAACGTTTCGTCTGGGATATTTTTAATGTCAATTTCGAAAATGTCGAAAATGGTTCTTTCTGGGTTTGTGGTGGTGATTGCGTTTACCTGGGTCGAAGCGGAATTTGAGGAGTTTGTTCCAAAAAGCTTTTTAATAAAGTTCATCTGCTTGAATTTAATTGGTTGATTGTCTTGTTTAGGTCCCGCACAACGTTCAGGCTATGCGCAGCCGGAGAGTCGGCAGGTGTGTGGGCGGTTGCGTATAGCCGTTGTGTGTGCCCAGCATGGGCCAAGAACACTACCGCAAGGTAGTATCGTTCTTTGAATATCCAGAGGGTGCAAGTCCCTTGCCGGCGAGTTGTCGAACCTGCCTGCGGTAGGCAGGGCCGGTTAGCAA
>Ga0209170_1001350_pt1 | contig 10476 bp, 8 predicted proteins | sample KloWWTKNB14_bulk_FD_187178 | JGI IMG/M metagenome (GOLD analysis project Ga0209170, IMG submission 187178) | Active sludge microbial communities from Klosterneuburg, Austria, studying microevolution and ecology of nitrifiers - Klosterneuburg... | ecosystem: Engineered > WWTP > Aerobic digester >...
CAGTTGGACCCCAACCTGCCCAACAGCACCGCCAGCAAAACCGCGCAAGAGCTGGAGGCGCAAAACATCTTCAACCCGGAAGACGCCGCCAGCCTGCTGCCCAGCACCACCGTGCGCAAGCGCTACCTGGGCGACCGCAATGCCAATATTGGCGGACGCAGCTTTGGCACGCTGCAGCCGGGCCGGGCGCTGGTGTACCTCGATGGCTATCTGATCTCCAACTTTCTCGGGCGATTTGACGCCCCGCGCTGGAACATGATCAACGTGGAGGCCATCGAACGGGTCGATGCCTTGTACGGCCCGTACTCGGCCATCTACCCCGGCAACTCCATCGGCACGACCATGGTGGTGACCGAACGCAAGCCCCGGGGCCTGGAGGCCTCGGCCAGCATCAAATACAACCGGCAGTCTTTCGACGAGTACGGCACCCACGAGAGCTACGGCAGCAAGCAGTTGTCGGCGCGCATTGCCTCGCGCCTCGATTCCGGGCTCTGGATGGCGCTGGGTGTGCAGCACCAGGACAGCGCGGGCCACCCCATGGGCTACGCCAACGCGGTGCGGGGTGCCACCGGCGGTGCCTTTGCCGCGCCCACCACGGGCACCGCCGTCACAGGTATCCGCTACGACCGCGACCCGCAGGGGCGCGAGCGCGCTATCTTTGGTGCCACAGGCAGCGACCACAGCCTGCAGGACACCGTGAACCTGCGCATGGGCTACGACATTTCGCCCACCCAGGAAATCGAAGGGCGCGTGTCCCTGTGGCGCAGCGACAGCACGGTGCGCACCATGACCTACCTGCGCGACGCAGCAGGCAAGCCCCTCTGGAGCGGGGTGGTGAACGATGGCGTCAACCGCTTCAACGTGGCGGCCAACGCTTTTGCCCCCAGCCAGCGCGACGAACGCCACCGCCAGCTCGGAGCCACCTGGAAAACAAAGCACGCGACGGGCTGGAACGCCTCCGTGATGCTGACCGACTACAAAATGCTCAGCGATGCCAACCGGCAGGCCGATCTGGCACAGCCCCTGGCCGACCTGGGCGGCGCGGGCACGGTGACGCGGCGCGACGGCACGGGCTGGAACACGCTGGAGCTGCAAACCACCTACACCCCCACGGCCGGCGACTTTGGCGCAGGCCGCCATGCCCTGGTGTTTGGCCTGCACCGCAACCAGTACCAGTTGAACAACGTGGTGAACAACTCCAGCGACTGGCGGTACACCGAGTCCACCCTGGACCAGCGCTTCAACGGCACCACCACCATCACGGCTCTCTATGGCCAGGATGCCTGGCGTCTCACGCCCGACCTGGTGCTGACCTCGGGTGTGCGGCTGGAGACTTTTGAAGCAACCGATGGCGCGCAGTTCTTTGCTGGGCCGCCCGTGGCGCAGCAGAACTTTGCCAAGCGCAGCCTGCATTCCACCAGTCCCAAGCTCTCGCTGGCCTGGACGGTGGCCGATGATCTGCTGCTGCGGGCCAGCTATGGGCGCGGTGTGCGCTTTCCGAACGTGGACGAGCTGTTCAACGGTGCCAAAACGGGCAGCAGCATCACCACCAGCGACCCCAACCTGCGCCCTGAAGTGTCGCGCTCGTTCGAGCTGGCGGCAGAAAAATACTGGGGCGAGCATTGGTTGCGCACCAGCTATTTTCGCGACGACGTGAAGGACACCATCCTGCGCCAGACAGACGCCACCGTCACCCCCACCATCACCCGCGTGAGCAATGTGGACCGCGTTCTGACCCAGGGCATCGAGATGGTGTGGCAGGCGCGCGATGTGGGCATCCGGGGTCTGGATCTTGGTGGCAGTGCCACCTGGACGGACGCTGTGGTCAAGGCCAACGCCGCCAATCCGGCGCAGGTGGGCAAACAGTGGCTGCGCATCCCCAAGCAGCGCTACGCCGTGCAGGCCAGCTACCGACCCAACGCGCAGTGGCTGCTGGGGGCGGCCTGGCGCTGGAGCGGCCGCTCGTACAACACCGAGTTGAACATCGACAGCAACCCCGACACCTATGGCGGCGTCTCGCGCGTGAACCAGCTCGATCTGAAAGCAGTGTGGAAATTTGCCCCGCACTGGGAATGGGCGCTGGGCGTGAACAACGTGACCAACCAGCAATCCTGGCAGGCGCACACCCTGCCACAACGTTCGGTGCAGACCGAACTGCGTTACAGCATGAAGTAGGAGCGGCCATGAATCGATCGAAATCGGCTTTGCAATCCCCTGGGCGTTGGGCTTGTGGCCTGGCCCTGGCGCTGTGCTGCAGCGTCGGCGGCGCCCAGCATATGCACCCCCCGGTTGCCAACCCGGCACCCGCCATGGCAGCGGCGTCTGCCAGTAAACCCGCAGCCCGCAAACCCCGCCCCGCATTGGGCGTGGGGGTGGCGGTGTCGCCCGATGGCGCGCTGTGGCTGGCAGGTCTCGATGGCCAGGGCCGTCTGTTTGTGCAAAACGCCCTGGCCCCGCAGGGCACAGAGCCCTTGCGCTGGGGGGCGCCGCGCGTGCTGGATACGGCGGGCGATGCGATCTCGGCCGACGGCGAAAACCATCCCAAGCTGGTGTTTGGCCCCCAGGGCACGGTGCTGATTGCCTACACCCAGCCGCTGGCCAAGCCCAATACGGGCTATGTGCGGCTGCTGCGCTCGGTGGACGGGGGGCAGCATTTTGCGGCACCCGTCACAGTGCATGCCGACCGCCAGATCATCACCCACCGCTTCGAGTCCATGGGCTTCGATGCAGAAGGTGTCTTGCACACGGTATGGATCGACAAGCGGGACCTGGAAGCCGCCCCTAAGGTGGGCGGCAAATCCAGCTACCGGGGGGCCGCCATTTACCGCAACATCTCGCGCGATGGCGGGGCCACCTTCAGCCCCGACACCAAGGTGGCCGACCACTCTTGCGAGTGCTGTCGCATTGCGCTCGGTGTAGGCAGTGATGGGGCCATGCGGGCCATGTGGCGGCATGTGTTCGAGCCCAATGTGCGCGACCACGCCTTTGCCGTGCTGCGCGGGGAGGCCCCTGTCGACGTGGTGCGTGCCACCTACGACGAGTGGCGGGTGGATGGCTGCCCGCACCACGGCCCGGCGCTGGCGCAGGCGGCCGATGGCTTCCATACGGTCTGGTTCGGTATCCGCCAGGAAGGCGACGATAAGGTGTCCGGTGTACGCTACGCCCGGCTGGCCCCAGACGGAACGCCCCGGCTGCAGACGGTACGCACGATACCGGACGCGCGCGCCGAACATGCTGATGTAGCTGCGCAGGGCGAACGGGTGGTGGTCGTTTGGCGCAGTACAGACGGCATGACCAGCACGCTCAAGGCCTGGATCTCCGCCGACGGCGGGCAGACGTTCCGCGAGCAGGTGCTGGGCCAGGTCGATGGAGACAACGATTTCCCGCGCCTGGTGCAGCAGGGCCAGCGCATGGTGGTAGTGTGGCGTAACGCAGCAGAGGTCAGAGTCCATGAAATCAAGTTCTAAACAACGGCGCAGCACCTGTGTCGCCCTGGCGGTCGGCGCTTTGGCTTTTGGCTTTAATCAGCCCCTGGCGCTTGCCAGGTCACCGTCGATAGCTATTAGTTCAGTAGCGCATTTTGACGAAACCACCTGGGCCAGGCTGGTGGAAAAAGGCCCGCGGCCTGCGGCGTATATCTTCACCACGACCTACTGCTCGACCTGCCCGGACGCCTTCGAGAAGCTGCGCAGTTTTGTCATGGATGCGCACCGGCCGGTCGAACTGGCGGCCGTGATGATGGATGTGCAGGGCGTACGCGCTGTGGAGCATGCCCGGCACTACCTGGGGCTGACCCGGCTGTATGCCTTTGAGGGCTTTGAGCCCGCTATTCGGCAAAGTGTGGATCCGAAATGGCCCAACGTCACGCCCTACGTCGTGCTGCTGGGCCGTGATGGATCGGTGCAGCGCAGCATTGGCGCGCCCGACGCGGTCATGCTGAAAAAATGGCTGCCCTGACGCGACCGGCGCGCGCAGCAGAGTAAAGTATTGTTACGAGGCGGTGCATTGCGCCGCACGGTTTTTTCACCACGACGAAGAGGAGTCCGCATGTTTCCTGAATTCCGCGACCTGATCACCCAACTCAAGACCACGGATCGCCATTTCCTGCGCCTGTTCGATCTACACAACGAACTCGACCAGAAGATCAAGAACATGGAAGCCAGCATTTCACCGGGTACGCACGATGAGATTGAAACCCTGAAGAAGGAAAAGCTGCAGATCAAGGACCAGCTTTACGTCATTCTGAAAAAAGCCGGCTGACCGCCCGCCGGGCGCAGGGGCCGATCGTCAGATCGGCTTGCGCCGCGGCATCTGGCTGGCATCGAGCAGGTTCTCGATGCGCGCAAAGATTTCGAAGCGCGAGAACGGCTTCTTCATGAAATCGTCGGCCCCAATGCGGTTGGCGTAAAACTGTTCCGTGGCGTGCTCGTTGCCGCTGATCATGATGACCGGAATGTGCTGGGTCGTCGGGTTCTTGCGAATCATCCGCAAGGCGTTGAAGCCATTCATGCCGGGCAGAATGATGTCCAGAAACACCAGGTCGGGCGGCTCCTGCTCCATCAGCGCAAGCCCCTTTTCGGCGTCCAGAGCTTCCAGGGTGTTGTAGCCGGCCGAGCGCAAAATTTTGCGCAGCGCGGCCACTACCGTGGGCGAGTCATCGATGATCAACGCCTTGATGCCCTTGCGCGCGTCCTTGCGATCGCGCTGGCGTCGCTCCACCGCATCGGCAGGTTCCAGGTCGAGCAGCGGTGCGTCGGCAGGTACGCTGGTGTCGGGCCGGGGGGCGGGCTTGCGTGGGCTGCCCCAGAGGCGGTCAAAAATACCCATGGTGCGGTCTTGCCTTGTATGGTCGTTGGATGGGCGATTGTCCGCCAAGCTGCGTGGCGCCGGGAAGCGCAATGATGCCTGGACACAGACTTAACCCAGGGCGTCGTTCACCTGGTCGTTGAACTCCGCCAGGCTCACGGCATCCCCGATCTCGCGGGGCAGCGCGTCGCGCACCGAAAAAACGCCCAGAATCTTGTCGGCAGGCGTCACGATGGGCAGGTGCCGAAAGCCCCGCTCGATCATGATCAATACGGCCTCGGAAACCTTCATGTCGGGGGCCACCGTTTGCGGGTGCGGGGTCATTACGTCACAGACCAGGGTGGTCTCGGGGCTGAGCGCCTTGGCCAGCACGCGCGTCATCAGGTCGCGCTCGGTCAGGATGCCCAGCAGGGCGCCCAAGGTGTCGAGGATGAGCACGCTGCCGCAGTTGGCGCGGGTCATCACGCAGGCCGCCTCCCAGACGCTGGCTTGCGGCCCCAGGCTCACCACGTGGCGCTGGGAGATCGACTGGAAAACGGTGCGTTCAGCCATGGCAGGGCTCCTTTTTCAGGGGAAAACAGGGTCAGCGCAGCGATGCGTTGAGTTTTTCGAGCGCCTTCGAGCCGGGGCACAGCGCGGTCGGCCCCAGGCTGTTCAGCGGTGCGTCGCTGGTGTTCAGCGACAGGTGCAGGTCGGTGGCCTGCGGGTCGAGGTAGAGCAGGCCGGTCACCACTTCGCCGCGCTCCTGGCGCGCGTTCATGTAGCTGAGCGCGGCATAGCGGTCGGTCGGGTCGTAGTCGGTGTGCAGTTTGTGCAGGCGCAGCAGGCTGCCGTCGTGCTGCTGCACGTCAATCACCTCGCCGGGCGCGTACTGCGCCGTGATTTCGCTGTGCCGGGGTATGAAGTCGATGCGGCTCACAGCCTCGTTGTGCTGGCGCACATAGTCGTAGCTCTTGGTGCTGCCGCCGTGGTTGTTGAAGGTCACGCAGGGGCTGATGACGTCGATAAACGCCGCGCCGCCGTGGCCGATGGCGCCCTTGATGAGCGGCACGAGCTGCTCCTTGTCGCCCGAAAAACTGCGTGCCACATAGGTGGCGCCCAGTTGCAGCGCCAGGCCCACCAGGTCCACCGGGCTGTCGTTGTTGACCACACCCTTCTTGCTGCGCGAACCCCGGTCCGCCGTTGCCGAGAACTGGCCCTTGGTCAGGCCGTAGACGCCGTTGTTCTCGACGATATAGGCCATGCGCACGCCCCGGCGCATGGCGTTGGCAAACTGCCCAAGGCCGATGGAGGCCGAATCGCCATCGCCCGAGACGCCCAGGTACAGCAGGTCGCGGTTGGCCAGGTTGGCGCCGGTCAGCACCGAGGGCATGCGCCCGTGCACGGTGTTGAAGCCGTGCGAGGCGCCCAAAAAGTAGTCTGGCGTCTTGGAGCTGCAGCCAATGCCCGAGAGCTTGGCGACGCGGTGAGGCTCGATGTCCAGCTCCCAGCAGGCCTGGATGATGGCTGCCGAAATCGAGTCGTGCCCGCAGCCCGCGCACAGTGTGGAGATGCGGCCTTCGTAGTCGCGCCGGGTGTAGCCCACCTTGTTGTGGGTGAGCGTGGGGTGGTGCAACCGGGGTTTGGCGAGGTAGGTCATGCGGCCACCTTGACTGACGCTGTAGCGCCTTGCAGATAGGACTCAATTGCCTGGGTGATAAAGCGCGCCGTGATCGGCGTGCCGTCGTAGTGCAGCACCTTGACAAGGCGCGCCGGGTCTACGCCCAGCTCGTTGACCAGCAGGGCGTGCATTTGGGCATCGCGGTTCTGTTCCACCACAAACACTTGTTCGTGCGCGGCGATGAAGCGGTCGACCGAATCCGGGAAGGGGAAGGCGCGCAGGCGCAGGGCGTCGATGTGGATGTCTGCGGCGGTGAGCACATCCAGCGCTTCCTGCATGGCCGGGCTGGTGGAACCGAAGTACAGCACGCCCAGCGGTGTGGCCTGCGCCGCGCTGCGCAGCACGGGCTGGGGCACCAGGTCGGCGGCGGTGCGAAATTTGCGCAGCAATCGCTCCATGTTGTAGATGTAGTCCGGCCCGCGCTCCGAGTAGCGGGCATAGGGGTCGCGCGTGGTGCCGCGCGTAAAGAAGCTGCCTTTGGTCGGGTGCGTGCCGGGGTAAGTGCGCCAGGGAATGCCGTCGCCGTCCACGTCCTTGTAGCGGCCAAAGTCTTTGCCCGCCTCCAGCTCTTCGGCAGTCATCACCTTGCCCCGGTCGTAGGTACGTGCGTCGTCCCAGGCAAAGGGCTTGCACAGCCGCTGGTTCATGCCGATGTCCAGGTCGGTCATGAGAAAAATGGGGGTTTGCAGCCGGTCGGCCAGGTCCAGCGCTGCAGCAGCGTGTTCAAAGCATTCGTGCGGGTCTTCGGGAAACAGCAGCACATGCTTGGTGTCGCCGTGCGAGGCGTAGGCGCAGCTCAGCAGGTCGGACTGCTGGGTGCGCGTGGGCATGCCGGTCGACGGCCCGCCGCGCTGCACGTTGATGATGGTGACCGGGATTTCGGCAAAGTAGGCCAGGCCGATGAACTCCGTCATCAGCGAGATGCCGGGGCCTGAGGTGGCGGTAAAGGCGCGGGCGCCGTTCCAGCCGGCGCCCACCACCATGCCGATGGAGGCCAGTTCATCTTCGGCCTGCACGATGGCGAAGTTGCTGCGGCCGGTGTCCGGGTCCACGCGGAACTTGTCGCAGTATTTCTGGAAAGCCTCGGGCACCGACGACGAGGGCGTGATCGGGTACCAGGCTGCCACCGTGGCGCCGCCGTACACACAGCCCAGGGCGGCTGCGCTGTTGCCGTCGGTAAAAATGAGGTCACCCACTTCGTCGGCCCGGCGCACCCGGATGCCCAGGGGCGCTTGCAGGTGGGCCTTGACGTAGTCGCGCCCCAGGTGCAGGGCGCGCACGTTGGCGTCGAGCAGCATTTCCTTGCCCCGGTACTGTTCGGCAAAGAGCTTTTCAAACACCTCGGCCTCGACGTCGAGCAGCACCGAGAGGGCGCCCACGTAGATGATGTTCTTGAACAACTGGCGTTGGCGCGGCTCGGTGTACGCCTTGTTGCTGATTTCGGTCAGCGGCACGCCGATGACGCTGATGTCCGTGCGGAACCTGGATGCGGGAATAGGCCGGGTGCTGTCGTAGAACAGGTAGCCGCCGGGCGAGATTTCGGCCAGGTCGGTGTCCCAGGTCTGCGGGTTCATGGCCACCATCATGTCCACGCCGCCGCGCCGCCCTGAATAGCCCTTTTCGCACACGCGGGCCTCGTACCAGGTCGGCAAGCCCTGGATGTTGCTGGGGAAGATATTGCGCGGGCTCACCGGCACGCCCATGCGCAGGATGGCCTTGGCGAACAACTCGTTGGCGGACGCCGAGCCTGAGCCATTCACGTTGGCGAACTTGATGACAAAGTCGTTGACGGCTTCAATGGGCTTCATGCGGCCTCCAGCGTGTGTCGGGTGATCTGGGCGTCGCGGCAGCCGGGTCCCGCCTGGGTGGTATCCAGGCGGAACTTCTGCATGTCCCAGGCGCCCGTGGGGCAGCGTTCGGCGCACAGGCCGCAGTGCAGGCAGACGTCTTCGTCCTTGACCATGACGCGCTCGGTTTTCAGCGGTGCGGAAACCATCAGCGCTTGCGCCAGGTTCCCGGCGGGGGCCTTGAGCCGGGTGCGCAGCTCGTCCTCTTCGCCATTGAAGGTGAAGGTGATGCTGTCCATGGGGCAGATGTCCACGCAGGCATCGCATTCGATGCAGGTAGAGCGGTTGAACACCGTCTGCACGTCGCAGTTCAGGCAGCGGCTGGCCTCTTTGAAGGCGGTGGCGGCGTCGAACCCCAGCTCCACTTCCACCCGAATGCTGGCCAGCGCCACCTCGGCCTTGGCCCATGGCACTTTGAAGCGCAGGTCGTTCGATACTTCGTTGTCGTAGCTCCACTCGTGGATGCCCATCTTGCTGGACACCAGATTGGTGCGCGGCGCTGGGCGTTGGCGCACGTCTTCGCCGTGCAGGAAGCGGTCGATGGAGACCGCCGCCTCGTGCCCCTGCGCCACGGCGGTAATGATGTTTTTGGGGCCGTAGGCTGCATCACCGCCGAAGAACAACTGCGGCAGCGTGGACTGAAAGGTGTCCGGCGTGAGTTCTGGCAAGCCCCAGCGGTCAAAGGCAATGCCCAGATCGTCCTCAATCCATGGAAACGCATTTTCCTGGCCCACGGCGATCAGCACCACGTCGCAGGGCACGCGCACATCGGGCTCGCCCGTGGGCACCAGGCTGCGGCGCCCTTGTGCGTCGTACTGGGCCTGCACCACCTCGAACCGCATGGCGGTGAGCTGGCCGTGCTCGTGCTCAAAGGCTTTGGGCACATGGAAGTTCAGAATCGGAATGCCCTCATGCAGGGTGTCTTCCTTTTCCCAGGGCGAGGCTTTCATCTCGTCAAAGCCGCTGCGCACGATGACTTTGACGTCGGTGCCGCCCAGGCGCCGCGCCGAGCGGCAGCAGTCCATGGCGGTGTTGCCGCCGCCCAGCACGATGACGCGCGGCGCGATGCTGGTGATGTGCCCGAACGACACCGAAGCCAGCCAGTCGATGCCGATATGGATGTTGCCTGTGATGTCGCGCCGGCCTGGAATCTCCAGATCACGCCCGCGCGGCGCGCCGCTCCCCACAAATACCGCGTCGTAGCCTTGCTGCAGCAGCGCGCGCAGCGAGTCCACGCGCTCCTGGTTGCGAAACTGCACGCCCATGTCGAGGATGTAGCCGGTTTCTTCGTCGATCACCGATTCGGGCAGCCGAAAACGCGGAATCTGGCTGCGGATGAAGCCGCCCGCCTTGGCCTCGCCGTCGAATACGGTGATTTCGTAGCCCAGTGGTGCCAAATCGCGCGCCACGGTCAGGGATGCGGGCCCGGCCCCCACGCAGACCACGCGCTTGCCGTTGCGGGGTGCAATGGCGGGCATGCGTGCTTTGATGTCGCCGCTCTTGTTGTCGGCGGCCACGCGCTTCAAGCGGCAGATGGCTACGGGCTCAGGCTGGGCGTCGTTGCTTTCTTCCACCCGGCCGCGCCGACAGGCGGGCTCGCACGGCCGATCGCAGGTGCGGCCCAGAATGCCGGGAAACACGTTGGACACCCAGTTGACCATGTAGGCGTCGTCGTAGCGGCCCTGGCCGATCAAGCGGATGTATTCGGGCACCGGCGTGTGGGCCGGGCAGGCCCACTGGCAATCAACGACCTTGTGGAAGTAGTCCGGATGCGTGGTGTCGGTAGGTTGCAAGGCAAGCTCCAGTCCTCGGGCCTGCAGCCACGGCGGCGCAGGAGAGCAAAGTCTATGGCCGCAAGGTGGGTGCGGGTGCTCGGGGGAATCCCTTGGATTGGCCGTGCGGCGTATCAAATATTGATCGTCATCAGGGGTTGTGTCTGCCGTTTCAGTGCGGCTGTGCTTTGGTCAGGCTGCGCCGTTGGGTTGCAATCCAGTCCATGGCCATGGATTCGCCTTGGTCCAGATGGCGTATGGCCACAGGACTCAGTGCGGCGCCCAGTTCGAAATCCGTACCCTCTATCGCCAGTTGCCAGGCGGGTGGCGCCTGGCCGTTGAGCTGCTCCGCGACCTGCAGCACCGCCGGTGCCGAAAGCGCATGGCTGTT
>Ga0209170_1001353_pt1 | contig 10467 bp, 6 predicted proteins | sample KloWWTKNB14_bulk_FD_187178 | JGI IMG/M metagenome (GOLD analysis project Ga0209170, IMG submission 187178) | Active sludge microbial communities from Klosterneuburg, Austria, studying microevolution and ecology of nitrifiers - Klosterneuburg... | ecosystem: Engineered > WWTP > Aerobic digester >...
CTTCATATTTTTAAATCAATAATTATAATTGATGAAAACCTATACTTTTTTAATAGTCATTGCTACTTCTCTACTTTACTACAGTTGTAAAGATAGTCAGGCACAGACCTCAAGTAGTCTTTCTGAAAATGCTTTTGCAGAAAAAATAATTCAGTTTCCTTCGGCTCCAATTTTGGATGTGCGAACGCCAGAGGAATTTTCCAAAGGCCATCTGCAAAATGCTATCAACTATGATTGGAACAGCAGTGAGTTTCAAAATCAAATAGCAGTCCTCGACAAAGAAAAACCTGTTTTTGTATATTGCCTCAGCGGAGGCAGAAGTAATTCGGCAGCAGAAAATATGAGGACGAAAGGGTTTAAGGAAGTATATGAACTGCAAGGAGGCCTGATTGGATGGAGAGCAGCCAACCTACCTGAGGCAACTTCCACAACAGTTGCCAATGCAGGGTTATCACTGGAAGGATTCCAAAGCCTGATGAAATCAGACAAATTAGTACTCGTGGATTTTTATGCAGAATGGTGTGCCCCTTGTAAAAAAATGGAGCCTTTTTTGGATGAAATATCCACAGAGATGGCCGACAAAGTGGTCTTAACCCGCATCAATGTGGATGACAATCCGGAATTATGCAAACAACTAAATATTGATGAAATTCCAGTGCTTCATCTTTACAAAAACAACACATTAGTCTGGGCCAACAAGGGTTTTAAAGGCAAGGAAGAAGTGAAGAAACAGTTAGAATAACCCCGTTCTTCGAAATTGGAAGCTAACAAAATGTCAGGCTTTTGCAGCAGTACTGACAATTTCTACACAACAAAATGTCGTTTTATCTGTTTTTGAAAAACAGGACTTAATTTTGTTAGGTCTTTGGCTAAAGAATTTTAAACTTTTTAAAACAATCCAATAATGGCAAAAGAATTTAATGATGCTAATTTCCAGACAGAAGTACTGGATTCTGATAAGCTGACCGTAGTAGATTTTTGGGCGGAATGGTGTGGCCCTTGTCGTGCTATCGGTCCGGTAATCGAGGAGCTTTCAAAGGAATATGATGGCAAAGTGAATATAGGTAAGGTAAACGTAGATGTAAATCCTCAGATTTCAATGGATTATGGTATCACTTCCATTCCTGCCATCCTTTTTATCAAAGATGGTAAGGTGGTTGACAAATTAATTGGAGCGCAGCCTAAGGCAACTTCGTTTAAGAAAATAGAAACACATTTGAACTAAGTTCAGGATGATTAAAAAAGCCGCTTTTTTCGAAGCGGCTTTTTTAATACCCTACCCGTCCAAAGCCTGTTCCAGATCATGAATCAAATCCTTAATATCCTCCAACCCAACGCTCATTCTTATCAGCCCTTCGGACACACCGGCCTGCTCTCTTTCCTTCTTGGACATTCCACTATGCGACATGGAAGCAGGATGTGACACCAGCGTATCTACTGTACCTAAAGAAACAGCACGCACACAAAGTTTAAGTTTATTGATAAAACTCACGCCCTGTTCAAACCCCTCCTTCAGCTCAAAACTCAGCACAGCTCCCGGCAACCTCATTTGCTTTTTAGAAATTTCGTATTCCGGATGGGAAGGCAACCCATTATAATTCACTTTGCTCACGACTTCATGAGTGGATAAATATTCAGCCACCTGCTGAGCATTGCTACAATGACGCTCCATTCTTATCCCCAATGTTTTCACGCCCTGCATCAGTAAAAATGCATCAAACGGATTACTATTGCCGCCTAACAACTTAAAGACTTTGGACATTTTGGTACTCATAAAAGGTATATCCCTGCCTACTATCGCCCCACCAATAGCCGTACCATGTCCATTTAAAAACTTTGTGGTGGAATGAAAAATATAGTCCACACCAAACTTAAACGGTTGTTGTAGATAGGGTGTCGCAAATGTATTGTCAATGGTGACAGTAATCTGAAATCGTTTTGCAATTTTGCAAACAGCTTCTATGTCTATGCATTGCATCACCGGGTTGGCTGGTGTTTCCAAATGAATCAGTCTGATGGTTGGGTTATTGTTCAAAGCCAACTCTAATTCATCGGGATTACCAAGATTGACAAATTCTGCGTTCACCCCAAATTGCGGTAATAAATTATTAATGAATTCGAAAGTTCCTCCATATAAAGCATGATTCGAAAGGATGGTATCTCCTGCCTTTACCAAAGCCATTATCATGGCAGACAATGCAGATTGTCCACTTGAAGTTAGTAATGCCATCGCTTGCATAGGGCTTCCATCCTCATTTTGTAAACCATGTGTTTCCAGATTCGCAATCAACTGGGCAGCGGCACTAGTAGTAGGGTTACTAAATCTGGAATAGATATACCCTTTTTCCTTTCCCATAAACCGGTTCATACCCTGCTCAGCGCTTTCAAATGTAAAAGTAGAGGTAGCGTAAATGGGTACCAGGTGAGCATGTTCTGCAATCTCATCCTGTAACCCATGAATGGCGAGGGTGGCCATTTCTCCTATCGAATTTGTTGTCATTGTGATTATTTATTATTATTTAAATATTGCAATAATACCACAGCCTGATTATGTTCTGTATCTCTGGCACCATATAGCAATGTTACCAATTTATGCTGTCCGCACAATTTAATCAGGGTTTCAGTTGCTTCATTATTTTTAATCTCCTCAATATATTTTTCATAAAACCTCTCCCATTTGTTCGATTCGTGATTAAACCACTTTCTTAGTAAAACGGAAGGTGCCACTTCTTTCATCCATAAATCTATTGCCGCTTTTTCTTTGGTAAGTCCCCTTGGCCACACCCTGTCTACCAACACTCGAAAACCATCTTCTATCGAAAAAGGTTCGTATATTCTTTTTATCTGTATCCTGCCAGTCATCTGTATATTTTTTTGTGTTGAAGGGAAATAGGCTGAAAAGGCTCTTTCGATTTTATTTTTTTTAAGCAGCTATTTCACTCCATTTGACAATATTCCAATAAATGGTTCGATAGAACGGGCTTTACTTTAATACCCTTTAAGTATATTTTTACAGGATTCTTTTTATTCCATTGAACTTGTTTGTAAATGTAACCCATAAAATTTTAAATCATTTTCTGCACTCATTACTGAAGGGCTCAGATCCCAATAAATGTTTAATGAACTTTGGATAATCATTCGGAAATAGATCGGTCTCTTTCTTAGAAATACAGAACAACTCTAAAAACTATTTTATGGGACATGGTTAAGCACCCCCACTAATAAGATCTTTGACTACCTCAATCCAATACTTTTTTTAGGTAGAAATACTTCATCAACATAGTTCCCAACCATTTGAAAAAGAACTACTTCTATCAAATAAAGTTTTGCAATGTGTTCAGACTTTGGCTTTTCTCCATTCCGCTATACCGTCTTTTCAAAGAATTGAGAAGTAAAAAACTGCCTCGACCAATGGTTTAAAGTGCTGGTGGATGTACATTTGATCTGAAATTAAAAATTCATTATAACAACCGTCACCTGATATGTCCACTTCCGTTTCAAAAGACTCTATAAAAGAAGCAGCACAAAGACTCAAGGATATCGTAAACAGAACGCCGTTACAATACAATCCCTATTTATCCAATCTGTATCAGGCCAATATTTACCTGAAAAGAGAAGATCTACAAATTGTACGTTCCTATAAGCTCAGAGGTGCTTACAATTTGATCAGTTCGTTGAGCTCGGAGCAACTAGAAAAAGGTGTGGTATGCGCCAGTGCCGGCAACCATGCTCAGGGATTTGCCTATAGCTGCAACAAACTTAACATTCAGGGTGTTGTGTTCATGCCTATTACCACACCCAATCAAAAAGTGGAACAAACTGAAATGTTTGGAGGGGACAAAATTATTATAAAACTGGTTGGAGACACTTATGATGATTGTGCTGCTGCAGCTGCAATCTATTGCGATCAGGAGGAAATGGTTTTCATTCATCCATTCAATGATGAAAAAATTATTGAAGGACAGGGCACGGTGGCTTTTGAAATATTAGAAGATCTGGAAGATATTGATAGCATCATAGTCCCGATTGGAGGAGGTGGGCTTATTGCAGGAATTGGCACATATATAAAATCCATCAGCCCCAAAACAAAAATAATCGGAGCAGAACCAGAAGGTGCGGGATCTATGAAAGCTGCCCTAAAGGAGGGGCATCCTGTGGAGCTAAAAGAGATAGACCGATTTGTAGATGGTGCTGCAGTAAAACGTGTTGGAGACATTCCTTTTGATATAGCAAAACACGTAGTAGACGATGTGCTTTTAATTCCTGAAGGAAAAGCGTGCAGCACTATTCTTAGCCTTTATAACAAAAATGCAATAGTGGTAGAACCTGCCGGTGCTCTTTCCATAGCGGCACTGGACTTTTTAGCAGAAGATATTGTTGGTAAAAATATTGTGTGTATCGTAAGCGGAAGCAATAATGATATCGACCGTATGCAGGAAATAAAGGAGCGCAGCCTACAGTACGAAGGACTAAAACATTACTTTTTAGTCAATTTTGCACAACGCCCCGGAGCTCTAAAACAATTTGTAAACGAAGTGTTGGGGCCTGACGATGATATTACCCGGTTTGAATACATGCAAAAGACCAATAAAGAGAGTGGCCCAGCCCTCATTGGTGTGGAGCTAAAATTCAAACATGACTATCGAGCTCTAGTCCAGAGAATGAACCTGTTAGGTATTCAATTTAAAGAATTAAACAAGGATGATTCATTATTTGGCTACCTTGTTTAAGTCCAATATTCACAAATGATTCATTATTGTATATATCACTCTTAATCAAAATTCGAGACGAATTCCATCTATCCTCTCGTTAAATTTCATCTAAACATTTTTCAATTTTTTTAGATATTTTCAATTTTTTTCAACCTTAGTAAATAATACTGAAAATTTTCGGCATATTTTAACTATTTTACATGGCTCCGATTGCCCCCCATATTGAAAAACTAAAACATATTTATAATATTTTTTGTAAGAAGTATGACAAAAAACAAAGGTCTTTATGACCCCTCATTTGAGCGTGATGCCTGTGGTATTGGATTTGTTGCCAACATAAAAGGGAACAAAAACCATCAAACGATTTCTGATGCACTCACCATTCTTGAAAATATGGAGCACCGGGGTGCCTGCGGTTGTGAGCCAACCACCGGAGATGGTGCCGGAATTATGATGCAAATTCCTCATGAATTTTTTTATGATGAATGTCTGCATCATGGCATTACCCTACCAGCTATCGAATCCTATGCTGTAGGTATGATTTTCTTTCCAAAAGAACTGAAAATCAGAGAAGAATGTCGCGAGATATTTAATAGAGCTGCCGAAAAAATGGGCATGAGGGTAATACATTGGCGCAAAGTTCCCGTAAACAATACCGGCATTGGACCAAGTGCCTTAACGGTGGAACCAGAAATAGAACAGGTATTTTTGGAGAAACCCGCCGACATTAAAACGGCCATCGAATTTGAAAGGAAACTTTTTGTCCTGCGCAAGTATGCCACACATATTTCTGGAAATGCTGTAAAAAACAATCCAGTAGGATTTTACATCAATTCACTCTCCTGTCGCACTTTAATATATAAAGGACAGCTTACCAGCCATCAGGTTCGTGAGTATTATGATGATTTATCAGACAAACGTGCTGTCAGCGCTTTTGGATTAGTACACTCAAGATTTGCCACCAACACTTTTCCTTCCTGGAGACTGGCACAACCATTCCGTTTTATCGCTCATAATGGCGAAATAAATACTTTGCAAGGAAACCTAAACTGGCTTCGTTCTGCTGAGTCTGGGTTTGAGTCGCCACTATTTACACCGGAAGAAATGGATATGCTGGTTCCAATTGTCAGCAATGATCAAAGTGATTCGGCATGTCTGGACAATATGATTGAGTTGCTTTTCCTTACTGGTCGTCCTTTACCGCATGTGATGATGATGCTTATTCCAGAAGCTTGGGATGGCAATGAGGATATGGATCCAGTAAAAAAAGCGTTTTATGAGTTTCACGCTTGTTTGATGGAGCCTTGGGATGGCCCAGCCTCTATTTCATTTACCGATGGAAAAATAATTGGGGCCACTTTAGACAGAAATGGTCTGCGCCCTTCCCGCTATTGTGTTACCACCGATGGTAGGGTAATCATGGGATCAGAAACCGGAGCCTTACAAATTGATCAAAGTACCATCATCGAAAAGGGAAGATTGCAACCTGGTAAAATGTTTCTGGTGGACATGGAACAGGGTCGCATCATCAGTGATGAAGAATTGAAAGGAAATATTTGCGCTCAAAAACCCTATGCTGATTGGCTGAACCAATATAAAATCAGACTAAATGAATTGCCTGCTCCACGCGTGATGTTTAGCGAGTTAAGCAACGATCAAATTTTCAGATACCAGAAAGCCTTTGGATACACTTCGGAGGATATTGAAAATATCATATTGCCAATGGCTGTAGATGGCAAGGAACCCATTGGCGCAATGGGCGTGGACACACCACTTGCCGTGCTTAGCGATCAGCCACAACATCTTAGTTCCTATTTTAAACAACTTTTTGCACAAGTTACCAATCCGCCAATTGATCCTATCAGAGAGAGAATGGTTATGTCGCTGGCCACTTTTGTTGGAAACAATGGTAGCCTGCTGATTGAGGATGAAAAGGATTGTCATGTAGTAGCTTTGAAACAACCAGTACTCACCAATTTCGAATTGGAGACATTAAGAAGTATTGATACCGGTAGCTTTCAGGCCAAAACTATCCAGTGCTATTTTGTAGCAGATGGTAAACCAGGTTCGTTGAAAAGATCTTTGGATCGCCTTTGTCGCTATGCCGAAGATGCCGTAAACGATGGCTTCGAGGTTTTGGTGTTGCAGGATCGCGCCATTGATGGAAACCATGCAGCCATTCCTTCCTTATTAGCCGTTTCCTCTATTCATCACCACCTTATTAGAAAAGGCATGCGTGGAAAAGTAGGAATTGTGGTAGAAGCCGGAGACGTATGGGAAGTGCACCATTTCGCTTGTTTACTTGGCTTTGGTGCAACGGCTATCAATCCTTATATGGCGTTCTCTACCATCAGACAGATGAAAGAGTCTGGGAAAATCAACTCAGATAAATCGGTAGATTACCTTTACAATAGTTATATCAAAGCTATCAGTAACGGGCTTCTGAAGGTATTTTCAAAAATGGGTATTTCCACTCTGCAATCCTATCAGGGTGCCCAAATTTTTGAAATCATCGGTTTAAATACAGATGTGGTGGATCATCATTTTACCCACGCCACATCTAGAATAGAAGGAATGGGGCTGGATGAAATAGCCAAAGAAGCATTGGCAAAGCACCATTTTGCGTTTAGCAGAAAAGAAGTGCCAGTGGATCTATTACCCACAGGTGGCTTCTACCAATACAAACGTAAAGGTGAGGCACACATGTTTAATCCTACCACCATCCATTTGTTGCAACATTCTACTAAAATGAATGATTACAACGTATTTAAGAAATATACTCAGGCCATCAATGATCAAAGCCAAAAGGCGATTACATTGAGAAGCCTGTTTGACTTTAAACGTTCGCGACCTTCCATTTCGATTGATGAAGTGGAACCAGCCGAAAATATTTATAAAAGATTCGCTACCGGTGCTATGAGTTTTGGATCCATAAGCTGGGAAGCTCATACCACATTAGCAATTGCCATGAACCGTTTGGGCGGTAAGAGCAATACAGGAGAAGGTGGAGAAGATGATTTGCGCTACACGCCATTGGAAAACGGTGACAGTATGCGTAGTGCTATCAAACAGGTGGCCAGTGGTCGTTTTGGTGTTACCAGTCTCTATCTTACAGAAGCAGACGAATTGCAAATAAAAATGGCACAGGGTGCCAAGCCGGGTGAAGGCGGACAGTTGCCTGGTCATAAAGTGGATGATTGGATTGGACGTACCAGACACTCTACACCGGGTGTGGGTCTTATTTCTCCTCCTCCCCACCACGATATTTATTCTATTGAAGATCTGGCACAGTTAATTCATGATCTCAAACACGCAAACCGTCATGCCCGTATCAACGTGAAACTTGTGAGCAAAGCGGGTGTGGGAACTATTGCGGCTGGAGTTACAAAAGCTAAAGCCGATGTAGTATTAATCGCAGGACACGATGGAGGAACAGGTGCATCGCCGATTAGCTCTATCCGTCACGCCGGATTACCTTGGGAACTTGGTTTAGCGGAAGCACAGCAAACACTGGTGAAAAACAAATTACGTAGTCGTGTGGTATTGCAAACTGATGGTCAGATGCGTACCGGACGAGATATTGTGATCGCCACACTACTTGGAGCGGAAGAATGGGGCATTGCTACAGCTGCATTAATCGTGGAAGGCTGTATCATGATGCGTAAATGTCATTTGAATACCTGCCCTGTAGGTGTCGCCACGCAAGATGAAACATTAAGAAAACGCTTCACTGGTAAACCAGAGCATGTGGTAAACTTCTTCCAGTTCATCGTTCAGGATCTTCGTGAACTGATGGCTGAGTTAGGATTTAGAACAATCAATGAAATGGTAGGTCAGGTGGATGAACTGAAGATAAGAGATGACGTAAATCATTGGAAATACAAAGGCTTGGATCTTTCTCCAATTCTTTATAAAGAACCAGCAGAACCAACCGTAGGCTTATTTAATACAGAAGTGCAGGATCATGGTTTGGAAAATATAATTGATTGGAAATTTATCGAAGCGGCGAAACCAGCATTGGAAGCAGGCGAAAAAATAAAAGCGTCTTTCAATGTGGTGAACACCGATCGTGCCATTGGCACTGTTCTGTCCCATGAACTTACAAAATTATATCGAGGCGAAGGGTTGCCAGAGGATACCATCCATTTACAACTAAAAGGTACAGCTGGACAAAGCATGGGCGCCTTTTGTAACCATGGAATTACTCTGGAGTTGGAAGGTGATGCGAATGATTATTTTGGCAAAGGATTAAGCGGAGCAAAACTGATTATTTATCCAGATAAAAATGCTGGATTTGTACCTGAAGAAAATAGCTTGATTGGCAATGTGGCTTTTTATGGAGCCACCAGTGGTTTTTCTTATATCAGAGGGAAAGCAGGTGAAAGATTTGCGGTGAGAAACTCAGGTGCCACTGTGGTGGTGGAAGGTGTGGGGGATCATGGATGTGAATACATGACCGGAGGAAGAGCTATTATTCTTGGCGATACAGGTCGGAACTTTGCAGCAGGCATGAGTGGAGGTATTGCATACATTTATGATGTAAACCAGAAGTTTGCTGGCAACTGCAATATGGAAATGGTAGAACTAGACCCTTTGGATAGGCAGGATTCTATTTTCCTGAAAGAGCAAATTGCAAAGCATTTCGAATTTACTAATAGTACAGTAGCGAAATTCTTGTTGGATGATTTTGAGAATCAACTTAGAAACTTTGTAAAAGTATACCCTACTGAGTACAAAAAAATAATGCAGGCAAAAGTTGCAGAAAAACAATTAGCGTAAAACAATTTGGGTTGAATGATTAGATTAAATTAATAACTGTCCAGCCGCATTACTGTCTTTTTCCTAAGCATTATTTTTGAATGGCTATAGAAAACGGACAGAGGATATTGATTAATACAATTTCATACATCTTCAATCAAAAATCTTAAATATAAAATGGGTAAACCAACAGGATTTTTAGAGTTTAACAGGGAGCTCCCAGCAAAGGAGCCAGTGGAAAAAAGGCTTCAGCATTACAAAGAATTTGCTCCTCTTTTCCCCGAACAAAAATTAAATAATCAGGCAGCACGTTGCATGGATTGCGGCGTTCCATTTTGCCAGAGTGGTTGTCCGCTGGGCAATGTAATCCCGGAGTTCAACGATGCTATCTACAGAAAAGATTATCGTGAAGCATACGAAATATTAACTTCTACCAACAATTTTCCGGAATTCACGGGACGTATATGTCCGGCACCCTGCGAACAAGCTTGTGTTTTGGGAATTAACCAACCTCCTATAACAATAGAAGAAATCGAAAAACATATCATTGAAATTGCTTTCGAAAAGGGGTTTGTAACTAAGAAAATTCCTCATACCAGAACTGGTAAAAAAGTAGCTGTCGTTGGAAGTGGTCCAGCCGGACTAGCCGCAGCCACACAGCTGAATGCTGCTGGACACACGATCACAGTTTTCGAACGTGATGAAGAGCCAGGGGGTCTTTTACGTTATGGCATCCCTGATTTCAAATTAGAAAAATGGGTGATTGATAGACGGATAAATCTGATGAAGGAAGAAGGTGTACATTTTGAGTGTCATGCCAATGTGGGAAATAATGTAAAAGTGAGCGATCTGATGCGTCAATATGATGCTATTGTTCTGGCAGGGGGTAGTACCATTCCAAGAGATCTGCCTGTACCTGGTCGCGAATTCAAAGGTGTTCATTTTGCAATGGACTTTCTAAAACAAAATAACAAACGAGTAGCAGGAAAAGACTATT
>Ga0209170_1001358_pt1 | contig 10434 bp, 12 predicted proteins | sample KloWWTKNB14_bulk_FD_187178 | JGI IMG/M metagenome (GOLD analysis project Ga0209170, IMG submission 187178) | Active sludge microbial communities from Klosterneuburg, Austria, studying microevolution and ecology of nitrifiers - Klosterneuburg... | ecosystem: Engineered > WWTP > Aerobic digester >...
GATCAGTTGGGCCGGGATGGTGCCGGTGTTGCGGATGGTGATGTTGTAGGCGAAGACGTAGCGCCCGTCCTGCGGATCGGACTGATCGGCCAGGTAATGCGTTTCCGCCGCGATGCTGATCTCGTATTTCTTGCTTTCCGCCATGCGGCCATTATAGGGGCGGGGTAGGGAGGCCGGCTTATGGCTGCCATAATTTCTTTTAGCCGGTCGTTGCCTCGAATCCGTTTAAAATCATCGGGTCAAAAGAGGAACCGCCATGACCTACCGCATCGCACCGAGCATTCTTTCCGCCAATTTCGCCAGGCTGGGCGAGGAGGTGGACAACGTCCTCAAGTCCGGCGCCGACATCGTGCACTTCGACGTGATGGACAACCACTACGTGCCCAACCTGACCATCGGTCCGCTGGTCTGCGAGGCCCTGCGCAAGCACGGCGTCACCGCGCCCATCGATGTGCACCTGATGGTCAAGCCGGTGGATCGCATCATCCCCGACTTCGCCAAGGCCGGCGCCACTTACATCACTTTCCACCCGGAGGCCTCCGAGCACATCGACCGCACTATCGGCCTGATCCGCGAATCCGGCTGCAAGCCCGGGCTGGTGTTCAATCCGGCGACGCCGCTCGACGTGCTGGAATGGACTCTCGACAAGCTGGACATGGTGCTGCTGATGTCGGTGAACCCCGGCTTCGGCGGCCAGAAGTTCATCCCCCACGTCCTCGACAAGGCGCGCAAGGTGCGCCGGATGATCGAGGAGCGCGGCCTCCAGGTCAGTCTGGAGATCGATGGCGGCGTCGGCCCGGCCAATATCCGCGAGGTGGCGAGCGCCGGCGTCGACACCTTCGTCGCCGGCTCCGCCGTCTTCGGCGCCGGTCAGGACAGTGACCCGCAGCGCTACAACTCCATCATCGCCGCCCTGCGCGCGGAACTGGCGAAGGTTTAACGACAACCGCCTTCGACACGGAGGGCACAGAGGCACAGAGAACACAGAGAGAAAAAAGAAATTTGTTTTTGACGTTCTCTGTGCCCTCTGTGCCTCCGTGTTCTCTGTGTTGAAAGTGGTTTCTCCCATGCCCATCAAAGCCGTCCTTATCGACCTCGACGGCACGCTGCTCGACACCGTTCCCGACCTCGCCGATGCGGCCAACGCCATGCTCGCCGAACTGGGGCGGCTGACTTTGCCGGCTGACACCATCCGCGACTTCGTCGGCAAAGGTATTCCCAATCTGGTCGGCCGCTGCCTCGGCTATCCGGGCGAATCGGCCGCGCCGGATGCGCAGGCGGCGCTGGCAGTGTTCTGGCGCCATTACGCCGCCGTCAACGGCCGCCGCACCCGTCTCTATCCCGGCGTGCTGGAAGGCCTGCAGGCCATGCGCGCAGCGGGCCTGAAGACCGCCTGCGTCACCAACAAGGCGGCTGCCTTCACTACACCCTTGCTGGAAGCCACGGGGTTGGCCGCACTGCTCGACATGACGGTGAGCGGCGACACTCTGGCGGAAAAGAAGCCACATCCGCTGCCTTTCCTGCACCTCTGCGAACGCTTCGGCATCATGCCCGCCGAGGCGCTGGTCGTCGGCGATTCGCGCAACGACGTCGCCGGCGCGCGCGCCGCCGGCTGCCCGGTGTTCTGCGTGCCCTACGGCTACAGCGAGGGCGAGGACGTGCGCGATCTCGGCGCCGATGCTATAGTGGGCACCCTCGAAGAGGCGGCGCGATTGATTGCCGTCTTGTAGGTCGGGCTTCAGCCCGACGCAAACGCCAATGTCGGGCTGAAGCCCGACCTACGATAACCGAACATCGTGCTCCACCTGAACTTGAAACGCCTGAGGAAATTCGCCGTTGGCGGGGAGGCCTGGCCCTGGCGTCGCTTGCCTGACTGATCGTCGCAAGCGACGGGTGCTGTTGTTCGCGCCCGTGTTTCTCAAGTTTCAAGCAGTGGAGTCATGATGACCGAAGCCGAATTCAAGCAGTTGGCCGCCCAGGGCTATAACCGCATTCCGGTGACCCTGGAAACCTTCGCCGACCTCGACACACCTCTTTCGATCTACCTCAAGCTGGCCGACCGCGCCTGGACCTACCTGCTCGAATCCGTGCAGGGCGGCGAGCGTTTCGGCCGCTATTCCTTCATCGGCCTCTCGGCGCCGACCCGCATCGTCGCCTATGGCCGCAACGTCATGGTTCTGACCGGCAACCGCATCGCCGAACGGCGCGACGACTGCGACCCACTCGCCTTCGTCGGCGAATACATGGGGCGTTTCAGGCTGGCGCCGCGCGCCGGCCTGCCGCGTTTCTGCGGCGGCCTCGTCGGCAGCTTCGGCTACGACACGGTGCGCTACATCGAGCCGAAACTGGCAAGGACAAGCAAGCCGGATGACCTTGGCACCCCGGACATCCTGCTGCTCCTCTCCGAAGAGATCGCCGTCGTCGACAACCTTTCCGGCAAGCTCACCCTGGTGGTGTATGCCGAGCCCGGCGTGCCCGGTGCCTTCAAGCGTGCCCAGGCGCGGCTGAAGGAACTGCTGGCTCGCCTGCGCGAGCCGGTGGCGATTCCAGAGGAACGGCCCGCGTCGCCGCAGGCGGCCGTCTCCTCCTTCGGCGAGGAGGCGTTCAAGCAGGCCGTGGCGCGCGCCAAGCAGTACATCGTCGACGGCGACATCATGCAGGTGGTGCTCTCGCAGCGCATGTCGAAGCCCTTCGCCGCCACGCCGCTGGCGCTCTACCGCGCCCTGCGCACCCTGAACCCCTCGCCCTACATGTTCTACTTCGACTTCGAGGACTTCCATGTCGTCGGCGCCTCGCCGGAGATACTGGTGCGGCTGGAAGACGGCAACGTGACGCTGCGCCCCATTGCCGGCACGCGCAAGCGGGGCAAAACCGCCGAGGAGGACGAAGCGCTCGCCGCCGAACTCCTGGCCGACGAGAAGGAACGCGCGGAACACCTCATGCTGCTCGACCTCGGCCGCAACGACGTCGGCCGCGTTGCGCAGACCGGCAGTGTCAAGGTGACGGAGCAGTTCGTCATCGAGCGCTACTCCCACGTGATGCACATCGTCTCCAACGTCGAGGGCAGGCTCAAGCCTGAACTGGACGCGCTGGCCGTGCTGCGCGCCACCTTTCCGGCCGGCACGGTATCCGGCGCACCCAAGGTACGGGCAATGGAGATCATCGATGAGCTGGAGCCGGTCAAGCGTGGCATCTACGCCGGCGCGGTGGGCTACCTCGGCTTCCACGGCGACATGGACCTCGCCATCGCCATCCGCACCGCCGTCGTCAAGGACGGCCGCATCCACGTCCAGGCCGGCGCCGGCATCGTCGCTGACTCCGATCCTGCCGCCGAGTGGCAGGAAACGCAGAACAAGGCCCTCGCCCAGCTGCGCGCCGCCGAAATGGCCGAGTCCGGCCTCGACACGCGGTTGGAATAAACCGCTTTCAACACAGAGAGCACAGAGGCACAGAGAACACAGAGATGGAAGATAGCGTCCTTTCCGGGCAGGTGATTGGTGCCGCGATAGAAGTGCATAGATTGCTGGGGCCGGGGCTGCTTGAATCGGCTTACGAGCTTGCGCTTGAGCGAGAGTTGAAGATGATCGGAATTGATGTTCGCCGCCAGGTACCGGTGCCCCTTCAGTACAAAGGCGCGAGTTTGGGCGATGGATTCCGCATCGACATGCTTGTGAATGAATTGCTGCTGATTGAGATCAAAGCTGTAGAGCAGTTAATACCTCTGCACGAGGCCCAGCTATTGACTTACTTGCGTTTGGCGGGCAAACGCCATGGGCTGCTCATCAATTTCAACGTTGCAGCGCTAAAGAATGGGATCAAGCGGGTGGTAAATGGTTTCTAGGCCCCTCTCTGTGCCCTCTGTGTCTCCGTGTCCTCTGTGTTGGAAGAGGTTCTCCCCATGCTGCTGATGATCGACAACTACGACTCCTTCACCTACAACCTGGTGCAGTATTTCGGCGAACTGGGCGAAGAGGTGCGCGTCTTCCGCAACGACGAGATCGCCGTCGAGGCCATCGCCGCGCTGAAACCCGACCGCATCGTCATCTCGCCCGGCCCCTGTTCGCCGGCCGAGGCCGGCATCTCGGTGGCGGCGATCCAGGCCTTCGCCGGCAAGCTGCCGCTGCTCGGCGTCTGCCTCGGCCACCAGAGCATCGGCGCGGCCTTCGGCGGCAGGATCGTGCACGCGCGCCAGCTCATGCACGGCAAGACTTCGCTCGTACACCACGCCGACGCCGGCGTCTTCCGCGGCCTGCCCAACCCCTTCGCCGCCACCCGCTACCACTCGCTCGCCATCGAGCGCGCCTCGCTGCCGGCCTGCCTCGAAGTGACCGCATGGACCGACGACGGCGAAATCATGGGCGTGCGCCACCGCGAGTTAGCAGTCGAGGGCGTGCAGTTCCACCCCGAATCCATCCGCACCGAACACGGCCACCGATTGTTGAAGAATTTTCTGGAACCATGAACCTTTACCTCTTTCAACACAGAGAACACGGAGACACAGAGGACACTGAGAACTGCCTGAGAAAATCAGGTTTTCTCTGTGATCTCCGTGCCTCTGTGTCCTCTGTGCCAAAGGCGGTTTGCCTTTAGGAGTACGACCATGATCACCCCCCAGGAAGCCCTCCAGCGCACCATCGAGCACCGCGAGATTTTCCACGACGAGATGCTGCATCTTATGCGCCAGATCATGGGCGGCGAGATCACGCCGTTGATGGTCGCCGCCATTCTTACCGGCCTGCGCGTGAAGAAGGAGACCATCGGCGAGATCTCCGCCGCGGCGAAGGTGATGCGCGAGCTGTGCACCCGCGTCGAGACGCCCCACTCAGTTGCCAACCTCGCGAATTTCGTCGACATCGTCGGCACCGGCGGCGACTCGGCCCACACCTTCAACATCTCCACCGCCTCGGCCTTCGTCGCCGCCGCGGCCGGCGCCACGGTAGCCAAGCACGGCAATCGCAGCGTGTCCTCGAAATCCGGCTCGGCCGACGTGCTCGAAGCCCTTGGCGCCCGCATCGACCTGACGGCGCCGCAGGTGGCCGAGTGCATCCAGGCCACCGGCATGGGCTTCATGTTCGCCCCCAACCACCACCCGGCCATGAAGAACGTCGCCCCGGTGCGCCGAGAGATGGGCGTGCGCACCATTTTCAACATCCTCGGCCCCCTTACCAACCCGGCCGGCGCGCCCAACACCCTGATGGGCGTCTTCCATCCCGACCTCGTCGGCATCCAGGTGCGCGTCATGCGCGAGCTGGGCGCCAACCACGTCATGGTGGTGTGGGGCAAGGACGGCATGGACGAGATCTCGCTCGGTGCGGCGACCCTGGTCGGCGAGTTGAAGGACGGCGAGATCCGCGAATACGAGATCCATCCAGAGGACTATGGCCTGCAGATGGTCTCCAACCGCGGCCTGCGCGTCGCCGATGCCGCCGAGTCGAAGGCCATGCTGCTGGAGGCGCTCGCCAACACCCCCGGCACGCCGCGCGAAATCGTCACCCTGAACGCCGGCGCCGCGCTGTACACGGCGAATCTCGTCGGCTCGGTCGCCGACGGCATCGTCCGGGCACGCGAGGCCATCGCCAGCAGCGCGGCACGCGCCAAGCTCGACGAGTTCGTCACCTATACGCAGCGCTTCAAATGAGCGACATCCTGCAGAAGATCCTCGCCGTCAAGCGCGAGGAAGTCTCCGCCGCGCAGTCGGCCAAGTCGCTTGCCGCACTGCACGCCGAAGCCGATGCGCAGTCGCCGCCGCGCGACTTCGCCGGCGCGATTCGGGAAAAAATCGGCGCAAAAGTCAGTCGCCGTGATACGGCGGTCATCGCCGAGATCAAGAAGGCCAGTCCGTCGAAGGGCGTCATCCGCCCCGACTTCCGCCCCGGCGAGATTGCCGCGAGCTATGCCGCCCACGGCGCCGCCTGCCTGTCGGTGCTCACCGACCGCCAGTTCTTTCAGGGCGCGCCGGAATACCTGATCGAGGCGCGCGCCGCCTGCGCGTTGCCGGTGCTGCGCAAGGATTTCATCGTCGACGCCTACCAGGTGGTCGAAGCGCGCGCCATGGGCGCCGACTGCATCCTGCTCATCGTCGCGGCATTTTTTCCCCCTCTCCCCCGCGGGGGAGAGGGCAGGGGAGAGGGGGTTGTCTCGCAAATGCACGAACTCGAAGCCCTCGCCCATGAACTGGGCATGGCCGTGCTGGTCGAAGTGCACGACGCCGCCGAACTCGATCTCGCCCTGCAACTGAAGACACCGCTCATCGGCATCAACAACCGCAACCTGCGCAGCTTCGAAGTTTCCCTGCAAACGACGCTGGGCCTGCTGGCGCGCATCCCTTCGGATCGCATCGTCGTCACCGAAAGCGGCATCTTTGCGCCCGCCGATGTCGCTCTCATGCGCGACCACGGCGTGAATGCCTTCCTCATCGGCGAAGCCTTCATGCGCGCGCCCGATCCGGGCATAGAACTGGCCCGGCTGTTTGCTTCGTAGGAGCGGGCTCTGGTGCCAGCAGGTGGTGAGAGGACGGCTCGCCTGACCTATCGGGAGACGTTTCTCCGCTGAGGCCGGGAGCAGCGCGCCGACCGTCTTGATGCTATCGACATCGAAGGCTTGCTCCGTCAAATCTCGATGATGGTGTCGCTATAGCGCGCCACCATCTGATCATGAGTCACCAGCCGCATGGGCTCGATCAGCGCTTGCGCGACCAGTATCCGGTCGAAGGGATCCTGGTGGTGGGGCGGCAGTTCCTCGACGGCCATGGCGTGCTCCGCCTCGATCGTCAGGAAGCGATAGCCGGACTCGCGGAAAAATCGCACCGCATCCCGGCCGGATATGGGCATATCGCCCCGGCCAAGCGCATGCTTCATGGCGATCTCCCGAACGCTTGCAGTGCTGATCCACACCGAAGACCTGGGCGATTCGATCAACTCGCGCGCCTTCTTCGGCAGCTTCCGGCTGTCGGCGATCGCCCAAAGTGCGACGTGCGTATCGAGCAGAAGATTCAAGACCGCTGCCCACCCAGGAACAAGCGCGCCACCTCGTCGTTATGCTCGTCGATGCTGTCCGGCACCTCGAACAAACCCTTGGCGACGCCGATCCGCTTTCCGCAAACGGATCGGCACGCTGCCAAAGGCCGACCGGCTGCGCGTGCTGAGTTCGCTGCATCGATTTCTGGCGCCGTAGCACTCGTAGCGCGCTCTGCGAAACCGTGCTCTGTCCCCGGTTTCGTTTTCCTCCCCTACGCCAATCCCACCCAGACGGTCAAAGCCCGATTCACGCGCAGGAGGTTTTCGTCCTCGATGCGTCCGAAAGTCTGCCCGAGCTTGTCGCGCCGGACGGACACGATCTTGTCCACCATGACTTGCGACACCTCGCGCAAGCCGTTTGCTGCGGAAGGTTCGATGGTAATGCGGAACAGCGGGGCGCTGCGGATCTCGCCCGTCAGTGGCGCCAGTGTCACGCTCGGGTGCGTTTCGTTGAAGAGATCGGATTGAATCACCAGCGCCGGGCGCGGCTTGCCGAGCTCGCCCTGCAGCGCAACCGTCACCAGGTCGCCGCGCCTCATCTCCAGTCCTCGATATCCTCCAGGGCGGCATCCAGTTCTCCCAGGATGGCCTGCTCGGCTGCGTCATTCGACACCAGGAGGGACTGCCGCCGGCATTCCTCGGCAAATTTTGGCAAGCGGGTATCCGGCACCCAGATCTGGATCGGCCTGAATCCCTGGGCGCGCATTTTCTCGCGGTACCGGTTTACGTTTTCACGCGCCTGATGATTCGAATTACGCATGATATTTCCTTATGTTAGTTGGCTTATGTAATGTTACATGAAATACCACATGAAGAAAGCCGCGATGACCGTGTCCCTCCCCAGTTTCCCGTAGATCGGGCTGAAGCCAGATATACACAATCCGCCCCTTGCCTGTTGCAAAAAAGCAACAACCGCATCCACATTCCCCCAGAAAAGCCGCTTTCTACTTGCTCCGCCAATGGCTGACTGGGCACAATGGCCTCCGACTTCTCCAGATTCTCGGGAAGCATGGCAGGCGGGGTGGGGTGGTGCAGTACCTTATGTGCACATGGCGCCAGCACAACCCGCCGAACTCTCAAACAAAGAGGAGATTCACACAATGCAAAAGAAACTCATCGCTGCTGCAGTGGCCGGCCTGATCGCCGTGCCGGCTCTGGCGCAGACCAACGTCACCATCTCCGGCAACATCCGCGCCGGCTGGGAACAATACAAGCTGAGCGGCAACGGTGGTCATGACGCGGAATCGCGCGTGTCCGACCAGTCGTCCGGCCTGCGCTTCAACGTCGTCGAAGACCTCGGCGGCGGCCTCAAGGCCTGGATGCAGCTCGATTACCGCGGCGCCGTGGATACGGGCAACCTCGCCAACTCCGGCAACTCCGGCGTCGGCTTCATGGGCAACTGGGGCAAGTTCACCATCGGCCGCTGGGACGTGCATTACAACGAAACTGCCGGCCTGCTCGGCGCGAACCGCGCCGGCTCCCTGCAGACCATGCTGCACAACGGCCTGCTCTCGCAAGTCAACGGCACCAGCATCACGAACGCCAGCCGCACGCCTAACATCCTGATGTGGGACAGCCCCAACTGGAACGGCTTCAGCGGCCGTCTGGCGTATTCGACCGCTTGGTCGGGTGGTGCTGCCAACGAAGGCAACAGCACGGTTGCTGCCGGCAACCCGGGCGGCGGTTCCGCCTGGACCGGTGCCGTTCGCTACCAGAATGGCCCCTGGGCCGCTGGTTACAGCTACTGGGCCGGCAATCAGGAAGCCCGTGGCGGCGGCCTCAACACGGTCGATCAGCGCGGCCATCGCCTCAACCTCGGCTACACCTTCGCCATGGGCCTGAAGCTCGGCATCGCCTATGACCGCAGCAGCCTGAACAGGAACAACAACCTCGGCGACAACCGCCGCAGCGCTTGGTACCTGCCGGTTTCCTACTCCTGGGGCCCGCATGCGGTGTACTTCCAGTACGCTCGCGCTGGCCAGATGACCAACGACGGCGGCACCAACAGCGGCGCCAACGCCTGGAACATCGGCTACGACTATGCCTTCTCGAAGCGCACCTCGGCCGGCATTTTCTACACCAAGCTCAACAACAACCGTGGCGGCAGCTACGACCTGTTCGCGCTTCCGGCGAACGGTGCCACCGCGACTGCTGCTGGCGAAGATGCCCGCCAGTTCTACATCGGCATGAACCACAGCTTCTAATCGTTGCGGCGCAAGCCGCTTCGTCTGAAGTTCAAAACGGCCGCCTTCGGGCGGCCGTTTTTTTTGCTACAGGAAACAGGGGACAGACCACGGTTTCCAATGACCTCTGTGCTCTGCGCTCTGTGCTGGGCGTGCTTCCCCTTGACAACCATTGGTCAGATTCATGGCATTGCCAAAAAAATATTTGCTGAGCCGAGAGTCTTTATGAAACAGGTCAATATCCACGAGGCGAAAACCCATCTCTCCGAACCGACAGCCGCCGCCGAAGCCGGGGAGGAGGTTGTGATCGCCCGGGCCAACCGGCCGACGGTGAAGCTGGTCGCGATCGGGCGCAAGCCGGGCGCGTCGGCTTTCGGCTGCATGAAGGGAACGATCCGCTTTGTCGGCGACGTGGTTTCCCCCGTCGGAGAGGCCTGGAACGCCGATGTCTGAAGGCGTTCTGCTCGGACACCTATGTCTGTGCCGGCGGGGAGGGATTACGCCTGCCGCCCGGCGGCGGATCGAGCAGGCGGCAGGCGAGGATGGGCTGACGCAGGTTAGCCTGCACCGCAACAGGGTTTCGCGCTTTCAGAGCAGAACCAGGTTGTCGCGGTGGATGATTTCCGGCTCGTCGAGGTAGCCGAGAATGGCCTCGATCTCCGAACTGGGCGCACGCGCAATGCGGCGCGCCTCTGAACTGGAGTAGTTGCTCAGGCCGCGGGCGACTTCGCGGCCGTTGGCATCGCGACAGGCCACCGCCGCACCGCGCTCGAATTCTCCTTCCACGGTAGTGACGCCGACCGGCAGCAGGCTCTTGCCGGAGGCCAGGGCCTTCGCCGCACCTTCATCGAGGATCAGGCTGCCGGCCAGTTGCAGGTGATCGGCGAGCCATTGTTTGCGCGCTGCCAGCGGGGTGGCGGAGGCAAAGAGTAGTGTGCCGAGGGCCTCGCCGTGGGCCAGGCGCGACAGAACGTCTGTTTCGCGGCCGCTGGCGATCAGGGTATGAGCGCCGCTTCTCGCTGCCCGCTGTGCCGCCTTCACCTTGGTGATCATGCCGCCCCTGGAGATGCTGCTGCCGGCGCCGCCGGCCATGGCTTCCAGCGCCGGGTCGTCGGCGCGGTGCTCGACGACCAGCGTCGCGGCGGGGTCCTTGCGCGGGTCGGCGGTGAACAGTCCCGCCTGGTCGGTGAGGATGACCAGCGCTTCGGCCTCGACCAGATTGGCGACCAGCGCGC
>Ga0209170_1001364_pt1 | contig 10420 bp, 9 predicted proteins | sample KloWWTKNB14_bulk_FD_187178 | JGI IMG/M metagenome (GOLD analysis project Ga0209170, IMG submission 187178) | Active sludge microbial communities from Klosterneuburg, Austria, studying microevolution and ecology of nitrifiers - Klosterneuburg... | ecosystem: Engineered > WWTP > Aerobic digester >...
AGAATGAATTTTAATCCAGCCATTATCGGTAATCTGGCGCAGGGCGACCAGAACTTCTCTACGCTGGAATCCGTGCCACTAGACAAGCCGCCTTATAACGAAGACTGGCTGCAGAACCTGATCCATGACAACCCGGGCCTGATCCCGGCCAGCGAAATTGAAGCCTGCTTCGATAATCTCGTACCAGTCTTGCGCGAATTCACCTTGCCGTCAGGTTACCTCGATAATTTCTATGTTACGCCGGAAGGATATCCGGTGCTGGTTGAAGTCAAGCTCTGGAAAAATCAGGAGGCGCGCCGCAAGGTCGTCGCGCAGATTCTCGAATACGCCAAGGACTTCGCTGCGCTTTCATACGAAGATATCAATCGCGAAATCCGGAAGCAGCTTAAAAATCAGAAATGGGGCGAAAACCCACTGCATGAAATCGTATCTGCTTATGTTTCCACGCCGCCTGATGAAACCATCTTCGTCGATCGCGTCTCCCGCAACCTTCGTGAAGGCCGGTTTCTGCTTCTCGTACTGGGCGATGGTATTCGAGAGGAGATGGCCGCACTTGCTAGATATCTGATGCAGCATTCCTTGCGCTACGCCTTCGGCATGGTTGAAATCAGGCTCTACAAGCTACCGGATGGATCACATCTTGCATTGCCACGCGTCCTTGCAAAAACCCAGACGATTGAGCGGCATGTCACGGTAGTAACAACGCAAGGCGATGGCATCAAGGTCACGGCCAACACCCCTGTTATCAGCGAGCGCGTCGAAAAAACCTCGCTCTCTACCGACGAATTCTACGATCTCATGGCCCGGCACGATCCGCAGAACGTTGTATGGGTGAAAGATCTCATCGCCGCGCTTTCTGACCTCCCGATCGACGTGCAGACCGGTAGCAAGGGCGAGTCCTTGATGCTAAAAACGCCTGCGCCCGACGGAGGCCAGATCCAGTTTATGCTTTTTACGCCTACGACCGTACAGTTTTGGGGTATTCCTAATAAAAACTGGAAGGATCTTGCCTGGCAGCGTCTCGCCATGGCCTGGCTGGAACGCGTTGCTACGCTGGTACCAGGCGCGAGCATCAAAACTTTTAACAGCACTGCTGACATCAAGCATAACGACAAGCCACTGCCGATCAGCGTGCTCCGCGGCAAGACGAATGACCTGGCAGATGCGATCCGCCAGGTCATTCGCGATACTGAAAGCTACTACGAAGCGCACGGCGCGCAGGAAGCAGCCTAGGCGCCTATATCGGGTTGATCCAATACAGGTTCTTCAGAAGGTAGATAAGGTTCTTCGTCGCCGCGCTCTTACCCTTCATCGATTCATTCAGCATTTGCTGAATGACAGCTTCTTTCTTGGTCATCTCGACCTTCTCCCCTTTGATAACAAGCGTCACCGTCTCGTTGAGAACGTCTTCGATGACCTGATGCAGAACCTTATTGGGCGGTCTGCCTTTGGGGTTGCCGGACTTACCCTTCTTGAACTGGGTGTTCTTCGGCGGACTGGCATAGCCCACAGGAGACGGTTCCAGATCTTCCGCAGGATCTTCCGTTGGTCCCTCAGAGTTTGACATAGGGTTCATCGACGCCTCCTGTTGCAAAGAATTCGGTGCGCTCCTTGAAGCTCATGCCGGTTCTCACGTGCACGGCGCTCTTACCAGTTACGCGCTCCCAGCGCCGGATTGCGACATCCACGTAGCGGGGCTCGTACTCAATGGCCCGCGCAACGCGCCCTGTGCGTTCAGCGGCGATCAGGATCGTACCGCTGCCGGCGAAAGGATCTAGAATAATCCCGCCCCGGTGGCTGCAATCGCGGATCGCGTCTGCAATCAGGCTTACAGGCTTCACCGTGGGATGAAGCGCCAGCTGTTTAAAGCCCTTACCAGTGAAGGTATTCACCCCTGGGTAGCTCCAGACGTTACTGCGGTAGCGCCCATGCTGGCCCAACTCAAAATTATTGATGTGCGGGGCCTTGCCATGCTTGAACGCAAAGATCAGCTCATGCTGTGAGCGGTAGAATGTGCCCATGCCGGCATTATCTTTACCCCAAACACAAAGCTGGCGCAGCTTACCGAACACCTGTTCACCAGCGTTCAGGATCTCGCGCAGGTGCCGCCAGTCCATGAAGCAATACACGATCGCCCCATCCTGGCAGTACGATGCGATGTTCGCACAAGACCGAGCCAGAAAGTCGGTAAACTCGCCCGAACTCATTTCGCCGCTGGCCATAATGAACTCCTTGTGCTTGGTCTTGCCGCTGCCACAAACATGGCCGTTGACGGGCACATTGTAAGGCGGGTCCGTGATGCACATTTGCGCAAGTTCATCCTTCTTCATGAGCTCGCCATAGGACGATTCTTGCGTGGAATCTCCGCAGAAGATCCGATGCTGATCCAGCCGCCAGACATCATCCAGTCGCGCAACGATCATCTCCTCGGCAACATCCTCGGGCTGAAGATTTTCTTGATCGCTATCTTCTGGCACTGCCGCGCCGTCGATCAGAATATCGATATCCGCCGTCGAAAACCCTGTGGTTTCGATGTGGAATTCTTCCTCCAGCAGAATTTCGACCTCATGAAGCAAGAGATCCTTATCCCAGGTCGACATACTTGCGAGCTTGTTATCGCCCACAACGAAACCACGCTGCTGAGTCTTGGTTAGACCATCCGCCACAATTGTAGGCACTTCTTCCAACCCCAGCCGCTGAGCAGCTTCCAGACGGCCATGGCCAGCCAGAACCACGCCCTCTTTGTTGGTGATAATGGGCACCCGAAAACCAAACTCCTCGATAGAGGCCATTAAGGCCACGATCTGTTTGTCGCTATGGGTTCTGGGATTACCTTCCCAAGGGATCAGATCAGTCGGCTTGCGCTGAAAGATCTGCGCATTCTGCAGGTTTTCTATCTTCGTGGTGTCGGCAAGTGTTGTTGGTGCTTTACTCTTCGCCTTAGGTGCTTTGGTTTGTGTAGACATCGTAGTTTTCCTTTTAAACGGACCGATGAATACCGATAGAAAGCGCGCGCACTTCACAATGAAGCCGCGGTCTTTGGTCTTAATCTTTCGGTATTCACGCACCGCCGAGGAATTTACAGTGCTGCATAAAGCAGCATGTCTATTTCGGCGCCAGTATTCTTAAAAACTTATGCCTCAACAATACTGGCGGCACATGTAAGATTAATAATAGATCATTTTAAAAAAAGTTCAAGAAATTTTTAGGTTCACGATGTCAAGTGTAAATGCTGTTAAAGTGAAAATGGTTTATCTGCACCGTAGTGGAAACACACTGGTTACCGCCGATATTTTTGAAGTAATCATCGAAGGAAGGACAATTTCGGTTCTCCAATTATAAAGTCCGATCCTTGAAAATTCCCTGTTACCGTTTATTGCCGTTTCAAAACGGTAATACGTGAAGCCCTTGATGATCCTTGGATTTTTGACGGGACTCTCGGTTTGGTCATAGTAGTGAGGCCTAAAAGAGCGGTTTTCGATGAGTTTTCCCTGTTAATTCGCTGCAAAACAGGGAATTATGTTGAGAATAGTTGGGGGATGACTGCCCTCACTGCCAGTTTCTTTTTAAGTCTTAAAAATTTAGCTGCGGTGACGCGCCGCCGCGTTTATCTGGAGGCGTGCGCAGGAGTTCCAGACTTTTGGCGCTTCCTGGCAACTTAGCAATAATTTCCTCATCGACTTTCTGCCTAGCCGAAAATGCAAGGCGTGCGGCATGAAGCTTTTGCTCGTTAACGGCCAGAACGAACATGCTCTCGTCATGATTGACAGCCAGATAATCCTGACCTGACATATTCAATATTCCGCCGAAGAAATTACGCGCATTATTCGCTACCAAATGCGCATGCTCCGCTTCGTAAACGCGCATGCGCCAGGCCGATCCGTCAAAGGCGGTCACGCGAGCGCCATTTTCTATTTCAGTCAGAATATTTTCGGAATTTAGATCCGGGCTTTCTTTCCACGATGATGGCGCCAGATCGAACGCGCGTTTGGCAAGCTGAGCGTTCGTAATAATCCAGTCCCTGCGGTCACTATCCATAGAGACGTTGAATTCGCTCCATGTTGTTTCGATGCGGTAATTGGAGGGGGTGCCGATATCGTGTCCTGTGAATTCGCTGGTGTCGCTCCATTTTTTCGGCCTGATCCGATCATCATCAAAAAGCGCAGGAGAATTAATTGCCATCAGCCCCGGCTCCAGCGCCAAATCAAACGCGATGACCAGTTTGACTTGATGAAGATCCGGGCCGTCCGAAAGATTGGAAGGGAACGACGCGCTGTGCTGTTTATACACCGCCTGCATATATTCCTGGCGAATGCGTAATGGATCGGGCGTCGCAGAAAAATATGCAACATTGCCCGAGGCATCAAAGCGGATTTTTTTAGCGCCTTCCTCCAGAAACAGCGCGGTGAGATTGCCCTCATCCCAATCCATGTGCCGTCCGGGAAGAATCTGGAAGATATCCTTGTTGTAAGGATGAAGGCTTACGCCCGGTCTTTCGGGATCGCCGGCATATTTTCCCGAGCGGTGAAAAACAACTTCTTGAGCCGTTTCATCGCGAGCGTGAATTTTGTCGCCATCGACGACCAGTTCAAGCAGCGCATTGGTTTCATTATCGCGCAATTTTATATGACGATCCGATATATGTGTTTTGACAATGCGATTATCCGTGGTGTTTCTGAAATGGCGGTCGGGCAAATCCACCCAGCCCGGATCCAGCGTGCAACCCTGCCAATGCGCAGGATCGGCTAGATATTCAATAATGATTCTTTTTTGCTTGTAAGACAGCATTTTCCCGGCCCCTGTTTTTTCTTATGATTAAAAGCTAATGAAACAGGTGGGGGCTTGTCAACTGTTTCGTAAAATGGACCTTCGTGACTGTCTTTGCTAGGCTTTTGGTTGAGATTCGTTAAGAGAAAAGCTCCTGAGATGACCCGTAGAACCGCACTCCATGCCAGCCATACTGCCCTCGGCGCGAAAATGGGCGAATTCGCAGGCTACGACATGCCGCTTTATTATAAGGAAGGCGTGCTCAGCGAGCATGAATGGGTGCGGAGCCGGGCGGGGTTGTTCGATGTCTCGCATATGGGCCAGATCATTCTGCACGGGCCGGAAGAAGACATCATAAAATTCTGGGAGCAGGTGACACCGTCTTCTTTCGCGAAACTTGGCGACGGCGCTGCGAAATACACCGTGCTGACCAGCCCGAAGGGCGGCATGATCGACGATCTGATCGTCACGCGCATCTGGCACAACAAATTTTTTGCTGTGCTGAACGCGGGTCGTAAGAGTGTCGACATTGAATGGCTACGAAAGCACCTGCCGGAATCAGTGACGCTGGAATATTCAGACATGGAATCTCTGCTCGCGGTGCAGGGGCCGGACTCCGAAAAAGTCATGCGTGAAACGTTCGGGCTTGACGTAAGCGATATGAATTACATGAGCGGAAAGTATTTCGATCTGGGTCACGCTGCCTCGCTCGTAAGCCGTCTTGGTTATACCGGCGAAGATGGATTTGAAATCAGCGTCAGCCCGAACGAAGCGCCGCGTATCTGGCGCCAGTTGATAGAGCACCCGGATATCATGCCGGTTGGACTGGCGGCGCGGGATTCGCTGCGTTTAGAGATGGGCTACCCGCTTTACGGTCATGACATTGATGAAACCACGTCGCCCGCCGAGGCGAATTTGTCCTGGATCCTGCGCGATAAATCAGGACCGAAACCTGCGCGGCTGCGCGTGGGCGTGAAACTGCTGGATAAGGGCATTGCGCGTGAAGGCGCGGAAATCCGCAACGAAGTCGGCAAGAAAATCGGCGCTCTGACCTCAGGCGGTTTCTCGCCGAGCCTCAAAGAATCCATCGGCATGGGCTATATCGAGGCGGCTATGTCGGCGGTTGGAACGAACATATTCGTTCATGTGCGCGGACGCGATATCCCGGCGGTCGTCGTCGCCATGCCCTTCGTTCCCGCGCGCACGAAGATGAAAAAGGCGGCGCATTGACTTGGCGACCGAAAAATTCGTCTAATTGATAAACCAGAATCACAGGAAGGGCGTCGCCTATGGCCGTTTTGAAATACACCAATGACCATGAATGCGTGAAGATCGAGGGCGATATCGCCTGGGTCGGCATCACGAAATACGCGCAGGAAGCGTTGGGCGACCTTGTTTACGTGGAATTGCCTTCGGTCGGCAAAAAGGTGAAGAAGGGCGAATATTTTGCGGTCGTGGAATCAGTCAAAACCGCCGCCGAGGTTTATTCTCCTGTCGATGGCGAGGTAATCGAGGCGAATGACAATATGCCGACCGATCTCGAGATGATCAAAAGCCCCGTCGGCGAGCAGGGATGGATCGCGAAGATCAAAATCTCGGACCCCGCGCAACTCGCGAACCTGATGGACGAAGCGGCCTATAAAAAATACCTGGAAAGCCTCTGATTAATGCGTTACCTGCCGCAGACCAAACAATCCCGCGATGAAATGCTCCGCGCCGTCGGCGCAAAAAACGTTGACGATTTATTTAAAGATGTACCCGCGAAAGCTTTCATTAAGGGCAAGGCGAAACTGCCGGACCATATGGGCGAACTTGAGGTCGAGCGTATTCTCGGCGGTTATGCAGCGCAGAACGCGAATGCCACGCAGGGACCGTTTTTCCTCGGCGCGGGTTCTTATTATCACCACATCCCCGCGAGCGTCGACCACATCATCCAGCGCAGCGAATTTCTGACGGCCTATACGCCGTACCAGCCGGAAATCGCACAAGGCACGCTGCAGATGATTTATGAATTCCAGAGCTTCATCGCACTGCTGACCGGGCAGGATATCGCGAATGCCTCGATGTATGACGGTGCGACGGCGTGCGCAGAAGCGGCATTGATGGCGCAGCGCGTGACCAAGCGCCGCAAGATCACGATCGGCAACGACCTCCACCCCGATTACCGTGAAGTTCTCGGGACATATATGGAGAGCTTTGACGATGTTGAAATCACGGATGGCGAGCCGGACGATCAAAGCGCCTGCGTGATCATCCAGTCGCCCGATTTTTTCGGCACACCGCACGACTATGACGGCTGGCGGAAGAAATGCGACGCGAGCGGCGCACTGTTGGTGGTTGTGATTAATGAGATCGTTTCGCTCGGCCTGCTGCCGCCGCCGCCAAGTGCAGACATCGTTTGCGGCGAGGCGCAGAGCATCGGCCTGCCGATGAGTTACGGCGGCCCACACCTGGGCTTCTTCGCCTGCAAGGAACAATATCTGCGCCAGATGCCGGGGCGTTTGTGCGGCATGACCGAGGATGCTGACGGGCGCCGCGGCTTTGTCCTGACGTTATCGACGCGCGAACAACATATCCGCCGCGACAAGGCGACGTCGAATATCTGCACCAACCAGGGCCTGTGTGCGCTGGCCTTTACGGTGCATATGAGTTTGCTGGGAGAAGATGGATTCAAACGGCTCGCGAAACTGAATCACGAAGCCGCGTGCGGACTGGCGGATGAATTGAAAAAAGTAAAAGGCGTGAAAATCGTCAACGAAAAATTCTTCAACGAATTTTCGATTGAGCTGCCGAAATCTTCTAAAGAAGTGGTGACTGCTCTCGCGGCGCGCGGGGTGACAGCAGGGTACGCACTGGATCATGGTCGGCTTTTACTGGCAGCCACCGAGATGACGCAACCGAGCGATGTAAAACAACTGTGTGATGCGCTGAAAGATGTGTTGTCATGATGTCGTTCCTTTCCTTTGAAAATCGCGACGAAGGCCTTGTCACAAGGACAAGACCTTCGCGCTGCTACCAAGCGCAAGCCCAAAGGCCGCGCAAGGTTAACCTATCGGTCGCGCTGCTCCGAAGAACGGTCGCGGTCGCTTTGCGGGTTTTGACCTGGACGGTTTGGGTCCTGATTCTGACGCTTTTCAGCAGGGTTATTCTGTGGCTTGTTTGGTTGATTGTTTGGCATTTCAGTCTCCATTTTAGGGGGTGGGTTTGTGCGTTAACCAACGGCTTCGCGCCACCTATGTTCCGGAGGAACATATTCACAGGACAGGAAGCCTATCGATGAAATACGTCAAACAGGATAAAGGCGGATTGATGTACGAGGAGAATCTGCTCTGGGAAAAACAGCGCAGCGATCACCCGGGCGTCGATCTACCCGCGCCGCAAAATCTGAAACTCCGCACCGGCCAGAAGGAGCGCGGCGATATTGGATTGCCGCAGGTGAGCGAGCCGCAGGCGCTCCGTCATTTCGTGCGCATGAGCACGTGGAATTATTCTATCGATCACGGATTTTTTCCGCTCGGCTCCTGCACGATGAAGCACAACCCGCGCCTCAATGAGAAAATGGCGCGGCTTGCCGGTTTTGCGCACATCCATCCGAAACAGCCCGATGAAACCGTGCAGGGCGCGCTACGCCTCATGCATGAATTGCAGAACTGGCTTGCGGAACTCACGAATTTGCCGGGCGTGTGTTTATCGCCCGCCGCCGGAGCGCATGGTGAGCTTGCAGGATTGATGACAATCCGCCGCGCGCATGAGCTGAAAGGCAACACAGAGAAAAAAGTTTTGCTGATTCCGGATTCGGCGCACGGCACGAACCCGGCAACGGCGACGATGTGCGGGTTCACGGTGCGCAATATCCCGACAAAAAACACCGGGCGCGTGACTCTGGAAGCATTTAAAGAAGCGCTGGGCGACGGTAAGGATGTTGCCGGAATGATGGTGACGAACCCGAACACGTGCGGGCTGTTTGAAACGGAAATTGTCGAGATTGCCGATCTGCTGCACAAGCACGGCGGATATTTTTACTGCGATGGTGCGAACTTTAATGCGCTGGTCGGAAAAATCCGCCCCGGCGATTTCGGCGTCGATGTCATGCATATCAATCTGCACAAAACATTTTCAACGCCGCATGGCGGAGGCGGTCCGGGATCGGGCCCGATCTGCTGCACGGCGGAGCTGGCTAAATATATGCCGGTGCCGACGGTGATTAAAAAAGGCGATCAATATAAACTTGAAACAGAAAAAGACCGCCCGGAAACGCTTGGCAGGTTGAAAGGTTTCAACGGCCAGTTCGGCATGTTCGTGCGCGCGCTGGCTTATATGATGTCGCATGGTGCCGATGGATTGAAACAGGTTTCGGAAGACGCGGTGCTGAATGCGAATTACATTCTCGCGCAATTGAAAAATGATTTTCACGCGCCATTCGCCGAGCAGGGGCCCTGCATGCATGAAGCGCTGCTGACGGATAAGAAACAAAAAGAAGCGGGCGTTACGACGCTGGATATGGCGAAGGCATTGTGCGAGCGCGGCATCCATCCGATGACGGTTTATTTCCCGCTGGTGGTTCCCGGTGCGATGCTGATTGAGCCGACGGAAACTGAGAGCCAGGATTCAATAGATTACTTTATCGGCGTGATGAAGGATTTCGCGAAAGATGTCGCGGCGGGAGATACGCAGAAATTTCATGATTATCCGCTATCGACGCCGCGCCGCAGGCTGGATGAAGTGAAGGCCGCGCGCGAACCAAAACTGCGCTGGAAGGCCTGATATCAAGGGGATTTGGGGCCGCCGCCGAAAAGGGGGTCTATAATGTATCTCTTGCCGAATCCATTAAGATCAAAGGGCTTGGGAGGGCCGCTAGGTGCGCCGGTCGCATCGTCGAGGGCTTTTCTGAATGTACTAAGTAGCATGGCTTAATGTACCATTTTCAATAAATAAATGTCCAGAAAATCGTGAAAAGCGGTTATCGCTGGTAACGGTCGAGGACTTTTTGCAGCTCGTCCAGCAGCGGCCCGACTTCGTTGCTAAAGGCATCGCGCGCCTTGGGATCGATTCCTGATTTTACGCTATCGACGACGCCGGTCACGCGGTTCTGAAAGTCGGTAAGAGTTGAATAATGCGTGAGCTGGTTTTTGGTCGCTGTTCTTAAACGCTCGGCCAGAACATTAATAAGCGCGCGCACGGCAGTATCCTCGATGCGCTTGATCTTGCCTTCGATTTCGTCACGGGAAATAACAGTGAGAGTGCAATCCTCGATGGCGCGCACGGTCGCGGAACGCTTCGCATGCGTAATCAGGGCCATCTCGCCGAAAATATCGCCGGGGCCCATTTCCGCGACTTTAAGCTGGTGCTTGCCGTCCTTGTCCTTGACGAGAATTTCAACGCGTCCGCGCTCGATATAATAGGCGCGCACGCCCGTATCGCCCTGATCGATGATGACTTTGCCCTTGAAGAACACCTCGCGGTGCAGGATTTTCTGCCTGCTCTCCGGGCTGTTCCGGGGGTTGAGTTCGTCTAGTTTTTTCATCCGATAGTTTAATGCCCTGATCGATATTCCCCGTCTTTTGAGTATCCCATAAAAAGGTTAATAAAAACAGCGGCCCCGAAGGGCTTAAATTCTTCTGGATTCGCTGGAAATTTTGATGTAATAACTGTG
>Ga0209170_1001371_pt1 | contig 10365 bp, 8 predicted proteins | sample KloWWTKNB14_bulk_FD_187178 | JGI IMG/M metagenome (GOLD analysis project Ga0209170, IMG submission 187178) | Active sludge microbial communities from Klosterneuburg, Austria, studying microevolution and ecology of nitrifiers - Klosterneuburg... | ecosystem: Engineered > WWTP > Aerobic digester >...
GTGGCACTGATCGACGTGGACAAGTTCAAGCAGATCAACGACAACTATTCGCACCAGGTTGGCGACGAGGTGCTCAGGAATATTGCCCAGATCCTGCGCTCGCACATCCGCGAGGACGATATGGCCGCGCGGCTGGCCGGCGACGAGTTCGTCATTGTGTTCAAGAATGCGGAACTTGCGGTGGCGCAGCAGGTGTGCCAGCGCATCAGCGATGCGGTCCGCAATTTCGATTGGTCCAGCATCAATGCCGGTCTGGCCTCGAGCATCAGCATCGGCGTGGCCGCGGCCGAGCCGGGCGATACGATCGAGACACTGACCCATCGCAGCGACGCGGCGATGTACCGGCACAAGAAGCTCCGCGCCTGAGCCCCCTTACGCGCTGTCCGGGACCCTCGGGCGTGTGGGAAACATCCGACATTCAAAGCAGACTTGCGCCGATGGTCACCCCGCGCCTGCCGCGGCAAACTTCCCTCCAACGTCGATCCATCGGCATTCCAAGGAAAGAATTCATGAACAAACATATTGTCACACCCCGCCTCGGCCTCTCGGTCCTGGCCATCTCGTCCGTTCTGCTGCTGGGCGCATGCAGCAAGTCCAACGAGCCCACAACTGCCGGAGAAAAAGTCGATGCTGCCATCTCGACGGTCGAGAAAAAGAGTGAGGCAGTGGGCCAGGACATGAAACAAGGCATGGAGGCGGCCAAAGCTGGCACCGCGGAGGCAGTCGAGACTGTCAAGGCAGAGACCCAGGATGCCGCGATCACGACCAAGGTCACCGCTGAACTGGCGCGCGATCCGGAACTGAGCGCGCTGAAGATCGATGTCGACACCAACGCAGGCACCGTCGTGCTCAAGGGAACGGCGCCCACAGAGGCGGCCAAGGATCGAGCTGTGACTCTGGCGCGTGCAGTGTCAGGCGTGGTCTCGGTCAATAACCAGCTGCGCGTGGGAAGCTGATTCCGGACCTGCACAAGCAAAAACCCAGATACGACGCAAGCGCTCAGGCATTGACCTGGTCATGCCATAGAGCGGAGGGAGGAAGAAAGTGTCGGCCTGATACGCTTGTGCAGGTCTGGTTCTACCGGCCGCTGTGTCTGCACAGGTCGCGCGCCGGCACCTTGACTGTATCGCCAATGTGCAGGTGCAATGCAGGCATGACGATCAATAGGTTTCGAGATGCAGGCGGCCTTCTGCCTTGAGGGCTGCAGCCACGGACTCCCATGGCAAGTGTGCTGCTTGTGCGATGTCGCGCAGGGCCAGCACCACGCCCTCTTCCATGCTCTTGAGACCGCATACATAAAAGAAGCTGTTCGGGTCCTGCAGCAAGGGTAGCAGGTCGGCAGCACGTTCGCGCATGGCGTCCTGCACATACCGCTTCGGCTGGCCTGGAGTGCGCGAGAACGCGAAGTGCGTGTCGATGAAATCCCTGGGCAGGTTTTGCAACGGACCGAAATACGGAAGTTCTTCCTGGGTGCGTGCGCCAAAGAACAGCAGCAGCTTGCCCGCTTCGAACTTGCCGGAGGCACGCAGCCTGCGACGCCATTCGGTCATCGCCCGCATCGGCGCACTGCCAGTGCCGGTGCAGATCATCACGATATTGCTGCGCGGATGGTTGGGCATCAGGAAGCTGGCGCCGAAAGGCCCTATCACCTCCACGGTGTCGCCTACCTTGAGATCACACATGTAGTTGGATGCGACTCCGCGCACCGGCTTGCCATCGTAGTCCTGCAATACCCGCTTGATCGTCAACGACAGGTTGTTGTAACCCGCACGCTCGCCGTTGCGCGGGCTGGCAATCGAATACTGGCGCGCATGGTGTGCGCGCCCGTTGGCATCCAGGCCCGGCGGCATGATGCCGATCGACTGGCCTTCGAGCACCGGAAACGGCACAGCGCCGAAATCGAGCACGATATGGTGGGTGTCGTATTCACGCCCCACTTCGGTGACCCGCACGTTGCCGGTCACCGTGGCGGTGATGGTCTTGCGCGCAGCCTTGGGCCCGTACAGATTGGTGAACGGATGGGCCGCTGACCATGGCGGCAGCACGGCACCGTATTGCGCACTATTGGCACTGACGGTATCGTTGGCGCCCGCCATGATGGCAACCGGTTCAGTCGCCGCAGCCAGCGCAGCTGCGTCGACGCCATCGACCGCCAGCGCCTCGGCACTGAGTTCGGGTGGCAACTCGTCCCATCCCAGCTGGGCTTCGATGGTGTGCGCCCGGGCACGCGGCACCATGCGCCAGTTGTCGATCGAACCGGTCGGACACGGCGAGATGCAGTCCATGCACAGATTGCACTTGTCCGCATTGACCACGTAGTTGCGGTCGTCGTGCGTGATCGCACCCACCGGGCAGGTCGCCTCGCAGGTATTGCACCGGATGCAGATCTCCGGATCGATCAGATGCTGCTTGATCACCCCCACGTCAGTCGCCCCCATGTAAACCCCTCAAGAACAATCCGCACAACCACAACCACCCCCACAACCGAAACCAAGCCGGCAAGATGAACCGCGCCCCCAGGCGCCGGTTCCATCGAGCCGACGTATTGCGGCGGCAAAGCCGTCCGCAATACGCCTAGTTGAAGCGAACGTAGTCGAAGTCCACCGGCTGGCGGTTGATGCCCATGACCGGCGGCGCAATCCAGTTGGCGAACTTGCCCGGCTCGACCACGCGGCCCATCAGGCTGGCCACGTAGGCCCGATCTTCGCCGCTGGGCAGCCACTTGTCGACATTGGCGTTCCACTCGGCGTCAGACACGACGCGGCCGTCCGGCGATATCCTGACGCCCGACAAGGCGCCGATGTTGCGGTGGAACGCCTTGTGCGGCACGCTAAGGCGGTTCGGGATGCCCGCCTTCTCCAGCACCTTGTTCCAGCGGTTGACACCGGCCACCGAGTCCTTGATGTAGTCGTCGCGCAGCACCTCGTTGAGCGCGTTGAGCATCGGTACTTCCTTTTCGACCAGTTGGCCGCCCTTGGCCTCGAGCACCTTGTAGGTCTGGCCCTTGAGCACATGGTCATCGACGCGTTTGCCTTCCTCGTAACGCCCCTTGAGGCCCGAGCTGTAGAAGATCGCGGCATTGCTGGACTCATCCGCACCGAACAGGTCGACTGTCACGCTGAAGTGGAAGTTGATATAACGCTGAATCGTCGGCAGGTCGATCACGCCGGCAGCCCGCAGCTTGCCTACGTCATCGGTCTTGTGTTCGTTCATCGCCGCGGCGGTGCGCTGGATCACGCGCGAGATACCCGACTCGCCGACGAACATGTGGTGCGCCTCTTCGGTCAGCATGAACTTGGTGGTACGTGCCAGCGGATCGAACGAACTCTCCGCCAGCGCACACAGCTGGAACTTGCCGTCACGGTCGGTGAAATACGTGAACATGAAGAAGGCCAGCCAGTCCGGCGTCTGCTCGTTGAACGCACCCAGGATGCGCGGATTGTTGGCGTCACCCGAGCGTCGCTCGAGCAAGGCCTCGGCTTCCTCGCGTCCGTCACGGCCGAAATGCTTGTGCAGCAGGTAGACCATGGCCCACAGGTGACGCCCTTCCTCGACGTTGACCTGGAACAGGTTGCGCAGGTCGTACTGGCTCGGGCAGGTCAGGCCCAGATGGCGCTGCTGCTCGACCGATGCCGGCTCGGTATCGCCCTGGGTCACGATGATGCGGCGCAGATTGGCACGGTGCTCGCCGGGCACGTCCTGCCAGGCCTTCTCGCCCTTGTGGTCGCCGAAATGGATGGTGCGCTCGGCATCGCCCGGGTTCAGGAAAATGCCCCAGCGGTAGTCGGGCATCTTCACATGGCCGAACTGGGCCCAGCCCTGCGGGTCGACACTCACTGCAGTGCGCAGGTAGACGTCGAAATTGTTCGACCCGTCCGGACCCATGTCGCCCCACCAGCTCAGGAAGTTGGGTTGCCACTGCTCGAGCGCGCGCTGCAAGGTGCGGTCGTCCTGCAGGTTCACGTTGTTCGGGATCTTTTCGCTGTAGTTGATGGATGACATACTGTTCTCCGTAGGGACGGGGGTGGAGAGGTTTCGGTTGCGGCGCGCCACCGGATTTCGCGCCACACAACGCAAATGCTTTCAGTTGCTCAGACGCGGGTCCAGTCGAAGGCGGCTTTCTCGCCGGTTCCGTAGACCTTGAGTGCGCCTTTCCCGCCGACGGCGTTGGGGCGCTGGAAGATCCAGTTCTGCCATGCCGTCAGTCGGCCGAAGACCCGCGTGAACATGTTCTCCGGGCCATTGAAACGCAGATTGGCTTCCATGCCGGTCAGTGCATCGGGGTTCATCGCCACGCGTTCCTCGATGGCGATACGTGTCTCGTCGGCCCAGTCTATGTCGTCGGGATTGCTGGTCACCAGCCCCAATGCAAATGCGGCATCGGCGTGCAGCGGCTGGCCGACCACGGCCCGCACCGCCTCCAGCGCCGGTTGCTCGTCGTAGAAGCGGCGTTGCAGGCGGCTTTGGCCGGTGGCCATCGGGAACTGCCCGAAGTTGATCTCGCCAACCGTCAGCTTGGGCGCCTTGGTTTCGTCGTCCGGCAAGGCCAGCTGGTAGCTGCGGTCACAGGCCAGCGCCAGTTCCAGCAGGGTTCCGGCAAAACACGAACCCGGCTCGATCAGCGCAAATAGGCTGCGCGAAGACAGATCAAGCCGGCTGAAGGTGCGTCGCAACAGACCGATCGTCTCGCGCACCAGCCAGTGGTCCTTGTGTTCGAGCAGCACCGCGTCCATGGCCAGTACCGCGGCGCTCTCGCCTTCGGTGCGGATCAGCCACAGGCCGATCTCCAGTTCGTTGGTACGCATCGACAGGATCGCATCCTCCAGTTCGCGGCCCAGCGCCAGCGGATACCAGGCGGCGCCAGCCGCCTCGATACCGGCGATGTCGGTCGGCTGGATGCCTGCAGGCGCCTTGATCGTGAAGCTGGCGGTACGCGCGACGCGATCGATGCTGACGCTCACGTGGCGATAGTGCAGCGCATCGGCCTGCATGTTCCGCTCCAGTGGAGCCAATTCGACACCGCTGGCGTCGGCCGGCCGGTCGCTTGCTGCGGCCAGTTCAAGAGCGCGCTTGTGCACCTTCTCGGCAAACACAGTCGGTTTGGCAATGTCATCAACCAAGCGCCAGTCCTTGGCTTTCTGGCCGCGCACACCTTCGACGCTGGTGCAGAAAATGTCGGCCAGGTCATGGCGCACATGGCGCTTGTCGGTCACCCGGGTCAGGCCTCCGGTGCCGGGCAATACGCCCAGCAGCGGCACTTCGGGCAGGCTGACGGCCGAAGCACGGTCATCCACCAGAATGATCTCGTCGCAAGCCAGCGCCACCTCATAACCACCACCGGCGCAGGCGCCATTGACGGCTGCCAGGAATTTCAGACCACTGTATCTGGACGAATCCTCCAGTCCGTTGCGGGTCTCGTTCGTGAACTTGCAGAAGTTGACCTTCCAGGCGTGGCTGGACACACCGAGCATGAAGATGTTGGCACCCGAGCAGAACACCTTTTCCTTGGCACTGGTCAGCACCACGGTTCGCACTTCGGGATGTTCGAACCGGATGCGGCTGACCGCGTCGTTCAGTTCGATGTCGACACCGAGGTCATAACTGTTGAGCTTGAGCTTGTAACCCGGACGCAGACCCGCGTTCTCGTCGAAGTCGGCCGCCAGCGTCGCCACGGGCCCCTGGAACGACAGTTTCCAGTGCTTGTACCGGGACGGATGTGTCTGGTAGTCGACAGGTTTGGTATCGGTCACGGCGTGCTCCTCTGGGATGACTTGGATTGCAGGTTCAATGCTGCGATGACACGCATAATAATGCATGTATCGCTTGAACGTCAAGCACTTTTATGCATTTTCAGGCTGCCGCATTTGCATGGATTGGCAACGCCAGCGCGGAACGAACCGTGGAGCGCAGCAACGCAAACGTTTCGGCCAAACCCTGGGCGCTGGTGTCGATCCGGAACTCGGCCTTGGAATAAAACGCGGCGCGCCCCGCCAGAATGCTCTTGAGGTCGGCCATGGCCTCGCGGCTGGCCGCCATCGGCCGGGTATCACCCTGGGCCACGACACGGCTCATGTGGTCGTGCGGATCGGCCGACAACCAGACCGTCGTGCAGTGCGACAACACCTCGTTGAAGGTGGCCGGGTCGGACACCAGACCGCCTGGAATCGCGATCACCGCCTCCTGATGCAGCTGTATGGTTTCCTCCAGCGCACGGCGCTCATAACGGCGATAGGCATTCTGTCCGTACAAGGCCTGGATCTCGGCTGAACTGCAACCGGCAAACTGCTCGATCTCCCGGCTCAGCTCGATGAACGGGAACCCCAGGTCTTCGCCGAGCATGTTGCCCAGCGTGGATTTGCCGGCGCCGCGCAAGCCCAGCAAGGCGATGCGCCCGCTGCGTGCCCCACCCGCGCCACCATGCGCGCCGCCGGTGCCGAGCATCTCGCCCACTGCCACGCGTACCCGACGCAAGGTCTGCTCGTCCCGGCTCTCCAGCAACTCCCGCAGCATCAGCCATTCCGGCGATGCGGTCGTCACGTCGCCGATGATTTCCGCCAGCGTGCATTGCAAGGCGCGGGTCACTTGCAGCAGCACCAGGATCGACGCGTTGCCGACACCGTATTCCAGGTTCGCCAGATGCCGCTCCGACACATCGGCCAGTTGCGACAAGGCCTTGCGCGTGATGCCGCGCCGTGACCTCAAATTGCGAATGCGCCCGCCAAGGGCCTCCAGGAATGGGTCCTTCTTCTCCGTTGCAGGCACATCCGGAACCGGTGTGAGCGGTCCGGAAATCGCAGGCCGAACGGCCGTTGACGAGGATTCATGAAATATAGTGCTTGACATGGTTGCTGACGCGCTTTAGAGTGCTGATACGCACAATACTGCATATATTGCGACAAGGCAAGCAGGCTGCAGCAAGACGATGGAGACGCACCGATGACACAAGCCCTGTTCCGGGACCAGATCGCCGCACTGACGGCACAACTGGTGGACCGCCCGCTCGACGACCTGCTCGACCAGTGGCTGAATCAGGAGCATGGCCCGGCAAGCGCCAGCTACCAGGCGCTGCGCCGGTCGTGCGAGAGTGGTGTCGCCGACGGCTGGTTGTGCCAGCGTGAAGGCGGCGGCATTCGTTATGGCCGGGTCTTCAAGCCGGCCGATGACCTGCAAGGTTTCTCGGTCGACGTCGTCGACATGCGCGATATCGCAGGTCCGCAGCATGCACATCCGAATGGCGAAATCGACCTGATCATGCCAATCGACGACACGGCGCGGTTCGATGGCCGCGCTGCCGGCTGGCTGGTGTACCCCGCAGGCAGCGCGCACAGACCGACGGTCAGCGCAGGCCGGGCGCTGGTCTTGTACCTGCTGCCGCAGGGCCGGATCGATTTCAGCACCTGACCCCGACCGCGGTTGCCACTGTGGCCGCCCCAGCCTCTTGCCCCTTGCCCTCACCATCCGCAGGAAGACCAACATGACCAGCCCTGTCACCACGACAACGCCACCGGCAGAGCAATTCAACTTCGCCCAGCACCTGATCAGTTGCAATGCGCAGCGCGCCGACAAATTGGCGTTCATCGACGACAACGGCAGCCTGGCATACGGCGCGCTGGCGCTGCGACTGCGGCAACTGGCAGCAGCCTTGCGCGGCATTGGCGTGCGGCGTGAAGAACGGGTGCTGCTGCTGATGCACGACAGCTGCGACTGGCCGGTGGCCTTCCTGGGCGCCATGTACGCCGGCATCGTACCGGTGGCGGTCAATACCTTGCTCACGGCCGACGACTATGCCTACATGCTGGAGAATTCCCGCGCGCAGGCGGTGCTGGTGTCGGGTGCCCTGCTGCCGGCGCTCACCGCCGCAATGACCAAGGCAGACCACGAGGTGCAGAAGGTCATCGTCTCGCGTCCGGTGGCGCCACTGCATCGGGCCGAAGTCGCGTTCGAGAGCTTTCTGACGTCGCACAGCGCCATGGCCCGCCCCGCGGCCACCCAGGCCGACGACCCCGGTTTCTGGCTGTATTCGTCCGGCTCGACCGGGCGGCCCAAGGGCACGGTGCACTCCCACGCCAACCCCTACTGGACAGCCGAACTCTATGGCAAGGCCGTGTTGCAGCTGACCGAGCAGGACGTCTGTTTTTCCGCCGCCAAACTGTTCTTCGCTTACGGATTGGGCAATGCGCTGACCTTCCCGATGAGTGTCGGCGCCACCACGCTGCTGATGGCCGAACGCCCCACCCCTGAGGCAACATTCAGGCGCTGGACCGGCGGCGTCGGCGATGTCCGGCCGACCGCGTTCTTCGGCGCCCCGACCGGGTTTGCCGGCATGTTGGCCGCTGCAGGGTTGCCCAGGCGCGATGCCGTTGCATTGCGCCTCGTGTCATCGGCCGGCGAGGCACTGCCAGCCGAGATCGGCGAACGGTTCAGGGCCCATTTCGGCGTCGACATCGTCGACGGCATCGGCTCCACCGAGATGCTGCACATCTTCCTGTCCAACCGGCCGGAGAGAGTGCGTTACGGCACTACCGGCTGGCCGGTGGCGGGTTACGCGATCGAGCTGCGCGGCGAAGACGGTGGCCCGGTCCCGGATGGTGAACCCGGCGACCTGTATATCCAGGGTCCATCGGCGGCCATGATGTACTGGGGCAACCGCGCCAAGACCCGCGAAACCTTCCAGGGCGGGTGGACCAAGAGCGGCGACAAATACGTGCGTAATGCCGACGGCAGTTACACCTATGGCGGGCGCAGCGACGACATGCTCAAGGTCAGCGGCATCTACGTCAGCCCGTTCGAGGTCGAGGCAACGCTGGTGCAGCATCCGTCGGTACTTGAAGCCGCGGTCGTCGGCATTGCAGACGCCGACGGACTGACCAAGACCAAGGCCTTTGTCGTACTCAAGGACGGCGCCAAGGCCAGCGAAGACGAGCTCAAGGCCTTCGTCAAGGACAAGCTGGCGCCGTACAAATACCCGCGCCTGATCGCCTTTGTGCCGGAACTGCCCAAGACCGCAACCGGAAAGATCCAGCGCTTCAAGCTGCGCGAAACCGGCCACTGAAAGCAGCGCGGCGCTTCAAGCGCCAGCACCTGCAGCGACACAGGCGCCCGGCGCAATGCTGCGACCGGCGGCTTGCGACGACCCCGAGGGCCGCAGGTTCAGCGCCGAAACTCCCGATACAGCAGATACAGACCGCTGGCCACGACAACCGATGCCCCGCCAATGACGGCCGCATCGGGCACGTGGCCGAACAGCAACCAGCCGAACAGCGTCATGTAGATGATCTGCTGGTACAGAAACGGTCCCAGCACAGCGGCCGATGCATACCGATGCGCCTGCGTCACCATCAGGTGGCCCAGGCCCCCGAACGCACCCATCGCCAACACCAGAATCCAGGCAATCGCGTCCTGCGGCGGTGTCCAGTGCATCAGGCCGAAAGGCGTGAGCAGCACTGCCGCGCCCAGCGCCGACCACAGTTGCGTGGTGGCCGGCAATTCGGTAGCCGCCAGGCGCCGCGTCAACATGTTGAACAAGGCATACAGCACCGCATTGAGCAGCGACAGGATGATGGCCGGGTGAAAGCCCTGGCTGCCCGGGCGCACGATCAGCAACACGCCGGCAAAGCCGACCAGGATCGCGATCCAGCGCCGCGCGTCGAGTCGCTCGCCCAGCAGCCGGGCACTGATCACCGCAATCAGGATCGGTACCGAAAACTGGATTGCGCCGGTCACGTCAAGCTGCAGGTATTGCAGGGCCCAGAAATTGAGCGCAGTCATGACGGCCTGCATCAGTGCCCGCAGCAGTTGCAGCCGCGGCTGGCCAGTGCGGTACAAGGCCCAGCCGTACTTCGGCGTCAGCACCAGAATGCCGAGCAGTGAATGCGTGACGAAACGCAGCCAGACCACCTGAAACACCGGCAACACCATCACCAGCCATTTGGCCGAACTGTCGAGCGCCGCGAAACACAGCGTGGTGACGCTGACCATCGCGATGCCGAGCTGCCGATTGCGCGCGGTATCGAGTTCGAGCATGCTGTCCGATGGTCAGATGCAGGGGCTCGATGCCCCGTCAGCCATCGCTGACGCCGTCACAGTTTGGCTTCGACCCAGGCGCGCACGCTGGCCAGCGCCTGCGGCAGCGCCGCCGCATCGGTACCTCCGGCCATCGCCATGTCGGACTTGCCGCCGCCCTTGCCACCGACCTGGCTGGCCACGTGGTTGACCAGTTCGCCGGCCTTGACACGACCCATGACGTCGGCTGTGACACCTGCGGCCAGCTGCACCTTGGCACCGTCGACCACGGCCAGCACGATCACGGCCGACTTGAGCTTGTCCTTGAGCTTGTCCATGCTCTCGCGCAAGGTCTTCGCATCT
>Ga0209170_1001377_pt1 | contig 10331 bp, 9 predicted proteins | sample KloWWTKNB14_bulk_FD_187178 | JGI IMG/M metagenome (GOLD analysis project Ga0209170, IMG submission 187178) | Active sludge microbial communities from Klosterneuburg, Austria, studying microevolution and ecology of nitrifiers - Klosterneuburg... | ecosystem: Engineered > WWTP > Aerobic digester >...
AAACTTTTAGAAGATCCTTATGAAAATTTAATTTTTACGGGAATAAAAGGAACGGGCTTACTCAAAAAGTTATTTCTTGGAAGCGTTGCACTTCAGGTTGTTGATAACACAAAAAATATTATTGTTGCAATGCCAAAGGAAATCGACACTTTTTCACACGAAAAAATATTTGTGGCAGTAACAGAAAAACACCCTTTAAACATCTTGGAATTGAACAAGTTTTTGAATCTTATTGACAGCAAAAACACGAGTATTACCTTTTTCTATTTGGCAAAACCCAATGAAAAAACAAAGGGAATAGAAAAGCATCTTAGAGAATTATGCGCAATGTTTGTGGATAGATTTAATACAGATTTTGCAATTTATGAAGGCAACAACCCATTTGAAGACATTAAGAAAGTAATAAACAATAAAATTGACGAATTGCTAATTGTTCAAAAAGGCTCACGACTTTTGACCGACCAACTTTTTAGGCGATTTTTAATAAACGAATTAGTCTATGAAGGACAAACTCCTATGATTGTTCTGCCATAGTGACCAGAGAAATCAGACAAGGACAATGAAGAGAAGCACAGCAGCCAACAGCACCTACCCAAAAGTGGCGGTTCAGTGGTTAAATCAAGCTTTGTACTCCTATCAAAGTTTCTGCTTGGTTGACAGTGAAGTGCTTCGAAATCGCCACCTTCGGGTAGCTGCAAAACGTTGCCTGCAATGCTAAACGAGCATTCCGTTTATGAAAAAAATAACTTGGACTTTTACTCAAAATAATTCAGACACCATTCTTTCGGACGGACTCTACAAACTCAAAACAAGACCATATCAACTGTTTAGCGACATCGACCATAATGGTTTTGGCAACTATCTTATTTCTCATAACAAGACAAATTATTACGTTGGTGAGGGCAAGGAATTGAGCAAACGCTTAAAGCAACAATTCAAACCAACAACTTCAACCTTTTACAAGAACTTGCTCAAGTTGCAAAAGACAAATAAAGCGATAGGTAATATTTCTATTGACGCATTTAAAGTTCAAGTTATCGTTACAGACATCGGGCGAAAAGAAATTGAAGAATTTGGAATATCAAATCTACCAACACTCTTAAACAGGTTTCAGCTTGACAAAAGAAAATTGCACAATGTTGCTCACCAGGATGGACTTTGGGACAATGTTCAAAAAGCAAAAACAGATATTTTGTTACAAGCTGAACAAGAAATTTTGCAAGGGAAATTTAGTAGTTGGTTTGACTGTAACGCTGAAAGTGTCGCAGGACTTTACATTGTGAGAGATAAACATGACAAATTAATTTATATCGGTGAGAGTTCAGACATTTGTGAGCGACACAAAACTCATAGCAGTAGAACATACTTTTCTGCACTAAGGCGGCACATTGGAACAGAACTTTTAAACTTCGAACTTCAAGAACGTAATGGAAAGAAAAAATACTTTGAAGTTTCAGAAGACAAAAAAATTACAGAGTTTTTGAAGTCTTGCAAAGCAACATTTTATCCGACACACTTTGGACGCTATGAACTTGAAGAGTTTCTAATAAAAAAGCATAGCCCTTTACTAAATCGCAAGGACAACAAAGATGAGTGACGAAGCACATGCAAGCAACATGAACTGTGTAAAAAACCAAGCAAAAACTAACTTTTTACGGTTTTATTGAACAAAAGTTTGTAAAATGAAAAATCCCTTCCCGGTGTTACTACATTATTTTTTTATACAAATAGTACGTTTTAATATCCGGAACAGTTGATGTGATACTGCGGGCAAACCAGAAATATCGTCTGCCATCATTGTAATACTGTGGAAAATCTCCCACCGCGCCATACTGCTCTCCGCCCCATACCACCAGAACGTTGTTGGCACTTTGTACTACCGCACCATTTCTTCCGGCAGTAGGATAGTTGCCCGTGAGACTGCTCCATGTATTGGCAGTATTATTATACAATGCACCCCCACCAATACCATAGATCAGCATAAAGGAACCTGCGTAGGCAACAGTAGCACCATTGTCAGCAACTGGTCCCGCAGCCATGGTTGCCCATGTATTGGTAACAGGGTTAAGCCTGGCACCACCCGACTGGTTGACTGCTCCCGCAATTCCACCCCACACAATCATTTGAGTTCCGTTCCATACAGCATCTGCATTTTCTCTTGCAGCAGGTGCACTTGCCAAAGAAGTAGGTGTCCAGGTATCAGTGGAAAAATTATAAAGGGCGCCTGTGTTTACCTGGCCGGAACTGGCAAAACTATATCCACCCCACACCAGGAAATAGCCGTTAGCTGTAGCATGTGCATAATTGATCCGGCTACCCGGAGAATTAACAAGGCTTACCGGCGTCCAGGTGTCGGTAGTAAAATTATAGCGGTATCCCTCATTAAGAGTGGGGCCATTAAAACCTCCCCAAACGATCATTTCATTGGTGCCACTATTGTAGCCGCTGGTTACATTTCCCCTGGCACTGGGTGCCCCGGCAGAATTTAACGGGGTCCATGTTTTCGTTATGGAATTATATTTTGCACCATCTCCCAAATAAGCATAACTGCCATTATATGTAAACCCACCCCACACTACCAGCTCAGTACCGTTCCAAACCAGTGCATGGCCTATCCGGGGACTTGGTGCGCCTACTGTAGAAATGGATTCCCACAAGTCATTTACCGGATCATAAAATGCACCGGTGTTTAAATACACTCCATCTTTTACTCCGCCCCATATAGCAATACGGGAGTTTGCTGTAACGGAAACTGTATTTACCCTGCTATAGTATTCCGATACAGGATGCCAGCTTCCAGCCGCTGCAGTAGCATTGATCAGTGTGTTTTCCGTTACATTCAGCGGGCCCTTTAATGAAAACCCGTTTGCCAATAAGTTAGCATCATTACTGCTTTCAGATAAAACCATCGCATTCAGGGGCACTGCCAGGTTCTGCCACAGATTGGTAGTACGGCCTTCAAAATTCCCATTGTTATACCGTATGGTGCCTTCATTATTACCGGCCGTATTACCAATTTTAATAGCTCCGTTAACATCCAGTTTTTCAACCGGTGTGGGTGTGCCCACGCCGGTGTTTTGTGACCGGGCCACCTGCATGGTGCAGCTATAAACCAGCAACAGTATAAAAATTTTCATAGTGTTTTTCTTAAAAATACAGAACTTTTTTAAAAGCTTATTTGACCATATGAGCTATATGATCACTATAAGACTTTTACGCAGTAAAGTATGTTGAACCATCTGTACTTTCCCGCATACACTCAACAAATGGAAGAAACATTTCATATGACCGTTTATACAAATGCTACACTCCGGTACTTCAAAACTGATAAATTTGTTGTGCGGCTGTAACCATTGTCTCTTTTAAAACAAGTAGACTATAAAATCAATCCGGGAATTATGCTTACCACTATTCATCCAAAGTTGCCGATGCGGGACAAAACTGCAACCCGGAATTATTATATTAACCAGTTAGGTTTCCAGGAATTTGGCAGTGCTGACTTTGACGGTTACCTGATGGTAGCTAAAGACAATATTCAAATTCATTTTTTTGAATTCAAAGAATTGGATCCCAAAGAAAACTACGGACAGGTGTATATCAGAACAGATGCCATTAAAGAATTATACCAGGACTTATTAAATAAGAAAGTTGCTATTCATCCAAATGGACAATTAACTGTAAAACCGTGGGGACAAAAGGAATTTTCTTTACTTGACCCGGACAATAACTTATTGACCTTCGGACAAAGTTTGTGAAAAGTTGCAGCGATGGTAATGACCTATGCTAATCCGGTAATACTTTCACCCTGATATTTTTATACAACACTTTACTCTTCGGGTCGTGGCCCTGCAAAGCAAAAGTGCCTGTAGATAATACCCGCCCCTTCATTCCTTCTTCCCGCTGCGGATTGCCTGGTTCGGTATATTCTACCACTGTTTTATCGTTGATCTTTACCGTTATTTTTTTGCCTTGTACGATGATCTGTTCAGTAAACCATTCCCCGTCTTTTACATATACTTCCTTTACATCCTGTATGGCATACAGGCTGCCGGTACGGCGCCAGTCTGTATGTGAATTGTTTACTTGTGCTTCATATCCTTTCTGCGGCCAGCCGCTTTCCTGGTATTGCGTATGAAAGTAAATGCCTGAATTGGAACCCGGCATCGTCATCACATCGGCCCTGAACTCAAAATTCCTGAACGAATGCTGCTGCACTTCCCCGTTATAAAATAAATGGGCCACATTGCCATTTACGGCAATGGCGCCATTCTCTATCGAAAAAGTATTGGCATTGGCACCCACCTTCCAGCCATCCAATGATTTACCATCGAATAAAGGAATCCATCCGTCCTTACTATTATGATTGCAGGGGGAAAAGGAAAAAAAAGTACAAATAATGGCTGCCGCAATAAGCTTTCGCATAGTGATGTCTTTAAGGAAGGGAAGCTACTTAATTTTTTCTTTCGTCTTTTTCAGCGCCGGTGCCTTATCCTTCCATTGCCACAAATGCAGGCAGGCATAGGTTCGGTAGGGGCTCCATTTCTCGGAGATCTTCAGCAGGTTTATCCTGAATTTCTTTTTATCGTTGTTATCCAGTTTATACAATTTGATCATCGCATTTTGTATGCCCAGGTCGTCTACAGCAAACACATCTTCCCTGCCCAGCGCAAACATCAGCAACATTTCCGTTGTCCAGCGCCCCACTCCTTTTATCTGCGTTAAATAGGTTATCACTTCTTCATTATCCATCTTCCCCAGTTTTTTTGCATCCATGCCAGATTCAATTTCAAACTGCGCCACATTCTTTACATAGTTCACTTTGGCATTGCTCAACCCGATCCCTCTTAATTGTTCAAACGGCGTATCCAGTATTTGTTGCGGTGTGGGTTCTTTGCCTCCATACAAATTGAGGAAGCGTTTGTAAATGACATCGGCTACTTTAACAGACAGTTGCTGGCTCATAATGGAAGCGCAGAGATAAGTACAGATATTCTTCCGCTTTTTTAACTGATGCGGTTCTCCGCTTTCAACCAGCTTCTTTAGTTTTTTATCTTTGGAAAGATGGGGAATGTAATGCATGAAATGAAGTTAAACAGTATCCATAATAATAACTGTCTAACCTTTAATTTTTCCTTCAGGCGTCTGCCCAGATCTTAAAATCAGCCACCCGTTCCCGGCTGATCACCATTTCTTCCTGCTGGTTAGCTCCTTTTACAGAAAGCCGGAGCCTGTTATTGTAGTAAGGCTTTACCTGCTGGATAGCACTGATATTGACAATAAACTTCCTGTTGAGCCGGAAAAAATGCTGCGGATCTAATTGCTCTTCCAGCCGCTCCATAGTGTGGTCAATAATATAGCGGTTGCCTTCTTTATCGGCGAGGTACACAATTTTATTATCTGCCTGGAAAAAAGCTACCTCATCTGCATCAATGAAAAAAAGACGCTGACCAATCTTGCCTAAAAATCTTTTTTTGTAGCGCTGGTCTTTCCAACCCTGGCTTACCCGGTTCAGATCGGTGGCAGAAAAAGACAAAGACATTGATTTGAACTTATTCAGTGCAGTTGCCAGGGCTTCCCCGCTTACCGGTTTCAATATGTAGTCAATACTGAGCATCTTGAATGCATCCAGCGCATATTCATCGTAAGCAGTGGTAAAAATAATGGGCCTGTTGTAACTGACCTGCTTGAATATTTCAAAACTATGGCCGTCTGATAAATGAATATCCAGCAATAACAGGTCAGGATGACTATGATTTTTCAGGTAATGAACGGTGTCTTCAATACTTTCAAGGCAGGCTATAATTTCAATAGAAGAATCGTACGTTTTGAGCAGGGTCTGCAAACGTTCGGTGGCGAGCTTTTCGTCTTCTACAATTATTACTTTCATACCCGTTAGTTTAACTGCAGAAGGGGAATTGTTACTTCAAAATCCCGTTCCGTCTTCTTCACCACAACATCCCTGCCGCTGATTAGTTCATATCTTTTGCGGATATTTTGCAGCCCGATACGAGTGGAGGGCTCTACAGCCTGTCTTGGCTGCAAATTGTTCTTTATGATCAGCGTGTCATTCCCATTGGCATGTATATCAATATGCAGGGGACGGCTCCTGCTCACTACATTATGTTTGATGGCATTTTCAATGAGCATTTGCAAAGCTGCCGGCACCACATGATACATTTTATAGTGGTCCGGTATACTCACACTCACCGTCAATCCGTTATCAAATCTTTTTTGCAGTAAAAAAATATATGGCTGTATGAATTCCAGTTCGGAGCGGAGCTCCACTAATTCCTTCTCCTGGTTGTTTAAGATATAACGGTACACTTTGGAGAACTCTTCAATAAAATGGTTAGCCTCCGGGTTATCTTTTATCACCATCCCGGACAATACATTCAGGTTATTGAACAGGAAATGAGGATTGATCTGGCTTTTTACCAATTGTATCTTAGCCTGTGTACTGGTTTGGCGCAGTTCTTCCACTTCTTTCCAGTGACGGCGGTATTCCCGGAAAAAGAAATAAATGGCATTTAAAAGATGTAAGAAAAGATTGATGAGGCTTGCATAAATAATATTCAGCTTCAGCGGGTTCAGGTTCTGCTCCCAGGTGTATCCATGAAGCAGGTTGCCGAATAAATAAACTGCAACCGTTGCCGCAATAAGTGCAACAATATTCCCTGCCAGGAAAAAGAAAGCCAGGAACCTGATCTTTGTTTTAGGGGTAAGAAATTTTTTCCTGAAATATGGTTTGATCAGCCTGTTCCCTTCCCAGGTAAAAAGCGTAACAGCCACAATCGTCAGCAACGCAAAATACCATTCTATTTCAATTTTGAAATAGTAATAGACATTGCATAGCGCTGTATTCATAAAAGTGTACAGCGACAGCAATACAATGAAAAGGTACCTGTAACGATGGCTGAACATAAATGCTTTTAATTAAATCTGCCCTGTTCCGGTTTAAAGGGAACAGAGCAGACATTGATTTTTCAGAGGAGGTACTGACTATGTTTATAATTAAGGCAACAAAACCCTGTCAATCAGGTGTACAACACCATTCCGGCATACAATGTTCGTAGCGGTGATATTAGAACGGTTGCCACCATTACCATTTCCCTGGATAGAGGGGCCACCACCTGTTCCGTTGGTCAGGTTGGTAGTCGTATTTCCACCTGCCAGCATTGGCAATGAACCATTTGTAAGGTCAGAAGAGAAAGCCCTTCCGCCCACTACATGGTAGCGGAGAACCGCCAGCAAAGTACCTACAGGAATCTGGTTAATATCGGTAAGGGATAAGGCGCCTAATAATTGTGTAAAGGCAGCATTGGTTGGAGCGAATACAGTCAGCCTGGCAGTACTTAATGTTCCGGCCAGAGTGGGGTCACCACCGGGAGCAGTGGTAGCACGGGTTACTGCTTTTACCAGGGAATCAAGACCGCTGGCTACTGCTGTCTCTACAATATTTCCTACTGGTGGATTTAATACACGGCCAATTACATGGATAACGCCGTTATCAGCAGCCACATCAGCTGTATTTACCTTAATACCATTGATGAAGACACCATTAGCATTTTTGGTTACAAATACAGAGTCACCACTTGCAGTGGTCACTTTTGCGTTTGGACCAGCAGGTACATCCGCAGCAGTTACTTTAGCACCTAAAGTATGGTACAATAAAATATTGGATACCTGTGCAGGTGTAAGGCTGTTGAGTACAGTTGACGTAATACCTGAAGCAGTGAAAGCTGCATCATCCGGTGCAAAAACAGTGAAAGGGCCAGTACCACTTAAAGTTGTTTGCAAACCGGCTTTTACCACAGCTGCTTCCAGGGTGGTAAAACTGGCATTACCTACCACCACATCAGTGATGGTATTGTTTACCGGATCATCATCCTTATCACATCCTGTAATAAGAACGGGTACACTCAATGCTATAGCAAAGGTTGATTGACGAAGAAATTTTTTGAGTTCCATGTTAAAATAATTTTTGTTTAATCATATTAACATGATCCAGTGGAAAAGAGAAACAAAGCAGGAGTGAATCGTCAGTTTCGGGGAGTGAGTTGATGTTTTGGCGGAGTGAGTTTGTTTAAGGGAAAATTAAAAGGGCTGTCTGAGAAGCAAACAAATTTGTCACATTGAGTTTATCGAAATGCGTACAAATTTATTTACCATTCCATGTCATATTTCGGCTTTGCTCAATATGACATGGAATGGAGCTTCTCAGACAGCCTCTTTACTTCAATTCATTCAGGAATACAACCTCCTCCCTATTCCACACTCCAGCTCATGTCGCCACCCTTCTCGTCCTTTAAGGTGATTCCTAACTGGGCCAGCTGATTTCTGATCTTATCGGAGGTGACAAAATCTTTTTTTCCTTTTGCTTCCTTACGGATATCGATCAGCAACTGCATCACTCCCTGCAATCGGGCATTATCAGCTTCGCTGACAGACTTCAACCCGAATATATCTTCCAGCCAGGTTTTAAAACTGCCTTGCAGCAATTCAAAGGTCTGTTTTGAAATGGCGGAGACAGGAATTGTTTTGTCCTTCATCGAATTTATAACCGGTACGATCTCAAACATGTTGGCCATTACTTTTGCGGTGCTGAAATCATCATCCATGAACTCATTGAACTCGGCTACCAGTTTCGGGATACGGGATTCCAGTTCGGGGTCCGTTGTTCCTTCCTGTGGCTCGTAATGCATTGCCTGCAGCTTTTCATGCGCCTCCCACAATCGTTTCAATCCCTTCTCCGATGCCTGCAATGCTTCATTACTGAAATCAAGTGTGCTCCGGTAATGTGTCTGCAATATGAAAAAACGAACCGTCATCGGGTGATACGCTTTTTCCAATATGGGATGATTTCCGCTGAACAGCTCCGTCAGCTTAATCACATTATTATAGCTCTTCCCCATCTTTCGGCCATTAATGGTGATCATATTATTATGGATCCAGTAACGAACCGGGGCTGTGTGATTGCAGATCGTACTTTGCGCTATTTCACTTTCATGGTGCGGAAACAACAGGTCCATTCCACCACCGTGAATATCAAATTGTGCCCCCAGGTATTTTGTGGCCATAGCGGAACATTCTATATGCCAGCCGGGATATCCCACACCCCAGGGACTTTGCCACCGCATGATATGTTCCGGTGCTGCCGCTTTCCATAAGGCAAAGTCTGCCCTGTCCCTTTTCTCTTCCTGCCCTTCCAGTTCCCTTGTTGTTTCCAGCAGGTCATCAATCACCCGTCCGCTCAGTTTTCCATAATCATGTGAGGCTGCATACTTTTTCACATCAAAATAGACAGAGCCATTCACTTCGTACCCAAAGCCGGCTTCAATGATCTGTTTGATCATTTCTACCTGCTCCACAATATGTCCTGTTGCAGTAGGTTCAATAGATGGGGAGATTGTATTGAACTGTGCCATCGCCCAATGAAACAGGTTGGTATATTTCTGTACCAATTCCATTGGTTCCAGCTTTTCCAATACTGCTTTCGTAGCGATTTTGTCAACCGCTTCTCTTCCTTCTTCTTCAAAATGCCCGGCATCTGTAATGTTGCGTACATACCGGACCTTATTACCCAAATAGGTCAGGTAACGATAGACGACATCAAACGTAATATAAGGCCTTGCATGCCCCAGGTGGCTTTCACCGCTTACGGTAGGTCCGCACACATACATGCCCACATGCCCGGGAGTGATCGGTTTAAAAATTTCTTTTTGCCTGGTTAGTGAATTATATACTTTCAGTTGACTCATAAATTATTGTATTGAACAGTCTGTGGTACAGTTGTTGGTAACCAGTTTATCCTGTTACATTAAAGTACCGCAAAGATGATAAAATAGTTTGATTTAGGAGGCCCAAATGCAGGGCCGTGGGCATCAGCAGGCCCGGAAGCAACAACAACAGCAGCGGTATGTGAATTTGAAATTCATGACAGCGAAGATACCATTCTTATTTATTTTTTCAATTCTACATCTGCCACCAGCATATAGTGATCAGAATATTTTTTAGTAACCCTTCTGAACTGCTTTATCTTAATATCATTATCGGCAAAAATAAAATCGATGCGCAAGGTGGGTGAAAGCCCGGAAAAAGTTCTTCCGATACCCGTTCCTTTCTTCAGGAAAGCATCCTGCATATCGCCTTTAACTGTAAAATAAGTGTACGAGTTGGGCACATCATTAAGATCAGCACAGACCAGTACCGGATGCGGGCTGTTACCAATCACTTCGTTAACAATATCAGCCTGTATACTACGATTGGAGATCCCTCTTTTCAGTTTTGACAGAATACTCCTGGAACTGGGCAGAAGACTGTCTTCTGCCGCT
>Ga0209170_1001379_pt1 | contig 10325 bp, 9 predicted proteins | sample KloWWTKNB14_bulk_FD_187178 | JGI IMG/M metagenome (GOLD analysis project Ga0209170, IMG submission 187178) | Active sludge microbial communities from Klosterneuburg, Austria, studying microevolution and ecology of nitrifiers - Klosterneuburg... | ecosystem: Engineered > WWTP > Aerobic digester >...
AAATGGGGCCGCCGCTGGATCACCTGCGACACCTCGCGCGTCGCCGTCACGCTCGCGAAGCAGCGCCTGATGACCGCGAGCTACGACTACTACGAACTGAAATACCCGCACGAGGGCCTGAAAGCGGGGTTCATCTACCGGACGGTGCCGCACGTCACGCTGAAGTCGATCGCGAACAACCCCGAGATCGACGAGATCTACACGCGCCTGCACCCGGACATCGAGCGCGCGCTCGCGGACCTGAACGCGGCGCTGCGCTCCGCACCGCCGACGCCGTTCAGCGTGACGGAAGGCGGCCGCAAGGGCAGCGCGATCGACTTCAAGGCGCCGGCGAACAAGATCACGAAGCTGCCTTCGGGCGAAGACGCACCCGCTGGCGCGCTGCTCGAGTGGGAAGTGCCGTTCGACTTCCCTGACGGCTGGCCGGCCGCATCACGAGAATCCTTCGACGCTTTCCACGCCGCGCGCCAGGCGATGCAGAAGCGCATGGATGCCTCGATCGCCGCGCACGCCGATCAGGAAACGCTTTACGACCAGCCCGACGTGTCGAAGACGAAGCTGCGCATCACGGGGCCGTTCACCGTGGAAGCGGTGCCGTTCCCGTCGGTGAAGTCGCTCGACGATGCCGATCGCATCATCGAACCCGATCAGTCGATCGGGCGGTCGGGTGAATCCGCGCGTCAGCACACGTGGCGCGATGAGCTGCTGAAGACCGGCATTCGCGGCAAAGGCGGCCAGCAACTGAAGTTTGCGGCGCTCGAGACCCTGCCCGGCACGCGCTACCTGCACTGCAGCGGCACGCTCGCGGACACGGGCGAGCGCGTGGTCGTGAGCTTCGGCCCCGAGCACGCCGCGCTCGAGCAGCGGCAGGTGGAGATGGCGATCCGCGAAGCGGGCGAGCTCTTCCCGCGTCCGAAGATGATCGTGTACTGCGCGTTCGCGTTCGATCCCGAGGCCGCGAAAGATATCGATGCGCAGAAGGGCATCGTCGCGCTCAAGGTGCAGATGAACACGGACCTGCTCACCGAGGACCTCAAGAAGGCGCGCGCGAGCAACCAGAGTTTCTGGCTGATGGGCCAGCCCGACATCGACGTGCGCGCGCGCAAGGACGGCCGCTACGAAGTCGAGGTGCACGGCTTCGACTATTTCGACACGGCGAGCGGCGAGCTGGTCTCGGGCGGCAAGGGGAAAATCGCCGCGTGGTCGCTCGACACCGATTACGACGAGCGCAGCCTTTTCCCGCGTCAGGTGTTCTTCCCGATGGCGGGCGCGAAGGACGGCTGGCAGAAGCTGAAGCGCGACATCAAGGCAGAGCTCGACGAGAACGTACTCGCGAAGTTGCACGGCACCGTGAGCCTGCCCTTCGAGGCCGGCAAACACCGCAAGGTTGCGGTGAAGATCGTCGATGATCGGGGGATCGAATCCCTCAAGGTCATATCTATCGAATGACGCCGGAAATGCCGCTTTCCCGCAGCGCCCTTGATCTGCGACTGTGGCGTGGGGAATAATCCCATGCAAGAAACGGCTGCCTTGTGGGTGACATGTAAGAGAGGCTCGTCCTCCACCTGCCTGGCGGCCACCTTACAATCCCTCCGCAATCGCTCTATAGCAGTTCTGCTATAATCCGGTTTCGTCGTGCGCCGCCGTCCTCCGAGGAAAGTCTTCTGGTGCGGCTATTCGAGGAGGGTCGTCCACGAGTGGCCGGAGCCTGTCCGCAAGAACCTTGGCAAGGAGCTGTTGCGAGTGCAGGGGGGAGACAACCCGCAAGACGGCGCCGCGTTGCCCGGTATCGGCCGAGGCGTACAGGAGATCCGCCTTTCTGGAAAGGGCGAGGCCTATCGTGTCGTGTACGTCGCCAACATGGGTGAATGCGTGTACGTACTCCACGCCTTTCACAAGAAGTCGAGACACGGTATCGCCATGCCACGCAACGACCAAGCTCTTGCGAAACGGCGCTATAGAGAACTCTGTGTCGAGTTGGCGACGCGTCCCGCGGCTTCCCGGAGAATGCAGTGAGCAAGAACGTCTATCTGGACCTGGGCTTTACGAAAGATGAAGCCGTCGAGCTCGCGCTGCGCGCCGAGTTGAGCATATTGATCGAGCGCTTGATCGAAGCGCGCGGGCTGACGCAGGGCAAGGCCGCGAAGCTTTTCGGCGTGCCACAGCCGACGATCAGCAAAATCGTCAACAAGCGGCTGAGCAATCTTTCGCTGACCTTCCTGATCAGGATGCTGGTGCACGCCGGCTTGCCCTTCAGTCTGAAAGCCGGCCGCGACCCGGACAACGTCTTCGTGAGTATCGATGAAGATGAAGGCGACGCGTTGACGCTCTACCGCGACGTTCAGCTTGTAGGCGAAACGCCAACTGCCGGTCGCGTGACGCCCACGAGCCAACTCTCGTCAATCGACCGTGCGGAGTTTCAGGCGACGAAAGGAAATTGAGCCATGGCACAGCATGTATGGTCAGTGCTTTGTCGCGAGCCCATCATCGATCGGGCGACCAATAATCTTTCGCTCGTGGGCGTGCTCGAAGAGGTCCAGGTGGAAATCGCATGCTCGAAAGGTACCGAGCCGCCAGAGCTACCGGTCACCACCATGACCATCCACGTCGTTTCGTACTGGGTGCGCGCTCTGCGGGAAAAAGGCGCCGTAGAGAGCCTGCGCGCGCGCATCCATTCACCCGCCAGAAAGCTGCTCGGTACGATCGTGCATCAATTCTCCATGGTGGATCACGCCAGGGCGCGCAATGTCCTGACGGCGCGTGCGCTACCTCTTGCCGACGCCGGCCGGTACACCGTGGAAGTCCAGCAGCCCGCGGGAAAAGCGAGATGGCGGACAGTCGCGCGCCTGCCGCTCGACGTCACGATCTCGACTCGCGAGCGCGATACTGAGACGCCAAACCCGTGAACGGCCCACGCTCGCTGATCATCAACACCCCCTACGACCCGCCTGCGAAGCACTGGCAGCCGGGCGCAGGTGGCGCGCTGTCGATCGTCGAGTCGCGCCGCCCCGCGAGCTACGAAGTCTTCAACACGCGCGAGAACACGCGGCGCACCGAGCCGCTCGAGCGGGTCAACCTGATCCGCACGCGCGTCGATGCGTGGCGCGCCGCGGATTGCCCCGGCATCACGACGGTCACGCGCTCGTTGCTCGAGCACTGGCGCGATCGCTCGGCGCGCCAGTTGGCTTTCTACTTCTGTCAGCTCGAAGCGATTGAAACGCTGATCTGGTGGGTCGAGGCGCCGGGCGAGTACAAGCAGGGCATTCATGTGCCGGGCGATGGCGGTGCCTGGGAGCGGCTCTGCAACAAGATGGCCACCGGCGCGGGCAAGACCACCGTGATGGCGATGATCATCACCTGGCAGGTGCTGAACGCGCTCACTTACCCCAAACGCACCAAGGACTTTTCGCGCACGATTTTCGTGGTCGCGCCCGGCCTCACGGTGCGCGAGCGCCTGCAGGTGCTCTATCCCGGCAACGCCGCGAACGTCTACGACGAGTTTCACCTGTGTCCGTCCGAAGCGCTGCGACAGAAGCTCAATCAGGCGCAGTTGCTGGTCGAGAACTGGCACGCGTTGATGCCGCTGAAGCCGGCCGAGCGCTCGGTCGTGAAGAAAGGCGCGGAATCCGACAAGGCCTTCGTGCGTCGCGTGCTCGGCTCGATGGCGGCGGCCAGGGACATCGTCGTGATCAACGACGAGGCTCACCACGCCTATCGCCTGCGTCCCGATCAAAAGCTGAGCCGCAAGGAAGCCGCGGAACAGGGGTTCGATCCCGAGGAAGCCACGCGCTGGATCGAAGGGCTCGATCGTATCGACAGCCAGGTGCGCATCCAGCGCTGCTTCGATTTGTCGGCGACTCCCGTCGTGCCGAGCGGACGCACGACCACCGAACAGGCGCTGTTCGAGTGGATCGTGTCCGACTTCGGGCTGAACGACGCGATCGAGGGCGGGCTCGTCAAGACGCCACGTATCGTCGTGCGCGACGACGCGCTGCCGGACGCGAAGACTTTCAAGTCGAAGCTCTATCACCTGTACCGCGACCCGTCCGTCTCCGACGATCTGAATCGCCGCGGCGCCGAACCGCACGAGCCGCCGCCCAAGCTCGTGCAGGACGCCTACACGCTGCTCGCGGCCGACTGGCGCGCGACGGCGGCCGCGTGGCAGAAACTCGGCCATGTGTCGCCGCCCGTGCTGTTGACCGTGTGCAACCGCACCGAAACCGCGGCGCGCCTCGAGCACTATTTCAACAAGGGCCACGCGGTCTGGCCTGAGCTGCATGCGCCCACCCGCACGCTGCGCGTGGATTCGAAGGTGCTCGAGAAGGCCGAGATCGGTGAGACAGCGGCCTCGGACAAGGGCTATGAAGAGCAGATTCAGGCGATCGTGGAGGCCGCCGCCATTCCCGAGGAGCGCAAGGCGCGCTGCCGTGAACTGAAGAAAGAGGAACTGCTGCGCGAGATCGTCGATTCCGTCGGCAAGCGCGGGCAGCCGGGGCAGGACCTGCAGAATGTCATCTCGGTCGCGATGCTGTCGGAAGGTTGGGATGCCAAGAACGTCACCCACATCATGGGGCTGCGCGCTTTCACGAGTCAGTTGCTGTGCGAACAGGTGATCGGCCGCGGCTTGCGGCGCGTCTCCTACGACCTCGACGAACAGGGCCTCTTCAAGCCCGAGTATGTGAATGTGTTCGGCGTGCCGCTGTCGATCTATCAGGATGCCGGCGAAGGTGGCGACGCCCCGCCGCCACCGCGGCCGAGCACGCAGATCGAATCGCTGATCGATCGCAACAGTCTCGAGATCCGCTGGCCGAACCTGATTCGGGTCGAGGCGATTGTTGCGCCCACACTCACCGTGGACTGGACTCAGGTGCAACCGCTGCGGCTCGACCCGGCGCAGACCCCGATCATGGTCGATATCGCGCCGGCGCTCGGCGGTGCCACCGCCTGGGACCAGATCGAGACGATCGACCTCGAGAAATTGCCGGAGATGTTTCGTCGCCAGCGCGTCCTGTTCCTCGCGGCGCGCAAGGCGTTTGACTCGATGCGCGGCCAGTACCGCGGCAATCCCGATTTTCTGATCGTGCAGCTCATTCGACTTCTCGAGCAGTTCATCTCGTCCGACCTGCTCGAGATTCCGAGCCTCTTCCATCAGGACCCGTTGAGGAAGCGCATCCTCGTGGCGCTCAACGCCGACCTTCTGGTGCAGCACTTGCTGCGTTTTGTGACCGAGCAGAACATCGAGCGCATCGAGCCCGTGTTCGACGAGGAAAACCCGATCGGCTCGACCCGCGACATGCGCACCTGGTACACGACCAAGGAGAACATCCCGACGCGCAAGTCGCAGATCAGCCATGTGGTCGGCGACAGCGCCTGGGAAATTCACACCGCGAACGTGTTCGAGAAGTCGGCGAACGTTCTCGGCTATGCCAAGAACGATCACCTCGGCTACAGCGTGTACTACCTGTGGAACGGTGCGCGCCGCCGCTTCGTTCCCGACTTCCTCGTGCGCCTCGCGAACGCCAAGACGCTGGTGCTCGAAATCAAGGGCGAGGACGACCCGCAGAACCGCGCCAAGCGCGCCGCGCTCGACGCCTGGGTGACCGCGGTCAACGCGAAGGGCGGCTTTGGAGCGTGGTGCGCCGATGTCGCCTTCGCGCCCGCGGCGATCCAGGACATCCTGCGCCGCGCCACCTGACTACTTCGTCGAGCTCAGGCTCTCGTAGCGCCCGATCTGCCGGCGCGCGGACGCCGCTCCCGGCGCCACCCCGGCGCGGTCGCCGCAGGCGCGCCACGGCGCCGAAAAATCCTGCGTGCGGGCCATCGCCTCGTACCAGGTGTCCCAGCCCCGTGACAGCCCCGCCAGCAGCGGTGAAGACCAGATATTGATGAACATTTCGCGCTCCCTGTCCGGTGTCGGACTGTTGATGGGGCGCATGATGGCCGGCGGGAGGGGCCTTTGAGTTCCGTTATTCTGGCGGCAACATTAGCTCGCCTTACTTCTGGGCCAGTGCCCGTCTTCGATGACGCTGCGCGCGACGCGTTCGTAGGCCGCCCACGCCGCTTTCGCGAACCCGCCGCCCACACTGACCCGTCGCACGCCCGCGGCTGCGAGCTCGGGCACATTCATCGCGGGGTCGATCAGTAGTACGTTGACCGGCGTCGGCGCTACGGCCGTCACGAGCGCCCTGATGTCGGCAAGCGAACGGATCCCGGGCGCGTACACACAGTCGGCGCCCGCCGCGGCGTAGGCGATCAGCCGCTCGACGGTGGTGTCGATCGTCGTGTTGCCGAGGAGCAGCCCTTCGCTGCGGCCGACCAGTAACACGTTCTCGCCGCTGCGATCGATCGCCTCGCGCGAGGCGCGAATGCGTTCCGTCGCGAGTGCGATCGGATACAGGTCGATGCCGTGGCGATCCTCGATCGAGAGGCCCGCAACGCCGGTACCGATCGCGAGGCGCACGTTCTCGGCCACGGCGGCCGGCTCCGAGGCGAAGCCGTCCTCGTAATCCGCGTTGATGGGCAGCGCGGTCGACGCGCAGAGCGTCGTGAGATGCGCGAGCACTTCGTCCCGTGACACCTGGTTGTCGTCGCGCCCGAGCGACCAGGCGAAGCCCGCGCTGGTCGAGGCGAGCGCCTTGTAGCCGAGCTTCTCCGCGCGGCGCACCCCGCCGATGTCCCACGGATTCGCCAGGACGAAGCAGCCCTGTTCGTGGAGGCGGCGGAACGTGTCGCGCGCGGCGGCAAAGTCGGGGGCGGCGTTGTCAGGGGCGGCGGAGGAGGCACTCATGGCGATATTCCTTTCGCCGCTCCGTCACGCGGCATCGTGAAAGATTACGCCTAACGTGTGCCGCCAGTCTGCCCGTAGGCGACGGCCGTCATTCCTGCGCCTCGCGCGCGAGCAGCACGCGCTTGCGATCGATGCCCCAGCGATAGCCGGAGAGATCGCCGTCTGTGCGCACGACGCGATGGCATGGGATCGCGACGGCAATGTGGTTTGCGCCGCAGGCCTGGCCGACCGCGCGCACCGACTTCGGCGCGCCGATGCGCTGCGCAACCTCGCTGTAGCTCACGGTCGAGCCCGCCGGAATGTCGCGCAGCGCCTGCCAGACACGTTGCTGAAAGGCCGTGCCGCGCAGGTCGAGCGGCAGCTCGAGCCCGATCGCCGGCGCTTCGACGAAGCCCACCACTTTGGCCACGAGTTCTTCGAAGGCGGCGTCCCCACCGACCAGCTCTGCTTTCGGGAACTGGTCCTGCAGGCTGCGTGTGAGCGCTTCCGGGTCGTCACCGAGGAGAATGGCGCAGATGCCGCGTGCGCTCGCAGCGACGAGGATCGAGCCGAGTGAGCATTCACCCACGGCGAAGCGCATCGGAGTGTTCGCACCGCCCGCGCGGTAGTTCGACGCGGTCATCCCGAGCAGGTCATCCGCCTCCGCGTAGAAGCGGCCGTTCGAGTTGTAGCCGGCGTCGTAGATCGCTTCGGTCACCGTGCCGCCGCGCGCCAGTTCGCGCCGCAGCCGCTCGCTGCGCCGTGCCGCCGCGTACTGCTTTGGCGTGACACCGGTGACGCTCTTGAACGTGCGGTGAAAATAGAACGGGCTCACCTTCGCGTGCGCGGCGAGCGCCGCGAGGCTCGGGATCTCATCCGCCGCGTCGATCAGCCGGCAGGCCGCGGCGACCCAGGCTGCCTGCTGCCCCGCGAGGGCAGGCTCGGCGGGCTTGCAGCGCCGGCACGCGCGGTACCCGGCGCGCTCCGCCGCGTCGCGCGTCGCGAAGAGTTCGACGTTCTCGGGCCGCGCGCGTCGCGAGGGGCACGAGGGCCGGCAGTACACGCCCGTCGTGCGGACTCCGTAGTAGAACTGGCCGTCGGCCTGCGGGTCGCGCGCGACGATCGCGGCCCAGCGCGAATCGTTTAATGTGGCGGTGGTCATGGCGTCTTTCCTGAAGTACCGGGATGAGGGCTGCGAGTGTCGCCAGTCGCGCGGGAGCAAACACTCCGGGTCTTGCTTTCGTATTCAAGCACAATTGGCGGGGTATGGCGCCTGCCCTGCACGGCACCGGCAGTGATGCCGGTTTCGCTTCATGATCGCCGCAAATACCCGCAGGATCGGCACGAGATGAGCGTCATATCCCACCATTGTCTACGGCTGGGTCGCGCGGTAGCGCTGCCATCGTCGCTGCGGGCGACCCTGCGGGAGCTTTTCGGTGAAGGCGTTGATGCGGTGCGCGTGATCGAGCATTCGTGGTTCGCCCGGCTGCATCTGCGCGCCATCGCGACCACGCGCCGGCGCCGCATCTACCTGCGCGGCACTGCGGCTGGGTTCTTCGCCGACCCGACTACCGTGCTGCACGAATACTTCCACGTGCTCGGCCAGTGGGAACCGCGACGGCTCTCCGTGTGGAAGTATTGCGTCGAGCACTTCCGCCGCGGCTACTGGGATAACCGGTTTGAAATCGAAGCACGGGAATTTGCCGACGATCATCGCCACCGCTATTGCGCGCTGCTCGCGCGCCGTGAGGCCGAGGAACGCTCACGCCATGCGTGAGCGCGGGGCTTCGCTCGCGACCGCCGCGAGGGTCGCGACCGCCGCGATGCTCGCGGTCGCGTCGACACTCATGGCCGCTGCCGTCGTGGCCGCACCGCTGCCCGGCAGCTACACGGGTGCACTACGCGCGGCGGGCATTCCGCAAAGCGCCGCGAGCGCAGTCGTAATGCCGCTCGACGGTCAAGGGCTCGAAGCCGAGCTCAACCGCGATCGGCCGCGCAATCCCGCGTCGACGATGAAACTGCTGACGACGTACGCGGGACTGCGCACACTCGGACCGGCGTACACCTGGCATACGGATGTCGCGCTTCTCGGCTCGCGCGATGGCGCCATCGTGCATGGCGATCTCGGCATCCGCGGCGGTGGCGATCCCGCGCTCGTCATCGAGCAGCTGTGGCTCCTCGTGCAGCGAGTGCGCGGCGTCGGCATCCGGGATATTCGCGGGGATCTCGTGCTCGATCGCTCGGCCTTCCAGCTGCCGGCGCACGACACGGCGGCATTCGACGGCGATGCGCTGCGCAGTTACAACGTGGGCCCCGACGCGCTGCTCATCAACTTCCAATCGATCGCCTACGGCTTCGTGCCGGACGTCGCGGCGAACACCGTGCGCGTCGCGATCCTGCCGCCGCTCGCGGGTTCCCAGGCGCCCGCCACGGTGCGCGCGGCGACCGGCACCTGCGGCGACTGGCGCGGCAAACTGCGCGCGGACTTCTCGCGGCCCTTCGCGCCAGCGTTCCGGGGCGCCTTCCCGCTCGATTGCGGCGAGCGTAGCTGGCACCTCGCGCCGCTCGAGGCGACACCCTACTTCGGCGCCGTATTCCGCGCGCTGTGGGAAGCGAGCGGCGGCAGCTGGTCGGGGAAGGTGCGCGACGGGCTTGTGCCGACAGGGGCACCGCTTCTCGCCACGCACGTCTCGAAGCCGCTTGCGGAGGTCGTGCGCGACATCAACAAGTACAGCAACAACGTGATGGCGCAGCACCTGTTCCTCACCTTCGGTGCCGAGCGCGCGGGCTGGCCGGCGAGCTTCGAGCGCTCGCGCGAGGCGCTGCGCGCATGGCTCGGCGAAGCGGGCCTGTCGATGCCCGAACTCGTGCTGGAAAACGGCGCGGGCCTCTCGCGCGTCGAGCGCGTGAGCGCAGACAGTCTTGCGCGGCTGCTTGCCGATGCGTATCGCAGCCCCGTGATGGCGGAGCTGATGGCGTCACTGCCCGTGGTCGGTGTCGACGGCACGGCTGCAAAGCGCAAGGGCGCGGTGGGCGCATCGCACGTCAAGACGGGGATGCTGGAGGACGTGCGCTCGGTGGCGGGCTATGTACTCGCGGTGAGCGGGGGGCGCTATGTCGTGGTCGCGATCGTCAATCATGCGAACGCGGGAGGCGCGCAGGGCGCGCACGATGCGCTGCTCGAATGGGTGCGCATCACCGGCTGATCGCTATCGCAGCGCGTGCCCCGCCCAGCCCGCGAGCGCGCAGGCGAGAATCACGAGCACGACGTTCATTTTTGCAACGACGAGTGCGACCGCAGCGGCCACCGCGATGGTCGCCGCGAGCCCGTCGACCCTCGCGAGGTCCGCCACGGTGACGGGGCCACCCCATAGCACGTGGGCGCCGAATCGCAGCGCGAGGTTGCCGATCACGCCGAGCACTGCGGCCCCGATCGCGGCGAGCATCCCCGCGGCCCAGCGGCTCGTGCGCAGGCGTTCCGCGAACGGCGCGCCCGCAAAGATCCAGAGGTACGATGGCGCGAACGTGCACCAGGACGCCATGGCCGCGCCTGCCAGCG
>Ga0209170_1001383_pt1 | contig 10316 bp, 13 predicted proteins | sample KloWWTKNB14_bulk_FD_187178 | JGI IMG/M metagenome (GOLD analysis project Ga0209170, IMG submission 187178) | Active sludge microbial communities from Klosterneuburg, Austria, studying microevolution and ecology of nitrifiers - Klosterneuburg... | ecosystem: Engineered > WWTP > Aerobic digester >...
CTACCGCTCGATCCTTGAATCCCTGTCCGTATCGCGCCACGTCCGTCCTTCATGTTCGCCCCCGAATTATCGATTTCTATCGAGGCGACAACTATTGTGACGCGGGGGGACCCCCAGGCTGGCAGCAATGCGAGCCTGCGTGAGCCGATGGCGGCGCAGCTCCACGATTGCCAGTGCCTTGCCCGGCGCGATGGCGCGCGGGCTGAACCCCGGGCGCGACGAGCGGTCGGCCAGTGCCGCGATGCCGTGCGCCAGATAACGGCCCAGCCACTTGCGCACGGTCGGCACGCTTACCCCATGCGCGGCCGCCGCCGCGCTCTGGCACAGACCTCGTTCAGTGACATCACGAACCATCTCGAGTCGACGGGCAAAGGTCAGTCGGGCATTCTTATGTGTGTTCATTCGGGCTGGTCTCTTGAGATCACTGGGGGTTTGGCGATCTCCAGTTTCTCAAATCCAGTCCGGGTGGACACAAACAACCTATTGGGCCTTCACAGCTAGAGAGCTGGCTGCAACACCTCAGCCCCGATCCTCGTTACGGACTGACGCGTCCGCTCCAATGGGCGCCACCGTGAGCGATCACGTTGGGGAACGCGATGCATGTTCCCCGAACGCTTACCGTCGTCAACTGTTGTGTCTAGGTTATCTCGAAGGCGAAGGGGACGGCGCCTCACCGAAATGCCTACTGCCAACGCAGCAGGTGATTCTCGAACATGTTCATCAACTTGGTCAGCGCTACACCAAGCACTGCAAGAAAAATCAGCACGGCGAACACGCCGTTGGTTTGGAACGTGCCCGAAAGGTAAGCGAGAAGCTGACCGACGCCATGCTCGGCTGCGATGATTTCGCCGGCGATCACGCCAAGCAACGCATAAATGAGGCCAAGGCGTAGACCAGAAAAAATCGTCGGCACCGCGCTGATCAACGTTACCTTAAAAAAAATCGTCGTCTTGCTCGCACCCAACGTTCGCGAAAGAATTATGAAGTCAGGGTCCACGCTTCGCGCCCCGGCAACCGTATTGGTAACGACGATAAAAAATGTCAACGAGAAACCAAGTGCAATTTTGGACGGTAGGCCGAGGCCGAACCAGAGCAGGAACAGCGGCGCGAGCGCGATCCGCGGCATCGCATTGAGCGCGGTGAACAGCGGGTCAAAAAACTTCTCGGCCGCCGGATAGAGCGCGAAGAGCAGTCCGCAGACGATGCCAGCGATGCTAGCGAGCACGAAGGCGGTCAGCGTTGACGAGAGCGTCCACGCGGATTCTATCCACAATCGATAGTCAACGAAGAGCGCGTGAAAGAGATATGCGAAGATTCTCGTCGGTTGCCCGATAAAAAGCGGATCGATGAAGCGTGTTCGCGCCGCCCATTCCCATAGCAGTAAGAAATGGACTAGCGCGACGAGCTGCAGCACGACAATCATCAGCCGATAGTGCCTCATTGGCCCTGCAACCTAGCCATCTTGGCCATTGCTCGGGCCTGGCGTCGGTGACCTTGCACTTTTTTTCGCGTACACCCCAAGTGCAGTAACGTGGGGATGACTGAGAGAGAAGTAACCTCCGCGATCACGGACAGCCGGGGACGAGAGGTCTCTGCAACTATGGACCGAAGTGCCCGAGAAGCAGAGAGCATGAAGAGAACGCGCTGCAGGCACTCAGCCGCTTTCAACGTGGAGGTGGCGCTGGCCGCCGTCAAGGGTGACCAGAGGTTGACGTCGCTAGCAGAGCGCCTCGACGTACACTCGAACCAGATCACGCAGTGGAAGAGCGAACTGCTCATCCGGGCCGCCGAAGTTTTCGCCACGCTGCCGACATGCGCGAGACTGGCCCGGACGTCAAGACGCTGCAACCGACGTCTACGTTCGAAGCTTGAGGAGGCGATCGCGCGCCACCGGTGCTCTGAGATCCTGAACAACGATACAAGTGGTGGCGCCGCAAATCTGCACACCGCCCAAAGTGGAAAACCTGATCGTCGATAAAGGAGGATAGAGCCCCGCAAAGCTGGAGCAGAATGCATGAACCCAAGCACGGCATCGCCATCAGCACGGACGGGCGCGGCTGTTGGTGCGAAAACGTCTGCGTCGAGCGGCTGTGGATAAACGTGAAATGCGAGGGGGTGTACCTCAAGGCCTACGACAGAGTGAGCGCCGCTCGTGTAGGCATCGCCGCCCACATCGGCTTCTGCAACGCGCGCCGCCCGCACCGTACGCAAGGAGGACGAACGCCCGATATGGCCTACTTCGCAACGCCGCCGCAGTGCGGCGCGCGTCAAGGTACTTGTCGCCTGAGTCATGCAACCAACTAAGGTGTATCCGACGCGAGACCGGCGGCGATGAGGCCCGACTCACGTTCGGAATTCAGCGTGACGACATCGATCCGACACGAGTTGCGCGTATGGGGTGACCGGCGGCGCGGATTGCGTTCACGGGCCTGGAAATAGGGGTCGTGCCGCTGAGCGAGAATGTCGTGCTCGCGCCCGTCGTGCCGTTCGGTCGGACTCACGTAGCGAATGTCAACATGCCGATACTCGCGGTTGCACCGGCGAACGAAGCGTCGCGCCCGCGCTCGCGTAGCCTCAAGATCGACGAACCTCTTAGCCGAGAACTCGGACCGGTAATTCGCGGTGCGGAACAAGCTCTCGACGAAGACGTTATCGTCGCTTACGCGCGGGCGCGAGTACGAGGGCTTGATGCGCAGCCACTGTAGCGGTGCCAGCACTGTCGTGGCCTTGAACGTCGAGCCGTTATCGCCGTGCAGCACGAGCTTGAACTTCATCGCGGGAATGCCCTCAGCGCCGTGCCTTGGACCAGGTGCGCGGCGTGCACCGAGTCGTAGGTTTCATGAACTTCGAAGCCCACGATCCTGCGGCTGAACACTTACAGGACCAGGCAGGTGAAAGCAGCGCCCGAGCACTTGTCGACACTACATCATATCCCGCACTACAGGCGGCGCGATGCGGTGGCCACGTGCTTGGTGTGACGGGCTCGGGCGCGGCGCCTTCGCACGCCCCCCGACAGGTTCGACCGCGCGCGCAGCACGCTGGAAGCTCGATTCGCTGGCGAGAGGGGAGCGGGGGCGGCCGCATGAGCGTCGAACACAGCTGCCTCCCAGCCCTGCATCGCAGTACTTCAACCCGCAGCCGGTCCACTTGTCTAAGCCCGGCTCGTGTCCAGATGAGCGGGGCCACCTCTCATCTATAGGTCGACCAAGCGCTCTTGACCGGCGCGCAGGCGAGACAACTGGATGAAGTGGGTCGGGTTAAGGAACAATTCGTCCATCTCTCCGAGTTGGTCGATCGTCAATCCTTTCTTCACGAGGACGTTCAGGTACTGGAAAGCATCCTTGGCACCGTAGCCAACGTGGTGGGCGCCGATGACGCGCCGCGTGTCGCCATCAAAGATTAGCTTCTGGAAGCCTGACAAATGGGGCTTCGCCAGCGCATACAACATCACTCGATCCCCGGCGGGTAACCCAACGTTGAGCCCGTTCGGATTGTTTGGCGGCATCTTGATCACGACAACGTTCCCATACTTCTTCCTTGCCTCTTCCTCGCTCAAACCCAACCAACTCACTTCGTAATGGGTATGTAGGAAATCTGGGAAGTCTTTCGGCTCATAGTGTGCCTCAATACCCATAACGTTGCGCGCAGCATAGACTCCGCTCTTGCGAGCCTTGAACATCTCCATTGGCGCACCGATTAGGTCACCAACGGCATAGACGTTCGGGACTGAAGTCTGCATACGAGAATTGACGATTACTTCTTTGCCAGGCCCAATCTTTACGCCCAAAGTCTTCACCGCCGTGTCGGAGTTCGGAGTTTCGCCCAGCCCCATGAAAACGAAGTCGGTGGAGACCGTCTTTATGCCACTAGGCGTCCTGATCACCACCCCGCTGACCTTACCGTTTTCGTCGGACTCGATGCTCGCGACTTCGGCACCCTCCCATATCTCCATTCCCTGTTCCTTCATTCGATCGAGTACGTAGCCTCGCGTCTCAAGGTCTGGGACAAGTTTCAGGCATTCCGACCGTACGACCATAATCGTGCGCCGCCCGGTTGCGCTAAAGAAGCAGCCATACTCCACCGCCGTCTTGCTGCCACCAATCACTACTACTGTGCTGGCAGGCTCATAGTCCAGCGTTTCTACAAGATTGACGTGCGTGTACACACCTTTGAGGTCTTTGCCCGGCACATCGAGCACCTGGGGATGAGCGCCTGTAGCAAGGATCAGATTCTTAGCCTTGAACTGCCGCCCGGCCACCTCCACGGTGTGCGAATCGATAATCGTTCCTTTGGCGTTGAGGATATACTCAAGGTCGAGCTGCTCCTTGCTCTGGTAGTTCATGATCGCGTGCGGTCCAGTGCGACCGCGCTTGAATAGGTCTACGACATCCTTAATGGAGGTCACGATACCATCCATCTTTGGGAACCAGAGCGTCCCTCCGAACGTGCGCTGGAGCATTAGTTCGGCTGCGCAATCGGAGAAAAGATGATGTGGAACGCAGGCATTATGCGGGCAGGAACCACCTAGAAATGGCCAGCTTTCGATGATCAACTGGCGACCGCCCATAGCACGCAAGTAGGCCGAACCGAAACGACCACTGGCCCCGCCGCCAAGGTAGATTGCGTCGTATTCTCGCTTATCACTCTCGTTTATGTTGAACAGGGCCGGTCCATTCGGATCGGCATAAACCTCGTCAATCTTGTGACCCCACTCCTCAATAGACCAGTGTACATCCCGAACGTTCATTACCGGCGCGCCGCTCATCGTGTTCTCCTTCAATGTAATCCCGGAATATAGAGTTTCCGTTCTCGTGGGTTGAGCACGGATAAAATGTGTCGGCAGAAAAACCTGGAACCGACCACCGTGTGCAGTTTCACGTGTCGCCCGAAGAGCGCAAGCGTAGAGCGCGAAGCGCTGCACACGCGGCACCGTATCCATTATCGATATTTACGACGACGAGGCCGGGTGCGCAGCTGGCGAGCGCGGACGATAGCGCTGCCCGCCCCCCCACAGCGACGCCATAACCAATGGAAGTGGGTAGTGCAATAACAACTCCCGCCACCAAGCCTCCTACAACGCTAGGCAGCGCGCCTTCCATGCCGGAGGCGACGATTACAACGTCCTTGTCCTTGAGTTCGTCTACTCGCTCGAGCAGGCGCCACAGGCCTGCAACTCCTACATCCGGTATCCAAGCGCTCGAATGCCCACAGTACTCAAGCGTTCTTGCGGCTTCCCGACTAGCCGGAATATCGCAACTCCCCGCACAGACGATAGCAGTGCGCGCAATGCGGTGCCGCCCTCGTGTCGCTTCACCCACAATCGCAGTGCGAGATGTGGGATCGTAGTCAAGGACGGCTCGCTGCTCTGCGGAGAGCGTGTCGAATTGCGCTTGAGAAAACCGAGTGAACAGGCGCCTGGCACCTGTTCGCATCGCCTCGTCAATAATGGCACGTAACTGGACCGGGCTCTTGCCCTCAGAGTAAATCGCTTCGTCAAGGCCGAGGCGACCTTGTCGTTCGAAATCAAACTTAATCCCGTATTCAAGCACTTTTAGCTCGTTAAGAATGCGCTTCCTACCCGGTAAGCGGCAAGTACAATTGGCAAACTGCTGCCCTCAGTAGCGAACACCCGTGCGGCAGCCTCAATCAGACTCTCCCTCTGTGCTGACGTCAGGCGCGAAAGTGTTCTCCCGTCGATTTCGATCACGATCCCGGATTCGCGCACGCGACAACGAATCGAACTTGCCTCAATGCGCTCCCGAACGGCCATTTCCACCGCATGTATCGATCCAAGCAGAGAAGGCGTGATAGCTATCCCGGTTTCGACCCGACTTGATAAGCAGGGCGAGGCGGGAAGCTCCGCCATCACACCAAAGCCTAAGTATCTAGCCATGTCACGTATGCCGGCCTTCTTGATCCCAAGTTCGGCCAAAGGGTGGCGCACACCATGCGCACGCGCTGCCTCGAGACCGGGTCGGTATTCGTGCAAGTCGTCAGCGTTCGTACCGGAAACGACTTGTGCCGAGGTATTCCTGGCGATTACGGCATACAATGAATCCTTGCAGTAGTAGCAACGATTCACCGGGTTGGACACGTACTCATCCCGTCCAAACTCCGCCGCGTCAATAATATGCAATTTCCACCCCTCGCGCGCGGCAAAATCCTTGACCCTTTCCGATGCCTCGCGCGGAACGGCGGGCGAGACTGCGTGAAACATCGCGATGCGATACCCGTAGCTACGGCCGGCAATAGTTGCCAGGGTAAGGCTATCGATGCCGCCACTCACGGCAACGGCTACACGATCCATGCCGCTCAGCAGGCTTGCAACTGCGTCAATCTTTTCGTTGGGAGAGCCGCTCATTTTCCCTCCATTGGTCGATCGCCCTATCTTCCGCATCACGTCTCGCGCCGTCACGCCCAAATTTTCCCCCCTTTATATTCCGAAGATCATCGATCTCGGCCTTGGCTGTCACCTGCCCGTCTGGGCGCTCGGCGACTTTGACACGCACCTCCGGTTCGTGCTGCAACAACGTTGAGCGCCGAATGAATCTTCTCGCCACTCGCGAAAAGCGTAGCCCCAAGGTGGAGGTTTCAACGAAGCAAGTATCTGCCAAAACATCCACAAATTGTGGGCGTATCAGAATTTGCACTTGGGTAACTATTCGGCCTTTCTTGCCATATAAGGGCGCTTGAAAAACTTCTAACACGCCTGGCACCTGGCGGATTCGATCGAGCGCGACTGCGATGTGTTCCGCAGTTTGGTCGTCGATCTCAAATGTGACCACCGAAATTTCTTCATCTGCAGCGGTTTGCCCCTCTGCTGGCTTTGCATATGCAATACAACGTAGGACATTCGAAATACCCGGAAGCACCCTCTGACCAAAACCGTTACCGCTTGCCGTCACAATCATGGGCGTAACTGGGTCTGATGTCTGGCACTGTGATCGGGTGAAAAGGTACTTTAATATGGCAGCGCCCGTTGGTGTTACGCGCTCACTCGGAATTCCGTCGTCAATAACCTGGATGCCGCGCAGTAGCACCACAGTTGCCGGTGCCGGTACCGGCAAGATCCCGTGGTCGCTATGTATACGTCCACTGCCAATTGGTACCGGGCCGCAGGTCCATTGTGCAGAATGGAAGGCGTCGATCATGTAGGCCGCGCCGACGAAATCTACGATCGAATCCCACGCCCCAATTTCGTGAAACGCCACTTTTTCGACGTCGACACCATGCACTGACGCCTCAGCCTCGGCGAGAATGGCAAAGAGCGCGAGCGCATGCTCGCGCACGTTATCCCGCAGCTTGGCTTCGCGCAGATAGCGTCTGATTCTTGTATAATCAGTATGGTCGTGCACCGCGCCAGACCCGTGCGATCCATTCGATGCATGGTGATGCACCTTCGCACGCGCTATTCCCGTTACTTCGAACTTGCGCCCAGTCAGGACCGCGTCGCTGTACTTCGAGACTCGGATAACGCAGCCTGAGGGCAATTGAAGCTGTCCAAGATCTTCCTCAAGCCCTGAGATCGACTCAGGAAAGGTGTCGGCGAGAGCGGCTACAAACATATCGCCAGCAATTCCGCCGACGGGATCCAGATGAACGCGATGAATCGGGCTTGGAATACTCATCACCTTATAGTCTGAACAGACTTCCCTTCATTTATTCTGGCCGTTCCTGAGGTCGACCGTGCGAAATCTATTCCGCCGCCGCGGCGCCCGGCAGCTCTTGCGAGTCCCCCCGCGTCACAATAGTTGTCGCCTCGATAGAAATCGATAATTCGGGGGCGAACATGAAGGACGGACGTGGCGCGATACGGACAGGGATTCAAGGATCGAGCGGTAGCGAGGTTGCTGCCGCCGCAGAGCGCATCGGTGGATGAGGTTGCGCGGGAAGTCGGAGTGGGTGCACAGACACTGCAGCGGTGGCTCGGCGATGCGCTGTCCAGGCCCGCTCGCGAGCGGGCCTGGACAGCGCCGGCCCGGCTCGAAGCGGTGATCGCCACTGCGAGCATGGACGAGGCTGCACGAGGCGCCTGGTGTCGCGAGCACGGTGTGTATCCGCAGCAACTGGCGCAATGGCGTGACAGTGCGACCCAGGCGTTGGCCGAGCCCGAGGAGGCGCGCGCGAGCCCGCAGCAGACGCGGCAGGATCGGCGTCGCATCAAGGAGCTCGAACGCGAGGTGCATCGCAAGGACCGTGCGCTGGCCGAGACGGCAGCGCTACTGGTGCTCTCCCGAAAGCTCGAGGCGGTCTTCAACGACAAGGGCGAGGCCGAATGATCAGCCTCGAAGACCGCACTGTCCGCGCCCAGGACATCGATAACGCACACCGTGCCGGCGCGCGGCTCGAACTGGCTTGCGCGGAGGCCGGCATCACCGTGCGCACGTTGCAGCGCTGGAAAGCCCATGGCGGGCTGAGCGCGGGCGATCGCCGACCAACGGCGGTTCGTCCCACGCCCGCTCACGCACTGACGGCCCAGGAGCGCGAGGCGGTGCTGCGTGTGGCCAACGAGCCGCGCTTCGCCGACATGCCGCCGGCACGCATCGTCCCGGCGCTCGCCGACGAGGGTGTCTATCTCGCCAGCGAATCGAGCTTCCAGCGCGTGCTGCGCGCGCACGGTCAGACTCGCCATCGGGGGCGTGCGAAAGCGCCGCGCGCAAGCCGCCCGCCGACCACGCATGTGGCCACCGCGTCGCGCCAGCTGTGGTCCTGGGATATGACGTACCTGCCCACCGAAGTGCTCGGGCGCTGGTTCTACCTGTACCTGATCCTGGACGTGTTCAGCCGCAAGATCGTGGGCTTCGAAGTTCATGACACCGACGACTCGGTGCACGCCGCGCATCTGGTCAAGCGCACGGCGCTGGCCGAGGGCATTCACGCGATGACGGCCAAGCCCGTGCTGCACGGCGATAACGGCTCGACGTTCAAGGCCACGACGGTGCTGGCGATGCTGCAGTGGCTGCGCATCAAGCCCTCGTACTCGCGCCCGCGCGTGAGCGACGACAACGCCTTCGTCGAGAGCTTGTTCCGCACCGCGAAGTACCGGCCCGAGTTCCCGGCGAAAGGGTTCGTCGATCTCGAGGCTGCACGAGCGTGGGCGCAACGGTTCGTTCACTGGTACAACCACGAGCATCGGCATAGCGGCATCCGCTACGTGAGCCCCGCCGAGCGGCACGACGGGCGCGATCACGACATCCTCGCCCAGCGGCATGACCTCTATCTCCAGGCGCGTGAACGCAATCCGCGCCGCTGGTCACGCCATACGCGCGACTGGTCTCGGATCGATGTCGTCACCCTGAATCCCGAACGTGAGCCGGCCGTCATCGCCGCCGCTCTCGTGTTGGATACACCGCAGTTGGTTGCATGACTCAGGCGACAAGTACCTTGACGCGCGCCGGAGTCGCACGACGCGTCCGAATCGAGTTCTACTATGCGCGCCGCCCGCGCAGTGCGCATAGTCGGCTAACACCCGATATGGTCTACTTTGCGGCGCTGCCGCAGTTTGGCGCCGCCGCATGAGCGTCGACCACGTCCGGTCCAATTATCTAAGCCCGGGCCGTGTTCGGATGAGGGGGCCGCCTCTGGCCTTCACGCGAAATCTTAAAGCTGGCGCGCTTTCTCCTTTCGGTTGCAGTCAACTTGCGGAGCGTTCGCGTAGAGCTTGTTCGCGTGTCGCTCGGCTGCTGCGTTCGAACGCGCTCCGTGCGTTCCATCATCGTCTTCTGTCGGTGTAAGCCGGATGGCAACTCGGTCGAACCTGTTTGGCCTGAACAGGATTAAGCGCAGTGATACGGAAATTGCTACTTGCCATTCAATTGAGTCCCTGATACCGCGCTTAATAAGTCAAGAAAACCGGAAACTACGGCTCTATACGCATCAAATCGAGAAGAGCTTTGTAAGCACACCATACAGCCAAGAATAGCGTTGGGCGCGCTAAGAAGTTCTTGATTCACATCAAGAATGTCCCTGAAAGTAGAGGGGTGCCCAAGCGGGCGCATCTGCGCGACCCACCAAAGCCAAGCGCGCTCAGGTAGAAAGGACAATTTTTTGAACGTTCTCCCGCTTTGCCTTGGCAATTCGATATGCTTCCTCCGCTTCGCGCAAGGGCATTCTATGAGTTATTAAGGAGCTCACGTCGATCTTGCCGTGCTTAAGAAGGAACAGGAGTAAAGACATATCGACTACATTTACTAGGAGTCTGTCGGAGTTGACGCTCCGACGACGAGGTCAAGCGTGCTGAGGGTGCCGATGCGCACGGTGTTCTCCCCTGCGATGGTTAAGTGGCCGTCTGCGGCGTTCGGAATCGGTGGCGCAGG
>Ga0209170_1001391_pt1 | contig 10277 bp, 10 predicted proteins | sample KloWWTKNB14_bulk_FD_187178 | JGI IMG/M metagenome (GOLD analysis project Ga0209170, IMG submission 187178) | Active sludge microbial communities from Klosterneuburg, Austria, studying microevolution and ecology of nitrifiers - Klosterneuburg... | ecosystem: Engineered > WWTP > Aerobic digester >...
CGTCTACAGCAGCGGCGTCCCGGCCGCGCGCGCCGAGCTGACGCGGGCGGCGTAAAAGTCAGTCCGCGCAGGACGGCGCGCACCCTTAATCCCGGGGAAGCGGCCAACGATGACTGACGATTGCGAATACTGCCGCCAATGGAACCAGGCGCATCCCGGGGCTGGGCCGCGCGCGTCGTGCGGCCCGTGCGCCGTCTGCCAGGCGCCGGGACACCTCAAGGCCCACCCGAGGCAGCCGACCAGCCTCTGTCTTTGCCGGGCGCACCGGGACGAACTCGATGCCTCCGGTTATCACTTCGAGCTTTATCACCTGATCTACGTGGCGATCCTCGGCATTGCGGCCATCCAGATCTATCCGCTTGTCGCCCGGCTTTGGGGCGGCTGATTCACAGCCCGATGAGCCAGGTTTGCAAATAGGCTTTGGCCACATCAACCGCCACTTTGGCCGGAAGTCCAATCCCGCCGTGCCGCAGCGACTGACTTTTGCCCCCTGATCGCAAGCGGCTTGCTGCAATTTCCGCGCCGTCCGAAAAGTCAGTCCCGGCAGGACGGCGGTTATTTCCCTTCCGCCGCCTTGCGTTCCACGTTCAGCGCCAGCAGGCGCCTGAGGATTTCCTCGTCGGGCAGGTCGGGCGTGTAGTCACGCCAGCCGTAGGCGGCGGCGACGGCGGCGTCGAGCGCCTGGTGGGCGTTGTCGAGCCAGGCCGGGCGGGCGTTGTAGAGGTTGGTCAGGGTGCGCTTCTTCAGTTCCGCTTCATGGCCGGGCTTCACCACGATGCGGTCGGGGTAGCCGGACACGACCTCTGGGATGTGCTCGGTCCATTCCGGCGGGTTGAGCCAGTTCTCGCGCAGTTCGTTCAGGCGGCGCGCGGCGGCGGCGATGTTCGCCGCCGGGATTTCCTCGGCCATGCACGGCGGCGCGCCGCGGCCGGCGGCAGGCGCGGTGTCGCGCGGCGTGAGGCCAACGGGGAAGGGGAAAGTCAAAAATACGCGCGAGCTGTTGTAGCGCCGTGCTGTTGGATGATTGCCGTAGGGCGAGCCAAGTGCCCGAACCCATAACATGTGAAATCGTGAGGACAACACCCCGAAGGTGGCATCGTCAGATCGAGGAACTACGATCAAGTTCTTGTCGGCAACGATGCTTGCTGGAGACCATGCGAAGACAGTGTAAGTCGGCGTTTCTGGAGTAACGATAAATCGAGGTAGTGCAGCTACTGATGCTTTCATATCGGCCGCTGACCGCTTGAAAAGCCAATAACGTTCGCGAGTATTTTTCTCTGCGTTTGTATCACGCTCAGGCTTGACCTTTGCCAGAACGTAGGCAAATGGAAGTTCATAAAGCATGGCATCCGCTTCACTCATGCCAGCGAAGTCAACAATCCAGTTATCTCCCAAACGCTGCGTAATGTCTGCGCCATTGCGCCACGGACGAACGACATCGGAGTTTGGGCGACCGTTGGGGTTGGGATGTTTCATCCAGCTTCTTGCAATATCACCGGAAATGTCGAATTGACCGCCCTTGGTGATGCCTTGCAACGCGCCATTGGCATTCTCGGCTAAAGACTGTGCTTGCGTTAAATCAACCGATCTATCGGCTCCGGCCGTCAAATTGCTGTGAATGCGCTCAACCTGCAAGCCATCCAGCCACGCTCCTTCGGTTTCACCGAAAGCCACCAGCGAAACCCGTACCGCCGCACCCTCGTTGATCCATGGTTCGTCGCTCCAGGCATCGAAGATGCGCGTCGTTTCGACAACGCTATCCAGCACCTTGCGGTTGGCGCCGCCGCGTATTGCATTTGTAGCGACCAGTCCCGCCGCCTTGCACTTGCCTGCCTCGATCTGTGCGCGTGCCTTCTCGAACCAGTAGGTGACGAGATCGGCGCCGCCCGGCACGCGACCCTCGTAGCACTTGCGCAGCGCGGTCACGTATTCATCGCCCAGCTCGCCGCGCATCTTCTTGTCGCCGAGGAAGGGCGGGTTGCCGACGATGGCGTCGCATTCGGGCCAATCCGCCTCTTCCACCGCCGTGCCGCCGGGACTGACTTTCACCAGCGCGTCGCGGTTCTCGACGGTGTCGAGCGGCTTGAGGATCGGCTGGCTGGCGACGGGGTAGCCGTTCCTCAGCATCCACTGGATCTCGCCGATCCAGACGGTGACGCGCGCCAGCTCCGCCGCGTAGGGGTCGAGCTCCAGCCCGAGCACGTTGGCGGGCGAGACTTCGATGCTCACCTGGCGCTGCAGGCCGAGGGCCTCGGCCTCGACGTTGGCGCGGCGCTCCAGGTCCTTCAGCGCCTTCAGCGCGAGGTAGAGGAAGTTGCCGCTGCCGCAGGCCGGATCGAGCACGCGGAAGTTGCGCAGGCGTTCGAGGTGGTGGTGGAACAGCGCCGCGGCGTCCTTGTAGGCCTTGTCGCCCTGCTTCTTCGATTTCGCCATGCGCGCGGCGATCTTCTCCCTCGCCGCCTGCCATTCGGCGGCAAGCGGGCGCACGACGGTCGGCTCGACCAGCCGCATGATGGTCGCCGGGTCGGTGTAGTGGGCGCCGAGCTGCGATCTTTTGCTTGGGTTCAGGCCGCGCTCGAAGAGGGTGCCGAAGATGGAGGGGTCGATGTTGCGCCAGTCCATGCCGGCGGCGCGATGCAGGGCGGCGACGTCGTCCTTCTGCAGCGGCGGCACGTCGATGGTCTGGAACAGGCCGCCGTTGAACCAGGCGATGGTCTCGTCGCCGTAGTCGCCGCCCGTTTGCATGGCGGTGAACAGGGCGGTCAGGCGGTTGGCGGCGCGCTGCGTATCGTCGCCCGCCTTGCCGAGCAGGCCGGTGAACAGGCCGCGCGCGAGCAGGCCCTCGTCCTCGGCGAACATGCAGAACAGGCACTGGATGAGGAAATGGGCGACCTGGTGCGCCTCCAGGCCGCGGCCGCGCAGCGTCTCGGCCAGCGCGCCGAACCGGCCGGCGGCTTCCTCGGTGATGGCGGCGAGCGATTTCACCGGGCGCAGCTTCTCGGGCTCGGTGAACACCCAGCGCAGGAGTTGCAGGTTCTCGGGCTGCCCGATGTCGGCGATGGCGATGCTGCGCGGCTCGTCGGGGTAGCCGGTAAAGGCGGTGTGGATCTCGATGCGTTCGCGGTCGCTGACGACCAGCAGCGGCGGGTTCTCGAGTTCGAGGGCGTAGTCGGTGAGTTGCTTCAGCGCCGCGCGCAGGTCGCGGCCGGGGCGCTTGTTCTCCCAGCCGAAGCAGCCGCGCTTCCAGACGTCGGCCCAGCCTTCCCCACCGCCAGCCTTGCCGGCGCCGCGCTCGAAGCAGTAATTGTCGGAATCGCGCGGCTTGTCGACGCCGAGCAGCTCGCAGAGGTCGTCGAAATGGCCCTGGGCGCCGGCGCGCTCGGTGAGCGGGTTCCCCTTCCAGCGGGCGATGAACTGTTCCGGCGTCATGCGGCGATTATGCCATGCGGCATGCGACGGTCCTGCATATGAAAACGGCCCGCCTGGGGCGGGCCGCGTAATCAGGCAAACCGGGTGTTACTTGTAGAAGCCGCGCGCCTTCATGCGGTCGCAGGCGTTCTGGCGCGGGCCGCGCAGGGTCTGGCCCTTCTCCTTGGCGCGCGCCGCCATCTGCTTGTGGTGCTCTTCCTGCACCGCCTTGCATTCCTCCGGCGTCTTCGCCGCCAGCATCTTGTCGTGGTGGGCGGTGCGCTCCTCCGGCGTCATCAGGCTCCAGCCGGGTGTGTTGTCCTTGTTGAACTGATAGCGCATGCCCTTGCCGCCGGGCCCCATGCCGCCCATGCCGCCGCCCGGACCCATGCCGGGACCCATGCCCGGGCCCATGCCGCCGCCGGGGCCCATGCCCTGGCCGGGTTGCGCGAGGACGGAAGCGGAGAGCGATGCGCCGAGAAGTGCCGATAAAGCCAGCGTTCTGATTTTCATGGTGTGGTCCTTTCAGGATGTTGGGGAAGATCCGGCGGGTGCCCGCAGGAATTGTTGTTGGTTGAAACCAATATAGTCCCCATTCCGTCGCAAGTCCAAGAGGAAGGTCACGGCTTCAGCCAGCCGACGATCTCCTCCCTGCTCGGCATGCGCCCGGCAACCTTGACCGCCTCGTCGATCACCAGCGCCGGCGTCGTCATGACGGGGTAGGCCATGATCTTGTCCATCTCTTTCACGTGTTCGAAGGTCGCTTCGATGCCGAGCTCGGCGACGGCCTCGCGCGTGAGCTGTTCGAGCCGGTTGCACTTCGGGCAGCCAGTGCCGAGGATCTTGATCAGCATGTTCGTCTCCTTTCGATGAGGCGCAGGGCCAGCAGCAGCGCGGCGATGCCGCCGCCAATGATCAGGGCCAGCGTGGCGAAGGGCGTGCCGTCGACCCAGGCGCCGTAGGCCAGGCCGGCGGCGGTCGAGAACAGCGCGACGAGGCCGACGTAGGTCCACGCCTTCAGCTTGCCGATGATCGCCGAGGTGATGAGGATGCTCTGCAGCGAGAGTTCCGGGTCGGCCATCAGGTAGGCAATCAGCGGCCCCGGGTGCATGCCGAGCGAGAGGAACATCTTCGCGATCGGCACCTCGACCAGGGTCGGGAAATACATGAAGACGCCGAACAGCACGCCGGCGAGGTTGGCCAGCACGGTGTTGGCGCCGGCGATGGCCTGGATCCACTCCGGCTGGATGAAGCTGCGGACCACGCCGACCAGGAAGACGCCGACGACCAGCAGCGGAAAGATCATCTTGACGAAGCGCCAGGTTTCCCACAGCCATTGCTGCATGTCCCAGGCGTCGAAGCGGCGCGCCTGCGGCAGCAGCGCGCCGCACAAGGCGGCGACGGCGAGCGTGCGCCCGGTCACGGTGACGGCAAGCCCCTCGCCCGTCACGCGCACGCCGAGGGCGGCGAAGGCCAGCGTGGCGAAAGTCAGTCCCAGCGAAACGGCGGTGAGGCGATTGAAGCCTTCGTCGACCTTGCCGAGGCCGCGCCATGCGGCGGCGCCGATGAGGCCGAGCAGGACGATCAGCAGCAGCCCCTGCAGGCTGAGGCCCTCGGCGCCCTTGATCTCGTCGACCGGCACCAGACGGTCGAGCACTGCCTGCGCGCCCGCGGCGCCGTCCCAGGGCAGCGTGACGCTGGCGAGCGCCGCGTTCAGCCAGTCCATCTTCAGCGTGCCGGCAATCAGCAGCGCAACGAGCGTGCCGACGAACAGCAGGTTGCGACGCGGGATGCCGCCGTCGGCAAAGGCCGCCGGCATCGGCGTGCGCGCCTGCTCGTCGGCGCGGAACAGCATCGCCATCAGCAGGCCGATGCCGATGCCGAAGATGAGGGCCAGCAGGATGCGCGCGATGGCGAAGTCGGCGCCAAGGGCGACGCCCGTGTAGGACAGCGCGAGGATGTTGCCGGCCGGCGCGAAGAACAGGAAGGTGATGGCCGGGCCCAGCCCGGCGCCCTTGCTGTAGATGCCGGCGAAGAGCGGCTGCACGGTGCAGGAGCACACTGCCAGCAGGCTGCCGGCGCCGGCCGCCGCGGTGTAGGAAACATATTTCGGCGCCTCCGGCCCGAGGAAGCGCAGGATCGACTGCTGCGGCACCAGCGCCGAAAGCGCGCCGGCAATGAAGAAGGCCGGCACCAGACACAGCAGCACGTGGGCGGCGAGGTAGGCGGCCAGGCTGGCGGCGCCGCTTTGCAGGGCGACAACGATCATATCCACGTCAGGCCTTCGCCTCGTACCAGCCCTTGCTGGCGTTCACCACTTTGACGACCAGCAGCATCACCGGCACCTCGATCAGCACGCCGACCACGGTGGCGAGCGCCGCGCCCGACTCGAAGCCGAAGAGCGAAATCGCCGCCGCCACCGCCAGTTCGAAGAAGTTGGAGGCGCCGATCAGCGCCGAGGGGCAGGCCACGCTGTGCTTCTCGCCGACCTGCCGGTTCAACCAGTAGGCCAGGCTGGAATTGAAAAAGACCTGGATCAGGATCGGGATGGCGAGCAGCAGGATGATGAGCGGCTGCTCGATGATGGCCCGGCCCTGAAAGGCGAACAGCAGCACCAGCGTGGCGAGCAGCGCCGCGATCGACCAGGGGCCGATCTTCGCCATCGTGGCGTCGAAGTGCGCCTGGCCCTTCTTCAGCAGCGCCTTGCGCCAGAGCTGGGCCAGCGCCAGCGGGATGACGATATAGAGCACGACGGAAGTCACCAGCGTGTCCCACGGCACGGTGATCGCCGAGATGCCGAGCAACAGGCCCACGATGGGGGCGAAGGCGAACACCATGATGGAATCGTTCAAGGCCACCTGCGAGAGGGTGAACAGCGGGTCGCCGTTGCTGAGCCGGCTCCAGACGAAAACCATCGCCGTGCACGGCGCGGCGGCGAGCAGGATCAGGCCGGCGATGTAGCTGTCGATCTGGTCGGCGGGCAGATACGGCGCGAACAGGTGACGGATGAAGAGCCAGCCGAGAAAGGCCATCGAGAAGGGTTTCACCAGCCAGTTCACGAACAGCGTCACGCCGATGCCGCGCACGTGCTTGCGGACCTCGTGCAGCGCGCCGAAATCGACCTTGACCAGCATCGGGATGATCATCACCCAGATGAGGAGCCCCACCGGGAGGTTGACGTTCGCCACCTCCATGCGGCCGAGGGCCTGGAACGGCGCCGGCACGAACTGGCCGAGCGCGATGCCGGCGACGATGCAGAGGAAGACCCAGACGGTGAGGTAGCGCTCGAACAGGCTCATCGGCGCGCCGGCGGCGGCCTTGGCGGTGACTTCGCACTGCGCACTCATCAATGCTCCTCGTGGATGCGGCGGGCGGCGGCAATCGCCTCCTCGCGGTTCATGGATTCGAGCGGCAGCGCGAGGAAGGATTCGACGCGCCGCTTGAGTTGCCGGTAGGTCGTCTCGAAGGCTTCGCGCCGCGCTTCGATCGGCTCGACATGGGCCGGATCGGGAATGCCCCAGTGCGCCGTGGCCGGATGGCCGGGCCAGACCGGGCAGGCCTCGTTCGCTGCGTTGTCGCAGACGGTGAAGATGAAATCGAAAGTCAGTCCCCCCGATACGGCGAACTCGTCCCAGGACTTGCTGCGCGCGTCGGTCATGACCATGCCGTGCTTCTCCAGCGTCTCCAGCGCCACCGGGTTCACCCGCCCGGCCGGCTTGGAGCCGGCGGAAAAGGCGCGCACGCGGCCCTTGCCCAAATGGTTGAAGAGCGCCTCGCCCAAGATGCTGCGGGCGGAGTTGCCGGTGCAAAGCACCAGCACGTTGAAGATGCGTTGCGTCATGATCGGTCAGGAAGTGGCGGTTTTCTTGCGTTTGGCCTTGGCGGGCGGACAGGGCTTGCCGCCGCAGCAGTTCTCGGTGAGGAAGCCGACGATGCCGTTCATGGCATCGAAGTTGGCGGAATAGAAGATGAAGCGGCTCTGCTGGCGCGCCTGCACCAGGCCGGCGTTGGCCAGTTGGGCAAGATGGAACGAAAGCGTCGCCGGCGCCACCCTCAGCCGCGCGCCGATGTCGCCGGCACACAGCCCCTCCGGCCCGGCCTGCACGAGTAGACGGAAGACCGCCAGGCGGGTTTCCTGGGCCAGGGCGGCGAGGCAATTCACGGTCTTTTTCATTTCCATGGTTCGATGATAATCGAATCGTCAGTCGCCGCGCAACGATCCACCGGAAATTTGACCTGCCTCAGTTACCAGGCCGGCCTCCGTGAGTATGATCGCGCGACTGTTTTTGGCTTGCCGCATCTTCTCAGCATTAAATTATTTCAGCCTAAAGGAGAACCATCGTGACCATCAAGGAGACTCCCCAGGCCTGCCCGGCCAAGGAGCACCCCCCCGCCTGCACGACGCCGGCGTCGGCGGACCCCGCCGCGAGCGCGCCGAAAACCAGCCGCCGCGACTTCCTCAAGGCCGGCGGCATGCTGAGCCTGTCGTCCCTGATGGGCACGGCGGCGCTGATGACCCAGTCCGACGACGCCGAGGCGGCGGCGGAGTGGGGCGAACACTTCCAGAAGAACTACCGGCTGATGACGGACGCGGAAAAGGCCGAGGCCCGCCTCCGGCTCGAGCGGCGCTACTCGCAGGAGTACGGCAAGCAGGTCACGGTCGACACCACCGACGCCCAGCCCGGCGTGCTGATGGGCTACGCCCTGAACATCCGCAAGTGCATCGGCTGCCGCCGCTGCGTGCATGCCTGCGTCGCCGAGAACAACCAGTCGCGCGGCACCAGGCCGGGCGAGAAGATCGAGTGGATCCAGGTGCTGCGCATGGAGCGCGGCGAGTTCTCCAAGGACAAGATGGGCCACGGCTACCCAGAAGGGCTCGGCATCCAGGTCGGCGGCAACGCCTACACGCCGGCCGGCCAGGTGCTCGAGGGCCAGTACCACTACGCACCCGAGGCGGTGCCGGAGAAGGACGCCACCTACATGCCGATCGCCTGCATGCAGTGCGAGAAGCCGCCCTGCGTCAAGGTCTGCCCGGTGCGCACGACCTACCGCGAGGCCGACGGCCCGGTGGTGATCGACTACAACTGGTGCATCGGCTGCCGCATGTGCATGGGCGCCTGCCCCTACTGGGCGCGCCGCATCAACCTCACCACGCCGGTGCTGCCCAAGGAAGAGATGAACCCGGTGACGCACTACCTCGGCAACCGCCCGCGCATGCGCGGCGTCGTCGAGAAGTGCCACTGGTGCCTGCAGCGCACCCGCCACGGCCGCTATCCGGCCTGCGTCGAGGTCTGCCCGGTCGGCGCGCGCAAGTTCGGCAACCTGCTCGATCCGGAAAGCGAAGTGAGCAAGATCCTGGAGCGGAAAAACGTCTTCCGCCTGAAGGCCGAGCTCAACACCTTCCCGAAATTCTTCTACTTCTACGATTGAGGAGCCGACCGTGCAACAACTGATCAGCTTCACTTCCGATTACACCCGTTACGTCCTCAAGGGCGGCACCAAGTTCTACGCCTGGATGGGCTCGCTGGCGGTGCTCATCATTGGCATGATGTACGTGTTCTACCTGCAGAACACCGAGGGCCTGATCGTCACCGGCATGACCAGCCAGATCCACGACGGCCTCTACTTCGCCAACCTGGTGTTTCTCGTCGGCGTCGCCGCCGGGGCGGTGACCATCGTCTTCCCGGCGTATGTCTACCACCACGAGGGCATGCACAAGGTGACGGTGCTGGGCGAGATGCTGGCGATCTCCGCCGTCATCATGGTGACGATGTTCGTCTTCGCCCACATGGGGCGGCCGGACCGCCTCTGGCACATGCTCCCGCTCATCGGCATCTACAACTTCCCGCACTCGATGCTGGGCTGGGACGTGCTGGTGCTGACCGGCTATCTGATCCTCAACGCCATCTGCGGCTTCTACTACCTGTGGGTGAAATACACGGGCGGCGAGATCAACAAGAAGTTCTTCATGCCGCTGGTGTACATCTCGATCGTCTGGGCGCTGTCGATCCACACCGTCACGGCCTTCCTGATCTCGACCATGCCGGCGCGCCCGATGTGGTTCCACAGCATGATGCCGATCCGCTTCATCGCGACGGCCTTCGCGGCGGGCCCCTGCCTGATCATCCTGGCCTTCCTCGTCATCCGCAACAACACCAGGTTCTGGGTCGACGACAGCGCCATCAAGCTGCTGACGACCATCGTCACCTGGTGCCTCGGCATCGCGCTGTTCCTGACCATGTCGGAAATCGTCGTCGAGCTGTACGCCCGCACCGAGCACGCCAACGGCCTCTACTACCTGATGTTCGGCCTGCACGGCCTGACCAACCTGGTGCCGTGGTTCTGGGGCGCGGTGATCCTGATGGTCGTCTCCTTCGTGCTGTTCCTCATCCCGTCGATCCGCAACAACTTCAAGCTGCTGCCGATCCCCTGCACGATGGCCTTCGCCGGCATCTGGATCGAGAAGGGCATGGGCCTGATCGTGCCGGGCTTCATCCCGACGCCGATCGGCGAGGTGACGGAGTACTACCCGACCTTCGTCGAGTGGCTGCTGACCCTCGGCATCTGGGCCTTCGGCTTCTTCATCCTGACCATCCTGCTCAAGGGCGCCATCGGCATCCTGCAGGGCGAGATCAAGTACGGCGCGGCGAAGTGAGACGACGATCATGAAAAAACTTGCTATTTACACACTGGTTGCCGCCTTCTGCGGCAGCGCGGTTTACGCCTTTTCCGCCGCAGACAAGGCGGCCGAACCTGCCCCGGCAGCGGCAGCGGCGGCGAAGGAGCCCGTCGTCTGCTTCGAGAGCCGCAAGGGCGCCTCCGAAATCACCCAGCAGGAAATCAAGCCGGGCCTGCCCAACGTCAAATGC
>Ga0209170_1001397_pt1 | contig 10239 bp, 8 predicted proteins | sample KloWWTKNB14_bulk_FD_187178 | JGI IMG/M metagenome (GOLD analysis project Ga0209170, IMG submission 187178) | Active sludge microbial communities from Klosterneuburg, Austria, studying microevolution and ecology of nitrifiers - Klosterneuburg... | ecosystem: Engineered > WWTP > Aerobic digester >...
ATACGCACTCAGGGCATTTGCCGGTCAACTTTTCCTCCTTTGTGATCTCCATGGGGAGTTCAGCTCTGATGCTGATGGGGGAGCAACTCGATCCTCAGCAGCCATCCATGCCACTGAACCTTCCTCAAGCCAAAGAAATCATCGATCTACTCTCCATGCTGGAAGAAAAAACGAAGGGCAACCTCACCCCGGACGAGCAAGTCGTGATGAAGGACATGCTCTACGCCTTGAGGATGAAATTCGTCAGTTTGACCTCCGGGAAATCGACGCTTCATACCCCGTAATCTCGTGAGTTGCTTCAGTGCGCCGTCCTGCTTTGCGGTGTCGGTCCTTCCTTCGGGTGACACTGTGTTCTTCAATGCCCTGCTTCCGGTCGTTTCTCGATGAAGCAAGGGGTGGGTTCTGCGCGCCCTCTTTTGAGACTCCACCTGGAATTGGTTATAGTGAGGCAGGATCGAATGGGCCGGGCGTGAGTCGGAGTATCGAGAATGCCTGAATCGACGGATATGACGAAGCTCATCCCCCCGGGGGTGCTGCGCGAGAAAAAGCCGTCGACGCCTGCTTCCATCGAGAGCGAGCGGCGGAAGCGTCATGTCCGGCCAGTGTGGATCGTGCTGGTCCTGCTCCTGCCCTGCCTCGCCCTCACTTTTTACTACGCTCAAATGGCGGTGCCGGTCGGGGAGGAGTCGGACTCCTTTCTTCCCAGCACCGGGTATGCCTTCGTGCTGCTGCTGGTCAATCTCGATTTGATCGGCTTTGTCGTCCTTACGCTACTCCTCTCGCGCAATCTCATCAAAGCCTATTTCGAACGGCGACATCGGCTCGTTGGGTCGGGGTTCCGCGCGAAGTTGGTCGCCGCCTTTATCGGCTTTTCCCTGATTCCCACCGTGCTCCTGGCCCTGGTGGCCAGCGGCCTGGTCAACAAGGCGGTCGATGTCTGGTTCAACGACCAGATCGAGCACGTGATGAAGGATTCTTACGAGGTCGCGCGCATGCACCATGCCGGTCATGTGTCCCTGGCGATCAACAGCGCACGCGCCATCAGCCACGAGATTTTTCGCGAGGAGTTGCTCTTGCCCGAGCAGCGGGATTTGCTGGTTGCGGCGATCGCCCGGAAGCGCGCGGAATATGCCACGGCCGGGATCGAGGTGTTTTCCTCGAAGATGGAAACGTTGACCAAGTCGCTGGATCCAGAGGTGCCGGTGGCGGTGCTCGATCTGCCGATCGGCCAACTGGTGCTACAGGTGATCAACGGCAAGCAGGAACTCACGTCCGTCCAGGAAGCACAGACGGGACGGCTCGTGAGGGCCGGTGTACCGATCGCCTCCAGCATCCGCCGTGGAGAAATCGACGGGGTGGTGGTGGTCGATGCCTATGTGCCGGAATCGTTGCTCGGCAAGATGGAGAGCATCGGGCGTCAATATACCGAATACAAACAGATGAAGGCGATGAAGAATCCCATCAAAGCGGGAGCGTATCTGCTGGTGGCGGTCATCACGGTCATGATTCTGTTCAGTGCGACCTGGTTCGGGTTTTATGTGGCGCGCGGCATTACCGTGCCGATTCAACGGTTGGCCGAGGCGACGGAGGCGATCGCTCAAGGGGATCTGTCCGTGCGCATCGAAGCCAAGGCGACGGATGAGATCGGCACCCTGGTCGAATCCTTCAATCGCATGACCGCCGATCTGCAGAGCAGCAAAACGAAAGTGGAGGAAGCGAACGTCTCGCTTCGGCAATCCAACCTCGAGCTGGATCGTCGGCGCGCTTACATTGAAACAGTGGTGGATACGATCGCCGCGGGACTGCTCTCCATCGACCGGCAGGGGATCATTACCACCTTCAATCCCTCTGCGGAGCGTATGCTGGGATTGTGGGCCGATCGGTTTCGGGGCCGGTCCGCCAACGAGGTGTTCAAGGAGTACAAGCTGGATTTGTTTCAGTCCGTCTACGATCGGATGCTGGTCGATCAGCGAGACAATATTGCGCTCGAAGGACAACTGGATTTGCAGGGTCGGTTTCTGACCATCGGCGTGCATTGCTCCCGCATGAAGGATGAGTCGAACAAGGACCTCGGGTTCGTGCTGATTTTCGAAGACCTCTCGGAATTGATCAAGGCGCAGAAGGCGGCGGCCTGGCGGGAGGTCGCGCAGCGGATCGCTCATGAGATCAAAAATCCGCTGACGCCCATTCAGCTCTCGGCGCAACGGCTGCGAAAAAAGTTTCAGGATAAGGCTCCGGATTTCGACCGGATTTGCGACGAGTCCACGCAAGTGATCATTAATGAGGTCGGCAGCCTCAAGCAAATGCTGGACGAGTTCTCGAAGTTCGCGCGGATGCCGGCTCCGCACATGACCATGAACTCGCTGGATGATGTAGTGAAGGAAGTGGTGGCGCTGTATGACAGCGCGCATCGCGAAGTGGAATGCGTGGTGACGCTCGATGCGGATCTGCCTCCGTTCAATTTCGACCGGGAACAGGTCAAGCGTGTCCTGGTCAATCTGTGCGATAACGGGATCCACGCGATGAACCACAAGGGACATCTGTGGATCACGACCCGGTACGACACGAAACAGCGTCGCGCAGTCGTCACGGTGGCGGATGAAGGGACGGGTATTGCGCCGGAGGATCAAGAGAAATTGTTCGTGCCCTATTTTTCACGGAAGAAAACGGGTACCGGGCTGGGGCTGGCGATCGTGCGGCGGATTGTGACCGATCACGACGGCCAGATTCACGCCGGAAACCATCAGCCCAAAGGGGCCTTGTTCACGTTCGAGTTGCCGGTGTGAACGGTTCCCGCGACGCGTAGTGTGGAGAAGACATGTCTGCTTCGATTCTGATTGTCGATGATGAAGTCTCCATCCTGAACTCCTTGAGCAGCATCTTGGAGGATGAGGGATATGAGGTCAGCGTGGCCAAGAGCGGCATCGAGGCGCTCAAGTTATGTGCCGTGAGTCCTCCCGAACTGATGATGCTGGATATCTGGATGCCCGACATGGATGGGTTGGAGACGCTCCGGCGTTTGCGTGAGCTGGTGCCTCAGACGCAGGTCATGATGATGTCCGGGCATGGATCGATCGAGACGGCGGTGAAGGCCATCAAGCTCGGGGCCTACGATTACATTGAGAAACCGCTCTCGCTCGAAAACGTGACGCTACGGGTCAAACATGCCTTGGATCAGCACCGGCTTGAGCAGGAGAATCGGACGCTGCGCACGAAGGTAGAGCGGAAGTTCGAGTTGATCGGGCAGTCGCTGGCGATGCGGCAGCTCAAGCAGATTATTGAAACGGCGGGGCCTACGAACAGCCGGGTCTTGATCGGCGGCGAGAACGGTACCGGCAAAGAACTCGTCGCCAGGGCCATCCATCAACAGAGCCCCAGGGCGAACCGTCCGTTTGTGGCGGTGAACTGCGCCGCCATCCCTGAAACCTTGATCGAGAGCGAATTGTTCGGGCACGAGCGCGGGTCCTTCAGCGGCGCCACAACGATGAAGCGGGGCCAGTTCGAACAGGCCGACGGCGGGACCCTGTTCCTGGATGAAATTGCGGATATGAGTCTGAGCACCCAGGCCAAGGTCTTGCGCGCCCTTCAAGAGCAGCAATTTACGCGGGTCGGCGGGACCAAACTGATCAAGGTCGATGTGCGGGTCCTGGCGGCCTCCAACAAGGATTTGCTGAAGGAAATCGAGAAGGGCACGTTCCGGGAGGACCTGTTTTACCGGCTCAACGTGGTACCGATCGTGGTGCCGACGTTGCGGGATCGCCGTGAGGATATCCCGCTGCTGGTGAAACATTTCCTCCATGTGCATGCCGAGGAGCAAGGCTTGAAGATCAAGCAAGTCTCGCCGGAGGCCATGGACGTGTTCATCCAGTATGAATGGCCGGGCAACATTCGCGAACTGCGTAACCTGATCGAGCGGCTCATGATCATGGTGCCGGGGCCTGTGATCGAAGCTTCGCATGCGTCGGTGGCGTTGCAGGTGCGTCCTCAGCTGTCCGCTACGCAACAGGCCGCCGGGGCGCAGACGCCCAATTCCCTTTTGACGAGGCATTACGACTCGCTCCGCGATGCCCGCAATGCGTTCGAAAAGGAATTTATCGCCCGCAAGCTGCGTGAACATCATTGGAACATTTCTCGCACGGCCGAAGACCTGCAAATCGAGCGCAGCCACTTGCATCGCAAGATTAAGTTGTTGGATGTCGAAATGCGCCCCGAGATGTAGCCGGGCTGCTGAAACAGGTCCCCAACATCGTTCTCGGCTCGAATCGATCCTCAACGTACCCGAGAGGGTACGCCTCCGGCTCTTTCTCGCCTGCGGCCTTGTTGGATGACCTGTTTGAGCAGCCCCTGTAGTTTGACCGTTGAGAGTCACACGAAGGGTGTGAACGCGTGAGACTAATTGTTGACCCGCTATCAGTCAGCTCGTTAAGATGCGGCCCCAATGACTACCTATCGTGATGCCGGAGTCGATATCGATGCCGGCGATGAATTCGTCGAGCGGATCAAGCCGCATGTGCGGGCGACCTTTCGCCCGGAAGTGATGACCGATCTGGGCGGCTTCGGAGGCCTGTTCCGATTCCAGGCGAATCGCTACCAGGATCCGGTGCTCGTGTCGGGGACCGACGGCGTCGGAACCAAACTCAAAATCGCGTTCCTCATGGACAAACACGACACGGTCGGGATCGACCTGGTGGCGATGTGTGTCAACGATATTGCCGTCAGCGGCGCAGAGCCGCTCTTCTTCCTCGATTACTTTGCGACCGGGAAACTCTCCTTAAAGACGGCCGAGGCCGTGGTCCGCGGGATTTCCGACGGGTGTCGTCAGGCCGGTTGCGCTCTCATCGGTGGAGAAACCGCCGAGATGCCCTCGTTCTATGCGGAGGGCGAGTACGACCTGGCCGGTTTTGCTGTGGGCGTGGTCGATCGCCCGAAGATGATCGACGGCCGGCAGATTGTTCCCGGGGATGCCGTGATCGGGTTGGCCTCGACTGGTGTCCACAGCAACGGCTTTTCGCTGGTGCGCAAGGTGTTGTTTGAGAAAAGCCGACTGACGGTCGAGAGTGTGATGCCGGAACTCGGTGGTGCGCTGGGTGAGACCCTGCTGACGCCGACGCGGATTTATGCCAAGCAGGTGCTTTCGTTGGCCGAGGCTTGCCCGATCAAGGGGATCGCGCACATCACCGGCGGTGGAATCACCGAGAATCTGCCACGGGTCTTTCCGGCCCGCTGCGGGGCGCGCATTCGTCGCGGGTCCTGGCCGGTGCTGCCGATTTTTCAGACGATTCAGGACCGCGGGGGAGTGGAACTGAGCGAGATGTACCGCGTCTTCAATATGGGCATCGGTTTGATTCTGGTCGTGGCGCCGGAACATGTCGATCGCGTGATGGCCAAAGCGGTAGAAGCGGGCGACCGGGCCTATCACATCGGCGAAATGGTGGCGCAGTCCACAGACGAAGGTGTGGTCGAGTATGTCGGGTAAATCACCGCGCCTGGTGCGCCTCGGCGTATTGGTTTCCGGCCGAGGTTCGAATCTTCAAGCGATCATCGACGCGATTGAGGCGGGGACGTTGTCGGCCGAGGTCGCGGTCGTGCTCAGCAATAAGCAGAATGCCGGCGGGCTGGAGCGGGCGCGAAAGCATGGCGCGCCCGCCGTGTGGCTGGATCCGAAGCCGTATGCAGGCCGTCCGGACAGTCGCGAGGCTTTCGATAAGGCGGTCCTTGAGGTGCTGCAGAAGCACGAAGTGGATCTCGTGCTCCTGGCCGGGTACATGAAAATCGTGACGGCGGTGCTGGTCTCGGCCTATGAGAATCGGATGATGAACATTCATCCGTCCCTGCTTCCGTCGTTCCCTGGTCTGGATGTGCAGAAAAAAGCCATCGACCACGGGTGCAAAATCGCCGGTTGCACCGTGCACTTTGTGACCGAAGGGGTCGACGAAGGTCCGATCATCATCCAGGCGGCCGTGCCGATCCTGGAAGGAGATACGCCGGATACCCTGGCTGCCCGCATACTGGAGCAGGAACACCGGATCTATCCTCGCGCGATTCAACTCTACGCGGAAGATAAGCTGCGGGTGGAGGGACGGCGGGTATCGGTGGCGGACGCAGGACCAGTGGTGACGGGATTTTACAACCCCGGATAAAGTCTTGCGCAGATCTGTAACTTCGTATAGAGACCCGGGCTCCGGTTGTGTATAATGCCGCGTGAGAGTTGTGGGGGGCTAGCTCAGTTGGGAGAGCACTACGTTCGCAACGTAGGGGTCGGGGGTTCAACTCCCCTGCCCTCCACCAAACCTCACTTCCTCTTACCGGTGCCTCATCGGCGCTAGCCTTCTTCCTTGCGGCGCCGGATCATATCTCCCGTGGTTTCATTTTCTTACGCATCCGCGCCGGCGCGTCTCATGAGGCCACGCCGCTCTTCCGAGTCTGGAGGAGCGCTGGTCATTGGCCGGTGCCCTCGAACTGGGGCATCCATTTTCGTGTCCATCACGTGCCTAACCCGGAGCGGATGCAGTCGCTCCACACTGAGGACGGAGGCTCAGGACGGATCTACGATTGCAAGACCTAACTCTGTTCAGTTCCTTCAATTCACGGTCACAAAGTCTATGGCGGTCAGCGCTGGCAATTTTGTCAGGGTGTTCGGAGGGAATGCTCCACAATGGGGCGAACTCGGGAATGATAGACTTCGGCAACAGTTAAGAAAGCAGTGAACCTAGAATTCTGTAGGGTAAGTATAGAGAAGACGGAAATGGTATGCGAATTACGGGAGCACTGTGTTTTATGGCATTAAATTGGCCACTCAGAAGAGTACAGAACCTGAGGCTAGGAATCTTGATCATCCTACTTCACCTTACGGTGCTTGTAGGTTGCTTTCCCAAGGCAACAGGCCCACTCTTTCAGCGTTCAATAGAAGTGGCCCCCGAGCAATCGATCGTCTATCTGTACTATCCATGGTTTGGATGGAATGTTTTTCCGCGGGAAGTATTTGTCGATGGAGTCAGCCTCACCACACTCCACGGAACAGAATACTATCCTTATGTCACCGCTCCAGGCAGGAAGAGCTTCACCATGCAGCATGACGAATTGAAACGCCGCATTGACGTGAAATTGGAACCGAACCGAGCGTATTTCCTAAAAGTGGATTACGTTCCTCTTGCTTGGATGCTAACTCCAAGTGGGACATTAACTCTGGAAGAAGTGCCGGAAGCAGTCGCGTTGGAGGAAATCAGCAAGTGTCGGCTTATGCAGGAACCCAAGTGACTCGCTCCGCGATGTAGACCAAATGGTATCGATACCATACATCCCGGCCTGCCCGGCCCACTCAATGCGGTTCTGATCAGTGTTGGCACATATTTAGATGCCAACAGAGTAATGTTCCTCATCCATGGGGCGACGCGAAGTACAGGCCCTCGTGAGGCGTGTGCGACCGAAGCCCGCCGAGGTTGCTCGCACGTGAGGCCGACGCAGGCGTACGGGCAGTCCGTGGAGGGCGCGCGGCGCGATGACGAAAGAGCGCCACGTCTGTGCGCGCCGCCGAGCCGGTGAGGCGGCCGGGCAGCCGAGCGAGAACAGCCCCGCCGGGTGAGAGGATCGGACGACGGAGCGGGCGGTCATGAATAGTCCGGGTTAGGCAGCGGTCAGGGGGGAAATGTGGTTGATCTTGCCCTTGATATTTTTCGCCGCCTCCCAGAGATCGACGGCTCGCTGAGCATTCAACCAGAACTCCGGGCTGTTTCCGAATAACCGAGAGAGTCGTAGTGCCATCTCCGGACTGAGGGCTCGGCGCTCCTGCAGCAACTCGTTCACCGTCTGGCGCGATACCTTCAACGCTTTTGCAAACCCGGAGACCGTCAAGCCATACTCAGGCAAGAAATCCTCGCGCAGCATCACGCCTGGATGAGTAGGCCGGACTGTGCGCGCTCGCTTATTGGGGATACTCATTGCACACCTCGCATCAGTGATAATCCGTCATCTCAACGTCGTACGCATCACCGCCGTCGAACCGAAAGCAGATCCGCCACTGATCGTTGACGGAAATCGAATATTGACCAGCCCTCTCTCGCTCGAGCCTATGAAGCCGGTTGCTCGGGGGAACTTTCAAGTCCGTCACGCTCGTCGCGAGATCCAGATATTCCAGCTTTCTCAACGCTCGCTCCCAGACTCCAGGCGGAAACCGCTTCGATCTACCTTCCTCGAACAGCTCCCTCGTATGCTTGTCAGCAAAGGTTTTGATCACGAGAGAAGTGTAATGTGGTGCGTGACACCTGTCAACGGCAAATCACAGGGGCCGGAAAGGAAAGCGCCCTATTTCACCCAACGCCTTGGCCCACTCCGAAGGTATCATACGGTCGTCAAGAAAAAGGCCCGAGGCATTTGTCTCCTTCTGTTCTTGTACGTGGTCGCGCATCTGGGCGCTTTCGAGCGCACGGGGATCTTCACTGCCTGAAGCAAGTCAGCATATGACACCGCGGGTACCGCGGCGGTTCGGCCCGAGCCTCGTCATTCTTTTTGCCATATAGACCGTTCGTGCTGCTCTCTCTACCTCTCCATCCTGCAGACTCTGGACGCGGGTCGATCATGTGTATTGCCTGTTGTGCTTATTCCGGGTAAGAAGATCAAGCATGTGTGATGTGCCAGGAGTAATTTCTGGCACGGGTGCAGCGGAATCAACCAATACGGAGTAATGACCGATGACCCCCACCATGTCTCAAAGAGTTACCTGGGGGTATTGCCTGGTTCCTTTTCTTCTATTGACGCTGTATTCCTGTCATCGAGCACCGCCCCTCCATCACTACGCTAGAGGCGGATCAGTGGTGCATATGCAGGCTGTCTTGAGTCAGGGCGCCGATGTGAATGGAGTCGACGAGAGCGGGAATACCGCATTGATCTATGCAGCTTGTTACGGAGAAGGAGAGGCGATAGAGTATCTACTTAGCAAGGGGGCTGATGTCAACCAGCAAGCCCAAGACGGTGAGACTCCATTGATCGCAGCATCGTATGGATGCCATGCGAAGAGTGCCGAGATACTTCTGGCTCATGGAGCTGACTGCAACATGCTGTATCAGCATGGCTGGACAGCTCTGGCGACGGCAGTCGTGCAAGGCTGCAATGACAGCATCCAGCCCCTACTTGCAGCTGGTTCCGATCCCAACAAAGAGGTTGCGGAAGGATATCCTCCTTTGATCGTCGCTCTTGCTAAAGGTCACACTGCCATTGTGCGGACACTCCTTGCTGGAGTGCGGATGTGAATTATAAGGGGAGCAAAGGCATTACTCCCTCATCGTGGCATCAAGCCTCGGGAATCGTGAAATGGTGCAAGTGTTACTCAATTATGGAGCCGCAGTAAACTCACGAGTCATTGCTGGACAGGACAAGGCTTTTAAAACCGGTGACACTTCGCTGAAAGTTGCTCGGCGGAATTACCATTCGGATATTGAGCAAATTCTCATAGCAGCAGGTGCTGTGGAATAGAAATACGGCTAGGTAGTGAAAGAGGTTTCCTTTCCAACGATTCAGACCGTCCCGAGGCTGCGAAGTCTTCACAGTTGTAGTCACAGTGGCTCATGGACTTGGCGCTCAAATACAGCCCATAGAGCTAAGCAGCAAATGCAACGCCCGCAATTTTAAACGAAATAGCTTTTGCCAACGATGGGCGTAGCGGTTGCCCTCCACCAAACCTCATCTGTGCAACCCGAAGCTAGTAGGGTAGTTCCTCCCGTCCTGATCAAACCCAGCAGATCTTTGTGGGTGACCCCGCATCGCCTTCTTTCTCGCCCCAGTTCTCGTAACCAATCCTCCTGCTCGTGCTCGGCTGCAACCTTCGGTCTCCGTCTCTCGTGGGTTTCCGCACATATCTTCCACAGCGCTCATTCCTCGAAACTGCCCCAGTGAGCCTGCATTGTCGCCGGATATGTTTGGCTTGTGTCGTCTACAATTTAGCGGGTCGAGCAGTCCGGACGAGAGCAGGTCGCGCAAATGGAGGAAAGGGGAGCGACGGGTGAGGGCACTGAACTCAGTGGACGTACACAATCTCGACGCGAGCCAGGAAGTCCTTCAAACCGTTGAGCTGATGGTGTAGCGCCGAGAGATTGTGTGCCATGGCGGCCCGCTCAAGCTGGTCGCCGATCACGCTGATCTGATCGAAACCGTACCCGCCGCCGTCGCCTTTCATGCGATGGCCAAGCATGCGAATCGTGTTGAGATCGCCCTGCTTCAGGCAGGACTCGATCGTGGTGAGATCCC
>Ga0209170_1001406_pt1 | contig 10210 bp, 17 predicted proteins | sample KloWWTKNB14_bulk_FD_187178 | JGI IMG/M metagenome (GOLD analysis project Ga0209170, IMG submission 187178) | Active sludge microbial communities from Klosterneuburg, Austria, studying microevolution and ecology of nitrifiers - Klosterneuburg... | ecosystem: Engineered > WWTP > Aerobic digester >...
TTTGCGTCTTTTATGTTATCTGGTTTTTGCCATTCTGGGGGGTTCATATCATTTCTCATGTTGTATTAGGCACCAATTTTGGCGGCTAGTTTGGGTTAGGCGCTATGTGGTTTTGCCTTGATCTTTTCTCTTATCTCGCGCAACGCAATGAGAGTCCATTCTGCCGCCATTTCTCCGGATGCGCTGTTGCCAACCGGAATTAGGTGGTCTTCGAGCACGTCAAGGCAGAAGCCAAGCGCTCGCTTTCGCTCCGCATCTAGCAGATTGTGTATCAGCCTCCCATCCACTATGTCTGCCGGAACGGCGCTTCCAGATTTGGCGGCCTTATAGCCGGCTTGGTATCCGCGCCTGTATTCTGGTGTTTTCATTTTCGCCTCTCTTTTCCCGCACCTAACAACTCATTCGAGCGGGACGCTTTCAGCGCCCCTCAATTCAAGCGTTATGCCCCGTGTGGTCTTTACCTAGGTTGTAGATTGCTCGCAACTGGTCAAACGTCACCTCATAGAGGATTGTGCAGTCCGTGTATTCAGTCTTTTCAACGCCAAAAAACTTTATGATTTCGCACATATCATCAATGCTAGTTTTGCTTTCCGGATATTTAAGTTGCATTTCCTTCTCCGTTTTATCGTTGCATAACAACTCATTCAAGCCGACGCTTCGCAGCGGCTTAATTCGGGCTGTTATGCGTCAACCTGATTGCAGTAATCATCAATTGCAGCATGAGCGTCTTTTCCTTCGACAAGAGCCGTCAAACCGATTGAAACAAGCTCTGGCGGGAATCCAAATAAATCATATCTATCTTCTATTTGTATGCACTTTTCAGTGCGCCCTGCTATCAGGTACTTAACGTAATCCTCTCTATCTCTTCTCGCATCAATAAGGTGACTCATTTTTTTAATCCGCTGGCAGCAGGTTGACGTTGCAGGGCTTTGCGTCTTTTATGTTATCTGGTTTTTGCCATTCTGGGACTTTCATTTTGTTCCTCATGTTGTATTAGTCGCCAAAATTGGTGGCTAGTTGGCGTTAGGTTGCAGCGGATCGGTGATCGCAGCCCAATGGGAAACGTCTTGCCCAAACAGATCGCCGGGGCCGAATTGCTCCCACCTGTACGGCACCAAGTTATTCGCGTGCTGGTCTTGGCCTCTGTACAGGTTCATTGCTTTGCATTCGCTTGCTGTTCGCCCACGTACAAATGCGGCGGCCTGCCAGCGCCAATTAAGTCGCGTGTCACCGTTCGCAAGCGTGTGCGTTCGTAGCCAGTTGTCGTGTGCATATCGAACTAGAACAGCCTGCCCATCTTCCGGCAAAGCATCTTTAACACTGATCCATTTCATCTTTTAGCTCCTCGCCTTGCGGTCTAACCATTCATTCAAGCCGACACCTGCTGCGCGGCCTTATCTCAGTGCGTTAGGTGTCAACTGTTTCCATTCTGGAAGTGGCTGGTTCCATTTTGGAACATGCCACATCCTGTTAAAGCGCGGTCGGGTCAAAATCTATGGCGATCCGTATATCGCCAAAATCAACAACCAGCATTGACCGGCGCTGATGTGGTTATTATTGTGCAACGGGGTGCATTGGTCAACTGCCGTTTGTTGGCTCATCGTTTGCGTTCAAGGCGTGGGCGGGGTCAATGGATTCGCTCGGATTCTCTCGGATTCCATGCTTACAGAATCCGTACAATCAAAAGTAAGTAAGTACTCACTTACCTTCTATTGTAATTAAATCAATAATTTATAAAGTCCTTATTATAATAAGTACACTAATAAAGGACAAAAAAAAGCCACGGATTCCGGATTCTATGGATTCCATGGCTTTTTGGTTGAGATGTTATTTTTTGCTGTTTTTTCGGTTTGTGCGATTTTGAGAGAATCGGAGAATCGGGGCTTTTTTCCTTTATAAATCAATGAGTCCCGGATTCTCTCTCACAGAATCGGAGAGAATCGGAGAGAATCCGTTTTGCAGATTCTCCCCTAGTTCATTGATGCTACACCGAATAGTACCGTTTTGTCTCGCTTCCGTTCCTGCTTTTTTCAATCTCCACAGACAATTGGCCGGCTGAAGCCATGGCATCAAGGATTGCCACTATCTGTTCTGGTGTCACATCCTTGCGCTTGCACTTCTTCAGGATGACGCCGAGGGTTTCTCCGTTGTCCCCTTGGCAGATGTTATAGATACGCGCTGACAGCCCATCCCGCACCACCTCACCATCCTTTGACTCTTTGGCCATGGATGCCATCACATGCCTGATCTTGCGGTCTAGGTCGCGCTTCACATAGGCCGCTGCCCATTGCACATGATTGACTGTCCGGAGCCGCTCAGGTGCTGCCAGGATAAGGCTGATCTTGGCGACAGCCTCAAAAAATCGACGTATCAGTGGCGTGAACCCGGTAGTCTCCCGATGATACTCGGCATAAGCGTGTTGCCAGTTGCGCAAGTCATTGAGCAGCGCGGCAGCTTCAGCCGTCGATGGCACCACATACCGCTCCCCGTAATACTCGATACGGTGCGTATCCGGGTCATAGTTCCCATGGCTGGCCAGTGCCTTGATGGCGTACTCAAGTCGCTCAGGCACAGGCTGCATTCCTTTTGAGTTGATGCGGGGTCGCGGGTTGTCGTTTTCCTCAATGGCCATGATGGCGCGAGACAGGAATCCGTTCTTTGCCATTTCCTCCGTCATGATGCAATCCATGGAGGCCGGCACAGAATAGCCAATCAGGCTAAGGAACGGCCTAACGAGGCCATTGGTAGCGATGTTGTCCGCCTGATGGGTCAGTGCATCAAGTCGCCGCTGATAGCGCCCGTTTGAGTCCTCTCCAGCGTCTACAGCCTTTTGACACTGGCTCATCTCACGGCGCATCTCAGCCAGCAACTCACGGCGCACATCGCCCGACACGGCATAGGATCCACCTGCCTTTGTGCTGATGCTCATAATGTCGCCGGTCACGCCTTCCAGGTATGCCGCCCCGCCTCGCTTCTTGGCATTCTCGATAGTGCGCAATACCTCGCCCATCTCATCGACCACATAAGCCGCCATCTGATGCTCGATCAGGTTGCGCCCGATTTCCTGCTTTGACTTGATGGAGCCATGGAGCGCCGGCCCCATGCCTGCCGAACGCATGACAGCAGCGTAGGACTGGCCTACGGATTCCTTGCCGGTGGCTGATTCCGCAATACAGAGTGACAGAAGGTTGGTGCTGACATTCATGTGGTCAGTCATGTGCAGGCCGACAATGTTGCCGACAGCCGTTAGGGAACTAATGACGGTAAGGTTGCCCAATGGCTCATCATAGGCATTGCCGTTCATCCATTCGACAATCTGCCCGACAAGCCCTGGTGGCCGCTTCAAGTCGAATCCGGTATCGTCAAACGGGAGAAGATCTGGCCTATCGGTAATTGGGGCGGGTGCCGAATCAATCTGGAATGTGACCGGCGCAACATATCCGTTTTGCTCTGCCTTGAAAATCAGGGTGCCAAGGGTGACCGGGTTAGCACTCTTGCCGAACGAGTGCCATTTCCTGCCCATCTGCTCCGGGTCGTATTTACTGGATTGCTGTGACCACGCATCCCAGATATGGAATCCAGCACCTTGCGTAGCGTGATGGATTCCCATGCCAACAGCTACCCAATTGTCATAGCTGTCGGGGTCTGGAATGTGACGGACAATCTCTTGCAGTTCTTGGGCCGATACGTCCACCTGATTCCCGCCAATGCTTGCGCGAGTGTGGGTTGTGCGCTTGAGCATGTTGAGCAATGGTTCGGGCGCTTCTGTTAGGTCGCATGGGCTGCCTGATTCAACCTCATAGTCAGCGCCAGACTTGTGCAGGCTGCCAGCGCCTACCACATATCCGGATGTTTTGAAGTCAATGCCAGGATAGCCGGACAGATGCGTAAGATATGCGCCTTCTGGCCTGCTGAAATAGATGTGCTTTCCGCCACCGCCAGTTGCCACAACAAAGCCGGAAATGCTTGCGTAGTCTAGTCCGGTATCCTTCACCAGCCGCTCATACGATTCATTGCCACCATTGCGCGGATCAATGTCTAGTACCAGATGATTATCAAGGCAGACGCCGAACCCGGTTGTAATCGTGAATTGCAACATGATTTCTAGCTGATCTTCTGACCATACGGGCGAGTGCTGCCAGTTTGATACACGAGGGTGCTTACCCAATGCCTCGCACTTATCATCGCCGCACTCGCATTGGCCCTGCGACAATCCCCATAGTGCAAACGTCCGAAAGCCTGATTCTGTGTAGTCCCTGATTAAATTAATGCTCACTTCATGGCCCCCATGATGCATGGCTGAACTACAGCAAACGCCCGTACTCTCGCTTCTTCTTCGCCTGTAAGTGTGTACTCACTACGCTTGAAACGGTACAGCTTCATATAGGGGACGTTTGCCTGTCTTGCAATAAATCGCAACGGGTAATCCGCTGACTCTAGGGATTCAATGAGCGTGAGGGTTGTTTTCATGGCGGTTTTACCTTTGTTTTGATGTTTCTAAGATAACCTAAAAAAAAGGGCTTGCAAAGGTTTATTACATGGGCGTAGTATTGATTCCGCAGAGAACAGAGAAAGGAGGAACACTATGTCTATTCTTGCAAAGATCAGCAAACCTGCTGACCGCCCCGTAATCGTAACAATCCTTGGTGATGCCGGCATGGGTAAGACTTCGCTCGCCGCATCATTTCCCAATCCGATTTTCATCCGCGCCGAAGATGGCCTTCAGGCTATCCCGCTCGAGACTCGCCCTGATGCGCTTCCGCTGCTGTCCGGTGCCGATGATCTGTGGGAGCAATTGCAGGCACTCATCACAGAGGAACACAATTACAAAACACTAGTGATTGATTCCGTAACCGCACTTGAGCGCATGTTCATCCAGTACGTCATTGACTCTGACCCTAAAAAGCCAAAGAGCATTAACCAGGCTATGGGCGGATACGGTGCAGGACTGTCTGCTGTTGCCACCATGCACCAGCGCGTCAGGAAAGCTGCCGGTATCCTGAACGAGCGCAAGGGTATGCATGTTGTGTTCATTGCTCATGCCGAAACAGAGACAGTTGAGTTGCCAGATCAGGATGCTTATACACGGTACAGCCTGCGCTTGAGCAAGAAGTCAGTAGCGCCATACGTTGATGATACTGATGTGGTCGGCTTCATTCGCCTGCGCACCTTCACCATGGGCGATGGCGAGCGCAAGAAGGCTATCAGCGACGGCACACGCGAACTGGTATGCCATGCCACAGCCTCTAACGTGTCGAAAAACCGTTATGGCATTGTCGAGCCGCTGGAAGTATCGAACGGCATCAATCCTCTGACTTCCCACATCGGGAGTCTGTCATGAGGCTTGACCGAGAGTGGGAGATTGCTGCCTATGCTTACCGTTCGGCCAAGCTGGCACTGGATGAAGCAAAGGCCAGGTTTGACGATGCGAAAGACGCGCTTGTTGCGCTAGCCGGAGATTCTGAAGAATCAGGCTTTGATGTTGCAGTGAAGTGGCAGAAGCGGAAAGGAAGTATTGATTACCAGTCCGCGCTTGAGTCTGTTGCGCCCGACCTGAATGTCGAGCCGTTCCGCAAGCCTGAAACCGTTTTCCCTGTTATCAAGATTATCGGAGAGTAAAACCATGTCATTTTTCAATCTGTCTACTGGTGCCAAAGTTGCTGCATCTGCCTCTGCTGAAATGGGCGGCGGTGATATGGAGCCAATCCCGGATAACACGATGGTTCGTGCCATCATCACGGAGGCCAAGTGGGATTTTCCGCAGAACAATGACCCCGCGCTCATCAAGTTGCGTTGGGATGTGGTCGATGGCGAGCATAAAAAGCGCGTCATCTTCCAAAAGATCAAGGTAGAAGAAGCCGACCCGAAGAAGCGCGACAAGGCATTGACCATGCTTGCTGCCATTGATTTCAATGCCGGTGGCAAGTTGATGGCCAAGGATGGCAAGCCTTCTGATGCTGACCTGATGATGAACCTCACCAACAAGCCGATGGTGTTGCGCGTCCGTGTTTGGGATATGGACGGCAAGAAGGGTAATTGGGTGCAGATGGTGGCAAGTATGACCGCCCCTGCACAGAAGGCAGCGCCAGCCGCCGCAACAACTGTACAGGACGGTGACGTAGACTTCTGATTTTCACCCATGCGGATTGGTTCGCCAGTCCGCATCAATGAGAAAAGGAGAGACAAGCCATGATAACCGCAGAAACCATTGATGCCGTAATGGAACAGGCAACCACGCCAGTTCACACTGAATACTTAACAGCAAGCCGCTGGGAGCCTTGCGACCGCGCTATGTGGTTCACGTTGCGCAACGCCAGCACGACATACATCAAGCCGGCTACTCAGCGCATATTCAACGTGGGCCATGCTCTTGAGCCGCTGATGATTCGCTACCTTGAAATGACTGGCGCGAAGATTCACAAGCGCGAGGCCGAATTGCTTAATCGGTGGGGGAAGCCGCTAGGCCACATTGACGGCATGATTGAAGTTGATGGCCAGTTCTATTTGCTGGAAATGAAAACAGCGAACGCCAAGCGATTCAAGGAAATGCAGAAAACCGGCCTGCCATCGTATTACATGGCCCAGGTTCAACTGTACATGCATCACTCAAACCAGTTGAGCAAGAAAGGCAACAGGCTGACCCGCTGCCTGTTTATTTGCATGTGCAAGGATGACAGCGCCATTCATATCGAATGGGTTGATTACAATCCAGCCTATGCAGAGTCAGAGACAGAAAGGCTGCACCACATCATCGAGTGTGAGAGCCTGCCGGAACCTACCGCAGACTTCACATGCAATTTTTGTGACCACAAGGCTGTCTGTCAGAGTGATGCAGAACCAGCCATCAATTGCCGTACATGCGCCAATGTCTCAGTCATAGATGGCGCATTCTTTTGCCAGCATGGCACTGATACATGTGACCGGCATGTATTTCACCCGCACCTGATGGGGTTGTCTGGCCATGAAGTTGTGAGTGTTGATGCTGACAAGATGATTATCGACTATGGCGCATTTGCCATGGCCCCGGCTGGCGTGAAGGTAGAAGGCAAGGCCACCTTTACCAGTGCCGAGTATGTGCTTGCTCAAAAGACGGGATTGACGCAAGACGCTATCCTGCTTGAAACGATGGGCGCATTTGATGCCACGCTAGAGGAGCCGCCGTTTTGACTCTACGTTGGTATCAGAAAGAAGCAGCAGACGTAGCATGGGACTGGGTGCGCCAATGCATTGACCCATGCGTAATCGAGGCCGCAACGGGTGCAGGCAAGAGCCACATAATTGCGGCACTGGCAGAACGGATACATGCGCATAGTAAAAAGCGCGTCCTCTGCATTGCGCCTAGTTCGGAGCTAGTCGAACAGAACTATAAAAAGTATCTGGATACCGGGAACAAGGCCAGCATCTTCAGCGCATCTGTCCGGAAGGAAATGCGCTATCCGGTCATTTTCGGAACGCCAGGTACTGTAATTAATGCCATCCGTAGGTTTCAGGATTTTGCTTCCGTCATTGTGGATGAAGCCCATGGCGTAACGCCTACGCTCATCAAGATCATTGAGTCTATGCAGCAGAGCAATCCGAAGCTAAGGGTTATCGGACTCAGCGCCACGCCGTACCGATTGGGAACAGGGTATATCTATGCCAGAGACTCAGACGGGACGATGGTAGATGAAGCGATAAGCCCATTCTTTCATACGCGAGTCTATTGCGTGGATGCAAAGACGCTCATTGGTGAAGGATTTTTGACTCAGCCAGTCTTTGACAATCACGCCGATGGATACGACACAAGCGCACTGGTTCTAAAGTCTAATGGCATGTTCGACAGCGCCACAGTTGAGCGAGCATTTGAGGGACACGGCAGAAAGACAGCCTCCATTGTGGCCGATGTTGTCGAGCGGTCACGCTACCGCAGAGGCGTGATGCTTTTCGCAGCAACGGTGCAACATGCAAAGGAAATCATCGCCAGTCTGCCGCCAGATTCAAGCCGTATGATTGGCGGAGATGTGAATACTGGAAAGACAGAGCGCCGCGCATTGGTCGATGACTTCAAGGCCATGCGCTACAAGTACCTTGTGAGCGTCGGCACGATGACGACAGGCGTAGACTTTACCCATGTTGATGTTATCGCCATATTGCGCGCCACAGAGTCCGTTAGCCTGCTACAGCAGATCATAGGCCGAGGGCTGCGAATCCATGAAGGCAAACGGGACTGCCTCATCTTGGACTATGCCGAGAACGTGGAGCGCCATTGCCCGAACGGTGATGTATTTTCTCCGGTTGTAGTTGCGAGAATAAGCAAAGGCGGAGACAAGGTTTCTATTGTCTGCCCTTCCTGCACGTATGAAAATCAGTTCGCGTTACGGCCAAACCCTGATGAATATCCAATCAATGAAGACGGGTATTGGACTGACTTGTCAGATACCGTTATTACCAATTCTAGCGGTGTGCCGGTGCCGGGACATTTGGGCAGGCGATGCAATGGGCAGGTATTGATTGCAGGCAGGCATGAACGATGCCACCAGAAATGGTCGGCCAAAGAATGCCCGGAGTGCCAGCACGAAAACGACATTGCCGCCAGGTATTGCCAGAAATGCCGCGCTGAAATAGTTGACCCCAACGACAAGCTAAAGGAAATCGCCGCACAGATAGCGCGTGATGCGAATCTGACAAAGTGTGCCGATGTGACCGGCATAGAAATGAGCAAGCACTTCGCGCCTAAAGGCGAGTGCCTCAAGGTGACGTATCACATTGACGGAAAACCGCACAAGCTAACAGAGTATTTCCATCCGGAATCATCAAATCAATGGCTGGCTAACCGATGGGTCGGCTTTTGTCTCAAGGCATGGGGCGAACGATTGCCAGATATACAGTCAGCACTAGACATGAAAAGTGATGCCAACATGCCATCGCAACTGTATTACAGGAAGAAAGAGGGGACACAATGGCACGAAGTCATAGGGGGGATATGGAATGAGTGAACACCTAGAACAAGTCTCTGCCGTCAACTGGTTTGAGGCTGCCTATCCTGGGGTGTTGATTTTCGCCATTCCAAATGGTGGCGAGCGCAATCCAATGGTTGCAGAGAAGATGCGCAGAGAAGGTGTGCGCCGTGGGATACCTGATTTGATGATTCCCGCATGGCGCATGTTTGTTGAAATGAAAGCGCCGAAAGGCAGGCTATCAGATTACCAGATAGAGCGGATTGATTACCTAATAAGCGCAGGCTATCAGTGCCTTGTGTGCTATGGGTTTGATGACTTCAAGAGTCAGATAACACAATTAAAAAACCCGGCATAGCGCCGTGGTTTTTATCATTCCCCTTAATCAATTATGCAGCTAAAATAAAACTTCCCCACTAGCTTGATCTTTAAGCAACCGGCAGCCTCTCCTCTGCCGGTTTTTTTATGTCTGATCAGTCAAAAATCTCAAGCAGTCGATCCAGCACATGCGCGATCATGATGTAAACGCCAGCCGCTGAAATGGCGATTCCGAATACCAGGCAGATAGCGTAGAGCAGGCTCATTTCTTCACCTCCGGCACCGTCCTGGCGGCTTGCCATGCGGCACCGGCCTTAAATGCTCGTGATGCCACGATTGCCTTTTCTTGAGTTAGATACTTCCCGTGAGTATGCAGACGAAAATCAAGGTCAAGTGACGGGTTCTCGTCGCCAAACTTTAGTAGCGCCTCGCGCATCGTGTTGTCAGTCATGCCCCTGCTCCTTCTTCGCGGCTTCGAGGTAGTGTCCACAGACATCCCCATCTGCCATGTTTTCGTAATGCGGCGTTTGCGGGCCACCTGTCCTACGCTGTAAATATCGCTCGCAAGTGTCGCGGCTTTCGCAGTTTTTCCCGTGGCACCTGGCGCGATCGTTGAGTAGATACATCACTCCCCCTCCCCGATTGCAGCGGCAGCCTCAGCCGCCACGCTAACCAGAATGGCCGCAACTCGCTCGCGGTACTGGTATCCATCAATAAAGCAGGTGTCATAGTCGTCCTGCGCTGCGTTAATCAGGTCGATGTAGTAGTCGAGTCTATCTTGCGTCATCTTTGCTCTCCTTCTCCGCGATTTGGATTGCCTGATCCAGTATTGCCCGGTCAAGCGCGACAAGTATCTTGTCGTTGTCGTTTTTCGTGATGATGCAGTTCCTGTCTATCTCAGCCACCAGACGGCGCAGCATCTGGGCGGCGGTCATTCCTTGATCCCCGCCAAGTCA
>Ga0209170_1001411_pt1 | contig 10206 bp, 10 predicted proteins | sample KloWWTKNB14_bulk_FD_187178 | JGI IMG/M metagenome (GOLD analysis project Ga0209170, IMG submission 187178) | Active sludge microbial communities from Klosterneuburg, Austria, studying microevolution and ecology of nitrifiers - Klosterneuburg... | ecosystem: Engineered > WWTP > Aerobic digester >...
GCGGCGCGCGCCCTCGCCGCCGCAGGGCGGCACGTCATTCTTCTCACCGCAGAGGACCGGTCCCCGTACGACCGCACGGTGCTGTCCAAGGACGTGCTGCTGCTCCCGGGCGCGACGGTGCCCGAGGTGTGGCCCGCGGGGGATCCGTGGCGCGAGCGCATCGAGGTGCGCACCAACACGACGGTCGCCAGCCTGGACCCCGACGCGAGGCGGCTCGTCACGGCATCCGGTGACGTGGTCCCCTTCGAGTCGGTGATCCTCGCGACGGGGGCGCAGCCCCGGCGTCTCGCCCTGCCGGGGGCTGACGGCGAGGGCGTGCACTACCTCCGTGACACCACGGACGCCGCGGCGCTCTCCCAGGCGCTGGACCACGCGAGCCGCCTGGTCATCGTCGGCGGAGGCGTCATCGGGCTCGAGGTGGCGGCCGCCGCAGCGACCCGCGGGGTGGACGTCGTGGTCCTCGAGGCCGCAGACCGGGTGCTCGCGCGAGGCGTCCCCGCGGCGGTGGCCGGGTGGCTGTGCGCCCTTCACGAGGCACACGGGGTGGTCGTGCGCACGGGTGTGGCGCCGGATGCCGTGCTGCGCTCGCCGGACGGTGCCGTCACCGGTGTCCGGCTGGCCGACGGAACCGTCGTGCCGGCCGACGCGGTGGTGGCCGGCATCGGCATCGTCCCGCGTGATGGGCTGGCGCGGGCCGCTGGGCTGGCGGTCGACGACGGCATCCTCATCGACCCCACGGGACGCACGTCACATCCCCACGTGTTCGCCGCGGGTGATGCGGTGCGCACGCGGCACCCGGGTGAGGCACACGGCATCCGGCTCGAGTCGTTCACGGCGGCCGGACGCCAGGGTGAGGTGGCCGCCCACACGGTGCTCGGCCAGGACGATGCCTTCACCGACGTGCCGTGGTGGTGGTCCGACCAGTACGACGCGACCGTGCAGTCAATGGGTGTCGCCCCGGCAGGCGCGCGCGAGGAGGTGCTCGACGTGCCGGGCGGCCTCCTCGTGCTCTCCGTGGTCGGTGACCGGCTCGTGGCAGCCTGCGGTGTCACCCACGGCCCGGGCATCGCCCGCGCGGTGCGGGTGGCCGGGCCGGCGATCGCGGCCGGAGCCCGCCTCGACGTCGGTGCGGCTCACGCCGCGGCCGGGGACCTCGCGGCGCTGACCGCGGTGCTGCGCACCGCCGCCCGACCCCACTGACCAGCGCCGCGCAGCGACGATCCACCTGGCGGGGTCATCCCCGCCGAAGTGCGTCCTCAATCGCGGCATACGACGCACGGTCGAACGCCACCATCCGCGCCTCGGCCACCTGGGTCTGCGCTGATCGAAAGACCTCCAGGGCTGCGTCGATCGCGTCGGACTTCGGCCAGCCATAGCTGCCGGCGCTGACCAGGGGGAAGGCGATCGTCCGTGCACCGAGCTCGTCGGCCACCGCGAGCGCCCGCTGGTAGCAGGAGGTCAGCAGAGTGCGGTCGCGCTCGCCGCGGTTGTAGTTCGGACCGACCACATGGATGACCCACCGCGCCGGCATCAAGCCTGCCGTCGTCCAACCGGCATCGCCCGTAGCGAGCCCTGCCGGGAACCGTCTGCGGCAGTCCTCCAGGACGGCTGGCCCACCGGCACGGTGGATGGCTCCATCCACGCCGCCACCACCGCGCATTGCGCGATTGGCGGCGTTGACGACTGCGTCGACGTCCTGGGCGGTGATGTCGCCCTCGACGATCGTGATCTCCATGAACTCAACGTAGTCCCGCCCCCCGACGTCGCCGACGACGAGGACGCCGCCGGACGGCATCCAACGTCACCGTCGGCGTGCGGCCGCGACTAGTGGACGGACACGGGCAGTGCTTCGGGATGCCGGGCCTGGGGCACCGTGGCCTCGGCGTGGGTCAGGGAGGTGACGGCGTGGCGGAACATGGTCAGCTTGTGGACGACGTCCTCGCCGACCGGGGTGTGGCCCCAGGTCGAGATGCCGGGGTAGGTGGTCGGCTCCCAGGTGGACTCCAGCTCGGGAGTCACCAGCACGGGGTTCCAGCCGACCTCCAGCTCGAAGCCGGACGGGGTGCGGCAGTAGTACGACAGCTCGCGGTCGTTGGTGTGCTGGCCGATCGACCACATCATCCGGAACCCCTCGGCAGTGACGCGCTCGAAGGAGGCGACCATGTCGTCCAGGGTCGCGACCTGGATGTTGGCGTGCTGGATCCGGGTTCGGATGGGGTCGGCCGACACCTGCCGGACGTTCGCGATGGCCACGGAGTGGTGCCGCTGGTTGACTCGCAGGAACCGGATGCGCAGCTTCATCGGGCCGATCCGCTCGAGGATGAAGTCGGACAGTCGCGCGTCGAACAGCGTCGCGTAGTAGCTGTGCACCCCGAGCACGTCCTTGCTGGTGATGGCGACGTGCCCCATGCCGCTGTCACCGGTGACGAAGCCGGATGCCGTCATCCGCAGCGGTTCCGGGGTGAGGGTGGGCGTGGTGAAGATCTCGGTGACACCGCCCTTGGGTGCGGCGAAGCGCCAGAGGCGTTCGACGCCGCGCAGGGCGCACTCCTCCGGGGTGCCCTCACGCACCGGGAGGCCGCGCGCGGTCACGCGGGAGAGGATCTCGTCGAAGACCTCGTGGCTGGTGACCTGCCAGCCGAAGGCCGTGACGTCCTCGGCCGGGCCGCGCTGCAGCAGGAAGCGGCAGGTGTGGTCCTCGATCCGGAAGCGGGAGACGTCGCTGGTCAGCGTGTCGACGTGCAGCCCGATGGCGTCGGCTCCGAAGCGTCGCCAGTCGGACAGGCGGTTGGACTCCACGACGAGGTAGCCGAGCTGGACGGAGCCGAAGACGTCGATCATGCTGCGGGGTCCTGCTCGGCACGCGCCGCCGAGGTGGCCTCTCCGAGGAACAGCTCCGCGAGGGCGACGAACCGGTCGGCCTGCTCGATCTGCACCCAATGCCCGGTGTTCGGGAGCACGTGCAGCTGGGCGTTGGGCAGGTGCTGCGCAAGGTGGTGCGAGGCGGCCACGGGGATGATGCGGTCCTCGCGGCCGTGCAGCAGCAGCACCTGGTGGTCGATGCCGGCAAGCTGCTCGGGGGTGAAGACCAGCGGTGGCCCCTGGGGTGAGAAGGTGCGTTCGTGGGAGCGGCGGATGTCGGCCCGGGCGGCGTACCGGGCGCGGTCGGCGGCGACCTGCTCGATCGCGTCGCCGTAGCGGCTGGTGTCGACCATGAACGCCCTGATCAGGCTGAGCATCGCCTCCGGCGAGGGGTCGTCGTAGTACTTCACCATCGCGAACAGGTCGGGGGTGGGGGTCATGGGAGCGCCACCACTTCCCATCAGGATGGCGCGGTCGAAGCGGTACGGCTGGGCGATGAGCAACAACAGGGAGATCATGCCGCCCATGGAGTTGCCGACGAGGTGAGCGCGCTCGACGCCAAGCACGTCGAGCAGCTGGAGGAGCGCATTGGCGCGCTCCTCGGCCGAGTGCGCCACCCCGAGGGGCAGGTCGGGGTGGCTCGACTCGCCGAAGCCGAGCAGGTCGGGGGCCACGTGGTGGAAGCCGGGAAGCCGCCCGAGGACGCCTTCCCAGTTCGACAGGGCGCTGACGCCGGGGCCGGACCCGTGCAGCCAGAGGATGGTCGGGTCGGCGGGGTCCCCGACCTGGTGGGTGCGCAGCATCCACCGCCCGAGGTCGACGTCGGTGGTGCGCAACTGGGTCATGAGCGGTCCTTCGCGGTTCAGGCGCGGATGGGTGCGGGAGAGGGGGCGGGAGCGTGCGACGTCGCCGAGGTGGTGCGGTCGAGGTTGCCGCGGGGGGCCGGGACGTCGAGCCCGGTGGCGTCGGTGGCGGCGACGAAGCGGTCGGGCCGCACGACGAGGACCCGGGCGTGGAACCGCTTCATCCAGTCGGTGAGCGACCCGGTGGTGTCGATGACGACGTCGGGATCGTCGGCGGTGGAGAACGACCGCCGGACGGTGACGAACCGGGCTCCGAGCGCCGCCCACGCCGCGACCTGGTGAGCGGTCATCGAGTCGCGGAGGTCGGCATCCGCACCGATCACGACGAAGCCGGACCCGACGAGGTCGTCGAAGCGGTGCTCGCGGCCCTGTCGGTCGAAGACGGTCGGCTGCGGGATCATCCGGCCCAGTGCGTTGCGCCGTCCCGGGGTCCCGGTCACCCATCCCCGCTGGAAGCGGATGGTGCTGCTGCGCGGCAGGAGGATCCGGTTCGCGCCGGGCATGTGCATCAGCACGGGCCCGAGGGCGTTGCGCACCCGGACGAGCAGGGGGTTGTCGGCCTCGACGAGCTGGCCGAGCCGCTGCGACATGGTCGTGAGCATCTGCACGTGCGGCCGGCGCTCGGACTCGACGTGTCGAGCAGGGCCTCGTCGGCGCGGCCCTGGCAGATGGCGGCCAGCTTCCACGCGACGTTGTGGGCGTCACGGATGCCGGACTGCATCCCCTGACCGGCCCACGGTGGCATCAGGTGGGCCGCGTCACCGATGAGGACGACCCGACCCCTGCGCCAGGCGTCGACGTGCCGCACGTGGTGGCTGTAGAACGCCCACCCCTTGATGCGGGCGTCTCGGCGGCTGATGCCGAGCTGCGACAACCGCTCCCAGACGTGGTCCTCGGTGGCGTAGTCCTCGTCCACCTCGCCCGCGCCGAGGGGGATCTCCCAGCGGTGGTTGCCCTTGGCCAGCGGGATGTCGACGACGGGGCGGACGGGGTCGGACCAGAAGACGAGCTCGTCGCAGTCCGGCCAGGGCTGCAGCACCTCCCCGTCGATGACCATCCACCGTCGTGGGCGGGTGGCGCCGACCATCGTCAGGCCGACGTTCTCCCGTACCCGGCTGCTGCCTCCGTCGGCACCGACGACGTGGCGCACCCGAAGTGCGTAGGGGATGCCGTCGGCATCCGTCGCCATGAGCGTCACCCCGTCGGCGTCCTGGGTCAGGCCGGTGAAGCAGTGCCCGAAACGCACGTCGAGCGAGTCGTACCCGGCGGCGTTCTCCCGGATGACGGCTTCCATCTCGGGCTGGTAGATCATCATCGCCGGCGGGTGGCCGAGGACGTCTTGGGACGGCACGAGGCGCAGCACGAGGTGGTCGTCGTGCGTCTTCCAGGTCACCGAGCGGGCGATGTCCATGTCCTCCTTGACGCGCTCGGCGACCCCGAGCTCCTGGAGGATGCGCAGCGACCAGTCGTTGACCGTGACGGCGCGGGCCCGGGAGTACAGGTACATCCTCGACGCGGCATCCCGGGTGATGTCGATGCACGGCTACGAGGGGGCGAGCATCTCGGCGATCATCAAGGAGTCGGGGATCCAGAAGAGCTCGATCTACTGGCAGTTCGACTCGAAGGCAGCCATCGCCGCCGCCGTCATGGAACGCGGCGCCCGTCGCTTCTTCGACGCCATCACCATCAAGGGAACCCGCGGCAACGCCGGTGCCCGGCTGCGACGGTCGCTGCGCGAGGTCGCCGTGCTGCTCGATGAGCACCAGGAGTTCCTGCGGCTCTTCCTGCTGCTGCTCATCACCAACCGCGACCCTGACGTGGCGGTGATCCTCGACCGGGTTCGCACCGAGGCCCGCGTGCGGATGCACGAACTGGTCGAGATCGCCTTCGAGGCCGAGGGTCCGGACGTGGCTCGTGCTGTCGCGGATCGCTTGGCGGGTTTCGGGGTGATCCTCATCGACGGCACCTTCCTGGCGGAGCAGGTCTACGGCGTCGAGGGGCGCAACCGGCGGGTCAAGGACATGGCGGAGTCGCTCGAGCACTACGGAGCAGCCATCGCCGCAGCACGCCGAACCTGATCGGCGTGATGACCTGACGATCAGCCGGTGGGTTTGCGGCCGTGATGAACCGACCCGGCATCCCAGAGCGAGGGTCGGTGACATGCAGGGAGCGCGGCATATCGCGCACCCTGCATGTCGTGAGGGAACATCAACTCGAGCAGGTCCGTAGATTGACCCCCATGCCGCCCGCCCCCTCCCGCGTCCGCCCCGCTGTCGTCGCTGACGTGCCCGTGATCCTTCAACTCGTGCGCGAGCTCGCCGAGTACGAGAAGGCCCTGCACGAGGTCGACGCGACGCTCGAGCAGCTGGAGCAGGCGCTGTTCCCCGACGGCCACGAGCCGGCAGCGTTCGCCCACGTCGCCGAGGTCGACGGTGAGGTCGTCGGGTGCGCCATCTGGTTTCTGTCGTTCTCGACGTGGACCGGCACCCACGGCATCTGGCTCGAAGACCTCTACGTCACACCGGCGCAGCGCGGCTCAGGGCTGGGGCAGGAGCTGCTGCGCACGCTGGCCGACATCTGCGTCGAGCGTGGCTACCACCGCCTCGAGTGGTGGGTGCTCGACTGGAACACCCCGAGCATCGGGTTCTACGAGTCGATCGGCGCGGTCGCGCAGGACGAGTGGACCCGCTTCCGCCTCGATGGCAATGCCTTGGATGCCGTTGCCGGGCGACGCTCGCCCCTCGCCTGACGTCGGTCGCCCGAAACCGGTCGCCTTGCGTCCGGCAGACTGGTGCCCCGAACCGCCAACCTGCCGGACGTTGTGCTGGCACCAGGAGCTGAGATGACCACGCTGCGCGCTCGATTCGCGGCCTTCGTGCTGCGCATCGCCGGCTGGACCGCCGTCGGGGAGGTGCCGCGAACCGGCATCCTCGTCGGTGCCCCGCACACCTCCAACTGGGACTTCATCATGATGCTGCTCATCATGTGGCGCGGTGGCGTCTCCCCCCGGGTGCTCATCAAGCAGGAGATCTTCCGCGGCCCTCTCGGGTGGCTGCTGCCCCGGCTCGGCGGCATCCCGCTCGACCGCTCCAGCCCCGGAGCAGTCATCCGCCAGCTCGTGGCGCAGGCCCGCACCGGCGAGCCGTTCCTGCTGATCCTCGCCGCCGAGGGCACCCGCAGCAAGGGTGAGTACTGGAAGTCGGGGTTCTGGCGGATCGCCCGCTCCACCGGGCTGCCGATCTCGCTCGCGTTCGTCGACGGGCCGAGCAAGACCTCAGGTTTCGGCCCGACCTTCAAGCCCACGAATGACGTCGTCGCCGACATGGACTTCGTGCGCGAGTTCTACGCCGACAAGCGCGGCATCCACCCCGAGCGCCGCACCGAGCCCCGCCTGCGCGAAGAACTCACCGCGGGCGAGGCCAGCTAGGCCTCCGGGACGTTCGCCTCGAGCTCGGCCAGCCAAGGACCCGACCCGGCGTCCGACGGCATCCGCCAGTCCCCGCGCGGGGACAGCGACCCACCCGAGACGACCTTCGGCCCGTTCGGGATCGCCGATCGCTTGAACTGGTTGGCGAAGAAGCGCCAGTGGAAGGTCCTCATCCAGCGGCGGATCGTCGCGAGGTCGTATGCCGGCCGCGCGCCTTCCGGGTACCCCGACGGCCACAGCCCGCTCCCGGCATCCGACCAGGCGTGCTCAGCGAGGAAGGCGATCTTGCTCGGGCGGTAGCCGCGGCGCAGCACGTGGAAGAGCGTGAAGTCCTGAAGGGCGTAGGGGCCGACCGAGTCCTCGGTGGACTGGATGCGCTCGCCCTCCTTCGCCGGGACGAGCTCGGGGCTGATCTCCTGGTCGAGGATCGCGAGGAGCGTGCCGTTGACCGGCCCCTCGAACTGCTGCGACGACACGACCCAGCGGATGAGGTGCTGCATCAGCGTCTTCGGCACACCGGCGTTGACCCCGTAGTGCGACATCTGGTCGCCGACGCCGTACGTGCACCAGCCGAGCGCCAGCTCCGACAGGTCGCCGGTGCCCAGCACGATGCCGCCGCGCTGGTTGGCCGCCCGGAAGAGGTAGTCGGTGCGCAGCCCGGCCTGGACGTTCTCGAAGGTGACGTCGTAGACCTCCTCGCCGCGGCCGAACGGGTGGCCGAGGTCCTCGAGCATCTGGGTCGCCGCGGGGCGGATGTCGAGCTCCTCCCACGTGATCTCGAGCGACTCCATGAGGTGGATGGCGTTGCTCTTCGTGCCAGCGCTCGTCGCGAAGCCCGGCATCGTGAAGCCGATGATGTGGGTGCGCGGCAGGCCGAGCCGGTCGCACGCCTTGGCCGCGACGATCAGCGCGTGGGTGGAGTCGAGCCCGCCCGAGACGCCGATGACGATCTTGGGCATCCGGGCCGGGTCGCCGCCGCCGATGGCGCGCATCCGCTGCTCGAGCCCGGAGACCTGGATGTTGTAGGCCTCGTAACAGTCCTGGGCCAGGCGGGCTTCGTCGTCGGGCACGAAGGGGAAGCGGTCGACGGCGCGGCGCAACCCCAGGTCGCCGCTAGGCGGACGCAGCGTGAAGGGCACGACGCGGAACCCGCCCTGGTCGGCCGCGTACGCCTCGGCGTTGTCGTGGAAGCTGCCCTGGCGGATGCGCTCCTGGCGCAGCCGGTCGAGGTCGACGTCGACGACCGTGCGACGGGGGCCGTCGGGGAACCGGTCGGACTCCCCGAGCAGATCGCCCATCTCGTAGACCATCGTCATGCCGTCCCACGACAGGTCGGTGGTCGACTCCCCGTCGCTCGCGGCGGCGTAGAGGTAGGCGGCGAGGCAGCGGGCGCTCGCCGAACGCGCCAGCAGGTGTCGGTCCTCGGCGCGTCCCACCGTGATGGGGGAGGCCGAGAGGTTGAGCAGCACGGTCGCGCCGGCCAGGGCGGCTTCGTGGCTCGGTGGCACCGGCACCCACATGTCCTCGCAGATCTCGACGTGCACGGCGAGGTCGGGGTGGTCGTCGGCGGTGAACAGCAGGTCGGGGCCGAAGGGGATCTCGCCGTCGGCGTCGGCGCCGGGCCAGTGCGGCCGCACGAGGAACTCGCCCTGGTGACCGGCGCCCGAGGCGAAGTGCCGCTTCTCGTAGAACTCGCGGTAGTTCGGCAGGAACGACTTGGGGGAGACCCCGAGGATCTCGCCGCGGTGGAGGACGATTCCGCAGTTGTACAGCCGGTTGCCGTGGCGCACCGGGGCCCCGACGACGACCAGCGGCAGCAACTTGGCGGTCGCCTCGGCGATGGTCACGACGGCCTCGTCCACGGCCTCCAGCAGGACGTCCTGCAGGAGGAGGTCGTCGATGGCGTACCCCGACAGGCTGAGTTCGGGGAACAGGGCCACCGCGACGCCGTCGTCGTGGCAGGCCTTGACCTGTTGGATGATCCGCTCGGCGTTGGTGGCCGCATCGGCCAGCGCCACGGGCACGGTGCACGAGGCGACGCGGGCGAACCCCTGGGCGTAGATGTTGCGGAAGTCCATGGTTGGCAGCCTAGGGGGCCGGATGCCGTGCCACGCCTTTCGCGCAACGTCCGGCAGCTTGGTGGCTGGGGCAGCCAACCTGCCGGACGTCGTCGGGGGTCAGTCGCCGTCCCCGCCGCTGCTCACGACCTGCTGGCCGACGCCGTCCCACACCGAGGACGCGCCGCTGTGCCCGATGCGCACCACCTGCACCGTCGTCGCGAGCACCGCGATGACACACAGGACCATGACCGCGAGCATCGCGGGTGGGCGCCCGCCCGCGGCTCCACCACCAGAAGCGCCGTCGGGTGCCGTGGCGCGGCTTCGTCGGTCGACGAACCACAGTGCCCAGGCGGCAAGGGCCAGGAACAGGACGAAGAAGACGAGGCTGTCGCCGAGTTCGGCGTGCTCCTCGACGGCTGCGCTCTCGGCGACCCGCTTCTCCAGGGCCTCTCCGCTCTGGGTGGCGAACGGCACCATGATCAGCGCGATCGTGGCCGTGATCGGCGTGAGGATGCCTGCCCACGCGCGGATTCGCGGCGATAGGGCCGCGAGGAGCACAAGCAGTGCGGCCAGCGGCACGAGAACCACGACCGCGTGGACGATGAGCGGGTGCAGCGGGATGCCGCCGATGGTGTCGAACACGTGTACCTCCGGTCAGGGACGTCGCACGGGCTGCACAACATGACAGCCGCGACGGACCGCGCACATCGCGGCTGGTCTCCACTGTGTCCTGCTGAGGCGCCCGCCTGCCTCAAGTCAGTCCTAAGGGAGCGTGATGCTTCGGCCCGCTGATGCCGCTGCGCTTCGTCGTGAGTGCGGAAGTGGTGGCCCTGGCGACCACTTCCGCACTCACGGCGAAAGTCAGGGGGTCAGGGGGTCAGGGGGTCAGGGGGTGAGGAGGATCTTCCCGATCGCCCGGCGCTCGTCGACGGCGGTGAGGGCCGCGACGACGTCATCGAGCTCGCGGACCTCGCCGATCACGGGGTCGATGGCG
>Ga0209170_1001422_pt1 | contig 10170 bp, 10 predicted proteins | sample KloWWTKNB14_bulk_FD_187178 | JGI IMG/M metagenome (GOLD analysis project Ga0209170, IMG submission 187178) | Active sludge microbial communities from Klosterneuburg, Austria, studying microevolution and ecology of nitrifiers - Klosterneuburg... | ecosystem: Engineered > WWTP > Aerobic digester >...
GGCGATCGCCTGCTCGATGCGTGCCGCGGGAATCGACGGCCCCTTCAGGGCGATCGAGCCGCAGGAACTGGTGCCGTCGCCGCCGAAATACATCTGGTAGTGCGGGATCAGCTTGCCGTGCTGGCGCTTGCCCTCGCCGTAGATGCCGATGTCGCCCGACTCCGGCTGGGCGCAGCCGTTGTGGCAGCCCGAGACGCGGATGCGCAGGTCGTGCTTGCCGCCGGAGAGCTTCGGCGCCACGTGCATCGAGGTGGTGATGCCGAGCCGGCAGGTCGAGCTGCCGGGGCAGGCGACGACGTTGTCGCCCGCCTGCGGCGTCTTCAGGCCGAGTTCGGCCAGCCGCGCGGTCAGCGACGAAATCTGCGCCGCCGGCACGTTGAGGACGATCAGGTTCTGGTCCTGCGTGGTGCGCACGTCGTCGAGGCCGTACTCGCCGAGCAGCGCGGCGAGCCCCCCGAGCTGGGCGGACTTGAGCTGGCCGAGCGGCGCGGCGACCGGCACCACATGCAGGCCCGTCTGCTTCTGCGCGAAGAAGACGCGCGGCGCGCCGGGACCCGGCACGGGGCCGCGCGCGGCGGCGCGCCATTCGCCGCGCGGCGCCGCCTTGCCGGCCAGCGCCGCCTTGGTGCGGGCGAACTCCTCGTTGAAGCGCTCGATGAAGCCGGCCTCGCCGAAGCGGTCGACCAGGAACTTGATGCGCGACTTGGCCCGCTTGCTGCGGTCCGAGTACTTGTTGTGCAGAGTGATCACCGCTTCCATGGCCGGCAGCAGGTCCTGCTCCTCGATGAACTCGGCGACGGTGATGGCCTCGTGCGGCTTGTGGCCGAGGCCGCCGCCGGCCAGCACGGTGAAACCCGCCTTGTCGCCGCGTCGCGTGGCGACGATGCCGAGGTCGTGGATCAGGCCCTGGGCGCAGTCGGCCTCGCAGCCGGAGAAGCTGATCTTGAACTTGCGTGGCATCTGCTGATTCAGCGGATTGCGCAGGAAGTGCGCCACGGTGCCGTCGAGATGCGTGGTGACGTCGGTGTGCTCGCGCGGGCAAACGCCGGCCAGCGGGCAGGCGGTGATGTTGCGGATGGTGTTGCCGCAGGCCTCGCGTGTCGTCACGCCGTCTTCGGCGAGACGGCGCAGCACGGCGCCGGTCTCGGCGAGCGGCACGTGGTGCAGCTGGATGTCCTGCCGTGTGGTGATGTGCGCCACCTGCTGCGGAACGTGCTTCTCCGCGACGTCGGCGATGGCCGCCAGCCGCGCCGGGTCGAGGCGGCCGCCGGGCAGCTTGATGCGCACCATGTTCACGCCTTCCTGGCGCTGGCCGTAGACGCCCTGCTGCAGACGCAGGGCGGTGAAGCGCTCGGCGTCGAGCTCCAGGTCGAGGTAGCGGGCGAGTGCCTCTTCGTAATGGGCGATTTCGGAGGCGTCGGCGAGGTTGTCGAGTTGGGCCATCATGTTTCCTTTCAAAGAACCAGTTTCGTGCCGATGAGGACCAGCAGCGCGGCGAGGCCCGAGCGCAACCAGCGCTCCGGCACCTTCACGGCGAAGTGGCTGCCGAGCCAGATGCCGGGCAGGGAGCCGAGCAGCAGCGCGCCGAGCAGGCTCCAGTCGATGTTGCCGAGCAGCCAGTGGCCGAGGCCGGCGACGAGCGTCAGCGGCACGGCGTGGGCGAGGTCGGAGCCGACGATGCGCACCGCCGGCAGGGTCGGGTAGAGGAACAGCAGCGCCGTCACGCCCAATGCGCCGGCGCCGACCGAGGACAGGGAAACCAGGACGCCGAGGAGGGCGCCGACGGCGACCGTGATCGGTGCGACCCGTCGCGTGTGCCAGGCATCGGACAGGTGGGCGAGGGCGAAGCGCTGCACGCGGGCCTTGAAGACGAGGGCCGCGGCGGTGAGGAGCAGCGCCACGCCGAGCGCGCCGGAAATCAGGTGCGAGAAGAGGGCGCGATCGACATTGAAATACCAGACCGAGGCCAGTGTCAGCGCCGCCGCCGGCAGGCTGCCGGCGGCCAGCCGCCCGGTGATGCGCCAGTCCACCGTGCGATGGCCGGCATGCACCGCCGTGCCGCCGGCCTTGGTCAGCGCGGCGTAGAGCAGATCGGTGCCCACCGCTGTGGCCGGGTGCACGCCGAACAGCAGCACCAGCAGCGGCGTCATGAGCGAGCCGCCGCCGACGCCGGTCAGGCCGACGATGGCACCGACGACGAATCCAGAGAGTGTGTAGGCCGCATCCATAGTGAGGACGGATGGTATCGGCGGCCTATAGTATTGAAAAATACTTTAATGTTAGTATTTAATAATCATTGGTTATATAGACCGTCCCCATGAACCTCCAGCAACTGCGCTATGTCTTCGAGATCGCCCGCTGCGGCCTCAATGTTTCCGAGGCCGCCGCCGCCCTGCACACCTCGCAGCCGGGCGTGTCGAAGCAGATCCGTCTATTGGAGGAGGAACTCGGCGTCGATGTCTTCGTGCGCCAGGGCCGGCGCCTCACCGCCGTCACCGATCCGGGCCGGGAAGTGCTGAAGATCGCCGGGCGCATGCTGCGAGACCTCGACAACATGCGCAGTGTCGGCAAGGAGTTCGGTGCGGAGGAGGCCGGTACGCTCGCCATCGCCACCACCCACACCCAGGCGCGCTACGTCCTGCCGCCGATCGTCCGGCAGTTCATGCAGCGCCATCCGAATGTGCGGGTCAGCCTGCATCAGGGCAGCCCGACCGAGGTGTGCGACTTCGTGCTGGCCGGCGAGGCGGACCTCGCCATCGCCACCGAGGCCATCGGCGAGCAGGACGACCTGGTCATGCTGCCCTGCTACCAGTGGAACCGCTGCGTCATCGCGCCGCCTGGGCATCCCATCCTCAAGGCGAAGCCGCTGACCCTGGAGGCGATCGCCAAATACCCGATCGTCACCTACGACTTCGCCTTCACCGGCCGCAGCCAGATCAACAAGGCTTTCGCTGTGCGCGGGCTGACGCCGAACGTCGTGCTGACGGCCATCGACGCCGACATCATCAAGACTTATGTGGCATTGGGGCTCGGCATCGGCATCGTCGCCTACATGGCCTACGATCCGGCGGCGGACAAGGGATTGCGGGCGGTGGACGCCGCCCACCTGTTCGAGTCGGCGACCACGCGCATCGGCATCCGGAAGAATGCCTGGCTGCGCAGCTACGTGTATACCTTCATCGAGCTGTTCGCACCGCACCTGACGCGCAAGATGGTGCAGTCGGCGCTGGCGGGGGAGGAGGGGAGCGATCCGGGGTTGTAGCCGGCGCCCGCGAAGGCGTCTCGCCGACGCAAGGCGGGTGGATGATTTGTGCTAGTATGGATATACACGGATATACATCGAGAGGCCTTAATCATGAATGTGAGATTGCAGGTGGCGAAGTGGGGCAATAGCCTGGCGGTTCGGCTGCCGAGCGAGTACGCCCGGAAGGCGGGGCTGCGCGAGGGGGACAGCGTCGAGGCGGAAGTCACGTCGAGCGGTGAAATCACCCTGGTGCCGACCAGGCCCTTCGACAAGGCCGCATTCCTTGGACAGATGCGCAAATTGCGCGAGGCCATGCCGGAAACCGAACCGGTGGTCGAAAAAATGCGCAAGGGGGCCCGCTACTGATGATCTACTTCGACACGAGCGCCGCCGTTCCGCTTTTCGTGCGGGAGCCGGCCAGCGCTGCCGTGGATGCCTGGTTCGAAACCTGTTCCGACCCATTGCTGTCATCCGATTGGATCGTGACGGAATTCGCCAGCGCGCTCTCGCTCAAGGAGCGGTCCGGCATGCTTGGGGCAAAAGATGCGCGGGCCGCCTGGCGCGGCTTTGAATCGTTTTGCGAATCCGGTCTGCGCCTGATTGCGGTGAGCCGGCAGGCCTTCAAGGAAGGAGCGAGGCTGGCTCGGCAGCAATCGCATGGATTGCGAGCCGGCGACGCGCTTCACCTTGCCGTCGCGCTTGAGGTGGGCGTGAAAGCGATGGCCACGCTCGATGCGACTTTGGCTGCCAACGCAAGGCGGCTCAAGATGCGGACTGTGAAGTTTCCGGGCTTGTGAGCTGGCAAGCCGCCAGTTTGAGTCCGTCCTGATGTTCCTATATAATGTTCCTACGCAAAGGAGGACATATGAAATCGGTCAGCGTACGTGAACTCAAGGACAACCCATCCACCGCGCTCAAGATGGCGCAGGAGGACGTGGTGGTGGTCACCAGCCGCCATCACCCCGAGGCCGTGCTGGTGCATCTGGACGACGAGAAACTGCTCGACCAGCCCGGCGTGCGCACCGCGCTGGCGGTATCTCTCTTCAAGGACGACAGTCTTTCGCTCGGCCATGCGGCCCGCCTCGCCGGGATGGCGCTGGCCGACTTCATGCGGCATGTCTCCCGCCTGGGCATTCCCGCCATCAAGGGCAACGCCGCCTCGCTGCGGGAAGACATGAAGGATCTCGACGCATGGCTCGCCCGCTCGGCGTGAAGCGTCCTGCCTCGATTGTCCTCGCCGACGCCAGCCCCCTCATTGCGCTGGGCATCGTCGGTGGCCTTGCCTGGACGCATGCCCTATTCGGCAAGGTGACGCTGACCGCCGCCGTGCATGGGGAAGTCGTGCCGGGCAGCGACCGGCCGGGCGCGCGGGAAATCGCCGCCGCCCTACGGCGCGGCTGGCTCAAGGTCATTCAGGAACAGTGGGCGGAGCCAGTCTTCGCCGAACTGGACGAGGGAGAAGCCAGCACGCTGCGCGCAGCCGTCAATCTGCGCCGGCCCTGCCTCATCCTCATGGACGAAAAAGCCGGCCGCGCCATCGCGCGGGAACTCGGATTCGCGGTCACCGGCACGGCTGGGATCATCCTGGCGGCGAAGCGGCGCCGCCTGATTCCGGCGGCAAGGCCGGTGTTCGAGCAACTGCTGGAAAACGACTTCCGGCTTTCTGCGGAGTTGATCCGGGCGGTGCTGGACGAAGCGGGTGAGAAATAGTCGCGCATACAATGGCAATGACATGACACCAAGCGGGGTTCAGGTTCATAATCGCCGGGGTGGAAAAGGGAGTTCTCCGGGATGAAGCGCTTAAAGCGTCTTGGGTTGCCGTTGCTTCTTGCGCTTCAGATGAGCGGGGCGATTGCCGCGCCGGACGAGAGCCTTCTCGGTAAGGAGGCTGGTTACCCCATCGGCACGGCAAACACGCTTGGTCAGGACCGGTTCAAGGTCGGCTCGCTTACCGCCATGGACCAGGTCTTTCCATTCAATCCAATACGCAAGGGGAGTGGCAGATTCGATTTTCAGCGTGTTGCGGTAGAGCCTGCCATCACATATCAATTCAAGGGCAGCACCTATTCGATCGACGATTACATGGCGCGGCAGCGCGTGACCGGGTTGCTCGTCATCAAGGATGGTGAAATCCTGATCGAACGATATCAATACGGGCGTAAAGACAGCGACAAGTTCTATTCTATGTCAATGGGCAAATCGATCACCAGCCTCGCAATAGGACTTGCGCTATCCGAGGGGAAGATACGCTCTCTCGATGACAAAGCCGCAATCTATGTCCCAGATCTGGCCGGTGCCGCGTACGGCGAAACCTCTATCCGGGATTTGCTGCGCATGTCATCGGGAGTCAGATTTTCCGAAGACTACTCCGGCAATGACGATAACACGGCCATGCTTTGGATGTCGCTCAGACATGGGCTGCTGGAATTTCTCAAGAGATACAGCGAGCGGACGGCCGCGCCGGGCGAACGCTTCTATTACGCCAGCAGCGAAACCACCGTCCTCGGTTTTGTCGTGAGAGGGGCAACGGGCACTTCCCTTGCCGAATACATTTCGGAGAAATTATGGCGACCGCTCGGTGCCGAATCGGATGCCTTTTGGAGTACGGATGCAAAGGGTGCGGAACGTGCCTCCGCTGGTTTTAATGCCACGTTGCGCGACTATGGACGACTCGGATGGCTGCTTGCGAACGACGGTGCGCTGAACGGCGTGCAAATTCTGCCGAAGGAATATGTTCTGGAGGCGACTTCATGGAAGCGCCATCCGCCGCAGTTTCATCCGCATATGGGAAAACGGTACTTTGGCTATGGCTACCAGTTCTGGATGGAGCCGGGCGAACAGAGGCGCTTTTGGCTTCTCGGTCTGTTCGGACAGGCAATCGCGATCGATCCGACGCACAAACTTGTCCTGGTGCACACGGCCGTGGCAAAAGACGCTAAGGCGACCGATATCTGGCCTGAGAAGTTAGCTTTATGGAAGGCGCTCGTTAGCCGTTATGGCAAATGGTGAATGCTGACACGGATTGCTGATAAAGATGGAAACCGGATATTTGCTTTCTAAGACCCGCAACGGGATTGAATTGATACGCCACGCTGCAATCGCACTGATTGCTGCGGGTACCGTACTCTTTGCCATGATGGCTGTTTATCAGGCGGCGACCAATGACAGCGTGGTGATCGAACCTGTTACCGTGCCATCGGAATTCGAGGGAAAGGGATTTGGCGGTGCCATCTCCATACAGAGAATCCTCGATGAGGTTTCCATCATCCAGTTGCAGAGTGCGAGTAGAAAGGGGGCGGTAGGTATCGCCGATAAGCCCGTTGGAGATGCTGTGCCCGCTTTGGAAACGCCTATTGGCGGCATCAACTTCAAGAATGTTGCAAATGTATTGCGGCAGGCGATGGGCAGACAGGTAATCAGGATTACCGGGGAGATTACTGTCAGAGAAACCAGGGAAGGCGCACCAAAATCTTTCGAACTTCGCCTAAGACGACTGCCTGACCGCAAGATCATCGTAAGCGTCGAATCGGGCGAATCTCCGGATCAGCTATTCCGCAAGGCAGCCTGGGCTCTGGTCGAGTCGTTCGATCCCTATATCGTCGCACGCGCGTACTACTGGCAAAAGGATATTGCCAACGCACAACGCATGATTAATATCTGCCTGACCAACGACGATCCCGGCGACGATAAGTGGGCCTGGATGCTCAAGGCGTGGATGGATTTCGATGCAAGAAAGTATGAAGAGGTATTGTCCGATGCCGATGCCGCTCTGAGGATTGATCCGAAGTTCGCTTCTGCACACTTCTGGCAGTCAATGGCGCTCAGGGAAAAAAAGGAATTCGATAAGGCGCTCCAAGCTGCTGAGTTGACCATTGGATTTTCACCGGGAATACCGCAGGGTTATTTTGCAAAAGGCCGTGTGTTGCGGGATATGGGGCGTCACGAGGATGCTATCCGCAGCTTCGATCAGGCGATCAAGCGTGACCCACGCCATTTTGCGGCTTACAACCAGTCCGGTCTGTCGATGATAAGCCTTCAGCGTTGGAAGGAGGCGGCAGAGCGGTTTGAGAGGGCTATCCATTTAGAACCTGGCAATGCCTGGTATCACCATAACCTTGCTAGTGCACTTCAGGAGCAGGGCCGTTACACGGAGGCGTTGGCGAGAATCATTTTCGCTTTATCCCTAGACGCAGAGAATCCGGCGCTGCATATTTTGAAGGGAAATATTGAACTGTCGCTCGGAAATAAAAACGAAGCTCTTGCTTCGGCGGCTATTCTGCGCAAACTTGTCGAGCAAGATAAAAAGAAAATTCCTGAATGGGCTGTCGATGACGCGGCAAAGTTGCTCGAATTAAGCGAGACAAAACGTAAACATCAATAGCTGATTTCCGTGGGGTGAAAACAGTTACAGGGACGTGGGAGGGGAGAATGCATCTTGTGAAATGGTTTCTCAGGAAGTTCATACCGCTTATTGGTGCCGGAATTTTTATGGCGCCTTGCATCCCCAAACTGGCTAATGCGAATAGCTTGCAACTTGAACTGAGGGGCACTTTTATATGTGGCCCTTCGCTTACTGGCGCTGACCCGAAGGAGTTTGCAGACCTTGCAAAAATATCGGTTCACGGCAGGGAGTTCAGATGGACCAGAAACAATACGGTTTTGGAGGAGACGGCATCCGGTACGCTCAAGGAGGATGGAAGTGCGACACTGAAAGGGATGGGGCAGCGTAAAGACAGGAAGGGACAAGGCTGGGTTATACGGATTGGCGGAAAATTGCGAGAAGGAAGATTTGAAGGGACAGGCGTTACTGAATCGTCAGACGGCAAGGTCAAATACCGGGAGTGCGTGGTGTTCATGGATTCGCCACTGCGCACGACATTTGATTACATCGAGAAAGGCGCATTCGGATCGACCACCAACAAGTTGGAAGCAGCAGTTTTCCAGCCAAAAAATCCAAACGGAAAAGTCGTCTTATTCAGTCACGGCTCCAGCGGAGGAAAGCCTGCCGGGATAAAGATCAGCTACAGCTACATAGTGCCGGCAATTGCAAAACCGTTTGTCGACAATGGCTATGTTGTCGTTATGTGGATGCGTAAAGGACGCGGCGATTCGGAGGGCAGGTTTACTGAGGAGATCGCTTCCTGCGATATCGGATCGTTTCTCACTGAGACACAGGAGGCTGGCGATCAACTGGATCAGGTTATCAGTCAGGTTAAAGCAAAATTCGGAATCCAAAAAGTAATACTCGCCGGGCATTCGCGCGGCGGATTTTTGTCTTCAACATATGCAGCGGCCCATCCGGAAGATGTCTCGCATGTGATTAATCTGGCTGGAGGGTGGAAAACAGCCTGCGAACAACGCGCCCGATTCAATCGGGAGAAATTGGAATGGGCCGCCAGGACATTCGGTAACCAGTACTGGGTCTACCCGTCCGACGATAGCTATTTTGCAAGCGACAAATTTGGCGATCCGGAGTACGAATGGCTGGGTACCGTGGCGAGAAACAACCGGATTGAATTTAGACGGATTGGCAATGGCGGTTTTGCGGACGGCCATCTGGCTCCGCTATACAAGCCTGGATTGTGGGATGCCGAAGTCTTGAAATGGCTCCATACAACGCAATAAAAGGAAAAGTCAGTCCCCGCAACACGGCGAAACTGAAACCGTCATCAGGCTGAGGGGATACGCAGGATGTAGCCGCCCGACTTCTCGTCGCGCTGCAGTTCCAGCAGCTTGCGTGCCTGCGCTTCCTCCAGCAGGTCGCTGAACGACTTGAAGCCGTAATAGGACTCGCTGAAGCCGGGCTTGCGGCGCTTGAGGGCCTGCTTGACCATCGAGCCCCAGATCGGCTCGCCGGCGCCGCGTTCGGCGATCAGCGCTTCGACGGTTTCCAGGGCGAGGTCGAGCGCTTCCTGCTTGCGGTCTTCCTCTTCGGCGGGTGCCTTGCTCTCCTGCTTTTGCGCGCCCTTGGCGGCGGCCGGCCTGGCGGTGCGTTTCTTCGCCGTGCGCTGCTTGGTTTCCTCCTCGCGCACCAGGTCGTCGTAGTAGATGAACTCGTCGCAGTTGGCCATGAGGAGGTCGGAGGTCGATTTCTTCACGCCGACGCCGATCACCAGCTTGTTGTTCTCGCGCAGCTTGGAGACCAGCGGCGAGAAGTCGGAGTCGCCGCTGATGATGACGAAGGTGTCGACGTGCGCCTTGGTGTAGCAGAGGTCGAGGGCGTCGACCACCATGCGGATGTCGGCGGAGTTCTTGCCCGACTGGCGCACGTGGGGGATCTCGATCAGCTCGAAGGCGGCCTCGTGCATCGGCGCCTTGAAGTCCTTGTAGCGCGCCCAGTCGCAGTAGGCCTTCTTGACGACGATGCTGCCCTTGAGCAGCAGGCGCTCAAGCACCTTGCGGATGTCGAACTGCGCGTACTTCGCTTCCTGCACGCCGAGGGCGACGTTCTCGAAGTCGCAGAACAGCGCCATGTTTTTCGTTTCGTTCTGTGCGGCCATGCCGGCCTCCGTTAATGGTGAAGGATCTTGGAAAGGAACTGCTGCGCGCGCTCGGAGCGCGGGCTGCCGAAGAAGGCTTCCTTCTTGTCGTCCTCGACGATTCTACCTTGATCCATGAAGACGACGCGGTGTGCCACCTTGCGGGCGAAGCCCATCTCGTGCGTCACTACCATCATGGTCATGCCTTCCTGCGCCAGCTCGACCATGACGTCGAGCACCTCGTTGATCATCTCCGGGTCGAGCGCCGAGGTCGGCTCGTCGAAGAGCATGCAGATCGGGTCCATGGACAGGGCGCGGGCGATGGCGACGCGCTGCTGCTGGCCGCCGGAGAGCTGGCCGGGGAACTTGTCGGCCTGGGAACGCAGGCCGACGCGGTCGAGCAGCCTGAGGCCGCGCTCGCGGGCCTCGTCCTTGCCGCGGCCGAGC